>SDBU01000005.1_pt1 | contig 332279 bp, 329 predicted proteins | sample 2277071 | NCBI WGS metagenome assembly SDBU01 (sample SAMN10397929, study PRJNA504765) | marine sediment metagenome | isolation source: marine sediment core GS08_GC12, 126 cmbsf | place: Arctic Ocean: Gakkel Ridge, Loki's castle | collected 2008
CCCTAGCCCTTTCTCATTCCGTAGTAAAGGTATGAGCTTGATTAGGCGACGTGCGATGTTTAGAGATCCATTCCTGTCTGCATTAGTCCTGAAACCACAGCTACAGACAAAAAGGGATTGTCGTGGTCGAATACCTGTCCTTCCACATTTCCAGCATTTGATTGAGGTCCATGCTTCAGGAACAGCATGGAATCTAGAGTTTTTCCCATCAATAGACCAACCTTGTTGGGCTAATCCGTGTTTTAGACTCTCAGTAATCCTTGCGAAAGCCCAAGAATGAATCATGCCCCTGAACCTTCTGCCTTTGAAATTCCCCTTTCGTGCTACATTTCTGATATTCTTCAAACGACCAATCGCAACATAGACAGTATACTTCTCAGACAACTCTACGATATAGTTCAACAAACTTCTAATAAGAACTCGGTCATACTCACGAGCAACATTCTCACGCTTATGCCGAATCTGTCTTAGCCTATCGAACACACCATCGTTCTTTTGACGAGTAGATGCTTCTCGTTGAAGATTAGCAACTAGTTGGTCGTACTTCTTGAGAACTTCGACCTTATCTTTCTGCTTGAAGTATCGGGTTTCACTCACTCTCTTGGGTGTGACCAAGGTGGCACATACTGCTTTCTCAATTCCTAGGTCAATTCCAAGAACAACAAGGGGTTTACTTTGGCTATTCTCATTAGAAACGGAAACACGCACCGCAAGGTTTACCCACCACTTTCCTGAACGATCATTGAAGATCTGACATGCTTTCACATTACCACGATTAAATTGATTGATGTGGAAAGGAGATACCATGAGGGGAATGAACAACCTATCATGAATTGTTCTTCCCTCTTGTACAGAGTCAAGAGTATCACGCAGATTTAGCCACCATCTTGAAGTGGATGATGAATTGTATACAAGTTTGAACCTCTGGGTGAACACCCATCGTGGTATTCTTCTAGTTGCATTGACAGCAGTCGGGCGAGATGCAATCCAACCTTTCTTCTCTCTCAAAGTCAAGTAACTCTCATAGAGAGAAACTGCAGTCTGTCTACATTCCTGAAGCTCATTAGTTGAGATTCTTGGGAATTGTGTCTTGAAGTCATGAAGGACAATAGGCCTCTGATCGTAACCGGTTTTGACCTTAATCGCGGTCAACGTGAGTTTTTCTAATGCTCCATCACGAATTTTATTTTTCTTTCGACCCGTCAACAACTCGCTTTCGTGTTGTTCAATTATTCCAAGAAATGCACGGATAACCCTTGTATCCCTTCCAACAATCTGCCTAAGCCGTTGCCTAGACCTCTTCGTCATAGATTCCCACTTTATCGGGACCTTGACACTGATTGTTGTTCCTTGGGACCGAACCATCACCATTCGCCTACGCAATATAAAGTTCTGACCTATTTCGGTCAGTCTAGTTCACTCCCCCTCTTGTTCAGAGGGAGTCTTTTGAACTCGTACTAATATCAGACTAATGTAATATAAAGTTATTAAGCTAATTATTTAGATGATTGTTTGATATGATAATATTCCATGTATTTCAAAGGAAACCCAAATATTATCAACAAGAGTGAATGAAAAGTACTCGCAAGAAATAGGAATAATGTTTACTATTCATAGTATGAAATGTCTAGAAAGCTTGGTAGGCCTCGAAATGTATTGCCCTTTCATCCAAATATAGTGATTTCAGCAATACGAAGGGGACTCTGAGCATCATAAATTTGACCTGTTCTTGTATTCAGTGAGCTCAAACACTAATTTGAGTATCATTCTTCAGCCGAATTCACTATGTTTAATCGTCATCCCGACGTGCCTTCTGTGACATCTTCTTTTTGACGATTACTCTATCCCCAAGTGTGGGTCCAGCCGCACCAAGTTGTGTTTTTCCTATCTTTATTGGAACTGTCCCAAGTGGTTCAAGTAATGAGATTTCTAATTCACGTTCGAGACCTCGGATTGTTTTCTCAGTAGGTTTTTGACGGCCAGACTCTACTGATTTCAGTGTCGAAATACTCTCGCCGACTTTTTGTGCTAGTTCGTCTTGGCTCATGTTCTTTTTTTGTCGTGCAGTTCGAATAGTCTTTGCATAGTCTTCAATGAGTTCCATATTATCGAGACGTATACCAGAAGCCTTCCGAGGTTTAGGTCTGGGTCTCGGTTTTGATACTGGAGAAGATTGGTGTGTACGTGGTGTTGTTTCTTGTTCTGGTGATCCCATCCAAGATGCACGGTGTCTTGGTTGAGAAGGTGATTTTTGGGTTGTTTCACTGGAGAAGTGTCCAAATTTTGATGCGCATTCAGGACAAACAAGCATTGATGCTCCTTCAATCACTACATTTCTGCCGCGACTTTTCATGCTTCTGCCACATAATTCACAACTAGACAAGCAGATTCCCTCTTTCTATTGATAAATACTGAGCAGTGATTGATAAAGATTACCGCGTGTACATACTAATTCTTATCTGAAAGATTAGACCGTCAAAGTAAGCCTTAAATCGTTATCAGAGAATCAAGTCCTGAGGTATCACTTCTTGCCAGGGACTACCGATACAAAGAACGAAGGAAGTATTGATGATTCAGCCTATTTACAAAATACTAGGCACTTGGAACGACGCCTTCGTGCACTAGAAACTGAGAAACAGATACTACAAGCAGAACGTAGTCGGCTTGAAAAGGAAACTCAGACTCTTAGAACAGAGTTAGAGAAACTTCGCCAATCACCTCTCATAACAGCAACCATCATTGAAATGCTTGAAGATGGTAGAGCTATTGTGAAGAGTTCAACTGGTCCTAATTTTGTTGTACATGTAGCAGCATCAATACAGAAGGACAAGCTACAGCCAGGTGCACTTGTAGCTTTAAACCAAAGATCATTCGCAATTACTCAGGAGCTTCCACCTTCACGGGATCCCATAATCAGAGCTATGGAGATTGAAGAAGCACCCGAAATTTCCTATGCGGATATTGGTGGTCTCAGACAGCAATTACTAGAAATTAGAGAAACGGTAGAACTTCCATTATTGGAACCGGAATTATTCGAACAAGTTGGGATTGAACCCCCTAGAGGTGTATTGCTAACAGGTCTTCCAGGTACAGGTAAAACCTTGTGTGCACGAGCAGTTGCACATGAAACAAATGCCACCTTTATCAGAGTGATTGGATCAGAACTGGTACAGAAGTTTATTGGTGAAGGTGCAAGACTGGTTAGAGAAATATTCATGCTTGCAAAAGAAAAATCTCCAGCAATCATATTCATTGATGAGCTTGATGCTGTAGGATCACACAGACTTGATATTGCAACATCAGGTGATAGAGAAGTACAAAGAACACTCATGCAACTTCTTAGTGAATTAGATGGCTTCGATACTAGGGGGCAAGTTGCAGTTTTAGGAGCAACAAACCGTCCTGATATCTTGGATCCTGCATTACTAAGACCTGGTCGATTTGATAGGCTTATTGAGTTTCCATTGCCAGACGAAGATAGTAGAAAAGAGATTTTTAAGATTCATACTCGCGGGATGAACATAGAAGAAGATATTGACTTCAGCTTTCTTCTTGCTGTAACTAAGGATACAACCGGAGCAGACATCAAAAGTATCTGTACTGAAGCAGGAATGTTTGCGATAAGAGATAAGCGAGTGAGTGTCACTGAAAAGGACTTCAAGAAGGCAATAGCAAAAGTGCAAGAAAGGGGTTTTGGACGTAGTGATGCCCCTGAAGGAATCTATTGTTAGTTCTTACTTCATAGCTATTGTGATCCATCATGAGATATCGAGATTTCCTTAAGACCAAGTTAAAAAATCAGTTACCTGGCGGCATAACGCTTCCATCTGGTTTTCATGTCGTAGGACATGTTGCCCTAGTACATCTAAATTCTTCACTTCAAGAATATTCATCTCTAATTGGAGAAGCAACACTAGCATTCGATACACGAGTCAAATCAGTTGCAGTTAGAACTGGTCCTACTAGTGGAGAAATACGGAGTCCTTTCTATGAAGTGGTTGCCGGAAATTGTAATACAGTTACTACACATATAGAAAATGGAGTCCACTTTAGACTGGATCCGATTAGAATAACATTCTCTGGCGGAAATAAGAGAGAGAGAATAGATATTGTAAATAGAGTTGAAGTAGGAGAAAAAGTTGTAGACATGTTCTCATGCGTTGGACAATTCGCACTTCAAATCGCAAAGTCTACTGATACTTTAGTCACTGCAATTGAAATCAACCCAGAAGCGTATCAGTTCCTTCTTGAGAATATTCAGATCAATGACCTTGACAGTCAAGTCACTGCTATACTAGGAGATTGTAGAAACGTACACCCTGTCAATTATGCGAATCGTGTCATCATGGGATATTTACATAATACTGAGTTGTATCTCCCATCTGCATTAGATACTTTGATACAGGACGGAGGTGTTATCCATATGCATAGGGCTATTCAGAGAGACATCCTGAAGAAATCTAGCATAGAGATAAGAGAAATTTGTAAGAGAAAGGGATTTGATTCTCAAATACAAATTCGTAAGATTAAGAATTATGCTCCAAGTGTTGACCACGTTGTATTTGATATTGATGTAGTCCAAGCGTAATCGTTTTATCCAGAGATGATTGAAGAATCGTAATGGTAGACATTAGGTCATACCATTATACACACAAGTTAAGCAATGATGTGAGTTTATGGGTTTTAGAGGTATGTCACCAAAGCAAATGGCTCGAATGATGAAGAAAATGGGAATCGAGCAGAAAGATTTGGAGGGGGTGAAAGAAGTAATCATCCGGTTTGCTGATAAGGAATGGGTGATCTCAAATCCCCAAGTCACTGCTATCAAACAATCAGGAGCAGAAACATATCAGGTGGGAGGTTCAAAGACAGAACGTGCAATATCAGGAGCTGCATCGCCACCTTCCGATTCTGATGTCCAAGAAAAGGTACTGGCTCCGGAGATTGAAATTCCTATGGAGGATGCAGCACTTGTTGCAGGTCAGACTGGTATCGATATTGAAACTGCAAAACAAGCATTGAAAGAAACTGAAGGAGATTTAGCGGCAGCCATTTTGAAACTACGAAGATAGAGATTAGGATTGTATTACCAATAATACAACTTTCTTATTCTTCCTCAGCTATAATCCAATCACGGACCATTTTCAATCGAACAAAGTCTTCTCGTTCACGCTCTTCTAGTGCAAGCTTTACAAAACGTACAGTAGCATCAAGTCTTGGAATGACTACAGTTTCAAGAGCAGAAACACGTCTTTTTGTTCTTTCAATTTCTAGTGCAAGTCGTTTCACAGTTGATTCGATTTCAGCGAGTCTGACTATAGCCTTTAGCGCTTCTTTGAACTTCTCACCCATCACATCAAATTTTGTACTTGAATCTGAAAGTGAATATGGAAGTTCTGAACTGTGCTGCTCAACGGATAATACTGGGACTCTAACACCCATCATTGATCTCGTTGAGATTTTTAGTTCTGCTTCAAACTTGCTGGCGTATGCAAATTCAATAACTCTAGCAGGACCCATAATCATTTTCGCTTGGGTTAATGCTGAAAATGCATCAATCAAAGAATTGTCAACTTTTTCTCGAGAATCTTTGATTTCAGCTATTGTATTGAAGAATTCCATTATCAATGAGTCACGTTTCTCTCGGAGAAGGTCATGTCCTCTCTTGGCAAGCCTCATTCTGTTCTTGAGTGCGAGAAGCTCCATTCGAGTGGTCTTAGTACCTGGGAGAATCTTACTCATGTTTAATCACCTTAGTAGACCCTGTTGTAACAAAGTGAGATTTCAGTATTAGTAGAATGTGAAAGCTAAGGCACTAATAATTATGCCAATGGTGCAAACGATGAGCCAGTCTCGCATATATTTCTGGACTAATTTTGGTTTCTCATCAATCTGACCAGTGATTATTAATGTAGTAAGTGAGATGAAGAGAAAAGCGAACGGTAAAGCTACAGTTGCATTTGTCAAACCAACAGCGGTGATCATGATAATTACAGCTAGGCCACCGAAGATTAGGAATGATAGAATCATCAAAGAGTTCATGATATGCTTAATCCGTCCAACATCCATATCTGATAGCTCCTAAGAGGGCTCATGACCATATTGCTGGTCAAGTTACAAGCCGGTTCATTCCATTCAAAAAGGTTGTGTATTATCAGTGCTGATAGTAGTAAATTGGGAAGTTTAACCACACTTTTTATATCGTAATTGTCCTCTGAAACACTGTATTACAATAAGTACTTGTGATACAAATTTATCCGGAAATTAGAGGTCCATAAAATGACAATTGCTATCCACGAAAGTGCATTGATTCGTCACTTTAACACTCGCAAAGAAGTCCTTCGAGCATGGGAAGAAAGGATAGGTTGCAGATTCTCACCATTTCGTGGTTTTAAAATGCCAGATAGTCGTTTGTACATAGAAGATAGCGACTTCTTAGATTCAATTGTTGATTTGATTATCACAAATGAAAGGCATGTCTTCATTCGCGGTCCTGTTGGATCAGGTAAAAGTACTCTAATGCTTTTAGCACTAAGAGACTTGCCTACGTTGGCTGATCGAAGAGGAAACAAATTTGTCACTGGTTATGTAGGAATGACAGGTCTCTATGAGAAACAGATGGCTGCAGCTATTGCTGATTCATTGAGAGTGAAGTACAAGAGATCCTGGGAATCCACTCAGATAATAGATGCCGTGGCAAAAGAGAGTCTTCGGAGATATTTAGAAGAAAAGAGCCGCACAGCACTCTTCATTGAGGATGTTGCAGATAATCAAGAAGCTGCATTTCACAAGCTTCGGTTTCTTGCAGACTTACCAACTGAAGAGATGGTTGATGTTTTTGGTAAAGCGCAAACTCTTGATGAACCAATTGTCACTTTGGTAATGTCTGGAACAATGATTTATTGGAATGCAATGCTATCTTTCTTACCACAAATCGCAGATCGCACAGAACCTCTTGATGTCCCATCGCTCAATAATGCAAAAGCCAAAGAATTTGTTGGACGAAGAATAGCTTATGCTCAAGGACGTATTGATACCTTTGATCCAGATACATTTGATGTATACCCATTCAGTGATGAGTCGATTAATGTAATCAATACAGCAGCAAGAGGTAATCCTCGTGATATCAGAATGCTAGCGCGAGGCTGTCAACAAGTGGCAGCAGAGAATTTTAGGAAAAACAGTGATCCCACCGTGGACAAAAAAATTGCATCGCTTGTTAGTCAAGCATATGCAACTATACTCGGGGAGGTTAAATAATATGAGTCTACTTGGAAAATACAGACGAGATGAAGCGGACAAAGATGATGATGAAACAACAACGGTTCGACGGGAACCACATGATCCAACTAAGACAAGTGAACCTCAATCAGCAGTACCTAACAAAGAACGAAAAAGCCCAATTGTTTCATTTTCTATTCCAACAGACCTTCGAGCTTGTCTTCAGGCTATCAGGAAAACTAAGGCAATCAACCTAAGTTTGTGGGTTGAGTATCAGCTCCGCGATGCAATTTCCAAAGAGTTCCCACAAATTGCTGAAGAATATCTAGAATGAATTGACTTGTAATATTAGTATTACAATAATTATGGATTCTGGTGGGTTTCAGCATACTCGGCTATTCGCATCATACAAAGTGCTGCAAGAGAAGGATCATCAAAACATGGAATCCTATTCATCTCTAAGAGATCTTTACCAGGCTTTCCAACGTCACCTGCTAGCCAAACACCAACAACCGGTTTATCTATAGAAGCCATACGTACTCCTTCCAATGTGCCCGCTGCATGTTCTGTTTGAGTCATGCCTGCAAATGTTGGAACGGCACATATTACAAGTAACATGTCTACATTAGAATCATTCAAGAGAAGTTCTGTAGCAATTCGATATTCTCTTCTTCCACCGCTAGCTACAACATCTATTGGATTCCTCACAGAAGCCATAGGTGGAAGAACCTGGCTGAGTTCATGACGTGTTTTTTGTTCGAAGATTGTAATTTCCAATCCCAAGTCTGATGCTGCGTCTGTAGCCAACACACCAGCTCCACCTGTATTACTAATAATACCAATTCTACGGCCCCTTGGGAGTGGTTGATAATCAAACAATTTACAGATTTCAAATAGGGTATCAAGTGTTGGAGCAGTAACACAACCTGCTTGACGAAGCATCCCGTCAAACACTTTAGCAGAACCAGCAAGAGATCCAGTATGTGACTGAGTTGCACGTCCTCCTGCCTCGCTCCTTCCACCTTTAAGTACAACCACAGGTTTCTTACTAGCAGCTCTCTGTAATGCTTCAAACAGTTCTCGACCCTTATTCACACCTTCAATATATGCAGCAATTACAGTTGATTTGGAATCCTGTCTAAAATAGTCCAACATCTCAACAATTCCTACATCAGCCGAATTACCGACACTGGCAAACTTGCTCATTCCAATTCTCTTGGTTCTTGTTGTATAGATAGTCATTCCTCCAAGAGCACCGCTCTGCGAAACGAATGCAATGTTACCACGTTCGGGCATCATTGTGAAAGTTCCATTGAATAATCTGCTATTAGAAACACCTACACAGTTTGGTCCAATGATTCGAATATCCGATTCTTTGGCAGCTATAGCTAATTCATTTTCAAGCGCTGCTCCCTCAGCTCCAGTTTCGCTGAATCCACCTGAAATTATTACAGCATTTCTTGCACCTGCTTTCTTTATCTCGGGCATTAGAGATGCACAATATTTTGCTCCCACTGCAACAATCACTAAATCGACTGGTTCAGGTATTGTAGCAAGACTTGGATATGCTTTGGTTCCAAGCACATGATCCCGACTATGGGTTATTGGAAATATTTCAACTTCAGATGCTAATAGATTCATCAATATAGAATTGCCTAGCTTTCTGTAATCTGCAGAAGCTCCAATCAGAGCTATACGCTGAGGATTAAAGAATGGATCAATGTCTTTGAATAAATCAGCATCTGAACTGTTCATAGTCCAACGCCAGCAGTGAACTTGATTTATGTCTGCCGTGTAAGAGTATTATTTGTATTACAAGTAATATTCTTCTTTTTGCTTCCAAATTTCCTTGTACAATCGTTTTAGACGTCCAATATTTGTGCACGCTGTTGAATCAATTGCATTCCTGACAACATACTTGGTTTCAAAACATCTCTTACTAACATTCTTGATAGCACGTATAGTGGCATTTACTATTTCATGGTTCTTAGTTTCACAAAGAAGATCCATAAGAGCTGATGCTGCTGATTCATTGTAGAAATTACCAAGAGCTGTGATAGTAGTCGTAGCAATGCGTGTGTCTTTGGAATGGGCAAGCTCTTCAAGTAGTAGAATAGATTCAGAAGTTCTAACCCTGACATGTGCATTTACACATGCTAAGACATTCCGAAAATTAGTACTTGATGGGTGTTTCTCATAGTGATCCAATGATTCTTCGAGTATAGATTTGAGTGGATGATACGAGTACTTACTAGCCAATGAACACATGCTCTCAATATCATGATTGATAGTTGACGTTAGTAGTGTTCTATATAGTAAGTTAGATGGATGAGTTATTGGCTTCATTATGGTTTCAGCAATTGGAATTATTTGACGTATTACAGATATTACGATATCAAAAGTTTCGGAATCGATCTTTGTTCCTTTGATTCCAAGTTGCGAGAGTGTCTGTCTACCTTTTTCACAGTACCAGAGAGGTAGAATATTGATTTCATCGCCATGTGTTTCAAGTGACAGATTTGCAATTTCTTCATGGTGTATCTTTTCAAGTAATTTTACTACATCTATTGAAATGGAACTATCAAGATGTACTTGATTAAAGAATAGAGTGTCTCCTGACTCAATCTGTTTGATAGCCAATAACTCACACTCTGAATGGAATGATTTTGAAGCATCAATCAGGGAATCTTCATTCTCCAATCTGGAAAGGATTTCTTCTGTTGTTATAGGAATTGGTTCAAATCCATTACACTCCAAGAGAGCGAAAACTGTTTCTCGATATTTCAAATCTTCAATCAAGGTTTTACTAGGACCAGCTCCGATGGGAAGTATGTATGGAAGTTCTCTTGCTTTGGAGAAGTGCTTGAGTGCTTCGGACCATCCTCGATCTTGTTCTATTTGAGAAATTAAATCTTTCAAGTCCCGGTATCTTCGTTCTCCTATGGCACCAACTATCATTTGGGTGAGTTGTAATTCTTCAGATTGTTTGACGCGTTCCTTAACTGCAAGAAGTATTGATTCACGATCTTTGTCTTTAGCCAAGTGAGAACCTCTCATGAATTATGTGATACACAGACTATCTATTTTCTAGATTTGATATTGATATGATTAAATCTATGTGATTATTCTAATTGTATTTCTTGTATTACAATTATTAGAGAATTGGCGCAAACACAAGCTCCGGTATCAAAAAAACTCGTTCTAAGATTAGAACTATGTACAATTGTTTCCACCATATAGATGAGTGTGTCGTAACACTAGAAGATAGACTGATGTCATTGAATCGCCTTTCGCACTGACGATTCAGGTACCTTCATTGTCATCTCTATCTCCTCAAGATCTCCAAGATGATTTATGACCGCTTGAGTGCACTGTTGCTGAACAACGATTCCTGGTTTCGGTTCTGCTTCTTTGTACGACACGCTCGCGCAGTTTCTTTTTTTTCTGCTCAATAATATATGAGTGAGAGTTCTGACAAGTAAGCATACCAATAATACAGGTGATTCTTGATTCATTCATCATTTGGTTTCTTTCGTGAAAGTTCAGACTTCAATACTAGAGATGAGGAAAGCTCTTCTAGAATTGACATGATTGTACGCTCTGTTACTCCAACACTTTCAAGATCTTCTTGAGTCAATTCTGCCTTTCCTGCTAGGATGTTTCTGATTCTTCTGTAGTCGCCAATTCGAGCAGCTACTTCTTCAAAGGGTCTAAACACTGTAGATTCGAATAATCCAAGATATGCAAGAAGTAACATTGTATAGAGACATCGCGTGACATTTGTTCGAGCTTGTGTAAGAGTTCTATTGAAAGCACCTCTTGATACTCCTCGAGATCTACTTCCAGTTCTGGAACGGTATGATGCTTTATCCTCATAGGTGATATGGGAACCATAGCTATCTTCAACGACAAGGTCAATCAAAAGTGTTTCAAGTTGAGCTGGGCTCAAAGTTGATCCTTCTTGGAGTTTCTTGAGTATTGGTTCTTTCAATACTTGCTTAGTTCCAGATGCGAGATTCTTGATTTTTTTTCTATCGCGTTGGTTGTTGGATTTCTCACCCATAGTATGGTCTCCATTGAATTATACGCACAATTCTCAGAATTGCCTTAAAATACCCTTTAGAAGGCTTAGAGGGGGTTTTATTCTTGCTTCGTTCTGTCTTCCTGTGCGGATACAGTTTTGTATACGGAGTTCATATAGTAATAAGTATCGTCTTATGTTCTATTGTGATACCTGTATTACAATTGAGTATAATGAAAAAATTAACGATTTGATAGAGTCCATTCTGATTCAGGGGTTATTACTACAAACCCTAAGATAAGGTTCCCACGGACTTCATCAAATTTGTAAACACCAAAGAGATGCTTCCCAGAAATATTGATCCATTCTATTCTTCCTCTTAGAAGATAATGGTTAAACAGTACTCGGCAGTGCTTTCGAATAGATGCAAAGAGATTCTTGTATCGTCTCTTCTGTGATGGACGAATCCCCCATCTTGATAGGATGAAACGATTAGCAAGATTGTTACTAGATATCAAAACAGATTTTCTTCCCTTTCCCTCAGATGTTGATGATTTAAGGAGTGTATCTTTCAAACAGTCAGGAATTGAATCTAAAACTGATGCAGTTGCTTCCGGTTCTCGGACTATTGATTTGGTATGTGTACTGTTTGTCAAGACTGTTCAATGATTATCTCTTACCTGTCCTTAAGAGGACATATAATTGCCACTTCACTGGATTAATATTAACATAACAATTCCCAACATTTAGAGGAGCCCAAGATTGTGAAGAGAAAAGCGGTAATCCATGTGACTGGGATTGTCCAAGGAGTTGGATTCAGACCTTTTGTCTATCGCGTTGCCAAGCTTCTATCATTAGTTGGATATGTACTCAATCTTGGAGATGCAGGTGTTGAGATAGTAGTTGAAGGTACAGAGAAACAAGTCCAAGAACTAATCAATAGTGTCAAGAACGATTTGCCTTCAATATCACGGATAGATACACTTGATATCGAATGGGCGCCTGCAAAAGGTACCTTTTCGGATTTTCTGATCCATAAGTCATCTACCGTACGTAATGATGATGCAATTCCAGTTTTGCCCCCGGATATCGCAATATGTAATGATTGTGTAACAGACTTGTTCAATCCCAAATCTAGATGGTTCCATTATGGATTCACATCATGTGCCGCATGTGGACCAAGATACTCTACCATAACGGATCTTCCATATGATAGGCCTAATACTACAATGGATGATTTTCCATTATGTGTTACTTGTAATACAGGTTATACAAATCCAATGGATAGACGCTATCATGCACAGACCACAGCATGTGATATGTGTGGTCCAAAATATCGTGTTGTGGGCAAGAATGGAAAAAAGGTCTCAGATGATAATCCGATAGAAGTCATTGCTGGCTTAATTGATAACGGCGCTGTTGTTGCTCTTCAAGGAATTGGCGGAACGCACATTGCCACCAAGACAAGTGATTCAAAACCCATAGAAATGCTACGGAAGAGAAAGAATAGATTTCAGCGGCCCTTTGCGCTAATGGTGAGAGATTTGGATGTGATCAAGAATCTTGTTGACATCAACCAGCTCGAAGAACGGATCCTCACATCCTGGCGTAGACCTATTGTATTAGCACCTAGAAAAACCCTTGATTCTAATGTATTACCATTAATACAAGACTCTGTTCTTGATTTGATTGCCCCAGGTCTCGATAGTATAGGTGTTATGTTACCCTACGCACCAATGCATCATCTTCTCTTCAAGTATTCTAATGGACCTGCATTAGTAATGACAAGTGCCAATCCAACTGGAATACCTATGTATATTGATTCAGGAACTATCATGAAAGAACTGGGTAATACTGTTGATTATTTCTTGGTTCACAATAGAAAGATTCACCAACGTGCAGATGATTCTGTTGTGAAACTTACAGATAAGGAAAATCCAGTCTTCATTAGACGCGCAAGAGGGTATGTTCCAGAACCACTTGTATTCAATGGACCATGGAAATCAATCAAAGTGTTGGGTGTAGGTCCGGAAGAGAAAGTAACAGGAGCCCTATCAAAATCTGGTCGAGTGTACATGACTCAGTACATAGGCGATACTGATCAAGTAGAGAATATTGAATTTCTAACACAAGCTATCAATCATATGAAACATCTCTTGGGTATTTCAAAAATTGATGGAGTTGCTTGTGATTTACATCCCGAATTTCTGAGCACTGATTTGGCAGAACGAATATCTTCTGAAAGTGATATTCCCCTCTTTCGTGTGCAGCATCATCATGCGCATCTATCTTCCCTGATGGTAGATAGTTTGATACCAATTGACAATCGTATTGTTTGTATTACAGCAGATGGATATGGACACGGGGAGGATGGGAACGCTTGGGGTGGTGAGATTCTTGTTGGAAGTTTCAGAAACTATGAGCGTAAAGGTGGATTGATGGTACAGGATTATACCGGTGGTGATCTATCTGCTGTTTACTCGTCAAGAGCTTTCCTTGGAATAGTGGGTAATGAGATAGGAAATGAAAAGGTTCTCCAAATCCTAGGCTCTGCTGAAGTATCATCAGGTCAGAAAGTTACAACGGACATGTTAGAGATTCTTGTGAGAGCGAATGAAAGTAAAATAAATACTGTAAAGAGTTCAAGTACTGGTAGAGTTCTTGACGCTATTGCAGTCGCATTGGGAATCTGCACTCAAAATTCGTATGATGGTGAATGTCCAATGAAACTGGAAGCAGTAGCTCGGAAATCTGATTTCCAACTCAAGACTGAGTTCGTCAAATCTGATTATGGTACTATTTTAGATACAACTCAGCTACTATTACAGATAATAGAACTTAGAGATAAGGGAATGAGTCGTTCAGAGTTAGCATATGCTGCTCAATGGTCAATCGGTCAAAGCTTGGCAGAGATTGCATGTGAAGTTGCTCAAGACGAAGGGATACTTCATATTGGATTTTCAGGAGGAGTCGCAGTCAATCGAATTATAACAAAAGCTGTTGCTGATCAAGTTCGAAAGCATAACCTCATGCCCATTCTACATTCGTTAGTTCCACCTGGTGATGGTGGAATCTCCGTTGGTCAAGTTGCAACAGCTTTGGCAAGACTAACTGAGGAATAGTAGTAATACAAATAATACGATTATTATATACTACTTCTCACTCTTTCTAATCCAATTTCAGCAGCTGTGGTATTAGTTTTCTCAAACTTTTTCGGAAAAGCTTCACGGATAGCTTGCATTGCTGAATCCTTACTAATTGGTACAAGGTCGGTTCCAATTATTCCACCAAACATCACCATGTTCAGAGCTCGTGAACTTCCTGCTTCTATTGCAATTTCTTGTGCGTTTATCTCAATGATTTTGTCTGTGAATTTCTTGATGGATGCCAAAATCTCCTTATGATCTGGATACTCAGCTTTTCCCATAGACACGGCAACAGGATATTGAACATTTGAGCTCATTAGTACATAACCACCCTTCTTGATAAGATGAATTTCTCTTAATGTTTCAACAGGTTCAAAGCCTACAAGAAGATCTGCTGCACCAGCATCGATGATTGGTCCTTTTGCATCGTCACCAATTCTAACCGTGCAGACTACATGACCGCCTCTCTGGGCCATTCCATGAATTTCTCCAACTCTCACATTCAGTCCTTCATTCAAGGCGGACTTAGCGAGAAGCTCAGCAAGTGTAAGAACTCCCTGTCCACCTACTCCTGATATAGCAATGTTTACTGTATTACTAGTATTACTAGACATCTATTCAGCCTCCCTCTTAATTGCTCCCTGTGGACAAACAGAAACACAAGTTCCGCAGAGATTGCATTGTGCTTCATCGATTACAGCCTTCTCTGTTTCTGGATCCATGTACATAGCTGGACAAGATAGTCGATTGAGACAACGTTTGCAAGCAGTACATTCTTCCTCGTCAACGTAATATTTTGGTGGTTTTTCACCTGCACGTCGGCGGTCAGCTGCTGTTAGCAGGGCACATGCTTCCTTAGAAACCAATACTGCGAGACTATGATTCTCCCTTGCCCATTTGACCATCTCTCTTACTTCACCAACAAGACCTGCTATTGATTCGAAAGGATTTATTGTCTTGACATATTTGACGCCGAGACCCTTGCATACCTCTTCAATATCGAGTGGTGGAACTTCTTTGCGCATTCCTGTAATTCCAGTTCCAGGATGAGGTTGATGACCTGTCATTGCTGTTGTTCGATTATCCAGTATTACCAAACAGATTCGATGTTGATTATAGACTGCATTGACTATACCTGGAAGTCCGGATGCGAAAAAGGTACCATCACCGATTGAAGCAACAACATCTTGATCAGTAACTTCTGCGAGTCCACAAGCTGTAGTTATTGAAGAACCCATATCAAAGAGAATGTCTGCAGTTTCAAGAGGTGGGGCTATACTTAGAGTATAACATCCAATATCTGTTGGATAGATAGCTTTCCCGCGTGTCGCTGCACGAATGGCATAGTATGATGCACGATGTGGACAACCCGCGCATAATAGAGGAGGTCTTGGTGGTAAGTCTAGTACTGTATCAGATCTCTTATCGATATCTTCCCAGTTAATAGGTGTATTACAATCTTGAACCTTGCATAATGCTTCTGTAACGATTCGTGGGCTGTATTCACCACAACGAGAGAAGAGTCCCTGCTCCTTACCTAGGATTTCCACTGTGATTTTTTCCAGTTGAGCTAGGCGTCTAGTGTGTGTTTCAAGAAACGGTTCAAGTTCTTCAACTATCACGACTCTCTTATGGCGTTTCATAAACTCGATTATTTTCTTCTCTGGGATTGGATGTGTGATTCCTAGTTTCAAAATCTCTGCTGAGAGGTTCATCTCTAGAAGAGATTCTTTCACATAATTATACGATACTCCGCTAGTTATGATTCCCAGGTCTCCTTCACCCTCGGTGAAGTTCAATGGACTGGTTTCTGAAACCTCACGAGCTTTCTCAATCTGATTAAGTAACCATGGATGTTGAACTCGGGCCACGGCTGGTATTGGAACAAATCTGAAAGGATCTTTTTCAAATACTACCTTATCAGGAAGAGTTGGTATTGGTCCAAATTCAATAGGTGCTCTAGTATGATTAACTCGTGTTGTCGTTCTGAATAGAACTGGCAATTCGAATTGTTCTGAGAAGTCATATGCCTCAAGCAACATTGACTTAGCTTCTATAGGATCGCTAGGTTCCATCATAGGCATATTACCCATCAGTGCATAGTATCTACTGTCGTTCTCATTTTGTGAGCTCCACATACTGGGATCATCTGCAACAACAATGACCATTCCTGCACGAACTCCAACATATGCAAGAGAGATGAATGGATCCGCAGCAACATTGAGACCCGGCCCTTTACAGACCATCATTGATCGAACACCGGCGACTGCTGCAGCACCAGCTACTTCGAGTGAAACCTTTTCATTTGTACTGAATTCAAAGTAGAAATTTGGAATCTTTGGCGCCATGAATGTAAGATTGTTCCCGATTTCACTACTGGGTGTGCCAGGATAGAGTGCAACCAACCTGACTCCAGCCTCTAGTACTCCTCGAGCAATAGCTTCGTTTGCGAGCAAGAGTACTTTCTTTCCTGGAGTGTCTTCAAGTAATTCTAGAGGTTTAGCCAATCACAGATCCTCCTTGTTCTAGCGTAGCCGAGGAGCATTATGAATGGTGTATCAGTCTTGCGGTAATGGAAATGAGTGAGATTACTACTTCGAACACGTGTTCCAACTTCTGTCACAAAGGTATTACATGTATTACCATTTCAAACTACTAGAACACGTGTTCCAAGACCCATCAGACCCCTTTGTTTCCACTAGAGAATATCAATAAAACATCTATTAAATTCGATAGCGGTAAGTATAAATAGCTGTTTTATCAGCTAGAATTTATCTCCATTTTTATCATACATAATTGATTGCTCGAAATCACTACATTTTTACTTTTTTGCAGTGGAAATGAAGGGGTGTTATCCAGATAGTACCAGGAACATATTTACATTCATGTTGGGATAATAGTAACTAGAACACGTGTTCCAATTCCTTTAGGTGAAACTTTTGCTAAATCTCCTTAACAATCTCATACACCCTAAGACTGAGAATATCTTTGTAGATTGAAAACAGACTTTCGAACAACACTCGTGAATCTTCTGGTACTAGAATAGCTGAATCTGCAACAGCTTCAGATCCCACACACTCATCTAAGAGACCTAGTTTTCTTTTCTCCTTGATTCCTGATTTTGTTTTCCAGGTGTAAGTATACCCATAGAGTTCTTTAGTAAAGGCCACGCGACGTGCGTTACTACGTCTTGCTTCTTTACAATCATATAGGTAGAGATACGAAGACATTATCCAGACACCAATCAAAGAACACATGTTCCGAGATTTCAAGTTGTGTAATACAATCAATACATATGTGGCCGACAGAACGGAAAGGTTAAAGCGTAGGAGTCTTGGCTTCGCTCTCAGCACACTATCACTCCTATTTGGGGAATCGGAGGAAAATTAGTTGAATCGCATTGGTCTACGAAAGGAAGAAAAAGCGTTTGAAACGAGAATTGCACTCATACCTGAACATGTGAAATTACTATCCGATAAACATGGCATTGAATTTGTAATTGAACCCAGCAATCAACGTGCATTCAAAGAAGAAGAATTCGAAAGTGTTGGTGCAACAACCAGCACACTGAAGGGAAGTGGAGTCCCAGTAGTCCTCGGTATCAAAGAGATGCCAATAGATTTCTTTGAAAAAGATGTGGTCTATTTCTTTTTCAGTCATACAATCAAGGGTCAGAAATACAATATGCCCATGCTTAGACACATAATGGAAACTGGATCTACATTGGTTGACTATGAACGAGTAGTAGATGATAAGGGGCGGCGCTTGATTTTCTTTGGTAATTGGGCAGGAATGGCTGGGATATCAGATACATTTCGCGTTCTAGGTGATCGTTTAGAAGTTGAAGGTATTCAACCCAATCCATTCAATGGAATGCGGACAACACTTGAACTCAAGGGACTTGAAGCTGTGAAAGAAGAATTCAAGCTCCTTGGAAAACGAATACAAGATCAAGGAATTCCTGAAGAACTTTCACCATTTATCGTAGGTTTTGCAGGATATGGTAATGTATCGAAAGGAGCTCAAGAGCTCTTTGATTTGCTACCCCATGAAGTAGTTGAACCAGAAAATCTTCAAAATCTGGAACCAAAACGTAACTTGTTGTACAAATGTGTCTTCAAAGAGGAAGATATGGTAGAACCTAGAAACTCGTCAAGCAAGTTTGAACTACAGGACTACTACAAAACAGGAAAGGAAGGTTACAACGGTGTGTTTCATAATTATGTTCAGTATCTTACAGTCATTATGAACTGTATTTACTGGACGAAGAAATATCCTCGACTAATATCAAAGGAGTTCATTCGTGAACACTGGAAAGAAGAATCCCGTAAACTTCGTGCAATAGGTGACATATCTTGTGATGTAGGTGGTGCCATTGAGTTCACACTCGATTGTACAACTCCTGCTGACCCAGCATTTGTCTATCTCATCAACGAAGATCGAGCTGAACTCGGTGTAAAAGGCGATGGCCCAGTAATCATGGCTGTCGATAATCTACCATGTGAACTTCCACGTGAAGCATCTGCTTCATTTGGCGAAACCTTACTCGATTTCGTACCTGCACTTGCCAAGGCAGATTTCAAAGCATCTTTCGAAGAATTAGACTTACCCAGGGAAATCAAAGATGCTATCATTGTATATCGAGGCGAACTAACAAAGAATTACGAATATCTCAATCAATACCTGAAATAGGGAGACATTAACGATGAAGAAAGTGCTATGTTTGGGCGCCGGGCTTGTAGCCCGTCCGTTTATCCATTATCTTAGTGAACATGGCTTCCATGTAGTGGTTGCCAGTAGGACCAAAAGTAAAGCTGAAAAATTGATAGAAGGCTGTGCGAATGCTGAAGCTGTTGCTTTCAATATAGCCACAGACGATAAGCTTCTTGAAGACTTAACCACCAAAGTTGATCTTGTTTGTTCTTTACTTCCTTACACATTCCATGTCAAGGCTGCTAAAGTCGCAATCAAACACAAGAAGTCATTCTGTACCACATCATACATTTCAGACGAGATGAAAGAATTAGAAAATGAAGCAAAGAATGCAGGAGTCATACTCTTGAATGAGTGTGGAGTTGATCCTGGCATCGATCATATGAGTGCTATGCAGATAATCGACCATGTGCATAACAACAATGGCAAAATTGTTAGTTTCACATCTTTCACAGGCGGTCTTCCTGCACCTGATGCGAATAATAACCCCTATGGATACAAACTCTCTTGGAGTCCTCGAGGAGTATTACTTGCTGGAAGAAATGATGCACACTTTCTACGTGATGGAAAAGAGGTTAAAATTCCAGGAACTAATTTGTTTCAGAACTGTGAACCTATGGAAGTTCCAGGAATGGGTACATTCGAGGGTTATCCGAACCGAGATAGTATGTCATATATCGATATCTACAACATTTCAGAAACCAAAACAATGCTTAGAGGAACCTTCAGGAATACAGGTTGGTGTGAAACTCTCGATAAGATTGCAGATTTAGGTCTGCTCGATATTGAAGAGCGGTCTCTAAGTGGTATGACTTATGCTGACGTAATGAGGGACCTAACATCAGCTGGAGAAGGTAATCTCAAAGACGCAGTTGCAAAATTCTGTAAAATCGATGTAAACAGCATGGTTATTTCACGTTTTGAATGGCTCGGATTATTTGATGAAAGAGAGATAGATTCCAAAGTAAACACACGACTTGATGCGCTATGCACTCTCTTCGAGGAGAAAATGAACTATGCACCTGGAGAGCGTGACATGCTCATTATGCACCACGAGTTCATTGCTGAATATCCTGACAAGAAACAGAAGATAACATCAACAATGATTGATTATGGTATACCCAATGGAGATAGTTCCATGTCAAGAACAGTTGCACTTCCTGTTGCCATCGCAAGCAGGATGATACTCGAAGGTCGAATCAACCTCACCGGTGTTCATCGTCCTATCATTCCTGAGATTTATAATCCGATTTTAGAAGAACTTGCTACACTGAATATTTCTCTTGAAGAACACACTTTCGACTTGTAATACCATTAGTACAGGAAAATTTGTATGCAGAAGAGTATCCAGCTAATCCCTGACTTGCATCTGAATAGCTGCTAAGAGCTCTTCTGCTCTTTCTGTTTCTCTCAAAACTTGTTTTATCTCTGTTTTGAGACGGTATGTATACCCTGATCTATTTCCATAACGTTCAAGGTGTCCTTTACTATTATTCCACATTCGTGCAAGATAGGTAGAAGCTGTACTCTTTGGAAGATTTTCACTGAATGAATCTTCATAAATCTCTGCAACATCAAGCGAAGAGAATTTCCCATGCTTGAAGGATGCATATATGATCACTTGCATCTTCTCATAGTTACTCATGGATTCTAATCGAGTTTCATCAAAACCTACTTCTGAAGTTTCAATAACTTCTGCAAAGGTGCAACCTGTACTTGTTTCGAGGAATACCTTAAACTTGGCAAACATCTCTTCTATACTACCACCCTTGACTTGAAAACTTGATTCTTCTCCCATCGTTGCATCTGATACATGAATCTTGAAATCAAAGGGCGATTCTGTCAATGATAGGATCTTTTTGAATCTAGTAAGTGCCTCACTAGGGCTCACATACTTACACTGGAAAATCTCACGAAGCCCTGGAGCTGAACTATATGTGAATTCATAGACATAATTTGTTCGTTTTCCATCGTTCATATTTTTCACCTATCACTAGCTATCTTATTCACATCAAGATAGTATCATCATCCAAATAAGTGTGAGTATGTGAACTGAATATACGTAGATAAGAGCTACATAGGTCGTCTGCACAGATATAGAACACGTCCCCCTCGTTTTTCGTGTGCTCACGTCCTTTATTGCCTTCTAATGAATAAAAAAGGATTATGAAGCCTTTAATCACAAAAATAAGATATTTCTCCAGCCTGTTCACTATTCACTGTTTTATGTAGTGTGTGAATGAGGTAGTAAGCATTTCATATGTCCGCTTACTCAGTTCCACTGGAAACGGAGGGGTGTGTCTATTCACAAGGATAAGAAGATATATCGAAGCCAATTTTTCTTCAAGAAGCAAGCAAAAGGCTGTTTTTCCCAGAGTATTCACAATTATGGCGCCATTCACAATAAAATTGTGTGAATTTGTTTTTATGAGAAACAAGCTTGTGAACTCATATTGGAATCAGATAATCAGATGGATTCTCTCCCAGAACTAGTTGCTGATAGTTTTCGCCTGTACTACTATCAATTACGTTCTCAAGCCTACCCCTAGATTTCACAGACATGCCACTTGAAACTTGTTCTGTGAATCGTCCCCGATAACTGACAAGTTGTTTGAGCTTCGGAAGATCTAATGATTCCACCTGATATGTACATGGAGTAAAAATTGAGTTTCGATCATTAATTACTGAACAATGAACTTCTCTAGTTTTCAAATTCTCAGTCATGATTTGTCCAAAAATCTCTCCAACATCTTGAGGACGTTTGACTAATCTAATGAAGAATTGATGTGATTCAAATACACCTTGCAAAATTTTTGTACTCTCAATCCTATAAAGGAGTTCTCGATGCTCGGTTAAACTACCCCATCTAAATAAGACATGAGCATCTAGAAGTTCTCCCTCGTAACGTTCTAACTCTGGAACCTTGTCAAATTTCTTTCTTAGTCTTTTGTAAAATTTCCTACAAGTGGATTCACCATATACAACTAGGTCAATATCTGATGTTTCTGTTGCGACACCTACAAGTTGGGATCCAGTAATACCTATTTCTGTTCTATCTATTCCAGTATTATCAAGTAACAACTCAACTAGATTAGTTGTTGCTATGGAAAGGGCGCTGTTATCATTTCGAATCTGATCCATATGTTCAATGGGATCAAGCACCTGTACTATCTTTTTGTGTGGAACTGCTTGTAAAACCCTACCATGAGTCTTACTGAACCACAAATACCCTAAGAATCCATTACTGAGATATTCTTCTCGCTCGCGAAGATCGTAAATCTTCCTAAAACTTGAATCTGAACTTCCTGAATCTAAATTTGGTACATACCTTACGTAAGCAATAATACGATCATGGGGATGTACCACTCCTTTTACTTCAAATATCAGATTATCCGAGGTTTTGACAAAGTACCCTTCTACAAGTTTTTCTTTCACTCTTATCATCTGACTAGAATATAGTATGGTATTAAAGCAGTTTATCCTGCAACAATAGTATAATGACAGATTGGTTAGATGTCAAATCAGACTTTGGTATTTATGAACAGAATCCCAATCTCGCATTTTTTGATTCAGCAAGTTCTACACTAGTACCCAAAGTTTCTGTGAAAACAACAACGAATTTTCTTGACAACATAGTTGTTTCTACTCGCCGTGGAGCACACAAATTCGCAGTGAAAGGCAGTAGTATTGTTGAGGATACTCGAAAATCCTTAGCAACATTTCTCAAGATTGAACCATCATCACTTTCTTTCCAAAAATCAATACCCTCAGCTGTTGCATCACTAATGTTCGGATATGATTGGAAACATAAAAAGAAACAGAAAGTCATTATCTCCCAAAATGAAGAAAACTCGGTATTTGTTTCAGTACTAAGAGCTGCTGAAATCCTAGGTCTTGATGTCGTAATAATACCAATTGATAGTGATGGTTCTATTTCTTTAGAATCACTAGAACAATCAATAGATGACAAAACAGGAATTGTTGCTATTGGGCATATTCTCCCAGGAATTGGAACTATGAATCCATTACCCGAAGTTGCAGACATAGTTCATGAACATGATGCAATACTATTAACAGATGCAACAAGATCAATGGGATTGATACAACAGTCTCCAGTTACTCTCGGTTGCGATGTTCTCGTCTTTTCTGCAAATATCGGTTTCATGGCTCCCCCAGGATTAGCTATCCAATGGATATCTCAGACAACAGAGGACAATCATATACCAGGGATACTGGGTGGATCTTCTGTATCTAATGTAACAAACACCACATATGAAACTGCTTTTCAACCGGACAAATTCGAGTCAGGGTATATCAATGTTCCAGCAATTGCAGGACTTGGGTCTTCAATCGAATATCTCACTGACCTTCATACAAAGGGTCTATCACATCATATCGTAGATTTATCTAGATATATGAAGAAACGGTTAATGGAGATAGCTAATCTGACACTTTATGGAAATCCAAGTGACACAAATACTATTTTTGGTTTCAATCTTGGAGACCCCTCTGAGGTAGGTAGTCATGATATTGCATTATTCCTAGACGAATCTAATATTGCAGTAAGAAGTGGACTTGTTTGTGCACATCCATTGATTCAATCACTCACAGAAGACGGTCTCATACAAGCATCAATTCATGGATACAATTCAATTAGTGATATTGATCGGCTTGCTGACACTCTTATTACAATCTCTAAACAATTGCTGTGATTATTATACTAATGCAAAACTTGGGGGAAAGAATACAAAGTACTGAACAGTGATTGCTAGGAGTATTCCACTGAACACTAATCCCTTACCTCTTTTTTGATTCACTTCAGTGAACCACAGAATCGCACCTATTAACACAACAACGAATGACGAAATATTCCCAATAAAGATTAGAAAATCCCAAATCTCAGCAAAATATCCTGCGATCAAGTTTGTAAAGTCTACAAGTGGGCTCAGAATCTGGAAGAACATACAATTTTCCTCATACAATAGTCGTACCTGTTGATGATTTAAAGTCCTCAAAGAACAGTAACGGACTTTGCAAGATTACGAGGCATATCTGGATCATACCCTTTTCTTAATGCCATATAATAGCTAAATAGCTGAAGAGGTACAATAAACACCATTGTTGAGAATTCCGGTTCAATATCTTCGGGTATTGTGAACACGAATTTTGACAGACTTTCTAATTCAGTGTCGTCTTTGAGAATTACGGAAACTACAGACGCTCCTCGTGCTTTCATCTCCATGATATTCCCAATCATTCTACTTCGAGTTTCATCGTTTGGCGCTATAAAAATTACAGGAAATCCATCTTCAACAAGTGCAATTGGTCCATGTTTTGATTCACCTGCAGAGTACGCTTCAGCATGATTGTAAGCAATTTCTTTCAACTTCAATGCAGCTTCTTCCGCAGTTGCAATTGATACACCCCTACCTAAGAAAAGAAGACTTGTTTTATCATAGAGCTCACCAGCAAGTCTCCTTGATAATTCTTCATTTCTTGAGATAGTTTCAGATACTATTTCAGGTATCTTTTCCAAACATTTTCGTTTAGCTTCAATATTTGTTATATCTGTGAAACCTGTTAGTTCTCCAAGAGCTAGTGCAATCAAAGCAAGGGAAGTAAGCTGGACCATGAATGTTTTTGTGGCAGCTACTCCAATTTCTGGTCCTGCTTGTGTCAAAATCGTAAGATCTGCAAGACGTGTAATCGAGCTTCCTACAACATTTGATATTGCAACTATTTTGACTCCCCGTTCCTTTGCATACTTGACAGCAGTAATAGTATCAGTAGTTTCTCCAGATTGAGTAATTGCTATGATACAATCCCTATCAGTCAAAGCTCCATATACTGTGTCTGAGAAATCACTGGCGAGCTCGAATGTTGGAAGTACTCCAGCAATTGATGCAAACATGTGTCGGCCAGCTAAAGCTGAATGACCAGAAGTACCCATGGCCAACATAAAGACCCTATCAGATGAATGGATTATCTTTGCAGCCTGTTTGATCATATCACCTTTGAGTCGTAACGTGTTTCTAATAGCATCTGGCTGTTCATGTATTTCTTTAAGCATAAAATGTGGATAACCACTCTTCTGTGCTTGATCTGCAGTCCAGCTAATCTCAATACTGTCCCGTTTAATCTCACTCCCATCTGACAAACTTTCTATTCTTACTTCATCACTAGTCAAACACGCAATCTCTCCATCAAGAAGAAGAATCATATCATTTGTCATGGGTAAAAATGCTGGGATATCAGAGGATACGTACGAAACATCTTTCTTTCTGCCAATAACTAATGGATTTCCATCGCGAGTACATACAATTTTGTCCTCATTTTCCTTTGTACTCATTACAACAATTGCATAAGTTCCTTCAATTCGTTTTGTTACTTCCTTGACTGCTTCTACTAAATCCATACCATCTTTCATATAATCTTCGAGCAAATGGGGAATTATTTCGGTATCAGTTTCGGACTTAAACTTGTGACCCTTTGCACTAAGTTCCTTTCGAAGTTCCATGAAATTTTCAATTACACCATTATGAACAACAGCAATTTCATTTTTACAATCAAAGTGAGGATGTGAATTCAGCATGGACGGTACTCCATGGGTTGCCCAACGTGTGTGACCAATGCCTATAGATCCCGGCATCTCATCAAGGTCAAGATTTTTATGAACCTCTTCGACTTTCCCTTGGTCCTTTTTAATGTACAATTTGTGCTTTTCAATCGTTGTTACTCCAACAGAATCATAGCCTCTATACTCAAGTCGTTTGAGTGCTTGATGTATGAATGGAGCAACATCACCACGCTTCTGAACTACACCGATAATACCACACATAAGCTAAATTCCTCAGAGGTGAATATGTAAGACTTGCACCTCTGTGCAAAAAGGCTTTGTATCAGGATATAAACGCACTAGTTTATCCAGTTAGTTCAATCTCGATATATACTGAATCAGGGATTCTTACACGCATAATCTGACGAATTGCTCTCTCATCAGCATCAATATCAATGAGTCTTTTATGAACACGCATTTCCCATTTATCCCATGAGGCAGATCCCTGACCGCAAGGAGTCTTTCGTGTGGGAATTACCATCCTGCGAGTAGGTAGTGGTATTGGGCCTGCCATTCGGACACCGGTCTTTCGAGTAATTCTCTTAATTTGATTACAGACTCCATCTAGATGTTCTGTACTCGTACTTGACAATCGAATTCGTGCTCTTTGAGTCATGTATTAATCACTCTCTGCTTTTAGAGGTGTCCAAGGGCTACGGAAAATGAAACGGATAAAAAGCTTGTCTTGTGAATGAAATATTCACAATGAAATGGTAACGTCCATAAGAGAGGCACTCGCTCATGATTAAATGTGTTACAATTGGAGAATCTAGTGATTGTTAAATTAGGAGGTTCTGTGATCACTCACAAAGAATCATCACCTCCTGCAGTTAACGAGAAACATCTTAGTCGTATCGTGAAAGAGCTCGCGGTTCATAATGACAAGTTGATATTAGTTCTCGGTGGTGGTGCACATGGCCATCAAGCAGCTCATAAACATGGTTTTGGAAATCCTGATACTGCTACCAAGCAATTACTCGCAGGAATTCCAGAAATACGTCATAATATGTCTCTTCTTGCATCAAAAGTAGAAAAGGAGTTGAATGCCCAGGGGATTCCCGGAGTAGTGATTTCCCCTTTCATGTTTGTAACACTACGCGATAATCTAATAGATCATTTTCCAACAAAGATAATCGAAGAAACATTGAATGCAGGTACCACTGTGATTATTCATGGGGATGTATGTTTTGATGAAACAAAATCAGCATCTATTCTAAGTGGTGATACAATTGTAAAATATCTTGCAGAACAGTTTAGCCCTAAAGCTGTTTTCATTGGCACAAATGTAGATGGTGTTATGGATGATGATCCATCAGTGAATCCAAATGCAAAACACATTCCTCTCATCAACAATTCAAACAAAAATAGGATACTTTCACTAACAGGACCATCTTCCAGTACTGATGTAACTGGAGGAATGAATAAGAAAATTACTGAGCTTCTAGATCTCGCAAGTCAAAATGTAGATATCGTAATCTTCAATTTACTTGTTACCGGTCGTTTAACCGCACTATTTGAGAACGATTCTGTAATATGCACCAGAATCCAATTTACCTAAGTCACAAGAGCCGAAACATTATCATCCATCGTCCTAATAATCAGATTTCCAGGAGTAACTACGCTATCTTCAAGATATTCTGAAGCTGTGAGAATACAAACAACCTTTGATGATTTACATGTCCTACAAGCTATATCACTATGCAAATTCAATAAAGTACTCAGCTGCTGCTGATTCGGAAAAATCACGTATGACGTATTGTTTGCACAGAGATCATAATATCCATGATTACAAGAAACCTTTGAATGATGTTTCTTAAGCTCAATCTCTATGATTTGCGTTGCTGCTTCTTTTAATCTCTTTAATATTGATGAATTAACTATCCACAAACCTTGCTCCATTTCAATGACTTTACTTTCTGTATTAGATCGTAAAGCAATCAATACTTCATCGGCCAAAAGCTCCGTCAAAGCTCTTCTTCCCTCATCAACAGTTAGAGGAGCTGATCTACCTTTATGAGATTGGAGCGCAGTAGTTTCAATGAAGTCAAGAAGCACTTCCCACTTTATCTGACCATTTGATAAATCTACAAAATCTTGAATTAGACCAAACCATAATCGTATCTGGATTGCTCGACTTGTTGCAGGACCTATTTCATGCATTGCACCAATAATGCTCATATCTTCATCTACTTTATCAGTACTCTTATTATGAATGGTTCTCCGGTTCAGATTTTCAATCATTGAATTCAATGAGCTTGGAAATGCAGAAACAACACGTACTGCATCAAATTCTTCAAATTTATCTAATAGTTCTCGGAGTTTAGCAGCTGCAACACTTCCTCTGACAACAACAAATAGTTCACTAATCCCATTTCCGAGCATCTCCATATAATGTCGAATTTTAATCATGGTTGTTTCCATTGACGAAGCTCTTAGATGCTGAGGTAGAATAACAATAGCCTTTTCTTCGATGATCATGTCGGGCCAATCTGGTTGTTTCTTTTTTGTAGTTTCATCCTGTCCTATACCTAATTTGTTAGAAATATATTCTACAATGACCTTTCGAATGGCTTCTAATCCATTATCGGGGAGTGTAAAGACAAAGCCACCAGGAACCAAGGATAGTGCCTCACGTTCAATAGTGCCCAACGTGACTAAATCTCTTATGACTTCTGAAATATCATCTTCTATTACAGTTGGATCAAGTGAAGTCAATAACTCCCGGATTTCTTGTTCTGTTGACATTTCTGCTGAAGCTAAAAAAGCAACAACGTGATTTCCAAAGCGTCCAACTCTATCGAAAACGACAGTCTGCGCTTCTGTTTCAGGAATTTGTTTCTCTTTTGGTTCATTTTCATCTTCTTTAATGGAAATTGTATCCTGCACCAAAACTGGTTCCATCTCAGGAAGCGTTTCATCCTCTAATTCATGCTTTGTTTCTTTATGATCTAGAATATATTTGTCAACAAACGGTTTCGTTGCAATCTCAAAGGTTTCAGAATTGGGAATAGAAACTAAGGCTCGACCACGCTTCATATTCCGTAAGTAAGTTTCTTGTTCTTCATTTAGAGATAGGAACTTACCTCCAGTTTGACTGTCATAAGGCAGCCGAAATACAATTTTTGTTGCAGTATTTGCAAGAATATTTGATGAAATATTAGGTCGTGTTGAAACTACAATGACTCCTTGACCTGTAGCACGTTGTAACAAAACCATTGATTCACCAGTAGTGACATCAGCAGAGGAGTGTTTGGAATAACTTTCAGGTACTAAGTTATTTGCTTCTTCAAGAACTACAATATGATGTAAACCTGGAACAATACCCCTTTTCATAGCACTTTCAAAAATTCGTTTAGCAATGAGATTATAGAGTATCCGTGCTGAATCCATACCCCCAATTCTTGCAACATAGTTCAAGTCAAGAATAATCCGTTTTTGTAAAAGACTTGAGATATCGATTGCTTCGGATCCTCCTCGAAGGATTTCACCAAGTGGTTCTTGAAATAATATCTGAAGACGATTGAGAAGAGCATCCCTGGTCATATGCCCGATACGGTCATTTGAAGAAATCTTTGTTATCATCTTAGATAATGACTGAACCGAGTTATTCTCTTCAAGAGAATCAGCCAGTTTCATCACAGATTCTCTAAGTAATCGCTCCATTGCTGGAGATAATTGTGACGATTCCCCTCCTTTTTCTTTAAGTAATTCTTTCAACATGATAAATGTAGAATATGCAGAACCTTCAGTATTTCCAGTGTTGGAATCCATAAGATTAATCACAAATGAAGTATCGAGTCCAGGACGTAAGACAGTAATATCTCTTGTATTTTGTCCTACTAGTCCTGTATATTCTGACCCTTTTATGTCGAAAATCCACCAAGGTATATCTGTTTTATCACTAAGTTGAGCAATAAGATGTTTTACTAAAGTTGTTTTTCCTGTACCTGTAGCACCTAAAACCGCTACATGTTCTCTAAGCCATTCCACCTTCAATCCAGCACTTGAAAAAGGTCTACCTTCAAAAATAGTATTCCCAACAACAAGATCATTGCCCAAAGATTCATGTGAAGGAATCTGGAATACAGGTGCTATTTCTGGTCCAATTACTGGAAAGTTCCTGACAGGTGTATTGACAAATGATACAAGTCTACTGACATGCATTCTTTGTTTTTTAAGATGGGATTTTGAAAATAATCTAAGAGTAGTTCTTCGTGTAATTTTTCTGGTATCTAATCTAATCGAATCATGACCCCCCCATATTGAGAGAATCAGTCCTCTAACACCTTCTTCAGTTACAGCAATGTCACTAAGTGGGTTTGGTTTGATAACGAAATATACTGTTGAGTCAAACCATCCGATATCATCCTGAATTTCTTCATATTGTGTGACTATTTGTTTCTTCAAAGCATGATCTTTCAGAGACTCTTCTTTTCGTTTCTCTTTCGATTGTATTGTTTTCCATTTTCCCTCAAGTTTTCGTCTCTCTCTCCCAGGTTTTGCTGCAGAGAAAATACAAGTCATAGTTACAGAATATCCCTGTTTCATTGCAGTAGAAATAAAGGTGCCAACTTGAGATGCTTCAACTGTTGGATTAACTCGGGGGCTGCCCCTTAATACCAAGAGAATACTACCATCAACATAGTTTTCGAAGATGTCACCTGATTTGTATTCAATGCTGTTAACAAAGAGGGCAGCAGCTTCTTCTAACTCATTTTCTTCAAGAATTCGTAGGTTGATCATATTAAGCGATGCTATGAGAATAGCTTCAGCTCTAGTTGCTTCTCTTCGAATTTTTTCTTTAATTATATTAGAATCTGAATTAGTAGCAGTGATGAAAATTCGTAAGAATGGTTCCCCTTTTGACATACCAGCTTCGAATGCCATGTTCACTGACTTATCCATCCCAGCTCGCATAGCCAATAACATAGAAGTATTGTATTTCGGATATCCGTTATCATCCAATGAAATTGAACTTGATGTTGACATAATTTCAAGGCAACACAGTCCAACATTACGCCCATTATGATTCACAAGTATCATATCATTCTTTACAGATACCGTCAAACTGGTTTGCTCCATTTTCAGTTTACTCAGAAAAACACCAGTAATAACAGGTATAAGACAAATAGTAACTTCAATAGCGGTCTTGAAGGGAATTAGGGGTATAGTAATCACTCTATAAAGTGGTAAGATATACACTAAAATGAAGTACACAATAGCATTAATGATTCCAATAATCCACATTCTATTTATCCATATAATATTCCTAGAATCTTCTCGTTTACAATCTTCATCTTTTTTCTTTGCCCGTTTGAGGGATAGGAATGGCATGCGGAATTCTCCCTTAATCGCTGATTCCTCTCATGAGTTTCACTCCATTGGAACCGAATCATTGTGCCCATTTTTAACATAAGAACCCCCCCTCAATATTTTCCCAATGTATAGGAAGTCGGCAACAGCTGCGCGAATCCTGGACGAACCTGGACATCGATGAAACCATTAGTGAAATAAAGACCATTCTTGTATGGGCTTAAAAGCTCCCCACAAGACCATATGCCGAACCTTAATGTTGACCAACAAGGCCTACAGATATGAACTGGACCCGAACAACATCCAGAGGTCGCACCTTGCTCAACATGCAGGAATAGCTCGTTTTGCCTACAACTGGGGTCTAGAACAACGGATCAAACAGTACAAGAACAATCAGGGTGACGACCGGTTCACTGATGCAATGAAGCAGCACAAGCTCCTCAATTCCCTGAAGAGAACAGAGTTCCCATGGATGTACGAAACCTCGAAGTGTGCACCTCAAGAGGCCCTGAGAGATCTCCATACAGCTTTCAAGAACTTCTATCGCGGACTCAAGTCTGGGAAGAAGGTTGGATTTCCTCGTTTCAAGAGGAGGGGAGTCAGGGACAGCTTCAGATTGACTGGGATTATCAGGTTCCATGAGCGGGCAATCCAGCTCCCACGGATTGGAAAGATTCGAATCAAGGAGAAGAGAGAGCACTACTACAATGGAAGGATACTCTCAGCCACTGTACGACGAAGAGCCAACAGGTGGTTTGTTTCAGTCACTGTAGAAGAGGACATCCTTGACCCACCGCCCGTAAGAGGAGCACCAGTGGGAGTGGACCTTGGGGTCAAGACCCTGGCCACACTCTCTGATGGGACCACCTTTACAAACCCACGGGCTATGGGACGACGATTGAGGAAACTACTACAGCTCTCAAAGAGCTTGTCACGAAAACAGAAAGGGAGTAAGAACCGAGAAAGAGCCAAGCTTAGACTTGCAAAGATGTACCTGAAGTTCTTCAATATCAGACAGGACACACTGCACAAGGTGACGACCTACCTTGCCAAGAGCCACAGTAAGGTAGTAATCGAGAACCTGCTAGTGTCAGGGATGATGAAGAATCGAAGGTTAGCGCGAGTCATTGCAGATGCGGGATTCTATGAGTTCAGGCGACAACTGGAGTACAAGTGTGGGTGGTACGGTTCTGAGCTTGTCATTGTCTCGCGAACATTTCCTTCATCGAAAATGTGTTCACGTTGTGGGCACAGGAAGAAAGAGCTCTCTCTGTCAGAGAGGGAGTATCATTGTGAACAGTGTGGGCTTGAAATCGATAGAGATCTCAATGCTGCACTGAATCTGGTCGCCGTCAGTTTGCCGGAGACTCTAAACGCTTGCGGAGAGGAAGTAAGACTCTTAGCGGATTCTTTGAATCTACAGAGAGCAGCCTCGATGAAACAGGAACCGAACATCATCCCGGACTCGATGTCCAAGAATGTCTAGGTTTCGGGGAACGGTTAATAACTCACAATCAAGTAGACTTAGAAATAATATCACTGGAGGTATTTTACTGCGAACGTCAAATATGGGCGGTGCCCTTTTACTAGTTACAACCTTGGTGCTCCTTATCATTGCTTCAGGTATCGGAACAGTAAGTGCTGAGGACGAACTAGTTGCTGTTCGAGGAGAAAATGTAAATATCTCTGTAATTCTCCTTCAAAATGGGACTTACGGAAATCCAGTTCCAGAACAAAGAATTGAGTTCTATGATCAAACCAACAATTTGTTACTTGGCAATAATATCACAGATTCAAATGGTCTAGCATCAATAAATTGGAATATTCCAAGTGATTATCCATTAGGTCCCATAATAGTAAATGCTACTTTTCATGGAAATGAATCCATTTTTCTATTGCCATCTTACCAAAGCATCATTTTGAATATATTAGCATCCACTGAGATTGTACTTCAGGATACTCCGGTAATGTTAGCACCTGGAGATACACTTTTCTTCTCAATTATTCTCCTTGGTGATACATCTAACTCAATGAGCAATAGGACTGTTTTTGTTTTCAGTGATAATAATTTACTTTCAACCTCTGTAACTAATATTACCGGTGGTGCATCTTTTTCAATTCATTGTAATAATTCATGGGATGTAATAGGTGAAAATGTAATCCAGATTGTACATGAACAAGATATCGAAAATTATTACGAAAGAGCAGAAGCTCAGTTCTCTATTGAAATACAAAAGATACAGACGTTAATACAATCAAACTTCTCACTAGATTCTATCCCACTTAGTGCCACTTTGAATCTTGAAGTGGAGTTAAGGAGCATTGAAGGTGGGATTTCCGCAAATCTCGAAGTACTACTTGATGGAAGTCTACTGACCGTTACGACTACCGATAATTCTGGTTATGGAACAATTCATTTAGATATTGATGAGCGTTTTTCATTGGGCTCTCATTTTTTGAATATAATCTATAATGGATCCGAGCGTTATGCAGAAACTTCTTTCAATATTGAATTTAATATCCTCAGTCCAGCTATTCTCGATCTCACAGTACCTACTTCTGCAGTAATCGGATTAGACACAAATATGACCATTTCATTGTTTGACATCCTTGGTCGTCCTATTGAAGGAATGCTCACTATTTCTGATATTTCGAATGGACAGAATATGAGTATACAAACCCCTCAAGATACAATAGATATCAATATCGAATTTCCTATTTGGGGACCAGTAGGCTTTCACGATATATTACTAGAGATTGGAAATCCATTTGTTACAAATAAGAGCATTATGTACACCATAACAGTTTGGTCACAACCAGAATTTATACTTCAACATAGCAATACTCTCCATTTTGCATCACCAAACCAAGAACTAACTTTCATAGTTCAATTAACAGATTGGTCTGGCAATATTAGCTTCCAATCAATCCAACTTCTTTGTAATGAAAAGATAGTATCATCATCAACTACAGATGAAAATGGGATTGCAATAATTACCTCCTTGGCCTCTAGTCATGAGGGGATATACAATCTTTCAATTACATATCCAATGAATATGACTCGATATGAATTACCAGCAAAACTAGACTATCATCTGACTGTCAGTATTTCCATTCCTGTGTTAGTAGAACTTAATCACTATGAAGTAATCCCTCAACTTCAGAAAATTTCAATTTTCCTTCAAGTACAGTGTCTGAACGGGTCTTTTGTTGAAGGTATTATAATCAAAATCATATGGGAGTCAATTGAAGGTTACACAGTAACTCAACAAGGTGGAATATCAGTGATACATTTACCAGTTCCTGCAACAAGTGGAAATTACACATTATATTATGAGATTGAAGAGAATCACAATCTAGCATCTTTAACAGGAACAATAATCATCCCCATTTCACTCATAGATGTATTAAATTCCCAGGGTATTGGTATCAATGGGTTTGCAATTGGTATTATAGCTTCTTTTGTAATTGTCGCAATACCATTGATTAGACAAAAATTTTTGATGTTATAGAAATTATAATTGGTGCTCCGGCCGGGATTCGAACCCGGGTCGAGGGGTCGAGAACCCCCCATGCTGGGCCGGACTACATTCGGTACTACCATAATATAATACTATGATAGACTACCGGAGCTTGAGTATGCCAGCCCGGAGCGCGAGAGGGCAACCACTTCTGGACACAAATAAGCCTTTCCGTTTCCTGAAGCCTAAATATTCTTGGACACCATTTTTTCTAATTGATGTTCGATTTCTACTTAGTTCATGGTGTGCCGAATACCTGAGTCAAATCACTCCAACTATCTTGTAATAGTTGCAATAACCCCCCAACAACATCTTGTGCCCATCCAGTTGCTTGAAGGATGACTGCTATTACAATTGAAACAGTAATTACAGCTAGACCTAGAAGGAGACTCTCTTCAACAAGTGGTCCACCTTGCTCATTATGAATAAGATCTTTTTCATCCATAGAATTACACTTCGAGCTCAAAGCCTCACTGAACCTTTTAAGGTCATAAATAGATTGTAGTCTATTATCCTGATACTTGCTGGATATTCAATAACTACACGACGAACTTCATTGGATGACCATAGGCCCACATATTCTCACTAAGTTTTTCCAAATCCAGATTTTCATTATTATGAAAGGTTGTTATCAATGAATTTAGGGCTTTTTCATGATTGTTGATTCCTAAACTCCTTTCTAGAGTTCTGAAGGCTCCATCTTCAGCAAAATGACCAACAATCTTTGAAATACTGTCATATACCGTATTTATTCCCATAAATGTCAATAAACCATTTTCAATTCCCTTACGAATCTCAACTATTTCCTTGACATATCGTATTGATTCACCTGGCTTTGGTCTTTCAAGTGTGACGATTAAATCCATTAGACCAAGATTAGATTTTTCGATATTATGCCCAAGAATCCATCTAGAAACTAAACTAGCTGCAGAATCACTATGACATGTTTGAATTGAATGAAGACCAGCTGCTACTGCTTGAAATAGAGCCTTACTATGTTCTGCTGTCTGAATCTCTCCAAGTATCAAATAATCCGGAGACCTATGAAGACACTTGACAATTTCCTCACTCTTATTCAATCTTTTTTGTTGTTCATCTACAGGATCAACTTGTAACCTGACTTGGTGATGATTACGTAAAATCCTACTTTCAATAGCATCTTCAATGTAGACTTTTCTCCACCATCTTGGAGTAACTCTGTCTAGTGCATTTAGTAAAGTCGTTTTTCCTGTACCGGGTCCTCCTGTAATCGTAATATTCAATCTACTGGCTACTGCTAGCAAGAGGATTGCAGCAGCTTCTTGTGTAATCGTATTATTTTCAATAAGTTTTCTAATAGTGAAGGGTTGTTTTCTAGCACGGCGGATTTCTAGATACAAACCATCAGCGCTTAATGGTGGAACGCTAGCAGAAAGACGTAAAGTTGAGCCTAGTAAAATCAATTCCATCTTTAATGATGGATTACTACGATCTAAATGTAAATTACTTTCAGAACGAAGAAAAGTTACAATTCGAGGCACTTCAGCTTCATCATAAGTACTTGAAGTAATACACCTGCCCATTTTCTGATGGTCAAAATAAATTGATGTATTAGGTCCATCTAGATACACTTCTTCAGTCATCTCATCTAGTAGGATGGGAAAAATACGACCGAGAATGTTTGTGCGATAAGCAGCTATCTGTGCCAGCCGTGTCCTTGTATTCTCCTTAATCTCAGGAATCTGTTCTTTAATCTGATTTGATATATCTGTGATAACACGTTCCAATTGTTGGGTTACTGATTCTCTATGTCCAATTACAGGACTAATAGAACACCTATAATCGTTTACAAGATCACTTAACAATGAGAGCTCTAACGCAGTTCCTACAACTGGAAGATGAGCATATCTAATAAGATGACAATCTTGTTCATCAAAGAAGAGTGAAACATAAGGTCCTACACGATAAATATCAACTAAATCTATTATATTGTGGAACAAATCATTATCTTTACCAATGAAAATGGATTCCCATCCATCTGTAGACCAAGGGGGTTCCAATAATATTCGATTTCCTGAAAATCGAACATGGACTAATCCACGTTTCTTCTCGATGAGAATGGTTGTTTTTTCCCCATCCTGATTTCTAGATACAAGCTCTTGACATTCCAATTCTGATTGATTTGGGCAATTATCACATCGGTTAGAAGAACATTGTATAATTTGTACACAGTGTTTCATTTATCAATGACCCCAATTATTATCGCCTCTATCCTTAATATGGCACTATCATGAGTCTAAGGTCATTGTACAACCTCAATATCGCTCTCTTTTTCTATAATCCTTTTCATCATACCAAAGTGATCACGAATACTATATTCGGCAACTTCGGTTGCAGTTGATGTTAGTTTTTGAGTAAGGACAGGACGTTTTCCAAACTGAGATGCAATCAAACGATCACTAGCATAGGCTGCAGAAACCGTGAAAATGAATGGATTACGACCACCACGTTTTGAAGATGGAATCATTCCTAGAACTATGAGAATCTTCTCTCTAAGCTCGTTCTCATAGGATTTAGGATCCCACCCTCGAGAATTGACTTTACTCAATACTCGACTATTATTCATTAACATAGAAACTACTCTTGGAACATAGTCCTTTGGTCTACGAATTTCTGGTGCGTAACCTGTTAATGACTTGAGTCTAAGAGCTTCTCTCACAATAGCCCTAACATTGACACGGTGACCACACTTTTCAAATACATTAGCAATTTCATCAAGTGTTATTGGAGCTTCATTCTTGAACTCTCTTACAGCCATCAGAAGACATACTGCTATCAGTAGAATGTTATTACTAACTTTTCCTACAGACTCTGAAACAACCTTCCTGTAGAGATATGCGGTACGGTCTCGTACTTGTTCATTTAGCATCAATAGTTTTGACACATGATTAAGTGTTCTGAGAGCTCGATATTTAGCTTCATTCTTCCCAATTCTAATCCTAGTACTGTAAATAGTTTTGAGGCGCTTGAATTTCTTCTGGGTTCTTCCAGATAGAGCTTGACCATTTGCATCTTGAAAATATCTATCCTTATGGAATCCAATATAGCTTCCCAAACCATCTATAATATGCATTCTATTTCCTAAGGATACATACACAGTTGCATCTGGTGTATTACTTCGTTTACGTTCTCCCATTTGATATGTTGGTAATACAAATTCTCTAGAGATAACCAAGCCACATTCAGCACAAACTATATGTCCGCGACTAGTAACCAAAAAACCTTGACAGTCTGGACAGGATTGCGAAGATATTAAATGAGATTTACATACTTCATCAGTCAAAGACCACACCCAATAAGAAAGGACACTTCTTCTCCTAACTGAGTTTCAGGCATCATTCATCTATTTACACCGGTCGAAAGTTCTTCAGAATGGACAATATCCTGCATTACTAGGACTCAAAAAGCCTAGTCAGAAAGAGGTAACCGAAAGTATTTGTTCCATCAGCAATAATATTACTATTTCATTTAATAGCCATATAGAATCTATCAGAATCAAATGTCTTGATCTGACTTGGAGTTGCTTTTGCCATCGTAAGAACTAAACGTAAACCACCAATTGATCCTATAATCTCCAAACCATCAGAATCTGACTTTTTGAAAATACTACCATTTACATATAATTTAGAATCTTGACCTTTAACAATCTCTTTGGAGTCAATTACGACATTTACTATTTCTCCTAAACCTAAAGTTCCAGAGAGTGCTTCAGGTAGTTCAAGCGTGATTGTCGCCCCATCAGTCTTTGATGACATCTTAATTAATTTCAGTCTTCTAGTTTCAGTATCATCAACAGATTCAATCACAGTATCTTTGAGTCGTATTACCATGGGAATATCACTTCATTGTATCAGGAATCTAAACTGAGGCTGGTTGAGTGTCGAATTAAACCTGTCGCTACTTTCGTGTGCTCTTTTTTAGGCATGGATAAGACTCTTTCTTGGTGTTTGACTGTGAAACAAAAGAAATTAGCAATAATCTCGTTGTCAGTACTAATCATTCTAGGTCTGACACTATCTGCGACTGCATTCTATTTTGATTTTCAGTCTTTTGAAACTGATAAGATGGTATACGAAGTTGGTGAAACAATTGAAATGGTCGCAAGATTAATAGCTGATTTCAGTCCAGAGGGTTGGTGTTATGTATCCTTTGCAGCAGTCACTGATCTAGGTCCAGCATTTGCAGACGAGTATTTCATATCTGCTTCACCAAATCCACGGATGCTGAACTCATCATATACTATCTTACCAGAGGATACCAATCCCGGTGAAAATGGAACTACTGCACATGTTTTATTTAATGTTGAAATATTCGACACAGTTTCTCAAGGTGATCACGAAAATATCACAGTCACCATTACAAGAGGCCATCTCACAGTAGTTCCAGTCACCCCTCTGATAGTTCAATCTGATAATAATATGACATTGATTTCACGGGTTGTATCAATCCATAATAATAATGTTGAATATACTAATGAACCCATCAATGTTCAAATTGATAACCCCAGCTCTGAAACAATACTTGATATTAATACAACAACAAGCTCTAATGGTTCTTTTAGTTTTGATTGGAACAGTTCGATGGGATTACCCGGAAACTATAGTTTCATAGTATCGGGGATTGGAAATGAAGATTTTCTTGGATTCTCTAAATCCCTTCCGCTATCAGTTGTCCCTACTGCTTCTAATCTAACAATTATCTCTGTTCCTAGTTCGATTCAATGTCAATCTCCAGATGGTACACACTTTGAAAATGTGAACATAACTGTTAGACATGAAGCAGCAGATTTTCGTGGAATCACTGACAGCACTATCCTATGGAATACAGGTTTCAATAATGGAATAATGACACACCTTGAAGAAGGGTTCTACACAACCATAATCCCATTTCAGACTCCTCCAGGTTCCTATACTATTAATGTTACAACATCAAATCCTCGATATCAAACAGATAATCAAATGATCCCAATAGTTGCGAATGAGAACATACTTCATTTCCATCCAGTTCAAATTAATATCTCAGCTATTCACGGGAACAGTACCTCAATCGAATTCACAATTGAGGAAGAATTTGATTGGGGTCAAGAAATATCATTATCATTCACGGATGATTTTGGAGAGTTCTCTCTTCATAAAGATGTGACCCCTCACTCTATGAGCATACTTACATTGACAGCATGGAATAATCTATCAATTGGACCACATTTAGTCACCCTTGAACCCATTAGTGCATACTACAACTTTTCTGTTTCTCATGAGTTCCAATTCATTGTTATTGGAGAACTCATTATCAACGCTGTTATAGAATCAGCATACTATAGTGAAAATCTGCAGCTCAACCTTTCAGTATACGATATCAATAGCAATGTAGTAGAACCAGTTTCAATAATGGTTTACTATAACAATGAAACTACTCCCTTTGCAAGCGCTCAACAAATTAATACAACCCAACTTATTTCACTAATACTTCCTCTCAGAATCCAACCTGGGGAACACATATTCAATTTTGAGATAACTGCTCCTTATTTCATATCCTCATTTCTAAAGGAAAATGTGACTGTATGGATGAATACTAATATCATAATCATCATTGAGTCTAATTCTCATGACCTAATACAAAGCCCAACTTATCCCGAGTACGAAATATCATCTTATTATGACTGGGACATCTTGGCAAGTAATTCATCAGGTTCAATCATACGGCCACCACCAATTTTGTTCAGTGGAACTACCTCTATAGTATCTCTGACGACACGTGAAATCTCTCTAGACAATTGCCCGAGGTTCAATTCGGGAACTAGTATCTTATTCACTGTTTTACTGAAATTTCGTATAGCCTGATCAGGGAACGGCCAGACAGTCTTTAACCTCATTGTTCTCAGAGTTGGTCTTGACTTTTCACTAACCATTAGTTCTTCCACTGATCTCGAGGTAGAGCCAAAAGATATGATTCCCCAATCAGCACTTTCAGGTCCTGAAATGACGAAATCATCCAGAATCTTCCTTGCATTCTGAACTTTGGCTGTTATTCTACGAATCAGTTTGTCGTGGGCTTCGGAGTCAGATGTCTTTCTGAAACCCCTTTCATCATGTGTGGAACCTGTTATCAAAAGATTATGTCCATCTCCAAATCTTGGCATTATTGCGTGCTTATCGGAATTCACACCACCATAAGGTGAATCCCCTAATTTAGCAAGTCTTCTAGGTATCTGATCATTCCTACTTGAATCAACAACAACTTTTTCCCTTGAATGGCCCACTATTTCGTCAGAAAGAAGAATCACTGGATGTCGAAGTTTCTCAGATAGGCTAAAAGCTCTGATTGTGAGCTCATACGTTTCTTGGGAAGAATTAGGTGCTAATACAATCATCTCATGATCACCATGAGTCCCCCATCTTGCTTGCATAAGGTCTCCTTGAGCTGCCTTGGTTGCTTGTCCAGTACTAGGACCAGCTCTCTGAACATCTACAATAACACATGGAGTTTCAGTCATTATCGCATATCCAATATTTTCCTGCATGAGACTAAAACCTGGACCCGAAGTTGCAGTCATTGATAAAGATCCACCCCATACAGCTCCAATTATAGCTGAAATTGCAGCAATTTCATCTTCCATTTGTACATAGATTCCACCAAGTTTTGGTAATTTCTGGGACATAATCTCAGCAATCTCAGATGCAGGTGTAATTGGATATCCTGCAAAGAATCTACAACCAGCTGCAATGGCTGCTTCTGCACAGGCTTGATTTCCTTGCCAAAAGTTAACTGATTTAGTATTGGGAGACATGATTGAATCTCACAATTGGGTGTGCATACAAGCACAAGATAAGCGTATTCTTAGAACCTATTGATTATTATTTGCCAATAGTTTTTTATCAAATACAACTTGGATGAGCTACATAGCGATCGTTGTCTAGCCTGGTTAGGACGGAAGCTTCCCAAGCTTTCAAGCCGGGTTCAAATCCCGGCGGTCGCACCATTTCCTTTTCGTCAGGTTTATCGGCATATTATTACATCCTACTAATGGCGAGTGATGATTGCTATGACCCCGATGAGTCAGTAATGACGATGATATGGATCTTGAGTTAGGAGCTCGCCAATACTTTCGGTAACCTCCTCTCAGAATATACTTTTAATCGTACAGTCCGCAAATGCTTTTAAGGACGCATCAGCAAAGCATCTCTTGGACTGCCATGGCTCATGACTATATTGAAGATGAACTAAGTAGACGTAGTGTCTTCAAGTCTGAGCAGTTTTTGTCAATAGACTATGTACCTGAAAACCTTCCTCATCGACAAGCTGAGCTTCGAACTCTTGCACAAAATTTCAAGACTCTGATTACCAACCCTGGAAAAACTAGTCAAAAATTCATTATTGAGGGTCCTGTAGGCTCTGGAAAGACTGCAGTAGCTAAGAGATTTGCAGAACAAATGGTTCAAGCAGCAGATCGGAGATCAATCCGCCTGCATAATATCCATATCAATTGCAGAATCAATAAAACAGCATATCTTGTCTTTCTACGTGCACTCAGAGAGTTCAAACCTAAGTTTCCACGTCGAGGCCATTCTCCTGAAGAACTATTGCAGATGCTAGTCGAGATACTAGATGAAGAAGATAGATATCTACTACTCATACTTGATGAGCTTGATTACTTCATTAGACAGAAAGGCTCTGATATTCTATACGATTTGACAAGACTAACTGATGATCGATTAAACGCAAGACAACGTGTATCCATTATCGGAATAGGTCGAAAAATACCACTTGACGAAAAATCGTTAGACCCAAGCATACTGAGTACACTTCAACGAAATATCCTTAGATTTTCTAAATATGATCAAAATGCATTGTATGATATTCTATCAAATCGAGTAGAAATGGCATTTGAAGAGAACGTGGTCATGGAAGAAACCCTTCAAGTGATTTCAGATATTGCATCTGAAAGAGGTGATGCAAGGTATGCTATTGAACTACTATGGCGCTCAGGAAAACAAGCTGATAGTATGCAGGCCCAAAACATAGTACCCGATTATGCACGTCAAGCAAAGGCGGATACACACCCAGAGCTTAGGAAAGAAGTCTTCAGTACCCTTTCACAAATGCATAGAATATTACTTTTAGCTATTGCAAGACAATTGAAGGAAACCCGTGGAGCATATGTCACTATGGGTGAAGTCGAAGAAATGTATCGTTCGTCTTGTGAGGAGTATAACGAAGAACCAAGAGCACATACTCAAATTTGGGAATGGGTACAAGACCTTACATCACATGGAATCATCGACACAAAACGATCAGGAAGTGGACAGAGGGGTCAAACCACACTCATTGGACTTTCTGATGTTCCTGCAGAAATGCTTGAACATTTTATTGCAAGTTTACTAGACTCTCAGGAGCTGTGAATTACACTTGAATATTGAAACTACAACCAAAATAGGAATAGAGGATCTTTTCTCTTCCAGAGGAAGAGTCAAGATACTCAAGGAACTTGCTACATCTAAAGAGTTACTTATTTCTGAACTCTGTCGAAAAGTGAATCTCAATCACAGTTCAACTACAGCACATCTTAAAGTCTTAGTGAAATCAGGTATTATTGAAGAGAAAAAACATGGTCGGATTAAGATATATCGCTTCATGGAAGAAGACATACGAGCTCGTGCTTTACGAAATTTCTTTAATATATGGGAATCAAAATAGGAGATTTTGACGCATGACAGATTATCTGGCGCGTCTGTTTTATCTTGGTGACTATTACTACGGATCACAAATACAATTAGGACTAAAAACAGTCCAAGGCGAACTTATCAAAGCAATGGAAACTTGGAGCAAGGAACCTCACTCCAAACAAACTGTCCAACTCTCAGGAAGAACTGATCGAGGAGTCCATAGTTTTGGACAACTTGTATTGATATCAACTAATAAACAACTCAATATTGATCAGATTAACAAGCATCTTCCTGAAGATATTGTACTATGGGCAAAAACTAGAGCCCCTGAAGGATTTCGACCACGTTCCAGTGCATTGATGCGCCATTATCGATACTATCTTGGGCCATTATGGAAGAATATTGACCACAATCAAGTCAAGAAAGCAATCTCCCTACTTATTGGTTCTAATGATTTTGATATGCTATCTAAACCTGATGAACGGCAAAACACTGTAGCCACTGTACTCAATATATCAATTGGTGCAGATTCCGGAATATCATTCATCGATGTTTTTGGTACTAGTTTTCTCTGGAAGTTTGTACGAAAGACTGTGACATTGTTGACAGAGATTGGCTTACACAATATGGAACCTGAAGTCATTCTTGAGGTTCTTCAAGGTATAAAGAAAACAATCCGGGGTGGAATTGAACCGGCCTCTCCTGAAAATTTGATACTCATGGAGACCATAGTACCATTTTCATTTACACCTAGTAAATATGGACTGAAACGAATACAGAAGCTTCTGAATACTCGACTAGATTATATCAAACAGTCAGGTAATACTCTCTCCGGAATTATCTCCTACCTCTCTTCTTCAATGATGCTTTATCCACACCCAACCAATTTGCGTAATCTTTAATCCTACTGGGTGTAATTCCAATGATTTCTGTTATTGTATCAAGATGAGTCCGTGTAGCTCTTCGTTTTGAAACTCCAGCTAGTTGTGATAAAGATGTGAGAACATCTGACCTCTTATCCCGTGATTTATTTCCCTGCCATACTAATAGGGGCCAAGTTGGTTTAGAATAGCTGACTTTCCTATATGGGGTATCTGTTCTACTCCCAGCTACTCCAACTGCAAGAAAATCATACATGTATGCTAAAAGATTCCAATTCTGGTTTCTCATTATCCTTCCTAACGACAAATCTGCCAATGAAAGACCATTGAATCCACTATCCAGTTCTTCTGGAGACAAAAAATGAAGATGCAGGTTTTCTTCTAGCCACAGAATTAACGAACCATGGTCCAATTCTGATTCTGATAATATTCTCCTTGCCAGTTTTGGTTCTGTTGTCATGAAGAATCTACGAAGAGTTTCTTCTGTACCGCGCCTGACATCTCGGAAAATCGATTCTACAGATTGTGATGTAGTACCTCGTTTAACATATGTTTCAAGATCTGAAATAGCAGCACGAAGGTCTCCTGCAGAATTTTCAATAATCTGATCAACAACATCTTGGGATACTTCAGCTTTATTCAATTTAGCTATTCTTGTGAGAATTCTAATCATTCCTTCTGAGTCAATTGGTTCAAAATTATAGACATGACAGATTTTATACAAGTCTTTCAGTCGTGGACTATTAGGGTCATTTGCAGTCATCAATATTGGATGAACAGAATCTTTGATTACTTTGATAATTGCACCAACGCCGCCTCTATCACTGGTACCAGATAATCCATCTACCTCATCTAGAAGAATTATCCTTGCTCTTCCGTCAAGTGTCTGTTGTGATGCAGCTCTCCAAACAAGAGTTTCAATACTGTCTTTATTCCTTTTATCACTTGAATTGAACTCTACCAGTTCCATATCTAAATCATTAGCGAGAGCTCCGATAGATGCAGTCTTTCCAGTCCCAGGTGGACCAATCAATAATATCGCTCGCTTATCGGGTATATGTGTCTTCCAAGATAAAATCCAAGCTTTCATCATACTTATTGTATCTAAGTTTCCAACAATTTGATCAAGACTCCTTGGTCGGTGTTTCTCAGGCCAAGGAAGACTCTCATTATTCACTAGCATCACTGCCCATACCTATATGCGCTAATAGCGCAGCCAACTGAATCTCACCGTTAGCACCTTCACCAATTCGAAATTCGACCTCAGCAATTTGCTCTAAAATCGACATTTGTTGTGAATGTGACAATTCAAGAATCTGAATTTCTTTATGTATCTGTTTTACCAAATCAACTGGAGACACTCCTTCACTATAGATTAATTTCCTAAGAGATTCTAGAGATTCAAGATGTCGTTGTTCTTTCGCATCTATAAGCATAGTCTTTATTGTTTCTGGGCTTGCACTTCCAGCAATTGCGTAGACAGTCTTATCGGTTATTGTTTCACCGATGGAAGAAGCTGCTTGAAGGAGGTTAATTGCAGCTCTCATATCTCCCTCTATCAGATATAAAATTGCATCAACTCCACTTGAATCAAGAGTGATTTTCTCCTGCTTAGCTATATACTTCAAACGTTTAGAGATTCCACTTTCATTCAAGCGAGAGAATCTGAATATCGCACATCTTGATTGTATTGGAGGTATGATCCTACTCGAGTAATTACAAATCAGAATCATTCGACAGGATTGAGCATATGATTCCATAGTACGTCTAAGGGCATGCTGTGCATCTGAAGTCAAATGATCTGCCTCATCTAAGACTAGTATTTTGAATGGTGCATCTCCGGACGGCATAGTTCTAGCAAAATTCTTGATTTGATTTCGAACAACGTCAATTCCTCTTTCATCACTCGCATTTAGTTCCATAAAGTTACGATTGTAGGTATCGCCAAAGAGATCTTTTGCCATTGCCATCGCTGCTGTTGTCTTACTGGTACCTGGTGGACCTGTAAAAAGACAATGGGGTACTGCCTTTGTTTCTACAAACCTTGTTAAACTCTCAATTATCGATTCTTGACCAATAATACCACCTAAGGTGGGTGGTCGATACTTTTCAGTCCACAAATCTAAATCCATTATGGGTTACCTTCCATTAAACAAATTTCTAGGGTTGCAATACAAGTCATTTTGATGAGCTATCGCTGATTCCTTAAAAGCTTCTCTCGATACTTGTACTCATAAGAATTAGCCAAGTCATTAATCATTTTGACTCAAATTAATAGAGCAAGGTCTTTATCTCATACAAGCTAAAAGAGAAAGTGTACTGAAATGAAACTATGTATGGATTCTAAAGATGCGATGAAACGTTTTGAAATGGCTTTCCTTAATGAATCTCGGGATTGTATTTTTCAAAAAAACGTTTCACAAATCAATATTGCAGGGGAAACATTTGGTCCTTTCAAGAAAGGGGACCATGCCAGTTTACCAAACTGGGTGATAGAGAAGCTACTCAAAGATGAGTCTGTTGACATTACTCCTGAAGACGCATATGAATCACTAAGACGTCTTCAAAACCTCTATCGCGAAGAAGAAAAACATCCTCACAAATTGCAAACATTTCAGCCATTTCTTTACACAGCTATAGCGAGGAAGACTCTGCGTTTGCAGAGTGATAAAACATCAATGGATCCACGAAAATATGATGAAGTTGAAAAATTGACGAAAATGACTCCTTTCCTCGTTGAAACAAGGTTATCAAAGATCTTACGTGTAGCAAAATCAGGTGCATATCAAGAGAAGAAAAATCAGATGGCCCATGAGGAACGATGGCTATGTGAAGAGCTTGTAGAATTGCTATCTGGATGGCGCCAAAATGTGATGGAATAAGCTATGAGTATTAGTGTCCTTAAACAGCTACAGAAAACTTGGAAAATCTTGGACATTCATCAAACAATTGTGTGAAGTAACCTGCGAGTTTCTGTATGAGCTTAAATTCATCAACAGACACTATTTTCTGACTCTCATGTTGATTAATAGAGCCTACAGGTATGAACTGGACCCCAACAACTCCCAGAGGTCCTCCCTTTCTCAACATGCAGGAGTAGCTCGTTTTACCTATAACTGGGGGCTCGAACAACGAATTGCTAGATACAAGAACAAGCAAGGCGACGAACGGTTCACTGATACCATGAAGCAGAACAAGCTCCTCAACTCTCTGAAAAAGTCACAGTTCTCATGGATGTACGAAACCTCCAAGTGTGCACCCCAGGAAGCCCTGAGAAACCTTCATCGAGCTTTCAAGAATTTCTATCGAGGACTCAATTCTGGGAAGAAGATAGGATTCCCTCGCTTCAAGAGGAGGGGTGTCAGGGACAGCTTCAGACTGTATGGAACCATCAGGTTCCATGAGCGGGCAATCCAGCTCCCACGGATCGGAAAGATCCGGATCAAGGAGAAGAGGAAGTGCTATTATAGTGGAAGGATACTCTCAGTCACTGTGCGACGACGGGCCAACAGGTGGTTTGTTTCAGTCACTGTGGAGGATGAAACACCGGACCCAAAACCTGTACGAGGAGTACCAGTGGGAGTGGACCTGGGAGTAAAGACCCTTGCCATACTCTCGGATGGGACAACCTTTGCAAATCCACGGGCCATGGGAAGAAGACTGAGGAAATTAAGACAGCTCTCAAAGAGCCTGTCACGAAAACAGAAGGGGAGCAAGAACCGAGAAAGAGCCAAGCTTCGACTTACAAAGATGTACCTTAAGGTCTTCAACATTCGACAGGACACACTACACAAGGTGACGACCTACCTTGCCAAGAGCCACAGTAAGGTAGTGATCGAGGACCTGTGTGTGTCTGGGATGATGAGGAATCGAAGGTTAGCGCGAGTGATAGCTGATGTGGGGTTCTACGAGTTCAGAAGACAGATAGAGTACAGGTGTGGGTGGTACGGTTCTGAGCTTGTCGTCGTTTCAAGGACCTTTCCTTCATCAAGGATGTGTTCGCAGTGTGGGCACAGGAAGAAAGAACTCTCTCTGTCAGAGAGGGAGTATAAATGTGAACAGTGTGGGTTTGAAATCGACAGGGATCTCAATGCTGCACTGAACTTAGTCGCCGTCAGTTTGCCGGAGACCGAAAACGCCTGTGGAGAGGAAGTAAGACTCTTAGCGGATTCTTTAAATCTGCAGAGAGCAGCCTCGATGAAACAGGAACCGAACATCATCCCGGACTCGATGTCCAGGAATGTCTAGGTTTCGGGGAACGGTCCTTAAATACAAAACCTGGAGAACTAAGAGTCAGAATAAACACAATTATCCGATTGTTCCCAACTAAAATTCGAGGAGAAAAAAATGTCCAGTTACGATGAATCTCAAGAACGATTTGAAGAGTTTCTTAGAACATACAAGGATGAAGAAGGGTCTCTGTCCTACTGGACTAAGGTTCAACGGATGTCAATTAATGATGAAATATCCCTGACCATCGATTTTCAAGACCTGATTAGCTTTGATAACGTCTTCATGGCGCTTGCTGCAGACAATCCATCAAAATTCATTGAAACAATCAACAACGCTCTTGTAGCTGTATTACGGGTTGAAGATCCTGACTATGTTAGCAGCATTGATATCACTTTACTCAAAGCCAGAATTAGTAACTATTCAGAGCATGTTCCATTACGTGCAATCCGATCCAAACACATTGGAAAACTAGTACGTGTTAGTGGTATTATGATGCGAGCTAGTGAGGTAAAACCTCTTCTAGTTCAAGCAATGTTTCAATGTAGAATATGTGATGAAAAAATCCCACAAACACAGGAAGAGGGTAGATATACTGAACCAGTAAGATGTCCATTATGTGATAAGAAGACACCAATGAGACTCCTCGCTCAAGAATCCCAATTTCGGGACTGGCAGAAAGTCAGAATCCAAGAATCTCCTGCAGAGCTACCTCCAGGTCAAATGCCCCGTTCTATTGATGTCGTTTTTGAGGGAGACCTAGTAGATCTTTCTCGTCCTGGAGATTTAGTTAGAATAACAGGAATTCTTCAGACAACACCTGATTTTTCCAGAAGAGGGGGAAGATTAGCTACATTCAATATATTCATTGAGGCTATTGGTGTTGAAGTCACTGAAAAAGAACATGAACAGATTGATCTTTCTGAAGAGGATGAGAAGAAAATAAAAGAACTTGCAGATGATCCGTACGTACATGAAAGAATTGTTGCATCCATTGCACCCTCAATCCAAGGTCATGAAACCATAAAGGAGTCTATCGCCTTGCTGCTTTTTGGTGGTGTCAGTAAGACTCTTCCTGATGGAACAAGATTACGTGGGAAATCGAATATTCTCATGATTGGAGATCCTGGAACAGGAAAAAGCCAGATACTGAAGTTTGTTTCTAGTTTAGCAGTTCGAGCATTGTACACATCAGGAAAAGGTAGCAGTGCTGCAGGCCTTACAGCAGCTGTTATGCACGATGCCGAATCGGGAGCGATGACTCTTGAAGCTGGGGTACTTGTACTAGCAGACCAAGGTATTGCCTGTATTGATGAATTTGACAAAATGGACCCTACGGATCGGACTGCAATACATGAAGCTATGGAGCAACATACAGTCAGTATTGCAAAAGCAGGAATTATCGCTACACTCAATGCACGAACATCAATACTTGCAGCCGCTAATCCCACTTTGGGTAGATACGAATCTTCACTATCAGTTCAAGATAATATTAGACTTCCATTTACAATACTATCTAGATTTGACTTAGTTTGGATTATGGTTGACACTATTGAGGAAACTAAAGACCGTGAACTTGCACAATTTATCCTAAATATGCATCAAATGAAGAAGACTAAAAGTTCTCCTACAATTCCTCCAGTAACACAAGATTTCCTGAAGAAATACATTGCTTACGCCAATCGCTATGTAATTCCTCAATTAACAACAGAAGCTGCAGAAGTCATTGAAAATTTCTATGTTGGTTTACGGAAGAGTGCAGAGGGTGGGGCCGCAGTCCCAATCACAGCACGACAATTGGAATCTCTTGTTCGTCTTGCAGAAGCTAGAGCGAAAATGGCACTGAAACCAAAGGTATCCAAAGAGGATGCTCAAGCAGCAGTTCGGTTGATGGAAGATTCCTTACGAATGGTGGCCCTTGATAGAGTTACTGGCAAGATTGACATTGACAAACTTGTTTCAAAGATGAGTGCTGCTCAAAGAAGTTCTTCTGACATTATTATCAAGGCAATCAGAGATATGGAGTCTGAAACGGTTAACAAAGATGCATTAGTTCAAAAAGCAGTTTCTATGGGTCTTTCAAGCGAACAGGCTGAAGAAGTAATTGCCAAGCTTCTAGCAGAAGGAATACTCTATAGCCCAAGAGATGGCAAAATACGCCATTCTCAGAGTTGAATCTGAATTCTGGCTACTGGAAAATGTGAGGAATTATATGACACGCCTAGAGGAACTCGCTATTAACAAGAAAGTGATCAATCATCTTAAGAGTCTAGGAATAACGAAACTTTTTCCTCCTCAAGAACAAGCCTTTGAATCGGGAGTCTTGGAGGGTTCAAATCTTGTACTTGCAGTTCCTACTAGCTCAGGAAAGACGTTGGTTGCTGAGATTTGCATGTTAAAGGCAATATTAGATGGTCGTGGCAAAGCACTATACCTCGTTCCTCTAAAATCCCTTGCCCGTGAAAAGTATGCAGATTTCAAGAAGTATGAAGCATTAGGCATTACAGTAGCAATGTCAGTTGGGGATTACGATTCGCCTGGAACAAAACTTGGAGAAGCTGATATTGTTGTTCTCACAACAGAGAAAGCTGATTCCTTGGTCAGGCACAAGGTTGACTGGATTAATGACGTAGGTATAATTGTAGTAGATGAAATACATCTCATTAATGATCCAACAAGGGGTCCAACACTAGAGATGGTCATTGCAAAACTAATACAAATGTTAGGGATTCAAATTGTTGCATTGAGCGCTACCATTTCCAATGCTAATGATATTGCAGATTGGTTAGACGCAGCACTTGTAAAGAGTACTTGGAGACCTGTGCCACTAAGTGAGGGAGTATATCTTGATGGTACTATTGATTTTGAAAATCTCGAAACAAATCAAAGATCGATAAAACACATACCACGTATTCGTAAAGAAGAACTAGCAGATGTTGTCTGTGATACACTAGACGAGAGTGGTCAAGTACTTGTATTCGTATCAAGTCGAAAATCAACAATTGCTATGGCAAAACGACTTGCTCCTTTCCTTCGGAAATATCTCTCAGATGAAACACTGAGGCATTTAGTACAAATTGCAAAAAAAATTGGTAGTAGAGCTTCTGCACCTGAAATATCTAAAATACTGGGAAGATTGGTAGCCTCTGGTGTAGCATTTCATCATGCAGGGCTTGATAACAACGAACGAGCTCTTGTAGAAGACGCTTTCAAGGATAACTTATTGAAAGTAATTGTAGCAACCCCCACGCTTGCCGCGGGAGTTAATCTTCCAGCAAGAAGAGTCATAATTCGCGATTACCGACGTTTTGAACAGAATCGTGGTAGTTATCCAATCCCAATTCTTGAATACAAACAGATGGCTGGTCGAGCCGGTCGACCCAAGTATGACAAATATGGAGAAGCTGTCCTTATTGCAAAAACTGAGCACGAAAAGGATAATCTAGTCGACCATTATATCTTATCAAATCCTGAAGATATATTCTCTAAACTCATATCACCATCAGCTCTAAGGTCGCATCTTCTTGCAGCAATTGCTACTGAATTAACGAATAATCGTAAAGAAATTGATGGCCTCATTTCAAACACGTTCTTTGCTTGCACTGATGAACAACAGAAAATCGACTATCATGTTTCTTCAGCTATAGAATTCTTGAAGGATGGAAGACTAATCGAAATAACTCCCTCAGAATTGTATACTGCGACTGCCCTAGGCACACGCACATCTCAGCTCTACATTAATCCACAGACAGCAATAATGTTTCGCGATATACTATCACAATTTGAAACTCATACTATTTTTGGTATCTTGCATATGATTTGCCATACACCAGATCAACCAGTGACCTACGTATCACGATCTGAAATAGAGGATACTGAAGTCTTCATTGAAAATCATTTTAATGAGATTATGATTGAACCTCCCGATGAACTAGATACTGGTTACACTGACTTCTTAGGGGAAGTAAAGACGACTAGGATACTTCAAGAATGGATTTCTGAAACCACTGAGAAGGATATTACTGAACGATATAACGTGGGTATGGGTGATGTTCATCGATTTGTACGATCTGCAGAATGGTTGATTTATTCTGCTTCAGAAATCGCCCGAATAACAAACAATCCAGAACACATCCCATCACTACGTGGACTCCGTTCAAGACTCAAATATGGCGTACGCTCTGATATTTTGGAACTTGTAGGTTTGAGAGGAATTGGTCGAATTCGTGGAAGAATGCTTCACAATCAAGGATTACATAGTTTCACTGAATTATACCACATACCAATTGAAGAGCTAGCAAGAATCCCAACAATAGGTACTACAATTGCAGAATCAATAAAGAAACAGCTTGGAGTGGAGGTAAAATCAACCACGCCCCATATTGAGCCCACAGATGAAACAGGTGATTATGACTCGATACAGACTCTGCTTGAAGATTTCGATTCAAAGTAATGGTGAAGTTTTAGTTACTAGTTCAATCAGAGCTTCAGTATATTGAGTACAACTTTCGCTCTCTGTATGATGTTCATTGAATTCAGAAACTGGTAAACCACCCAATTCTTCGAGTAGAATCTGTGCACACATCCCCATTACATCCAGATTGTAGCCTCCTTCCAAGAAGCAGGTCAATTTTCCTGAGGTTTCCTTGGATGCAATCTGTTTGAGTCGACTATTCATCATTGCAAAACCCGTTGTAGTAAGACCCAGCGAAGTTAGAGGATCTTTGTAGTGTGAATCGAAACCGACGGAAACAAGTATGAATTCTGGTTTGAACGATTCAGCGATAGGTTCTATCACTTTTTTGAATGCCAAGTCATAGGATATATCCCCAGCACCTGGATACATTGCTAAGTTCAAAGTATATCCTTCACCTTCACCAGTCCCTATTTCATCAGGAAATCCTGATCCTGGAAAAAGGGTTCTACCATCTTGGTGAAGTCCTACATATAGTACCTGATTTGAAGAATAGAATGAATTCTGGGTACCATTTCCATGATGTGCATCATAATCAATTATCATGACGCGGCTTAGTCCTTGATTTCGAATGAGATGACTTGCTGCAACGGCGATATTGTTTATGAAACAGAATCCAAATGCGCGTTCAAATTCTGCATGATGCCCAGGAGGTCGACACAAGACGAATGCATTATCAGTGGTTCCAGCCATTATTCTGTCCACAGCTCCTACTCCTCCACCTGCAGCTAATAATGCAGCTTCGAAAGTGTAGCTATTTACAGCAGTATCCAGCGAATAGAAACCACCTCCCTTCTCTGATTTTTCTTTTACCCCTTCAAGATACAGTTTATCATGAATAGCATATACTGTATCCAAATTCACGGGTTCTGGAGCGAATAAATTGAGCCCCTCATTTTCAAAGAGTCCTGCTTTCATAACATAATTCATCGCACTTTTCAATCTATCAGGACTTTCTGGATGCCCCGCAGACATCTCATGTTTTACAAATATATCATGATAAACAAGATCCGTTGCCATCAGTACAGGTCTCCATCCGATGAATGGTTTGAAACTAACTAACTGATAAATTTGAAGGACAAAGGATATTTTCACAATCTTGCTAGAACACGTGTTCCAAATATTGACTAAGTGGGAATCTTTATCTTGGATTCACGTAACGGCTCCATTAGCATGGGTCGGTAGTCTAGCTTGGTATGATTCTTGCTTGGGGCGACTTAGGACTTGCGCCTCGAGTCACAGATTGCAAGAGACCGGGAGTTCAAGTCTCCCCCGGCCCACCATTCATTCTCCTTTCACACTAATCTCTAGGTATGTGCCAAAGTGTTTCATAAATAGGACCTGAAGGAGTCAAAGTACTTTTTTTCAGATTGAATTTTGATACAGTCATCGAACCTATTGACTCGTTTACCAAACCATCAAGATTGCTGATGAGTTTTTCAGCATCTTTAACAAAACGAACTCTTGCAATCGTAGCATGTGGAGTGAATTTCCTTCTCTCAGATTGATATCCCAATTCTTCCAAATGTGAATCTATCTCCGCTTTTAGATTACACATACGATCAGCATTCTGAGTCACACCTATCCATATCACTCTAGGTCTTCGATTATTAGGAAATGCTCCCACTCCATGTACCTCAATTTCGAAAGGTTCTATTTTGATTTGGCTTAGACATGATTTTATCTCATCAATTTTTGTTAGTAACGTATCTCCAAAGAATCTCAACGTGAAATGGATATTTTCAATTTTAACTAGTTTCATCTTGGCTAGATTAGTATCTAGTTTGTTTTGAGTTTCAGAAATATGTGGGAATAGTGCTTGATTCTCAATATCTATGCTTAGAAATGCTCTAACAATTTCATTCACTTGTACCAACACATCTTGTTACTATATACAAAATGTAAGATGTAGGTTATGGTTCTAAGATAACTCTTAAAGGTCTACCACTGGACAATGCCTCGGTGCTGTCTAAACATTGACAAAACGAAAAGATTCCAGCATAGAAATTCATCCTTCTCCTAAAGAAAGCTCAAAAAAAGCCACAAAGAAGAGAAGTATTGAGGTTCCTAGCACAAAAAGCATAGTTCTAAGAGACATGGGATATCCTTTCAGAGTCAAGGGCGATCCAAGATCAACCGGTCTGGAGATTGATAGTACGGAACTCTTTGCAGACTATGCACGTGAGCAATGGATGGGAACAATTGTACACAAAGGACTCTATCTTTTTGATAGATATATCATGCCTGACTATGCTTTCGAAGTACTAGAAGTCGACCCAGAAGAATCAATCATCTCAAAAGACACTAAAATCCATCTACAATCTCGGTCAGCTGTTACAGAATCCACGTCAACACGTTTGGTTACTCTCAATGAGATAGTAGGTCATGAACCCATAAAACGAAAGTGCAAACTCATACTCGAGTATCTTCTTAATCCAGCTAAATTTGGAGAGTGGGCACCTCGTGCGATTCTGTTCTATGGACCTCCTGGGACTGGAAAAACAATGACAGCTCAAGCTGTTGCCAATCAAGCCGATGCAAAGATATTTTTCGCCAAAGCCTCTGATTTGATTGGTGTTCATGTTGGTGATGGTGGTAGGCGAATTAGTGCGCTCTTTGATGACGCACGAAAGAATTCACCAAGCATCATTTTTATTGACGAACTTGATGCAATTGGACTTGCTCGTTCATTCCAATCAATTCGTGGTGATGTATCAGAGGTTGTAACTGCACTCTTAGGAGAATTAGATCAAACTGCCGAAGCATCTGGAGTTGTTGTCATTGGTGCAACAAACGCCTTACCATTGATTGATCCTGCAATCCAGAATCGTTTCGACACTGTTTTTGAATTTGCATTACCTAACACTGAAGAAAGACTTGGTATACTTCAGTATTACAGCAAACGCTTACCACTAGAGATTGAGATCGATTTACAAGAAGTTGCAAGGATGACCGAAGGTCTATCAGGTAGAGACCTTAGAGACCGTATTCTTAAAGAATCACTTCATATTGCTATCATTAATGAATCAAGTACTATAACTTCAGAAATAGTTAGAGGAGTATTAGACAAGATAAAAACTAAGAGTAGCCCTAATTATACCATTTAGAGAATAACTGATTGAGTGGTGGACGATTACACTGAAAATTATAATTATCACAGGTATGCCCGGAGCTGGAAAAAGCGAGGTGGCTAGCGCATTCCATAATGCTGGTATTCCACTAATTATCATGGGCGATGTTATTCGTCAAGAAACTAGAAATCGGGGATTGGAAACAAACCCTGAGAATACCAAGAAAGTCATGCTCGAATTAAGGGAGTTACATGGTCCCGGCGCAGTAGCTACTCGTTGTCTTGATGGTCTTTGTAAACATGAATCAGATATTATAGTTATAGAGGGCTGCAGAAGTATTGCTGAAATAGATGTCTTTGATGATTATGCAGAAGAAGTAATAGTTGTCTGTGTACACACATCTCCCAAGATACGATATTCTCGTTTACAAGAGAGAAACCGTGAAGATGCTCCTTCAAACTGGGAGGTTTTCAGGGAACGTGACATTAGGGAGGTATCAGTTGGTTTGGGTGCTGTCATTGCATTAAGTGATATCATGTTGATTAACGAAGGAACCATTGACCAGATAAGAAAATCTTCAAAGGAACTTGTAGAGAAGCTGACTTGAAATGAAATCTACAATCCGATGTTTAGTTCATCCTACAGAGGATATCCAAAGAGTTGAGGTTGCAATAGAGAATCTTCTCGGTCCAATTACTCTCTCAAGGACAGAATTAGATGAATATACAGAGCTCTATTCAACTGAAATAAATAAGACTCATTTTGCAATACTAAGACAATCAGTTTATGATAAGAGAATAATTAATGCTGTTAGGGTGCGTCTTCTAAAGAATCTTGACGAGTTTACAACATTCGCCTTTTTTGATAAACAGGCTGCATATGCAGGAAAACTGAGATTGATCGATAACAACCATGAAGACCCTCCACTTGGTTCAATAGAAATACGATTAGATTTCAAATCGGAATCCCTATTTGAAGAATTTCTCGATTGGTTCAGTCCGCGTACAAAAGATGGAAGAATAATCCCCTAGATTTGAACTGTTACAATCTCTCGAACTAATCCACTATGAACTCTCATTCTAAGGTTACGTACAACAGTGAGACCTGTGTTCTGCACAATTTGGGACAATTTCATCTCACTGTCACCACCAATACACAAACTTTCTCCCTTTGATAGAAGAATTGTATCTACATTTTCCATTAATGATTCTACAAGTTTGATAGCCATGCTACCTCTAGTAGAACTAGCACGCCCATAGGGTGGATCTGTAACAATGCGATTTACAGATTTTATAGGAAGGTGTTGAGCATCCCCTTGAATTATCGAATATTTTACACCAATCTCACTTAGATTTCTTATGGCGCCAACTAATAATTTCCAGCTCATATCAATTCCAATGACAGAAGCTCCAATATGTGAGGCTTCACATAATATCCCTCCCCCACCACAGAATGGGTCAAGTACAACATCACCAACTCTAATCCCTGCAAGATTACACATCACTCTGGCTAAGGTACTATTCATCATACTTGGATGAAAGAATGTTTTCTTGCCCGGTTCCCTGTTTCTCAATAACGCCCGAAGCCTAGATGTACTAGATTTACAAACTAAAATACGGTTAGACAATATTAGAACTAATATCTGAACAGAAGGACTTCTAAGATTGACCCTAGCACCAGTAACTTTCTTGATATGTGCACCAAGAACCTTCTCTATCTGTAATCTCATACTTGAATCATTATCTATATCCACACATAGCGTCTTGACTGAGAATTCATCCTGTTTAGTGATATGGACAGTCCATTCATCATCAGAGATCACTTGAGTTATATTGTCAACTAGATCCGATTCATACAGGATAATACCAGCCATCTGAACAAGGGCAGCTCTTTCTAAGAGAAAATCTGTAGGATTAACTGGCATTATTATTTTGGCTAAACGCCCTTGCCAAGTTAATTCCTTATCATCTAGGTATTGATTCAATAACACTTCTACTTCTGCCTTGGCTAGTTCAACATTCTCCCCTGAAATATAAGCAAAGTAGGCAGTCAAGCCATCATCCCTACTCGTACAGATTATCTCCGCCAGAAAATACTCGTTGTAATTCGCCATAGAGGATGTCGAATCCCGTCATATCTTTGGCCGAAACGGGTATGGTACCAGTTACTGTGTCTAGATTTTCAAGCATCTCAAGAATAGATTTTGAATACTCTCTGATGAGACCGTCTGCAGATTGATCTAGAGCATCTCCAAGAAGATATACCTCTTCTCCCCATTGAACGATTTCCTCAACCTCTTCCTCAGTAAGGATGTCTGGTTTGCTGAGCAAAGCTTGTTGAGGTAATCCAAATCGAATATTGATTGAAACACCTAGAAGCATTGATGAAAGATAACCTGTTGCAGTTCTAGCAATATTAGAATCCAGGAGATACAAAGATACTGCAGGATCATCCCCTCTTAGCCCAGACACCATTAGCGGTCCAGAGTTCCTATATGCAAACAACTCCATCTGTCCCGGACAATCTACAATGACATAGTCTCTCCCAGTTTCAATGATTTCTTCTCGTAAATCATCAACGTGTCCAACAGCCATATCTAGTGAAGCAACGAGTGCACCATTGGGTCCAAGTCCGAACGTTCTCATCACTTCACCATAGTCTACATATTCTCTGATGTCTACATCACTTGTATATGGTGGACTTTCAACTCCGGGATCTAAATTTACAACTGTCACACTCAAATCTGACCCCACAAGCCATTTCTCTAATGACGCTGTAAGCAAAGACTTCCCGGAACCTGCAGTCCCAACTAGAAATATGAAAAACATTGATAGAACCATGATGATGTGATAAATTACCCGCTTTGAGTTCTTCGGTAGGTTAGTTATTCAACTCTAATTTCATTTTACACAAGTCTTATCTACAATCTAAGAAATCAGAGTCTTATGGACTCAAGTGAGGCACTTCAAAGGCTTGCAGAAGCAATGGCTGGCGAGATTTGTCTCGCAGAGAATGATCCAAGTGCAATTATGAGAAGATGGCGGGAACGGTTTCACATCTCACAAAAGAGTCTTGCGAAACATCTCAGTGTTTCACCATCGGTAATAAGTGACTATGAGAGCGGGAGGAGAAAATCTCCAAGAGTTGACACAATCAAACGATTCGTCGAAGGCCTCATAGAAATGGATGCGGAAGAGGGCGGAAGAGTTGCGGTAGCACTTGAAAAGCTGATAGCTCCAGAAATAGCATCAGATGCAATTCTTGATAGTAGAGAATTTGGATTTCCTGTTCCTTCTAGATTACTAGTTGAGCATCTTGATTGCAAAGTACTCACTCATCATAATCTGCTTGATAGAGATATCTACGGATACACAGCTCTTGATAGTATCCGAGCCATAGTGAGTCTAACACCACAGCAACTTCTGAGATTATACGGCGGTACAACACAACGAGGTGCAATCCTAACAAATGTATCAACCGGAAGATCCCCAATGGTTGCCATAAAAGCAAGTCAGATTAGCACATCAGTAGCCGTAAAACCTGCTGTTGTAATTCTTCAGGGAGTTAAAGAGCTGGATCCACTAGCTGTAAAAATCGCAGATAGCATTCATGTCCCACTTTGTGTTTCTGAAATCAGTTCGACTGAAGATTTAGTACGTGAAATTAGAGCTTTTGACCCACAGATGTAACCAACTACAGATGAGTGATTGAAATGGAATTTGTTATGGAAATTAATGACCCTATTCATGACTTCATTGGTATCACCAATGTTGAAGCCAAAATAATAAACTCTGAAACATACCAGAGATTAAGAAGAATAAAGCAATTATCTGGTGCCCATTTTGTTTATCCAACTGCGGAGCATACTCGTTTTAGTCACTGTATAGGAGTCATGTTTCTCGCGGGTCGTACTGGCAAGAAACTTTTGGATAAACTAAAACTCGGAGATGATGTACTTCAAGAAGTCCGATTGGCAGGTCTGTTACATGACCTAGGCCATGGTCCATTCAGTCATGTCTTTGAGGAATCACTTCTTGAGAAACAAGGAAAGAATCACGAAGATGTTACAGAATGGCTAGTACTAAAAAGCGAAGTTGGAGAAATTCTTGAAAACGAAGGTGTTTCAAAGAAACGAATAGCGAACTTGGTCCGTGGTCGTAGAACTCGCAAGTATGATGGAGTTGTGAGTGGTATTGTTGCAGGACAAGTTGATTGTGACAAAATGGACTATCTAATTCGTGATTCATTCTATTGTGGAGTCAATTATGGACTAGTAGATATTCATCGCCTAATAGACAGTCTTGATGTTTCTAGTGATTATCAGCTATACTTCAATATAGCAGCTAGAGGAGCTCTAGAAGCATTCCTTGTAGCACGATATGAGATGTTTCTGAATGTATACTACCATAAAACGGTACGTAGTATTGAAGTGATGTTAGTCAAACTCATCAATGCGGCAGATAACGTACTAAATTTGACAAACTTCAAGACTCCTGAAGAATTCCTTATTCTTGATGATATGTCATTAGTATCAATGGTTCGAGAAATCGATCCATCTGAATCAGAAGATGCAAAAGAAGCTGCAAATATGATGAATCTCTTGGACTCACGAATTCTCTACAAATCTGTATTTGAGAAAGTACTTCATACTGAAGATAGATTTGTATCAAAGGTTTTCACAAAGAAGAAAGTACGTGAGAGCATAGAGGAAGAAATAGCTTCAATTGCTGGAGTCGAAAACCATGATGTCATTGTTGATGTTCCTACTTTACCATCAGTCCCGTATAATCCTCATCAATTAGACCCTATGGAGATTGCTATCTTTGAAACCATTGATGGCAAAAAGGTCGCTCGCAATCTTTCTGACTATTCAAACATCGCAGCGATGATGAAAGGCTATCTAGATGTAATTCGTGTTTACACGTTCGAAAAGAACAGAACAAAAGTTGGCAGAGCAGCACGAGAAGTATTCCAAGAAGTTCCAGATACAGCACTAATTCACATGTAGATAACCTAAATCTTACATTTTATGGTGAGTGAACCTCACCTGTAAGAAATTTCTATGTTCTACCCTTCTCCTGCCAGTGTCACCACCTCTTCGTAATTCTAAGGAATTATAAAAATTAGCAAGAGCTTTGTCAACGTTCATTGGGATGGGATCCCTCCTGAAGACCTGGCTTCCTTCTCCTGTTGTATCACTGGAACATCACTTCCAGTAACAGAGAGTATTTCCACAGTACTTTCCACGGCGGGGTCATTATCACTCTCACCAGTTCCATCACTGAAACTAACAAGGTCCGATTGGACAAAGTGAACAGCCGCGGACTCTCCAGAACCTGATGTATGTTCCTTCTTGGAGAGTAAGGACTTCCCTTTGGAAGAAGGCTTCTTCTTTCGGGCTTTCAGTCGCGCACGTCGAGCCTTATCTAAGGCCCTAGTCCACATACCTAGTCCTCTCACAGAGTGCAGTGACTTTGTGAGCATTAACATGCGTGCAGCAATATTGATACTACCATTTCGGTCAGCGTTGAGTTGGAGTCCACAGGATGGACAGTGGAAGTAACTCTGCTTGGGTCGTTTCCCCTTCGCACCACACTTCCAACACATGATGGAGGTCCATGCCTCAGGAACAGCCCTGAATCGAGCATCCTTTCCATTGACCTTCCAGTCCTGCTGAGCAAGTCCATGTTTCAGACTGTCTGTGATTCGAGCAAAGGCCCAGGAATGTATCATCCCTCGGAACCTATTCCCGTCGTAGTTTCCTCGCTTCGCACGCATTCGTATATTTTTCAGGCGACCAATGGCAACATAGAGTGTATATTCCTTGGATAGTTCGGAGATGTAATCGAGAAGCTGACGCAAAAGAACACGGTCGTACTCCTTGGCAACATTCTCTCTCTTAGAGCGTAATTGACGGAGTTTCTCAACAACCCTATCAGAAGATAGTCCTTGATTTCTCCGCGTGTGCATCTCTCTCTGTAAATCTGCGACAAGTCTATCGTACTTCTTGATAATCTTGACTTTCTCCCGTTGAACAAAATAGCGGGTTTCTCTTGTCTTTTCCGGAGTGAGAAGTGTTGAACATGCAGCCTTCTCGATACCAAGGTCAATTCCAAGAATGGCAGCAGGAAGACTTCCCTCTTGAAATTCATCAATAGGAATCCTAACAGCAATGGTTACCCACCACTTCCTTTTCCTATCAGTAAAGAGCTGCACTGCCTTCATTTCACCCCGTCTGATCTGGTTCAGATGGAATGGAGATATCTTGAGAGGAATGCTTAATCGATTATGACAAGTTCTCCCATCTCTTACTGAGTCAAGAGCGTCCCTGATATCTAACCACCACCGAGAAACAGAAGTCTTCTTCTCAATCAACTTGAATCTCTGAGAGAACACCCATCGGGGTATCCTTCTAGATTCATTGATTGAAGTGGGGCGTGACGCATTCCAACCCTTCTTCTTCTTCAGATTGAGATAACTCTCATAGAGAGCGACAGCAGTCTGTCTACACTCTACCATTTCGTTTTGAGAGATACGAGGAAATCGGACCTTGAGATCATGAAGTACGGTCAATCTTTGACTGTAACCTGATTTCACCTTGAGCGCAGTCATAGTGAGTTGGTCTAGCTTTCCATCATCAATTCTATCTCTGTTCTTACCTGTTAACAACTTGTCTTCATTTTGTTCTATCATTCCAAGAAATGCACGAATCACTCTAGTATCGCGTCCAACGGTCTGTCTAAGCCTCTGCTTAGTCCTCTCGGTCATAGTTTCCCAGTTTATCGGGACCTTCACCGAGATTATCACACCCTTGGACCGAGCCATTATCATTTCACCTTCGCATATAAACCTCTGACCCATTTCTGGCCAGCTGAGTTCATTCCCATCCTTGTTCCCAAGAGGGGTTATGTACTCGTACAATTACTCAGCATAATCGATTCCCAAAAAACTTGGATAGATTTGATGTATCCAAACTCGTGTATTTTCATTCTGTGTGGAGATTATATAGTACGGATTAGATTCTACATTGAACAATTTAGTTCTCTGGGGCTGAGAGCACTTGAGCGATGAATTGACTGAAACCTTACAGAACATCAAAACAATTACTGGCGTTGAAAACGTAGTTCTAATCCAAAAAGACGGTCTTCCTGTAGCAAGTGCAGGAGTATGGTTTAGTAAGGAAGAGGTCTTTGCAGTAGCATCTTCGACCTGTGCTATTTTTGGGGTTGCCAAGCTAATTCATGGTGATTTCAAATATCTATTGATGGAATCAGAAACATCCAAAGTGTTTCTTGCATCCCTTCCTAATGATTCTGATTACTTCCTTACTGTTACTACTGCCCCAAGAGTGAATCTTGCAGCTTTGTTTATTGAGATGAAGGACAATTTATCACGATTGTCATATTTACTAAGACCGCATATCGACGGAAGGCTTCCGCCGCTAAGATCCTATAGTTCTGATGAAACGAGTCGTGTACTCGAAGGATTTGCTGTTGCTGAAGGTCGAGCCACTACATATGGAACGTCAAGGTCTATTATTTCACTTGATAGATCACAAGCACTAAGCCTGAGAGCTCTCCTTCGACAAGTACATGATTCAATCCCCAATATTGGTTCTGTATTCTTATCACTGAATGGAGGCATAAGAGTTTCATTAGAAGGATTCACAAACGATCGGCTTGCAGCAATGTCGTTTGCATTACATGATGCCTCAGAAAGGGTTGTGAGAACTCTCAGGAACAGTTCTCTACAAACCGTTATGTGTGAAACAAATACAACTCGACACTTTATCTATTCAGTACCAAATGGTGTATTTAGCCTCTGGGTTGACAAAGATAGCCAGAAGCTTGGTCTTATGAGACTACTATTGAAACATTACATAGAAGAGATTCGACGAGTCCTTTCTTCTGTTTCAATAGTCAAACCAGCTGTTCCTGATGACCTAAAGGAGCTACTTCTAGCAGGAAGCTCCGATGGAGGTCTACTCATGACGAGGAGAGACAAATGACATACTCGATACTACGCATTATTGAGCTAATGGACAAGCAATTTCCATTGCTACTTAACTCAGTCCTAGAACGAACACCTGTGATTGTAGCAGGTGAAGATATCGAACTTGTGGATGATATCACAGAGAGTCTTACAACTCTCTGTCCGCACCGGCATAAACTGGTCTTTTGGAGAGATTTTACTTCAGAATCAGAGATTCTATCAGTCTGGGAAGAAGAGAAGCACAACTATGAAGTTAGTAGAACCGTTGTGTGTGGATTATCTGGAAATCTGAGGTTAGCTTTAGATCGAATCTCGCGTTTTGCAGGTTGGATTCTAGCTATACCATTAGGTTCTACTGTTCTCGGTGTCCAAGTGAATGAGAAAACCCTTGAAGATGTTAAAGCTCATATCCTAACTAACTCAGCCAATTGTGGGATACTTAGAATCACATCCCCATCATCAATGACATTTACTCTTGTAAAACAAATTGATAGTAGTCTTGATGTAGAAAAGAAGGCTGTTAATAAAATTCTGATTAGGAAAAAGCAATCTTTGGAGAGAATCCGTCGTCTTCTGACGAAATCACTTCGAGGCACGAATGTACCGGATCATATTGTAACTGCGGTACTAAAATTGGATGATGAATCTGAGAAACTCACACAGGATGTATTTGAAGAGGAAATCAATAATTATGTTCATGCTGCCCGAAGAGCTGTAACGTTACTCTCTAGAATCAGACTTGCCAGAGAACTTGGTGCATCTACAACTCTAACAGAGAGAAATCTCTATGAGGCAATTGGATGGGATGGTGGAGAGTTGACCGATTTAATCCGCTTTATCAGAGCAGAATGGCATGAGGACTTCTCAGATTGTATAAAGATGGGCACGCTATCGGGACTAGGGGCATGGGTTGACAGTATGTGGGGTACGTGAATTAGAGGGGAATCAATACATGATTATAGACTATGGAAATCGAACTGTTGGTCTCAAGATAGTCTTTTTTGGACCAGCAATGAGTGGAAAGACGACAGCAATCCGATGGATATTCTCGTCACTTGATTATGCAGATAAATTGACATCAATTGAAAATACTGTTGGCAGAACAATGTTCTGTGATTTTGGTACCATTCCATTTCCACTCAATGAAAATTGGACTGTTAACGCTCATGTTTGGTCTGCCACAGGACAGGATTTCTATAGATCTACTCGAGAAGTAGTACTTGTAGGTGCTGATGGTGTAATATTCATGGCTGACTCTCAAGCTACTCTCTTGGATGAAAATCTCGCGAGCTGGAATGAGCTTATGTCAATGATTACTGAAGAAGAACGACCACTTCCGGTCGTTGTTTGTCTTAACAAACAAGATTTGCCTGGAGCAGTTCATGAAGAACAAATCAGAGGACATCTAAGATTGCCTGCCTCTGTACCTGTATTCAGAAGCATTGCTAAGAATGGTCATAACATCCTAGAAGCATTTCAATACATATTCCAAGCTTCTATGAGAGCAAGTGTAGTTGCTAAACCTATCTCATGAAGAGTCGACCACAACCTTCCTGAATTTTAGCGAACGATTTATACGAAGTGTTGTGACAGCAGCCGCAGTTAATGAAGCGCATGAAAACAATATTTTGTATCTTGAGGAGATCATAATTGACTTCAACTAATAATAGTTCAAGATTTGTCTTCATTACTGGAGGGGTTCTCTCCGGTATTGGAAAAGGTGTAACAACCGCATCAATTGCCAAATTATTACAATTCAGAGGATATAGTATTCGAATAATAAAAATTGATCCATACTTGAACATCGATCCTGGCACCCTCAACCCAATAGAACATGGCGAAGTATTTGTTACAAATGATATATGGACATTTAGTCCAGTAAAAGGCTTTGATTTCAGGATATCCGAGATTGACCTCGATTTTGGCACGTATGAACGTTTTACTGGTATGGAAGTCCATCCATCTCAGAATATCACATCAGGGCAAATCTACATGTCTGTCATTCTTGAAGAGCGAAAGGGAGGATTTCTTGGAAGAACGGTTCAGATAATTCCACACATTACAGACCGGATTAAACAGAGGGTTTGGGATGTTATCAACAAAGACCCTGTTCCTGATGTATTACTCGTTGAAATTGGCGGTACAGTTGGAGATATAGAAGCAATGCCATTTTTGGAAGCTGTTCGTCAGCTTGTTCAAGAGGTGGGAAGAAATCGAGTTGCAGTTGTTCACGTTACTTTGGTTCCTTACATGAAATCTGTGGGTGAGTTCAAGACAAAACCTACACAACACAGCGCGAGAACACTACAAAGTTTGGGTATTCAACCAGACATTATGATATGCAGATCCGAGATGCCATTATCCCACCCTGCCAAAGAGAAAATTGCACTTTTCTGTAACGTTCCTGAGGAACAAGTTATTTCAAATCCAGATATCCCCATAATCTATCAACTTCCCTTGTCATTCGAAGAAGAAGGTCTTGGAGAAATCCTCGTCAATCACTTCGGTCTAGAATCTCGGAATCCTGATACTGACTCTTGGCATAAGATTGTCCAATCATTTGAGAATCCTAAAGGAAAAGTAGTAATCGCAATGCCAGGGAAGTATACAACACTGGGTGATTCTTACAAAAGCATCAATCAAGCACTTAGTCACGCTGCTGCTGTATGTAACACCCAAGTTGAGATAAAGTGGATTGAAACTGAGGAGCGAGCCACAGAAGAATGCCTTCTTGAAGATCTTTCCGATGTTGATGGTGTATTGCTCACACCAGGGTTTGGAGAGCGTGGTGTTGAAGGTATGATCTGTGCAGCAACTGTGACTCTAAACTCAAAGATTCCTCTGCTAGGAATCTGCTATGGGGCCCAATTGTCTACAGTAGCCTTTGCAAGGAAAGTAATGGAATGGAAGGGCGCCAATACCACAGAAGTAGATCCAGATAGTCTCTATCCTGTTGTAGATCTTATGGACGAACAGAAGATTACAGAGGATAAAGGTGGCACCATGCGACTTGGTGGTCATGAAGTTGTGGTAGTTAAAGGAACACGACTCCATGAAATATACGGTCGAGACCGTGTTCAAGAGCGATTTAGACATCGTTTCCATCTTATTGAGAAGTATCTTAGCAAGATGGATGAAAAAGGGCTCAAAGTGTCTGCTTATGATAACACTAATCGAATAATCAATGCAATCGAACTTACCAATCACCCCTTCTGGATTGGTGTTCAATATCATCCTGAGTTCAAGTCACGTCCCGGGAATCCACACCCACTTTACTTGGGGTTAATAAAAGCCGCTCTAGCATACAAAAAGGTGAGAGTGAAGAACTAGTGGACAAAAATCTCGATAGGCTATTATCACAACTCGTTGAAGAGATAGAGCGAATCGAGACCACTAAAAACCAATTTGGCAAGGTCATGGAACGCATCAAAGATACAATCAATCTGGCTAAGTTTCCCGCAATCGCATCCAGTATCATTGACTCTGATTTTACAAAAAAGATTGAACCTACTAGTCTATCAGGTCTGAAAATTGCAGGTATAGACGGAGGCTTAGTCCGCAGACGCTTTAGATCGATGGACCTTCTTTTGACAAGAGGTATTGCGGTCATATTCCAATTCGGACCAGAGGAAGGACCCAATGTAGAGTTCTATCCTGATCCATTTCCCGAACCTCAGATTAGACCGATGATGCTTACACTTTCTGGTGCAGAATTGGATCAACTTTCATCACTAGAGAGGGTAGCAACAGAACTCAGAGTGACTCTCGCTGTTCTTGAAGAATTTCATACAGATATCATTCTTGTTGATGGATCATTATTCTATCATCCCAGAAACCGCCCTCAAACTGGATCTGTTGTTTTTGAGAAGTTCCAAGAAGTCATTGCATTATACAAACAACTGTACAACAAGGCTCGAAAGAAAGGAACTACTCTTGTTGGAATTGTAAAAGACAGCAAATCCAGCAGAGTTACTAATCTCTTAGGCGATATACTTCCACATATCATTCGAAAACCAGCAATATTTGAACTGATGCAGGGCGTTGATTATCGTTGGCTCTTAAAAATTTCAAGAGATTGTGACATTCTTGATACGTATTTGGAAGAAGGTGAGCGTTCTTTTATCTTCAGGTACTCATCTGAGCTACAGCTCAATTCAAATCCACTTTCTGAAGATATTTCAAATTGGGCATCATCAATATGGGTTACATATCTAAAGACTGCTAGAGATGATCTCCCTCTACGAATAGAGATACTAACTGATGGAACTTCTGAAGATGTGCGGAAGGTCGATCGCGCACTAGCTGCGATACTCCCCCTTTCTTGGCAACATCCGGAATATGGTATTCCTGCACCTATTCTTGAAGCTGATACTAGGGCTAAAATATCATTGAATGAAACACAATTGATTGTTGACAGACTAATGGCGCTCTCAGGTCTCACATATACATCTTTAGAGAAGAGACGTTCCAGAAATCCTTTCGGAGGAGGTTAATTACTATTGACAGAGTATGAAATGACTGCTAGACTTGGAACTGTTATCAGCACAGACAAAGGACCCAATGTTTTGGAATTCTCCTTTGTTTTAGAAGGTGGTCCAAAGGAAATCATTGCAAGACGGGGAGAATTTGTGTCTGTTGTGACAGATAATGGAATTGTAATTGCCAGAGTCCAGGATTTACTTCGCACAAATAGATACTACCAACATGCTGAGGCAGTTCGAGAGTATCAATCGAGGGGAGAACCATTACGCACAATATTCCCTACAGATAGATGGCAGTATACGATTGCAAAGACAAGAGTTCTAGGACTATGGGTTGAGAACAGAACAGCACGTCCATATTTTGCAGTATCACCAGGAGCAGTGGTCAGAAGAATCGATGAAGATACACTCTCTGCGTTTCTCAAACTGGATAACAAAGAGGGTTTGCATCTTGGAAACCTTGCATACCATAGTCTAGAATTTACACCATCAATCAACCGATTATTATCAAAGCATCTTGCCATACTGGCAATGAGCGGAGCTGGAAAGTCTTACTTCATTTCAGTTTTACTTGAAGAAATTATTTCGCGGAAGAAAGAACAAGGTCGACTTTCTGTAGTGGTTGTAGATGTACATGGTGAGTATACTTATCTCAAGGATATCAAACCGAAAGATCTTGGACTTTCTGATAATGAGTTCCAAGTTGAGCACATAAGAGCCTCTCATATCCAGATTCCTGTTCAGTCACTTGCTGCTGAAACTATAAGCTCTTTTGTAGCTGATATGAGTTCAATTCAAGTGCGAGATCTCAGACGAGTCATCTCTGAAATGCGTGGGACAATGAAAGATGGATATACCCTTGCAGATATTGTAACTCATGTAAGGGAAAATGAAACAATCAGTAAAAATACGAGAGAAGCGCTTATTGGATGGCTAATCAATCTTGATGACACACGTCTTTTTGGGAAGAGCTCTGTTCCTGATGTAAAAAGCATCGTAAAACCCGGAAAAATCACTTTGATCGACCTTAGTGATTTCATTAGTTTGAAGAAAAAACAGATAGTCGTTGCTCATTTAGCAAGCGAACTCCTCTATCTTAGAAGAAGAAATGAAATACCACCAGTATTATTGATATTAGAAGAGGCTCATCAGTTTTGTCCAGAGAGTCGCCATGAGTTAGCTCTTCCCAAGAGCCGTATTGAAACCATCGCCAGAGAAGGTAGAAAATTCCATGCACTTCTATGTCTAATATCGCAAAGACCTGTTAAATTATCAACAACCGTTCTTAGCCAATGTAGCAATCAAGCTATTCTACGATGTACGAATCCATATGACTTGGAACATATCGGTAGGTCAAGTGAGGGTATTGATCGGTCATCGTTAGATGCAATCACTACACTTGAGATTGGGGAAGCTCTATTCGTTGGAGAAACAGTGTCCGTTCCAACTTTTGTAAAAATAAGGCAACGAAAGTATGAGCCTGATGGATTGGCATTGAGTCTTACTGAAGCGGTGAAAAAAGCAGATAAATGAGGCCCTCCCCACAATCCTGATAAGACCATAGATTAAAATCATTAGTGAAATACTCTGGGGGCTTCAAGTCCTTGAATGATGACGAATTGAATGATATCCGACAACTAATCGATCATATGCAATCCGGTCTAGTCGAACTCTTTGATCAGTTACGAGAATTGAGAGAACGCCTTCATCTAGTTACAGGACTCCCTGCTGATATGCCTCCCTCTATTGTACCTCTATTCTCTGAAGTAAAACCATTAAATGATACAGTTGAAATAGAATCATCCTCTGATTCAATAAAGGAAGATAGTCCAGATACAAATTCCCACTCAGAACATACTCTTCAAGAAATTACAGATACTGCAGATGAAAATGGTCCTATCACTGATTCTTCGGATTCAAGTTCATCGAATGCCAAAGTAAGTAGAGTTCTTGATCCCATAGCTCGTGAACTGAGGACTGGAGAAGCAACTGCAGACATAATCCTGGAATACCTTCAGGCTGCAAAGGAATATCTTATCGATGATGATGATGAGAAAAAGAAAAAAGTCGCACGTGATATGGATATAGTCCTGAATTTCTTAAAAGCACGAGGAAAACGAGCAATCAGGACCGAAGAGCGAGATAATATTCTGAAAAGAATACGTCGCTGGAAAGCCCATCTTGTCAGTTAAGCAAACTCTCCAGCTGAATAGAATTAGTTGTAACCAGTTCAATCTAAGTCAATAGTGATACGTTTCACTTTTGTCTTTGATATCTTTTTCAGACCATGCTGACCTGGTTCATATCTACATTCTAACAAACCAGCTTCGTACAAGATTTTAATCTGTGCACTTGCATTAGCCTCTGTACCACCAAGGTGACGAGCTACTCGTGTTACATCTTTCTCTCCTTGAAGAAGAAGATGTAGAATTTTTAGCCTAGTCCCAGATGATAGGGCACGTCCAATCTTAAGTATTGCATCTTTGTTATCAATTTGTAATGTTTCGGACAGTTGTTGCACCTCGAGAAAGTCTTGCCGTGTTGCTCAAGCGCGCCTTTATTATACTTGTTGTTTGAGGAGCGTTAAGATTCTACCGATAACTGAACAGACAAATAGTTTGATAGCCAGTTCAGAGTATTACCTTATGAGTGAGTGCTGAACCAAATGAGCGATGACAATGAGAACGTATTCATCATTGGTTTTGATATCCTACCATCACATAGTCCTAAATCTAAAAAAACGCCAAAATTTGCATGTGTGATAATGCGTGATGGGGTCATTCTCAACGAATATCCGGAGATATCACGAGGAGCACTCTTGAAACTGACTCGGGAAATAAATCCAAAGTGGCTCTGCACAGACAATATCTTTGAAATAGTCCCTGATAGCAAATCTCTCTTTGGTTTGGTTGATAGAATTCCTACTGAAACACGGATAGTTCAAGTGACTGGCATTCCTCCACGCCAAATAGCTCTCAAAATATTAGCTCGACGCCATGGTCTTAATGTTAAAGGTAAACCTAATGCATTAGAGTCTGCTCGCATCGTAACTCAACTTGCGTTTAGAGGTGTAGGTCATTCACTGGAATGTTTTAGTGAGCAAAGTGAGATTAAGGTATCACGTGGTAAGAAACCTGGACGTGGCGGTCAGAGCGCCAATAGATTCCGGCGAAGAATTCATTCAGAGATCCAACAGATGACACGCTTCATTGAGTCTCAACTAAAGGATGAGAATATTGATTATGACATTGATATACGAAAATCAGATTTTGGATATTCAAGTGCACGTCTGGTGACTAACGCATCTTTTCCTGTTATTCGAAGTTTAGTTGAAACAAAGAAAGGTGGTGATTGGAAAGTCCTGATTTCGCCCGTTCGGAAACGTGTAGAATTTATACCTCTTGAAGCTAAATCAACAACTCCCAGTACAAAAGCTAGATATTTCATACTCGGAATAGACCCTGGAACAACAGCAGCATACTGTCTTCTTTCTTTGGACGGAAAAGTACAGGCACTAAGAAGTAGAAAGGGGTTAACTAGGGCTGATATGATACGGGAGGTCTATGAAAAAGGTATACCTGTTTTGATTGCTTCTGACGTACCACAGGTACCTCATTTCGTAGAGAAGATTGCTAGTACGGTAAATACCACAGTATACACACCACAAAAACCAATCCCAGTTTCAGAAAAACAAGAATTGGCAAGAGAATATTCTGATGAAATTCGAGTACGCAATGCCCATGAACGTGATGCTCTGACTGCAGCTGTATTTGCATATCGATCAATACAATCAAAATTGCAACAGATAGATCGGATGGTTCTGGAGGAACAACTCAAGATAGATCGAAATCATCTGAAAGCTCTGGTGATTAAAGGTACATCAATCAATGAAGCACGCGCAACATTGGAGCGTATGGACTCTGAGGTACTTGAAACCATACCCGAAGAACAACCACAACCAGAAGAGGAGCTGACACAAGAGCGCTTTGATGCACTTTGGGTTAAAACTGAGAAGTTAGCTCTTGATAATAGTCTACTTACTTCTAACGTAGATGATCTCAAACGTTTCGTAGAGTTTCTCAAATTTCGTGAGAGTGAACTATCTGATAGTCTAGATATTGTTAATCAAGAAAACTACTGGAAGATAAAACGTGATAGAGAGGTCGCAAAATCAAAGACTGCTCTAAAGAGGGCACAACGAGAAACTGAGCGCCTTAACAAACAGATGAAGACCTTGAAATCTAGACTTGAGTTGCTAAAGGGAGTAAAGCATCTCGAAATGCGTGGAGATATGCTTGCTGTCAAAGTGATTCCTCAATTCACTCGTGAAAGTATAGAAGAGTACAGTAAGAAAGTCGGTCTAAAACAAGGGGATATTATCTTATTTGAAGATGCCTCAGGAGGAGGTCCTCAAACTGCAGGTATACTCATTGAGCGCGAGGTACGGGCTTTGGTTATCGATTCACCCTTGTCCCACCTTCCTGAAGATGAATTAGTAAAAGCACTAATCCCTGTTATTGATGCAAAAGATGTGGAGCTACAACGAGTTGATGAGTTTGCATTTATCAGTCGTAAAAAGTTTGACAAAATCTTCCAAGTGTTCATTAAAGGTGTACGTGAACAAGCTCGATTGAAAGGTGAGGAACAGCTAGTAGAGCTGGTAGAAAAATACCGTAGAGAAATCGAACGATAATGCTTACTTAGGTTATATGGATCCAGAGGATATTATTACCTCTAATCAGAACTTGACCATACTTTGCTCTTGTTTCATCATCCTCAAGTTCTTCAGCATCAGCAAGTGTGAGATTCATATACATATCACATCTTGTCAAGTGTCCTCGGAATATTCTTTGATCCTTGAGCTTGACAGAAATAACCTCATTTAGTTGCTGTTCAAGAGCTTTAATGGGCATTTTCTCGGACACATAGTGCACCTCTCAAGAGAGGCCATTTGGGAGTATTATAAAGCCTTTGCTACATGAGGTTATTTTTGGTTTAATCGAAAGAGTCAATTTGAAATGAGAGTCCACTCACGTTAGAAGATTAATAGCCTGAGGTCAGTATGATGGTACTAATTTGTCTGGGACTTGAAGGAACTGCTCATTCTTTTGGTGCAGGAATCGTTACAGATGATGGCAAAGTACTATCAAATGAATGGGATATGTTGAAACCTGCTCAAGGAGGAATTCATCCACGAGAAGCTAGCAGACACCATTCCGATTTAGGACCTGGCATTATCAATAGTGCGCTTGAAAAAGCTGGAATCAATTACAATGATATTGATATTATTGCATTTTCCAGAGGTCCTGGTCTTGGTCCTTGTTTGAGGACCACCGCTACTATGGCTCGAACTTTGTCACTGAAACTAGATGTACCACTTGTAGACGTTAATCATTGTGTTGCGCATATAGAAATAGGTTGTCTTGAATCCCGTTTCAAGGATCCAGTAACAGTATATGTTTCAGGTGGAAATAGTCAAGTAATAGCTTACGCTGGTGGTCGATTTCGAACATTCGGTGAAACACTGGATATAGCAATTGGCAATATGCTGGATGTCTTGGGACGTGAGCTTGGAATGGGATTTCCTGCTGGACCAATTGTTGAAAAACTTGCGAAACAAGGAACTAACTATCACAGTCTACCTTATTCAGTGAAAGGGATGGATCTAAGCTATTCAGGAATGCTAACTGCTGCAAAGAAACTATTCTCTGAGGGCATTCCGATTCCCGATATCTGTTTCAGTGTTCAGGAAACTGCCTTTGGTATGCTAGCAGAAATTGCAGAACGAGCTATTGCCCATACAAAGAAACAAGAACTTCTGCTAACTGGTGGTGTAGCTCGAAACAATCGTCTCACAGAGATACTTGAAGGAGTTTCAAAACGTCATGATGTGAAATTTCATAGGGTTTCTCCATCGCTAGCAGGTGATCAAGGAGCAATGATAGCATGGAACGGGATACTACAGTTCAATGCTGGACACACAATTGAGATTAGTGATTCACAGGTGCTCCCCAAATGGCGAACTGATGAACAAGATATTATCTGGAGGGCATGAAATTGAAAGAACTCATTGCCCAAGGTGCTGAGTCTGTCATCTACAGGATTGAGAGATGGAATCAGTATTTTGTTTTAAAATGGCGTCAATCAAAACCATATCTCTTCAAAGATATTGATTCACATCTTAGAAAAACAAGAACAAGTAGAGAATGCAAGATGTTGTCAGTTGCTCGGACTCTTGGAGTACGTACACCAGCAGTTTACGCAGTAGATCTAGATGATTTTACTATTCTAATGGATTACATAGAAGGTGTCCAGTTTAAACAGCTCGTTAGTACCCTTACAGAAAACCAACTGAAGGAATTTTGTCTTGAGTTTGGACGTTCGATTGCATTATTACACAAGGGTGATGTAGTTCATGGAGACCCTACGACTAGCAATTTGATAATCGATTCAGAGTCACGGCTATGGCTAATAGACTTTGGACTCTCAGAGATGAATGCTACTATTGAAATGAAAGGAGTAGACCTGCATCTAATCTACAGAGCTCTAGAAACAACTCATTGGGATTTACAGGAAAGTATGCTTGAAGCTACAATCAGAGGCTATTCAGACTCTTTAGGCAAAGACGCCAAGGACATTCTCTCCCGTATGGAAGAAATTCGTGAGCGGGGAAGATATCATTAGTTCACCACAAGGTAATCTTTATATCAACAACTTTAGGCCGTGGGGCAGACCCATACTTTTTGGGGAATAGATAATCTAGAGGTAGTTCCAATGGCAAGAATGCACACACGACGCAAGGGCCAATCCGGTAGCAATCGCCCTTCAACCTTACGCGTGCCTGAATGGATGGACAAAGAAAAGGACGCTAAGTGGGTGGAAGACAAGGTGATTGAGCTAGCTAAGATTGGTAATACTCCCTCTATGATTGGTATGATTCTTCGAGACCAATATGGTGTTCCACTTGTGAAAGTATTGGCTGGTAAGAAAATAAGGGAGATTCTTCTCGAAAATAGCCTAACACGAAATGTTCCAGAAGACCTTAGAAATATGATTGCAAGAGCTCAAACTATGCGAAGACACCTTGAAGATAACAAGAAGGATTTTGTAACAAAACGCGGTCTTCAGCTTGTTGAAAGTAAAATTCACAGACTTTCAAAGTATTATCGGAGGACTCGAGTTCTTCCTGTAGATTGGAAGTACAGTCCTGATCAAGCTGCTATTCTCTTAAGATAGTTTTATCATGACCAACATATCTCTACTCCTTTGAGATGAGCATGACAGTAAAGAAACCCCCATCTCTGAAGACTTTAGAGAAGGTTTGTACAACTATCAATTTCCAGACAAGTGATCAAAACATACTAGTGACTTCTCCATATCCTGAAGCTGTAATAGCAAGCACAATTATTTCCCAGACTATTTCGAGATTGAAATCTCTTTTCCATATTTCATTTCAACAACCAGTGATGACTATTGATACGCTTAACACATTGAGGGAAAAATACAGCTCCTCCGCAATTATCATAGTTGGGATTGCTATTCTTGGAAAAAAGAAAATCAAGAAGAGTAAAGGCTATCCTCTAATTATTGGCGGGACCTCTGAGTCAGAACAGGTAAATTCATTCACGCTTGGAACTGATTCCACAGTGGCAGCAGCAGGTTATGTTTTTGCGAAATCCTTGAAAGATACGAATGACTACAATCTTCAACTAGCAGCTGCAGGTTCATTGCTCCATGGTGGTATGAATGAATCAAAGAAGGGAGCAAACAAAGACATCATTGAACTTGCTAAAAAAAATGGATTAATCGAAGAAAGAAAGGGATTCAAGCTCTTTGGAGTAACTATGCTTCCACTTGACGAAGCCCTCCTTTACAGCACTCATCCTTACTTGGCAACAATAAGTGGAAATCAAAAAGTGTGTGATGCGATATTAAACGAGGCTGAGATACCCATCCAAAAGCTCAGAACTCCACTAAGCAATCTAAACTCCTCTGAGGCACAACGACTTACATCAGTACTAATCACGCGACTAGATCCAGGTACAATTCCCCAATTACTCGGTACTGACTATATCATTACTCGTGAACGTGATATTAGTCCGATTAGATTTGTTTCGGGAATTGAAACAATAAGTGCAACTGCATGGACTCGAAATGAGTTAGGGGCATTAATTAGTGTGTTACTTGGAGACCGTGGAAGGGCATTACGAACCCTGATTGACAGTCATATGACCCACCACAAGGATGTAATATCCACAATTCATCGTCTTGAATCAAATTTGAAAGGTGATTCTACAACTACTACAACAATTGTCACACTAACTGGTTCCAAGATTGAAATTCTTCCTGATGTTGGACGCATTGCATTAGAGTCTGGAATTGTTGATTCAGTCCGTCCAGTAGCATTAGATAATGGCGAGGTATATACAATTGTTTGGCCATCATCCAAATTGAATATCAAAATAGTTATTCGAGAATTTCTCTCCAGTAGCATAGAATTACTAGCAACATCACCCCAATCAATAACAATCAAGGGGAATTTAGAAGAGAAAGAAACTGCACTCAAGAAGATAGTTCAACTGAACAAGGGTGCTGATAAGAAATGATTGCAACAATCAAACTTGATTTTCAGTCATCCGATATAGCAAAACGGACTCTAGAAGCTATCACTCCAGACAATGCACCCCTACCAAGAGGTCTAACAATCACTTGTTCTGTAGAAAAAACAAAATTGTTAATCACAATACAGTGTGAGAGAAGTATTAGCAGTCTTGGAGCAACACTTGAAGATATCATGAGTGCAATTGATCTTTCCCTAAGAACATCAAAATCGATTAGTAATAAAGAATGAATTGCTAAATCATTCACCAATCAGGTTTATTCCTTCATTCATCTGTTTTGATACCGAATCAGCTAGTTCTCTAGATTGTTCAGCCATCTCTTCTGTAATGAAACCTCGTTGCACTGCACGTTTGAGTAGATGTTGATCAATTATCCTCGGTGGTTGATCTACAGGCGCTTTTACAACATCAATCTCAAGATCAACATAACGAATCTTACCCGGACTGGTTCCGTTACTTGGATATACTTCTACACCTGTATTGATATTAGCGTAAGTACCTTTCAGTTCACCAGTTCTAGAATAATAATTTGTGAAGAGAGTGAGAGCTCCAGGTTTCACGTGGGTCATGGCATAATCCCCCTCATCTCCCACTACATCCACATCATCTGAATATTCTTTCACAAGTTTGAGTTTTCTACTTGTATGTCTGAATTGTCTTCTTATTACAAATCCGTTCACTGTGGTTTCAATCACTCTACCCCGTGCAAGGACAATATTCCGACCATCTAACTTTACATGTTCAATATTAACAGGGTCATCTACTCGTGGTATATCCCTTGATACAATCTTATCTAGCTTGGCAGTGATGTATTTTCGCTCCTCGGGACGGTCTTCAATAACCATTTCTGCAAGATCAACTAGTGATGTGTATCCTGCGCTCTTGTAGAAGTGGTGGCGTTGTATCGTAGGTTTAATTTTAGCACGGGTTCTATCAAGGGCCTCTTTCACTTCAGCAGGGAACTCGATATCTGCATTACTAGTGCCTTCAAACAGAATTCCTGTAGATTCTAAATCATTGTATTTGTTATAGATTCCCTGAGTAGTATCCAATAAATCATCAACTTCATCTTGGAGTTCCTTATCTGTAAGATTCTCTGCAGAAGTTCTCCATAAGATACCCCAATTATCAGTATGTTCACGTATCCTTCTACCAAGATTTGTAAGATTACGTCTTGCATCTTGGTCTTTGATTTTAGTGCTAAGTCTTACAACTGGTTCCGGTAGAAGCACAGCTGCACGACCCGGTATCGTAATGCTAGAGGACAAAACAGGCGCTTTACGACCATAATCATGGGCTCGAATTTGGACCATCATATGTTGTCCTCGTTGAAGTCCTCTATCGGGTATGAGACCTGATATTAATCCTAGATTAACTCTTGTCTGTCCAGTTCTTTCATCCCTACCTTGTACAACACCTCTATAGATAGAGCTCTTAGCCACCCTTGGCGTTCTGGTGATTACACCACCTATACGTCTTCGAAGAACATCTGTAAGTTTATGCAAAATAGATTCGTATGCTATAGCTACAATACCCTGCAAATCACTTCTATCCCAGATGTCAACATCAGGAATATCGCTGCTATAAGGAAGCCCAAACCTTCTTGCCACTTCTGGGGTGGGTTGAACCATTTCAAAATGGTTCTGCAGCATTATCTGCGTCAATGATTGTGAATAGATTCCCCTTATCCTCGCCTTAATCATTAGTAAACACTGACCCTGTCAATGGGCACCAGTCCTTTACCGTATGTAGATGGCTGGGTTTTGCGCTTCATAAATGAGGCCTCAATTGGCCTAATCACGAATTGGCTCCAATAGACTGGATACGTGCCAAATCTTGGTCCTGGCATGATTAGGACAGTTTGGGTCTTGGCTTGGTTCATCCAGAATGGATATTGCGTTCTGCGCTCTCACAGCAGGAGAGTCTGTTTCGTTTTCAAGGACTGCAATAGCCTCATTGGCTGCGCGCCGGATGTTCCTAGGAACTGAGGAATCCTCGGATATCTGTTTAAGAAGATGTTTAGATTGATCGATGCTCTTCTGAGTTTCGGGGTCCAATGGACTCACCTCTGAAATAGTCTTGTCGCACGAATGGAGTGCGAATCAACAAGGACAATCATTGATAGTAACCATATCAACGTTTTCATAATGGCGTATTCATTTTGTCCGCCGATATGCGGTCGAACATCTCTTATATCGTAAGCATTACAAAATATCTTAGTGCTTGCAATGGATAACAAAGATGATGCTTCGGTCAAAAAGATGGGTGAGCTTCTCCGCCGTGGAGCAACAATGCTTGCAGATGCATGTCCTCAATGTGGTTCTCCTCTATTCAAGATAGAAGATGACATCTATTGTGTACGATGCGATCGACGTGTAGTTTATGCAGAATCAGATGAAGAAGTCGAAACACAGGCTGTTCGAACATTGATTCCTGAACTTAGAAAAACTCTGATTGACAAATTGAAAGCTTTGAATGAACTTGTAGAATCTGAAAATGATATTGAAGCATTGACCAAACTTGCCAATCTGATACTCTTGCTCTTACAGTCTCTACATGGCCTAGAAAATATGAAGGGGTAAGTAAAATCTTACCCCAAAATTCACTTAGATGATGACTCTGCTTCTTTTGTAGATGCAGTACCTCTTCTGAGTCGTGCTCTCCTTGTCTTGACCTCTTCAGGTCCCTTGAGCACCTTACTCTTTCGAATCTCACACTCACGTACTGGAATGATCTTTCTCACAGCCTCAAAGACATCAGTAGCTAGGTCTCCAAGAATTACTTTTTGAACTAGCTCGTCAAAAACATGTTTCTTTGCATGAGCCCTTATCACTTTCTCCACAGCTTTTCTAACTGCATGCTCATGGCTTGTTTTTGCACGAGTAATGGTGAAAACAATGACTGAAATCCGCATCAGATAGTCGTCTTTTGTTAGAATTGGCCCAATCCAATCAATTCTGGATGTACCTCTTCTCACGAGACCTCGAAGATAATCAGAACTCCATTCATGCCCGTAGAATGTAGTCTTTGCTTGTTGACCTGCGACCTCAAGTATCTTGAATCTCAATTTGACGTGGATCTTCTCGAAATCTCCAGTCAGATCATATAATGTGGGTTGAACAGTTCTTCCAATCAGCAAATCTGCATTTCCTGCTGGAGTTGTGCCTATCTCCTTGTTATCGAAATAATCCGGTGCGAGAATCTGATACCAGACTTTCTCTCGCCATTTATCCCGGGTTCTTGCTGCTGATTGTCTACTTCTTGATGACATTTGAATATCACACTCGCACTGAACACACTAAGAGTTCAGAGAATCACGAAATGGTCCATGGTCGTGCCACAGGAACCGCGCGGACATCCAACGAGTCGAATAAAAACATTGCGACATGACTCGCTTTCTTCCCTTCTAGAACACTATATTCCAACAAGAAAACTAGATATGACTTACATTCCTCATCTAGAATGAGTTGGATACCATGGAAGAAGAAAATGCTGTCTGTTCCCGTTGTGGATTCACTGAAGTCGCTCTTGTTAAGAAAGAGATAGTTGGGAGCAGAAAATATCGAAAGAAGTGGCGTTGTCCACGTTGTAGTAACACTTGGGAAACCGTAGATGAGTGAAGACTTAGTCGATACAAAACGGTTAAAATGAGTCCATTCTCCCCAAATCTCCAAGATGCGGAGGTTGCCCAGCCAGGTTAAAGGCGCTGGGTTTAGGTCCCAGTCGTTTTAACAATTGTTAAGATAGGGAAATCTCGTAGGAGTTCGCGAGTTCAAATCTCGCCCTCCGCACCATTCTCTTTCTGTAGTAATGCTCATTATCATCTTTGTTCCCTATTCTCTTGTGAATTATAATGAAGTACGTATTCTTAGCAACTGACGATAACAAGATGCAGCTCTATCATCTGCTTCTGAATGCAATCAACTTCCATGAGAAAGGTCATGAAGTCACTACTGTCCTCGAGTGTGCATCTCCCAAACTTCTGATTGGGATTGCTGATGGTTCAATCAAGCTTCCACTCTTTGGAAAGGCTATGGAACTTGGAATTATCGATCATGCATGCAAAGCCTGTACTGCAGTATTTTCAGCTACTGAAGCAGCCAAGAAACTTGGTGTTCCAATAAAAGGAGAATTGAGCGGTCACAGTGATTTATTGAAATTCGTAGAGAATGGATACTCTCTCTTCACTTTTTAGGAATAAGACTGAATAAAGGAAAGTGGCGCCGGGGAAGAGACTTGTTCGAATCCACGAAATGAGGATTTTTTGAACTCTCGTGTGCGTACACAACGGTTTTCGAGACCGCCTCCATAGCCACTAGGAGACCCCGGCTCATTATAACTCCAGACTATTTACGATTTAATCTTACCGTCAGCAACACTTCAGCACAATCATTGAAATAGGCTCTATGCACAATTCGCTCAGATAATCTACTTCATTGAGGTACTAAGATGGCATCTGAGGAACGTTGGGAGCTTTTTGATGAGGGTCTGAATTTACTCAGACAAGGTAGGTGGACTGAGGCAGAAAAGATCCTGAAGAAACTGGTAACCGTTGATCCAGACACCCCCACAAGTTGGATGGCACTTGGTAGGTGCCAACTAGCACAGCAAAAATTAGATGATGCTGAGATTTCAGCTCGAAAAGCTGTAGAACTAGGTGAATCTATGGCACAGAACTGGAATCTTCTAGGATGTGTATTGAAATCCAAAAGTTCTTTTTCTGAAGCAGAATCCGCTTTTCGAAAATCTTTGGAGATTGATCCAAAAGATGCAACTTCATGGAGTGGACTAAGCACGGTTTTAATTGGTTTAGGAAGAAACTCTGAGGCAGAAGAAGCTGCTAACAAGAGTATCGAAATATATCCTGCATTTTTTGAAGGTTGGATGGCTCTAGGAATAATCTATCTAAAACAAGGACAACTTGAGGAATCTGAGAAATCATTTAGAAAACTTGTGGAAGTATCACCTTACATGCCTGAGGCTTTCGACTTTTTAGGAATGGTTCTGAATGCTCAAGGAAAACATGATGAAGCAGCAGTAGCTAAAGCAAAAGCTCGAGCGATGCGACAATAGAATCGATATCATTCTCTTTGCAGTTCTTCTAGAACTTGAGCCATAACATCCTTGGTAAGTGTAGCTAATCTGTCGACTGTAGCCTGCTCTTTTGCACCAACATAAACTCTAGCCTTGGGTTCAGTTCCCGAAACTCTAACCAGAACGTACGATCCGTCTGTGCACTCTATCCGAATACCGTCAACTTCTAGAATCTGTTCTACATCACTCATCTTCGGAACCAGTAACTCTTTCACTTTAGGTAAGAATTTCGGCTTGATCTTATCTGGGCATGGTACAAAATCTCTGAGAATCGGGTATTTTGGAATTGTTTCCATCAATTTCATACAGCTTCCATCACCCAGCTCATCTACCATTTGTACGAAACGTGCAGCTCCAGCTATTCCGTCCATCCATGCACCCATTTTGGTAAAGATTGGTTTCCACGGTTCTGAAGCAAAGACAACATCCTTTCCTTTGTCCGTTGCAAGGAACTCTTGAAGGGAACCCAAAGGCATTCGGGTTACCGTACCTCCTGCAGCAGTAACAAGTTCATCAATAACGCTCGATGTGTCAATTGATGCCACAACAATCCCTCCGCCGTTTCTCTTGACCTCATCTCTGGCAAAGAGCGCAATGACACGATTCTGATCTATGAATTCACCTTGTTCGTCGATTACCGCAAGTCGGTCACCATCACCATCATGGCAAACAGTTACAGCAAAATCTGAGTTTGCAGCCATTTTCATAGCATCTCCTAGGTTTCTAGGTGATGGCTCTGCAGGTCTTCCTGGAAAATGTCCATCTTGATGTGAATTCATCGTGGTAACTGAGAAGCCCATGTCTAAGAGTAAATGAGGAGTGTATTCAGTAGCTGCTCCATTTGCTAAATCAATCAAGACCTTTGTACCATTGCTTTTTGTTCCCCTAGGGGATAGGAAAGTTCTGAGATGATCCAGATATTCATTTTTGATATCCAGAAATCGAATCGTTCCAGTTTCATCCCATTTTGCTATATGATACTGATTCTTAGCAATGCAGGTTTCTAGGAATACTTCCTCCTCTCTAAGAAATTCTCTTCCATTGTTGAAGAATTTAAAACCGTTATCAGCTGGAGGATTATGACTGGCAGTTACAACAACAGATGCCGCTATCCCATCGACCTGACTATAGTATGCCACAGTAGGCATTGGCGCGATTCCTAAATCTACCACATTAGCGCCTGTTGAAAGTAATCCTGCAACGAAACTATTTCTTAGCATATCCTTCGAGGTTCTTGCATCAGTTCCTACTCCAACAGTACCTGTTCCTTCCAAAAAGGTACCCAGCGCTCTACCTAGATTTAATGCTAAGTCAGTTGTCGATTTCTCAGTAATCGAACCACGAATTCCAGATGTACCAAAGAGTTTGTCAGTCAAATTGATTTCCTCTATTTATGAGGTAGCGCGAGGTCAGTGATATCCTTGGCAGCCTCTCCCATTCTCAATAAACTATCTACAACATAAAGTTGATTTTGTGGTTGTCCATTTAGTGATGTTACGATATCCTGTCTTAGTTTTACAGTTTCTTGAATTAACCATCTCTCAGCTTCAATTACCTTAGTAACTCTTTTAGAATTAAATTTGAAGAGGTTATTCACAGAATCCGATAACATCTCTCTCACCGTTTCACCAATGAGCTGTAATTTTTTAACTAGTTTCTTATCAAGGGGCTCATCAACCCTCTGTGCGATATCAACCGCTAAGTCTGCGATTCTTTCAATATACTGTGCAGCCAACCTGTAATCAAGGGCCTCTACAGGAGTAACCTTCATTATTTCACTCATTCTTGGATATTGAACAGCAGATCTGAGTTCTCTAACTATCAAGAAGAATAGTCTATCTACCTCCTCATCACGCTGTATGACCTCTTTAGCACCCTCTTGTAATCCTTCAAAATAGGCATTCAATGAATCGACTATCATCCGAGATGCAATTTGATTCATCCTTCTCATTACTGTACTTACAGGAAGAGTCGCAGGGTCTACAAGACATCTAAGAATAATCTGGTAATCATCTTCTTCTGTTATCTCTAGTGCAACGAATCGTTTGATAACCTGTTTCAGTTCATCTCTCTGAACATTGGTTATCGGTTCTTTGCTAACAATACGAATCTCATCATAACCAAGAAGATACCTACTTGTAATCTCCCATCTCAGATTATCCGTCATTTCCGCCATGGTAGAACGTGTTTCTCCTGCTTTTGGAAGACGCGGGTCTATTATCAGACAACCATCTTCACGTTCTGCGACAACGACAGGGTCGCCCTTGCTTAGCTTTTGTCTTACAACCCAGTCCTTTGGTAAAATAATGAGGAATGAGCTACCACTTTTCCCGCCTGTTTGTTGCAATGTTCTGATGTTTACCATAGTATCACCTCTTGGAGATAGTAGGCAACAAGATGCTTGTGAAAGGCGCGCTTATTACACTTCCCGCATGTTACAATAATGGCAGATGTTTAAAACAAGAACCTAACTCTCTTCCATCGATGACCAATTGACATCTGCAAAGCGTCGAAACATATTGGCACTGCTGATAGAGTCCGGATTCCAAATCACACCTGATGCGTTAGAATTCATATTAAACTTGGAGTTTCCCTTGAAAACTGTTGAATCCGTTATATTGGTCAAGAATCCAGCTGAGAGTCCATCTATTCTATCAAGGGAATATATTGAATCCCTCATCAAAGGACAAGACACATTTCCGCAATCCATGGACACTCCCACTGAGGTTCAAGATGATTATCCAGAACCTCTACCTACTTCTGAACCTGATACTGATACACATGACTGGCAGTACAGAATAGACAAAAACCCAGATGATGATGCAGTTGGATCTGAGGGAACCATAGATGATTTTCTCAAAATGTTCAGAGATCGTTTTGATAGAATAAAGAAAATCTACATGGCGCGGATTGACACACAAAATGCAGTTTCTCCAAGTGTTGCAAAACTCAGAAAAAGTCCTACAAAACGTTCTGGGTCACTTAGCAGTGATGGTACACGGCAAAGACGTCCACCAAGTCAAATGGTTTTGGGAATAATTCGGGATAAGAGAATTTCAAAGGCTCAGAATGTAATAATCGATCTTGAGGAGTATCAGAAGGAGAATCCTACAAATAATAGAAGTTCATCTGAAGTTGCAAATGAATCAATTATCTGTGTCATTCCTTCTAAAATAAGTGGACTCAAGGGTCAACATCTTTCAGAAAAAGCTAATTCATTGTTATTAGATGAGGTTGTTTGCATATCAGGCTTTGTTGACAATGATGGTAGAATGATTGCAGATGATGTAGTGTTTCCTGATATTCCTACAGCACGTCAAATTGGGCGTGCAAAGAGAGATATCTATGCTGCTTTCATCTCTGATTTACACTGTGGGAGTCAGGAATTTCTTGGGGATGAACTTGACCAGTTTATTGCTTGGTTAAACGGAAAGGATGTTGATAATTCTGACAAAACTTTGGTCGAAAATACAAAATACCTCTTTATTGCTGGAGATCTGGTTGATGGTATCAGTGTGTATCCTGGTCAAAGATATCATCTAGAAGTGACAAGTCTGTATGATCAATATGCTTTGATTGCAAGTAAGTTACGAAAACTCCCAAAACGAGTGAAAGTATTCTGCATCCCTGGAAACCACGATGCAGCTCGCCAGGCTCTCCCCAAGCCACCTATTCAAAGAATTTTTGCAGAACCTCTCTATGAATTGGATAACATTACTATGCTTGGAGACCCCAGTCAGGTAATTGTTGAGGGCGTGAATGTCCTAATTACGCATGGAGACAGTCTAGATGATCTTGTAACCATGCTTCCTGGTGCTTCCTACACCAAACCTGCGATGCCTATGAAAGAACTACTGAAGAAACGTCATCTTGCTCCTATTTATGGTGGGAAGACGGAATTAGCGCCATTAAACCGTGACTGGATGGTGATTGATACCCCACCAGATGTTGTTCATTTTGGTCACGCTCATCACAATGCAGTGGATAATTATCGTGGAGTGCAGATAATTAATTCAGGGACATTTCAATCACAGACCGATTTCATGCGTAAGCAGGGTATAGTCCCAACACCTGGAATTGTCACGTTTTTGAACCTTAGAACAGGTTCTCCAGAACTCAAGTTCTTCTACGATTTATCACAACAGAATTAGCCCATGATATCTTTTGCAACTTTGTTAAGTCTGGTGTCATCATCTAGGATTGCACCTATCTGTTTTTTACTGACTGCCATTTTGATTTTCTTTGTGCGACCATAACGTCCCTTCGAGATTACAGTTGTATTAATCAAACCAAGCATATCCAGTTCTGATATCAGGTCTGAAACACGTCTCTGTGTGAGAGTATCTAATGAAAGTGCTTTAGCAATCTCCGAATATACATTGAAGCACTCGCCTGTAAATATATCACTTTGTCCCTTGCTTGCTAATACATAAACAGCTAACAGGACCGCCTTTGACTGCATTGGCAAAGTTTTCACAGTAATAGTTATAGCATCTCGTTCGATTACATTCTGAGCCTCTCGAACATGATTCTGAAGTACTCGTTCATCACCCCGTCTTTCTGCCAGTTCTCCAGCAGTTCTCAACAAATCTAATGCACGTCGAGCATCCCCATGTTCTTGCGCAGCCAAAGCTCCAACAAGATTGATGACCCCTTCATCCCCTATCGCACCTGGATTAAAGGCAATCTCTACACGTTGTTGTAGGATTCCCTTTAGTTCAACAGCGTTATACGGTGCAAAGATGACCTCCTCCTCTCCAAGAGTGGATAAGACCCTTGGATCCAACATGTCTTTGAACGTAAGATCGTTACTAATTCCGATGATTGATATTCGACTTTTCTCCAGTTCGCTATTCATTCTTGTTAGACCATAGAGGATATCATTACCTTGGTTTACATCACGTTTTACGAGACTATCAACTTCATCCAATACAACAACCATGATTTTCGATTCTGAGTCAAGCTTTCTTTTGAAGATTGATCTGATTTCATCGGTTGGGAGTCCAGTGAAAGGAACATCTGACCCATCACGCATTGTAGCATTGATATCATCACATAGTTTCTTGAGAACGCGATAGTTAGTCCCTACAATTCGACAGTTGACATATGCCGTAAGGGGCGCATTTACTTTACTCTCCTCCGCCTTTGCAACCAGAAGGTCTAGAACATATCTGGAAACAACAGTCTTTCCTGTTCCAGTCTTTCCATAACAGAGTATATTTGAAGGCGGTGCCCCACGCAAGGCTGGGCCAAGAATCGAACCCAAGCTTCCCATCTGTTCACTACGATAAGGAAGATCCTCAGGAACATAAGTAGGTCTTAAGGTATCTCTATCTTTGAATATACCTTGACCCTGTAGAAACTTGTCAAACAGTTTATCGAGAGGCTTTTCCATCAATATACACTCCATTAGAAGTAAAGGGTAGTTCCACTGGACTTCTTATGGAGCCTATGGAACATGGAGACCTGATAAGCTTACGTATTACCAGAACCATCATTAGTTCAATAATGCATCAATAGTATCAACCATCAAACAGTGAAACATGTTCTTTGATGTAATAATCAAAGGTGAGAACTAATTGCGTCTTAGAGATTTGGAGATAATACTGGAATCAATTGAACGATCTGGTGAGTATGAGGTTTCTCTAGAACAATATCCAACTCCTTCGACAATAGCCTCTGCAATTCTTTTTGCTGCACAAATGGAACATGGAGATATTACAGACAAGATAGTGATAGATCTTGGATGTGGTGATGGTATATTTGCTCTTGGTGCTGCACTATTAGGTGCTCAGAGAGTGATTGGAATTGATGTGCAAAGCAAAGCCTTAAAGGCGTCACAAATGAACTCACGATTGCTCGGAACAGAAGACACTGTAGACTGGGTATTAGGGGATGTGTCCTCTTTACAGCTACAAGGTCTTGTCGACACTGTGGTCAGTAATCCCCCGTTCGGAGTAAAAAAGAGAGGTGCTGACCTGAGATTCCTCAAAAAGGCAATCTCGATTGCAGATGTGACCTATAGCATCCACCTTGCGGGAAACAAGAACAGAATCTTCCTAGAAAAGGAAGTCGAGAAGCTTGGCGCAAGAGTGGCACAAATCGAAACATTCCAATTTCCAATCGGTAAATTGTTCGATTACCATAGAAAACATGTACATATGGTCGATGTAGACCTCTATCGAATATGTTCCAAAGAGTGTGAACAGAATGGCTGACGTTAAGAGCGGTGATATTGTGGTACCAGGTGAGCAGTTATGCGTTATCGAAGAACTGTCACCAAGTTATGGCACCTACGAGAAAGATGGCATTGTATATGCTGCAGCACCTGGTGCAGTTTCAATGGACCTCAAAGAACGCAGTATCAAGGTCCTTGATTCAGATGGTAAGATGAAGCTTGCACTTCCAGTCAGTGGTGATATTCTAATAGGGGAGGTAGGCAATGCTTACGAGCAGCGTGCCGAAATTGCTATAGTTAGAAGGAACGATGAAGACTTCCATAGCGGTCTAATTGGTGAAATACATATCAGCAACGTGACTCGGCGTTACGTCAAGAGCATGCATGATGTAATGCGGACAACTGACATAGTCCGAGCCAAAGCTGTCAACACCCATGAAATTCCTACTGTGCTAAGTGTTGTGGGTCCGGAATTAGGTGTGATTCTGGCTAGATGTTCTAGATGTGGAAATTATCTCACATTAACCACGAATAATAATATGTTCTGCCTTAGATGTGAAAATCGAGAAACTCGAGAAGTAGCTAATGATTATGGACTACTCTTTGGTCTTGAAGCAAGACCCGATCTTGCGCCACGTCGTAGGTCCTATGACAGGGATGATAGATATGATCGCAGAGGCGGAGGACGATATGACAATCGTAGTAGAGGCGGTGGCCGACGCTATGATGATAGACGATCGGATAGGGGTCGTGGGCGACAACGATAGGAGGCGTCGTAATTGAAACCAAGAACAATAGAAAATACAAAATTTGAGCTGAAATTTGAGATTGGTGGAGAAGGACATTCTTTTCCGAATCTTCTACGTAGGACACTCCTCGAAGAATCCTCTGTGGAGTTTGCAGGATACAATATTCCTCATCCACTACTTGCAAGCCCTATTGTTACATTGCGAACAAAGAGGCGCCAATCAAATGTTGTGCTACGAGAAGCCCTTGAGAAAATGCTTGCACGTACTGAAGAGTTCAGAAAAAAGTTCAAGCAAGCTGTTTCTGATCACAGCGTAGACTAGTAATTGCTTGGTGATCCCAAATGTGGGAAAGCTTTGTTGCGCACAAGAATGTCGAAAGCATCATGCATGATAAAGGTCTAGCAAAGGTGGGTGACAACCTTGTCAATTTTTGCTACTCTCTAGCCAAATCTTTAGTTCTTGGTTATCCAACAGGTGAAAAAGTACGTGACAGTGTTCTTGCTCGTGCAATACGTGCAACATCTGTATATCGTCATATGAACCGTAGAACTGATGCAGGAAGAGCTGGTGATGCTTACGAAGCAATTATGGCATACTTGTGGATGACTGAGAAAATAACTATCTCTGATATGGTAGTTTCTCTCTCAGAATCACTTGAAATTGATAACACAACCAGTCGAAAGAAAGAGGGCGAGATTGCAGCTGTATCATTTCAGAAGTTTCTAGAAAGTAATATTGAACACCTACCTTAATTTTTCGTTTAATGTGACAAGTCAAAACGCTTAATTGACAACAAAGAACTGCGACGCAGAAGTGGAGAGCAGTTCCTATGGAATTCTGTGAAAAATGTGGTGCAATGATGGTTGCTTTTACACAGGATGACGGCAAAAGAGTCTTGAAATGCCGTAGTTGTGAGCACACCAAAGAAATCGAAGGAAGATTAAGAGTTTCCCAAAATTTTGAGAAAGGACCTCGAGATAAGATCATTGTAGTTGAGGATGATTCCATTCCAATGCCAGTCACTAGAGCCAGCTGTCCTAAATGTAGCAATAATGATGCTTACTATTGGATGGTGCAAACGAGACGTGGTGATGAAGGAGCAACTGAGTTCTATAGATGTACAAAGTGCAAACACACTTGGCGTCACTATTAAGTGACACATTTATAGCAACACTAGATGATGAACCATACATGACTAAAATCTCCAATCTCTGATAATAGACAGGGCGTATGTGATTTGACCGAGGAAAAGAAGACTCCTAGAAAGAAAGTATCAAAACTTACTACTATTCGCAATATTTCCCCTTCGATTGATGGACCAGTTCGAGTTTTAGGAATAGTAGTAGATTCAAGCCCTGGTGCAGCTCTTGTTCAAGATCTATATGATTCAGAAGTTGACAAAGCTGGAAGTATTTGGGTAAGCGTTGAAGGGACCCTTGAACTAAAGAAGAAGTACCTCATTATTGGAGACGTAACCACCAAGACTGTAAAGAAAAAGAAGGAAGCAAGGTTGAACGCGACCATTGTACACCCTATTGATACTCTCAATATTGAACAGTACAAAGAAATCTTAGAGATGGAAGATAAAGTTCTAAAAACGATGAGTGGGTAATAGTAATGTTTTATGCTACACTTGATAGTACAAAGACTTGGAAGCAAATTGTAGATTCTCTAGCCACTTTACTTACGGAAATTCACTTGGTGGTGTCATCGAGTGGTATCACGTTAACCCAGTATGATTCTTCCCGAGCTGCTATGGTTGACATGACATTACCAAGAAGTGTCTTTCAGGAATACAATTGTACTGAAGAACATGATATTTGCCTAGGCATAGCTGAAGTAGTCAAAGTGAGTAAACGAATGGCTGGAGATGATAGATTAGTATTCAATCTTGATGAATCTGAGAAACGATTCGAGATCAAAATGATTGGTCATGCTGAGAGAACATTCAAACTCCAATTATTGACTCCTCCAGAAGAGCGGACTCAGAAAATATCCCCCTCTTTTGAAAATCGTGCTGAGATGCTTTCTGATGCCTTTAAGCATGCAGTGAAAGATATTGGAGTGGTTTCAAATCATTTGAAAGTCACGGCTAGCTCGGATACACTAACCTTTGCAGGCGCTGGTGATACAGGAGAAGCAGAAGTTGTTTTGAAACTTGGTAGTGACGACTCATCTCTCTTTAATCTCAGTTCCATTAGTGAGGCGACATCAATGTATGCACTCAGTTATCTGATAGAGATTGCTAAGGCTATATCTAGTGATACATTGACACTTCATATGGCAGCACATAAACCAATTATGCTTGAGTTTTCAATTGGAGAAACCGGTGAGATTCGTTATCTTCTTGCTCCCCGTGTAGAGAGAAGATAATGTAGATAAAATTCAATACAAATTGATACATGCATTTACCGAGAAGTACATTTTAAATGCCATACCGCATGTCAAAATATGTTCAAACCTGCTTGACCAAAAGCCCTAACAATGATATTGGAGATAATTGAATAATGTTCCACGCTACCCTAGACAGCACGAAGACCTGGAAACAGATAGTAGATGCTTTAGCCACACTATTAACTGAGGCACATCTTAGAGTATCTGAATCCGGAATAACATTGAGGCAGCTTGATTCATCCAAAGCTGCTATGGTTGACCTCAATCTTCCATCTACAATTTTTCAAGAATACACCTGCAAGGGCGAGTATGATGTTTGCCTTGGAATTGATGAGCTTGTCCGAGTCAGCAAACGGATGGGTGGGGATGAACATCTAGAGTTCAACCTTGATGATTCTGATAATCGATTTGAGATTAAGATGATTGGTCAGGCAGAACGGCAGTTCAAACTTCAGCTTCTTACGCCTCCTGATAGTCAGACGAACAAGCCGGGAATGGAGTTTGGTGTGAAGGCGGAGATGTATGCAGACGCATTCAAACAAGCAATCAAAGATGTTGGTGTTGTTTCTAGTCATGTAAAGATAAGTGCTGAAAAGAATCTACTTACCTTTACAGGTGAGGGCGATACCGGTGAAGCGAGGATTACTTTATCCACTGAAGGTGAAGATCCAGCTCTTTTCCAGCTGAAGGTTGGTGCTGGTCCATCTGCTGCTATGTACGCGCTTAACTATCTAGCTGAGATATCAAAGGCGATTGCCAGTGATAGTATCATACTTCAATTCACTGGAAGCAAACCAATGATGTTGGAATTTCCAATTGCTGAAGCTGGAACCATCAGTTTCATCTTAGCACCACGTGTCGAACGCAGATAGACCAAGTAAGCTTGAATCTATTCCTGTCGTAATTGAGTGGTGGAACAAGTCAATGTACCATCTATACTCAGAGTCGAAACACAAAAGTCCGTGAGAGGAGTGTTCTAATCGATGTCAGTGCAGAATCAGGAAAAGACAACGACAACTATGAAGCTACGACTTCTATTTCATGAGTACTACTCTGAAAACCCAAAATCTGTCGATGTTCCAAACCAAATTCATACGCGCGAATTTGCAATTCAAGCGTGGGAGTATAACTGGCGTTGCCGTGAACAGATTGGTCGTGATGAATCAGGAAATGAAGTTCGAACAGGTTGTGGCAAATCAGGAAAATCATTTCAGCCTGTAATAAAGTGCCCAAACTGTGATTCCAAGGCAGTCAGTGTAACTAATTGGATTCGTCATGAAGGTTACAAATCTAGAGATAATCTACTACGAAATCTGGTTAAAATTGCACCCCACAGTGTATACCATTCAGCTGCATTCTATGGATTTCCAACTGCAATAAAAATGCATGAAAAAGAATGGATGGGGGCTGAACTAGTCTTTGACATAGATGCTGATCATCTAGATTTGAAATGTGCAAATGACCATGATTCTTGGCGCTGTAAGAACCCTACCTGTGGCAAAACAGGAACAGGAAAACCTCCAGAAATCTGTCCAGTTTGTGGTGATGCTTGGTATTGTGATAATCCAAACTGTGGTAAGATTGGAAGTGGAAATTTACCAAAAACATGTCCGGATTGTAAAACAAAAACCTCCAGAAAGTTATACGGTTTCAATACAAGAAAATGGATTTGTAGCAAATGCCTAGGTGTGGCACGAAAGCATACGATAAAACTCTATGATGAGTTCTTAACAGATGATTTAGGTTTTGATTCCGATAAGATACAGCTCAACTACAGTGGTCATAGAGGATATCACATTCGAGTCCGTGATCCTAAAGTGTACACATTAGATTCCAATGCACGTATAGAGATAGTCCATTACGTAATGGGTTCTGGATTTAGAGGTAGCAAAGCTATCATTTCACAAAGAGGTACAAACACAATTCCTTCTCGCGACATCCCCGGCTGGTCCGGCAAAGTTGCAGATGCTATGGTGGAGTTTATTCAGAATATTGATACATATACAGGCCAAGAGAAATGGGCGAAACTCCTTAAAGACGAGAGAGTTATTGCAATAAATATGCTCCAGAGACCGCGTCCAGTGTTGAGTCCTAAGGTCAAGGGTGTTGGAGAAAAATCGTGGCAAGAGATAGCAGAGAAATCTGTAGAGCGCTTTGGAAGTGAAATTGATAGACCAGTCACGCATGATATTCACAGAGTCATTCGTCTGATTGGTAGTATCAACGGAAAGACTGGGTTTACCGTCACTGAATTGACTCGGGACGATTTAGATACATTCAATCCATTCAATGATGCTATAGCTTTTAATAAAGGAACTTTGAATGTTAGATTTCATAAGGGTCCTAAGATTCCATCATTCGTAATCAATGACGAGAAGTATGGTCCTTTTAGTGGTGAGTCTGTGGAACTACCAATAGCTGCTGCAGTCTTTGTATTAAGTAAGGGGGTCGCTTTGCTTGAGTGAAATCAACTATAATGATATCAAAAACGCATGGGAAGATGAAATTTCAAATAAAGCGCTGCAAAATCTTGCAGACCTCCGTCTGAGTAAAATGGTTTCATATCTCTCTAAAGTACGTCTTGAACTAGCTTCCACAAATGCCGATGATGTTCTACAAGCTGATTTATTGTCACAACAAGCTCTGAACATCGAATTCATGCTAAAGGATCTATTAGAATATCGAAGACACAAGATACTAAGAGCTGCGTTCTCTAATCGTAAACCCACTGGTGATATGACATTAGCTGAAGAAGGATTTTACAAAGAAACTCAACGTGCACTTGATAGCCATATCGATTTTGTAAAAGAAGCTCTTTCAGGAGCAATTCCACAATCCAAACCTAAAGACAAGAAGAGGAAAACTACAAAGAAGTCCGATGAAACTCCGGATGAAGATATTGATTATATTATTGTACGATTCTTACGTCCAATTAAAGAACCATTCATGGGACTTGATGAAAAAACACATGGTCCATTCGAGAAAGAGGCCGTTGCTAAGATTCCAGTAGCTAATGCAAGAACATGGTTACGTGATGGCACTGCAAGTCGCATTATTCCCGAAGATGGAGTCATTGCAGATGAATAATGAACAAATAGTAGACGAACTAGATTCTCTACTCACACTCTTGAATGAACAACAAAAAGAGATTGATGCGATTCATGAAAAGTTTCAAGTTGCTTTAACAGGAGTACTTCGGTTGGTTGGAGAAGCCACTCCTACTTTAACAAAGCTACGAGGAAAAACGGAAGACCTCACTGGGTATCTAATCAATCTAAACACAGATGTTATCGAAACAACTACAAAATCATATCAATCTCTCAAAAAAAGGGTTGAAAAAGTAATAGAATTAACTTTGTCATCAGACAGAAAATCCTAAGAGTCAGTACCCCTGCTCTCAACCTATGCCCCCTCAAAAAGTCGTTTATCAGATTGTTGGAATTGTTTGTATGATTTTAGCCATGTTAGGTGGTCTGATGTATCCTCTGAATACGATGGATATTCTTTGGATTATTCTTTATGAGATAACGGTTTTCCTCAGTATATCTGGTATTCTTCTCTTGATTTATCGTCAGGGATTTGGAGAAGAGGTTTCCAGCTAAATATTCTTTCTTTACAAACTTTTAATATGGGCTTCAATTTTCCTCAGGACTTGACGAGTTTCTTGTTATACTCTCGTGGTGTATCCCATGACTGAAACGGATGAAACGACTGGTCCACCAGTCACACTAATTGACGCAATTGATATGTCGAAGCTTGATCCCAAGTTTCGAGAAGAAATCAAGAGCATGCCAAACGGTGAAGCGCTAGCAGCTTGTTTTGCTTGTTCCACTTGTACAGCAGCTTGTCCTACTGCAAACATGTGGAAGTTTAAACCACATCAACTCATTCGGATGATTCTTCTTGGAATGCGAGAAGAAGTGCTCTCTTCAAACGAGATTTGGTTGTGTCTTACATGTTATGAATGTCAAGAACGTTGTCCACAGAAAGTACGTGTGACTGACATATTCTTCGACTGTAAGAATCTAGCTGCGGAAGAAGGTAATATTCCTGTAAATGTATTAGCCCTAGCTAAGGAACTTCTTACCAAGGGTCAACTCTACACAGTGACCGCAGATTGGGAGCGAGAAGATATGGGTCTTGAACCAGAAGTACCTGGTCTCTCAGTAGAGGCAATCAAAAGGATTCTGAAGGATACTCGAACAAAGAAGCTTGTTGGTGGTGAAGAGTAAGTTGCCAACATATAATCTCTACATTGGATGCAGTGTACCAGTGAATTATCCGAATTATGAAGCTGCTATGCTAAAAGTAGCTCGGGCTTTTGATATGGAATTGATCTACTTGGAGGATGTAGCATGTTGTGGCAGCCCAAATCTCAGAGCCTTTGATCACATGGGTTGGATGACAGTCAATGCAAGGACACTTGCAATCGCTGACAAGAATGGTTACGATATAGTCACACCATGCAACGGCTGTTTTGCTTCTCTCAAGGATGTATACCATCATCTCAAACATGATGATGAAACAAGAACGAAAATCAATAAGACACTAAAGAAAGAAGGTCTTGAATTCAAGGGCACTGCAAAACCGCGTCATTTTGTAGAAGCACTATATCATGATATTGGCATTGATGAGATCAAGAAGAAAATCACAAAGCCATTAGATGGCGTTGGAATTGCTATTCACTATGGATGTCATCTTCTTCGTCCAGCTGATGTGACAGAGTTCAAACCTGAGTATCTCCAAGAATTGGTAGAAGCAACAGGAGCGTCCGTCGTCGAATACCCCCTCTGGAAACAGTGTTGTGGTGCTACAGTCTTGCCGGTTGACGAGGATCTTGCAATACGTTTAGCACGGGATAAGTTGAAGTCGATGAAAGAAGCTGGTGCAGTTTTTGCAACTGTTGTATGTCCCGCCTGTGGTAATCAGTTAGACCTTCAACAACTTGGTCTCAAAGAGTCTTATGGCGAAATATACAATCTTCCAGTATTGGTCTACCCCCAAATACTAGGACTTGCGCTTGGAATGGATGATGAAGAAGTTGGACTTGGCATGAATAGAGTTCCAGCTAATCCAATCCTGGATCACTTGAGTGACTAAGGTGTGATTAAAGTGTCTGACCCGGTTCTCATTATTGGTGCTGGCGTTGCAGGAATGACTGCAGCCGTTGAGCTTGCAGATTCTGGAATCAAAACAGTGCTTGTGGAGAAATTATCAACCACTGGAGGCAACGCACTAAATCTCTACAAAGCATTTCCCACAGACGATTGTTTCTATTGCTTTGAAGGAAATCGTTGGCGACCTGGAATTCGAAAGTGTTTCTATAGAAGTGCGCTTACTGAACAACCCAACATTGATCTCCGGATGAATAGTCAGGTAGAAGAGATTACTGGAGCTGCTGGTAAATTCAGTATCAAACTGGATATAGGCCCACAATATGTCGATCCAAAGAAGTGTACTATGTGTGGACTATGTATTGAGAAATCAAAGGCGTTTAGTCTGGTATCCCCTCAGTGCCAACCACAAGCTGTGTCATTTGACCCTGAAATTGAAGATGAAGGAACTGCTGTTGCAGCAGAAAAGTGTCCAACTAAGGCAATCAATCTAGAAGCAAAGGGTACCAAGATAACAATCAATGTGTCTGACATTATCATTGCTACAGGTTACCACGAAATGAAGCCAGTAAATGTGGATGAATATGGATATGGAACACATCCTAATATTATCACACAGCTGGAACTAGCACAGATATTAGACCCGCTTGGAGAAACAAAAGGAACTCTTCTGAAACCATCTGATGGAAAACCTGCAAAACATGTTATGATGGTCCAATGTGTTGGTAGTCGAGATGAGAATTACTACCCCTATTGTTCCAAAATATGCTGTGTATATGCGTTGAAGCATGCAGCAATTCTCACACAGGAACGAGAAGGTGTTGATGTTAGCGTGGTCTACATGGATATTCGAACTTATGATCGCCATGAGAAATATTATCGCGATACACGTGAGGCTGGCGTGGAATTTGTTCGTGGACGTGTAGCAAGTATTGAACAACAAAAAGATGATAGTCTTGCAATCATAGTTTATGATTCATTATTGGACAAGTATCTGAAATTCTCAGTAGATTTGTTCGTATTATCGTCAGCTCTTGAACCATCTCCAGGAAGCTCTCAGATTATTGAGTCTCTTGGATTGAAATCAGCAAGTGGCTTCATAGGTGCTACAAATCCAGAAACTGAGGTCGTTGTTGGAAACCGTATCTATGCATGTGGCTCTGCACTGGGTCCTTCGGAGGTCCCTGAGAGTGTAACACAGGCGAGAGCTGTCGTCTCAAAGATACTCCAGAATAGGAAGTGAAAATGAGATGGATGATAATAAATCAGCAGTGCTTCTGTGTACTTGTGGTAAACAGTTAGGACTCTCATTCGATTTCCTTGAATCTGAACTAAAGAAGAGTAATCTGACCGCCTCAGTAGAAGTAGAGGATTTAGTTTGCCAAGAGGAAGGTCTCGTAAAGATTGGTGATCTCTTGAAAGCAAATGGGGGTCACTTAGTAATTGCTGCCTGTACTAGTCAGAAAATTCAACCGCGGATCGACCAATACCTCAAGGAGAATGGAATTGATGGTTCACAGATTCAGTATGTCAATATCCGTGAGCATTCAGCATGGGTTCATGAAGATGCTGACGAGGCTAGTAAGAAGTCATTAGACATGATTCACGGAACTTTGGCACGTTCAGCAACTTCTGTACCTCTGGTTCCTGAAACAAAAGAAATTACAAACCATGTTACAGTCGTCGGTGGAGGAATCGCAGGTATTGAATCAGCTCTGAGCCTCTCAAATCTAGGATATGATATCACTCTCATCGAGGTCAGTGATCAACTTGGAGGTCATGTAAAACACCTTCCTATTGTTGCTCCTACTGGCAAGTCCGGCAAGGAGATTCTTAGCGGACGCTTGGAGGCTCTTGAAAATGACAATAAAATCACCATTCTAACTAAGACTCGGGTCAAGTTTGCTACTGGAGAGATGGGCGATTTCACTATCCGCTATCTCACAGAAGACAGTGATGATGAACTAACTCTAAAGACGTCAGCTGTTGTAATGGCTACAGGATTCAAGGAGTTTGAACCGATAGAGATGGATGAGTACCGGTACGGAAAGAATCCAGATGTAATAACACAGTTTCAACTCTCCCGATTATTAACAGAAGGCACCTTAGCGCGTCCATCAGATGGTGGCCCTGTAAAAGAGGTTATAATGGTCCAGTGTGTTGGTAGTCGTTCAGAGGACTACAAAAAGGACTGCAGCAAACTCTGTTGCACTTTTGCTATTGACAACTCACTTGAAATCTTGAAACAAATACCGGATGCAAATGTGCGTGTTGTCTATATGGACATTCGAGTTCCTTTCGAGCACGAAATGGTCTACAAGGAATCTCGTGAAGTTGGGGTAGACTACATTCGTGGTAGAATCAGCATGGTCTGGGAACAAGATGGGAAGACACGAGTCAAAATATATGACTCATTGATGAATGAGTATCTAGATGTATCCTCTGATCTATTAGTTCTTTCAACTGCAATTCTACCTCCAGATGGAGTATTTGAGCTCTCTGAAACTCTTGGATATGCTATAGAGGACGACGGTCACATCAAGGACCTCTATGGAAAATTACGACGTAATGAAACTCGCAGGAGGGGTGTTGTTGCTGTTGGAGCAGTCACAAGACCTCAATTTGTTTCAGAATCGATAACCGATGCTCAAGCTGGTGCACTCATATTACACAATGAACTCCAAGGTGGAAAGATTCAGACAATCCTGAGAGGTGCAATCCTAGATGTTGATGACTGTGTGGGATGTAGCCTCTGCGCACAACAATGTCCTCGTGGAGTTCCACTTATGATTGAACAGACTGACTCCGAGGAAACGAGTGAGGATCAGAAAATATTATTCAAAGCTATAATTGATACACTCAATTGTCATTCTTGTGGTGTCTGCCAAAGTCTTTGTCCTACTGGAGCCACTCAATTAAACTTCTTAACTAATGATCAGATGTGGTCTGAAATTGAAGCCATTCTAGAAGGAGCGGGACCTGATTATCCAATAACTTTGTGCTTCTACTGTGAAGAATGTGCAGTTTCCACTATAGACATTGCTGGCACTCTAAAAATGGAGTATCCAGCAAGCACTCGTTTGATTCCAGTACCTTGTGCAGGTAGGGTAAGTATCATTGACATTCTCAAGGCCTTTGAAGGTGGTGCGAGCTCACTCATGATTGCTGCTTGTGAAACGGACAGGTGCCATGTTGGAGGAACAGGCAATGAAATTGCACAGGTACAGGTAGATGTTGCTCGTGATATTTTGAATGCTATTGGTTGGAAAGGTGAACGTGTGGATATGTTTCGAATGTTTAGTGCTGAGCCTGAGAGGTTCACAACTGCAATATTTGAGATGGTGCGCCGCGCGAAGGAGCTCGGTCCCACACCCGTACACAAGGGAACTGCTGGCAAATGGATGGAGGCAGACAAATGAGCGGATCTGATACTCCAAAGGAACTTTCACCAAAACGTCAGCGTATGATGGATATGATCCTATCTCTTGGTGGATTGAAAGAAGAGCAAGCTATCCACCCAAATAAGATAAATGAGGCAATTGATGGTCTGAAGAAGGAACTCTCTCCACTAGTTGATGATATCATTACATTTCCAGACTTGTATTTTACCAAGTTTCTCAGTGCAGCTCAAAAGACAGACATTGTTTCAGAAATCAAAGATAATGAAGTACTCAAAGATGCGATTACCAATCTTGAGGAAACTATCGCTATTTCTACAACAGATGCATTACAAGACTTACTCAAATCATTAACAGATACACTAGAATCATCCGAGTCTGCTGGAGATGAGAAGGATGCATTTACAGAAACACTGCAAGAGGTCACGTCAAAACTAGATAATGATCCTGAAGCTGCATTGTATCTACTTCAACAGAATCTGAATATCACAACCCGGTATGGTCAACCCCCCTGCCATGTTGAATGCCCTGCTGGAGTCCGCACACAACGATTCGTTAATCTAACTCGAGATAGGAGATTTGATGAAGCGCTTCGATTAATGAGAGATACATACCCCTTTGCTGGTACACTGGGCCGGGTCTGTAATGCTCCCTGCGAGATTAAATGTCAGAGAGGTCTAATCGATCAACCGGTAAGTATCAGAAACCTTCACAGATTCTTGGCAGATAATGAGCGAGCAAGCGGCAAGATAGAAACACCAACTCCTGTTATAGATAAAGAAGAGAAAATTGCTGTCATTGGTGCTGGGCCAGCTGGTATTGGCTGTGCATACGATTTAGCACGGATGGGCTATCCCGTAACAATTTTCGAGGCTAAACCTAAGAATGGCGGTCTTCTCCGATATGGTATTCCTTCATATCGACTTCCACGAGATGTTCTTGAGGAAGAAATCTCCTATGTTCAACAGCTTGGTGTAGAGATTCTCAACAACCAACTCATTACTAATCCAAGTGAACTATTAACAAAAGGCTTCAGTGCAGTATTTGTTGGAACTGGTGCATCATCAAGTCGGAAATTACGTATTGAGGGAGAAGATGCAAAGGGTGTATTTCATTCACTAGAGTTTCTCGATGACATTAATATGGATAAGAAAGTCATACTTGGCAAACGTGTTGTTGTAATCGGTGGCGGAAATGCTGCTATTGATTCTGCAAGAATATCTCTTCGAATTGGTGCAAGTGAAGTAAGTATTGTATACAGGCGATCCCGCGAAGAAATGCCTGCTATTGAAACAGAGATAGAAGATGCTGAACACGAAGGTATAGATCTCAAAATCCTCTCTTCACCAGTCAAGATACTTGAGGAGGGTGGAAAAGTAACAGGTCTGCGATGTATCAAAATGGAGCTAGGTGAGCCTGATGCGTCTGGAAGAAGAAGACCTGTCCCAATACCTGATTCTGAATTTGAGATTGAAATTGACAGTATCGTTGTAGCGATAGGTCAAGGGATAGATGCTGATGATTACTTCTCAGATTTAGAATACACCGAATGGGGCCTAATACAGACTGATTCACAATCTCATCAGACAAGTGTTCAAGGTGTATTTGCAGGAGGCGATGCAGTCTCAGGTCCTGCTACTGTAGTCAAGGCTGTTGGAGCTGGAAAGAAGGCTGCGGTTTCAATAAATAAATATCTTCGTGGAGAAACCGTTTCTCAAGAAATCACCACCACTGGAACTATAGTCGCAACTGTAGCTGCTGACAAGGCACAGGCAAAAGAAGACCAAAGAGCAACAATGCCTGTCTTGGAACCAGAAACCAGAGCTACAACCTTTGATGAAGTTGAGCTTGGGTTTAATGATACAATATCTGCGACTGAAGCTGGTAGATGTATTAACTGTTCAATCTCAAACATGGATGTCACAGTGTATGGTGGAAGGATTGACCCTGAAGCAAATAAACCACTGGTGAAGAAATTCCTTCAGGACGAGGCTGAGCGAGGTACGATTCTCGCATTAGTTCGAGAAAAAGGAGCTTTGACATCAAAAGACCTTACCGAGAAGACAGGTATATCTCAAGATAAGGTGTTTCTTCATCTTATACAAATGAAACGTAATGAGGACCTAGTTACAGCTGGAGAAGAACATGGGTATGTGCTATATGATGTACTTCGTACACCAATAGAGGCTGAATTCATAATCGGGACGGTTTCAAATATAGCTCTTCAGATTGCTAATGCCCGAAAAGAGCTTGAAACCCTACTTTCTGACCTAAAGGCTGAAGATATCGGCAAGTTAGCTGGGTCTCTTGAAACCTTCTCTAGGTCTCGTGAAAAGTTAACAAAAGTAAGTATCCACGATTCCATTATTGCTGAAACGGTTCTTAATGAAGTTGAAGAGAAGATACAGTCTGCAGTCTTACTTGCCTATCGTACTCGCGCTAAGTTACCATCTACAAGACCAAAAGTCACTGTGGATGATCTAGCAGATGTGGATGTTCCATCTGTTCTGGAAGAGTACAAGAGCCAGATGGGTTACGCTCCATTATTGGGCTTTGGTACAATTGAATGGACTCACTCACGATGCTTAGGTTGTAAGACATGTGAACTTGATTGTCCAGAAGATGCGATCAAGCTCACACCTGTGCTCCGCATGCCTGAAATCTTTGAGTTCTCAGATGAAGCACTTGATGAATTGCCTGTAATTCGAGGTTTGTTTTACAAGACAGTAAAATCACTGGCAACCACAAAACCAATTGATAATATTGTCTTAGAGAAGGAATCACCAGGTTTTGGATCAGTAGAGGTGGATCTTTGGTTATGTGTTGCTTGTCGTACGTGCGTACGTAGATGTCCGGGTCCAGCTGATGGGGCACTTGTTCTAGACCTCAAGTGGAGTCTTCCAGAGGTAGTGCGACAAATCACCTCTCAAACTTAGAATATCAATCAGTTCTGATTCTTAGGAATTAACTTAAGCACCCTCTGAGAAGAAGAGGCATCAACCATAATTAGAGTGAGTATCATGATTGACTTCACCTTGACCAAAGAACAGATAGAATTGAGAGACCGTGCTCGAGCATTTGCTCAAGAGTATATGCTTCCCTACGCACATTATTATGACAAGACAGGTGAATTTCCCCGACCAATCATGCAGAAATGCTGGGAAGCTGGCTTGATGAATCTAGCAATCCCAAAGGAGTTCGGCGGCCAAGGACTTGGAATTCTAGAACAGTGTTTGGTTGTTGAAGAAATGGCTGCAGGTTGCGCAGGAATGACAACAAGCATCTATGTCAATTCTCTAGGAGCAGAACCAATCCTTGTTGCAGGCACTGATGAACAAAAGAAGAAGTATCTCAGACCACTCACTGAAAGTCTGAAGTTCATCAGTTTTGCTTGCTCTGAACCAGGTATGGGTTCTGACGTTGCAGGAATTCAGACCCTTGTTGAACGAGATGGTGATAACTACGTTCTGAATGGCTCAAAATTTTGGATAACAAATGCACCTCATGCAGATACATTCACAGTCTTCGCTAGTCTTGATCCAAGTAAAAGACACAAAGCATTATGCGCATTCATAGTAGATGCAGACTCTCAAGGTTTAAAGACTGGGCGTCCAGTTGAGAAGATGGGACATAGGGCATCAACTACCACATCTGTGATATTAAGAGATGTGAAAGTCCCTGCTGAGAATTTGCTGGGTGCAGAGGGAGAAGGCTTCAAGATTGCAATGAAGACTTTCTCTATGACACGTCCCGCAATTGCAGCATTCGCTACTGGTCTAGCAAGGTCTGCAATGGAATACGCTCGGGATTATGTTGGAAAAAGAGAGGTTTTTGGTGAAAAACTTCTCAATTTTGAAGTAATTCAGTTCAAACTCGCTGAAATGTTCATGAAAATAGAAGCTGCTCGTCTTATGTACCTCAAAGCTGCATGGACCACTGATTTTGTCGGTGATTCTACAATTCAAGCAAGTGCAGCTAAAGCATTCGCTACTGATGTGGCAATGGAAGTAGCAAGCGAAGCTGTTCAAATCCATGGTGGCTATGGGTACATCGATCAATTCCCTGTTGAGAAGTTATTCAGAGACGCTAAACTATACCAAATCTATGAGGGAACCAGTGAGGTTCAGCGACTGATACTTGCACGTCATGTCCTTTCCGGATATGAACCTGCAATGGGGAAGATACCTCGATGGTATAACAACAAACCACCAGATTTCTGATATGGTTTTGGCGAATAGCCAGCTATATTTGTACTAACTACTTGGTATAGAATGAACTACGATGCTGATTAGAAAGCTAAAGGACCGAGAGCTGATTACTGCCTTGGATGATACTAGAGTACGTGAGATACTAAATCCCAAACATGAATCCCGTCCTCTAACCCTTAACTACAGTATGGCTCATGCTACACTGAAACCAGATGAGAAATCGCTCCCACACAAGTTCCATGAAGCATCTGAGGTCTATTATATCCTGAAAGGAAAAGGGCTGATGCATATTGATGATGAAACAGCTGAAGTTTCACCTGGAGATACAATCTACATTCCTCCGCGTGCAGTTCAGTGGATTGAAAACAAAGGCTCAGATGATTTAGAGTTTCTGTGTATTGTAGATCCTGCTTGGAAACCAGATGCTGAAGAATTAGTGTAACCGGATTCATCCATCAATGAGATATCCTTTCTTTACAGATTCATGAATAAGGCTTTCTGCAAATTCCCACAGAATTTTGGAACCTTTGGAGATGTGATGGTTACGTTCAATCACCTGACTTCTCTTTATCCCATGTCTTTTCCACGCATACCCTTCTGAGTAGTAATTGAGCAGCAATGGCTGCAATCTATCTGCCGCTGCAGCGAACTGTGCTTCAGGAGTTTCCATGGCTTCAAATTCTTCCCATAAATCAATGAATTCCTGTGCTTGCACTTTTGGAAGAATACCAAAGATTCGATGAGCCGCTTTTCGTTCTTTCTCAGTCTTTGCATTTCTATCATGGTCATCATAACAGAATGTATCTCCTGCATCAATCTCTATGATATCATGAATTAGAACCATCTTGACAGTTCTAAGCAGGTCAATTGATGGATCGTTAGAGTACTCAGAGAGTGTAATTACTAACATTGCAAGATGCCACGAGTGTTCTGCATCATTCTCCTGACGACGATCTTTGGTTAGCACAGTTTGACGAAAAATCTGTTTCAAATCATCGATTTCTTTCAGGAACTGTATTTGTTGTTGAAGTTTATTAGATAATGTCAAGTTGAATCACACCCTAATTATGTTCGCAGGTTATCAATACTAAATGATTTTCGAGTAGGTACAGAGAACAAAAAACTCTTGAGGTTACATCTCCTACAATATCATATTAGGAGGAGCTTGAAACGGCTGAAGGAAGTTTCAAAGCAATTATCATTGCGACAATTATAGTAGTAGCGATATCATCTACTACTTTCTTTTACATTTCTTCACTTTCTAATGATTCAGACATCACAAATTCAATAGATATTGCATCGGTGAGAATATGTGGGAATACCACGGACATACTATATCCTGAGCTCATGGATGCCTATCTGGTCTTTCAAGAAGGCAATTGGATAATCAGTGCAAGTTTTGTTGACGACTCAGAAGGTTGGGAGAATATAGAAATTTATGACATAGAATTTTCAGTGACCCCGGAAGAGGTCGAGATGATTAATTTGAGCTTTCATGAAGGATTGAATGGCACCTATCCTTCAGAGATCTCACCTTCTGTTCTATTGGAGTCCGATTCACACATCGGATTTGATATTGAAATCACTTACACTGATGGCTCTTGGATATATGTCACAACTTTCCAAACAGATCAAGGACACATAATATCCAATAGTGGTACAGGCACCATGGACAAGAATCTTTTGAGTGGAAGTGTTTTAGAACCGATATCAGCACTAGATGATCTTGTAATAGCTATTTACACGGTCTTCTCTAATTACTTAGATACTGCATAACTATTACTAGAAATTCAGCTCGCTGAAACCATTAGGATTGTGGAACACGGGAGTTGAAGGTCATCGAGGAAGTTCACTCAACCTCTTCAGAGACCTAAACACAGGTCGGTGCATACATCCGAATACATCCCCGTACATGAAAGATTATATGTAGGTCAGAAATCCTCAGAATCTATTGGTGATGCCATCTCATGCCTCCTAAGGATATGAATATCATAATTTTTGGTTGCATGCAATGTATGTACGCAGCGTCTGATCTAGCAGGAACGATGAAGCTGCAGTATGATGTCACGAGCAGAATCATCAGAATGCCATGCACGGCCAGATTGGATATCAACTTCATTCTGAAAGCTTTACAGGAAGGGGCAGATGGGGTGCTTGTTGTGGGTTGTCACATTGGAGACTGTGCCTACAGGACAGGCAATCTGGGTGCAGAGCGAAGAGTTCGGTTTACGAAGAAGCTGATCGAACAGTTAGGATTGGATGAACGAAGGGTGAAGATGGTCTTTGTGAGTGCAGCCGAGGGCGACCTGTTTGCAAAAGAGGTCAATGACTTTGCAGATGAGATTAGGGAGATTGGACCTAACCCGATTAGATTGTGAAACGAGGCGGCAACATGACTGAGAGCAGCTCACACGAAAACTCAGTTTGGCTTTTGAAACGAGATCCAATGGTTAGAAGATTATTCGTTGGAATTTTCGTGATTGGGTTTGCAGCCGGAGCACTACGATTTCTTTTTCCGTTCCAGATACTGAATCTTGGAGGCACTGAATCTCTTATTTCATTAGGAGGGACTTTCTCTGCAATCGGACAGGTACTAGGACTATTGGTACTTAGTAGGCTGTTCCGAGGTAAGAGAAGTTCAATGCTGGTAAGTGGATTGCTTCTTGTAGTCTTTACCCTTGCAACAGCAATTATTCAGGATAGTGTTGTTCTTACACTGACACGATTGTTCGAAGGAGCAGGTGCAGGCCTGCTCGCACTCATGATTATCCGGGTGTCATGTGAGTTCGAGTCTTGTCGCGGAGAAACTGTTGGAACATTGCTGTCAGCTTTGTTCCTAGGATCCGCAATTGGTCAAGGGATAGCAGGAATCGCAGTAGAGAATATATCACAGATTCTATCATTATCACAACTCGCAACAATACAATTTTTCGGATTTATTCTATCTATTCCGTTCCTAGCTGTTCTAGGATTAATGTTACCAAGCATAGAAGAACAACATCTATCCGGGAAAAATGAAGAACACAAAGTGCACAAACACTTCCACTTTAGTTCCTTCCTCCAAGTTCTACTCACAAAAAAGGTATTGTTGCTTGCGATAATCTATTTCCTCTATGATTTTTCTCATGGCTTCTATACTCCAATACTCTCTATTTTACTCAACAATAATGGAGTTCCAATTGATCAAATCGGCTTGGGATATCTCACAGGTGACATAGTTTGGGGAGGTATGCAATTGTACGCTGGCCGTGTGGTAGATCGAATAGGTCATCTTTGGCCTCTTGTACTTAGTCTGGTTGCCAAGGGAACAATAGTGTTCTTCTATGCAGGAGTATTTTCAATCATGTCCTTGATTCCTTTACTAGCTCTAGCTGGTGCAGCTGAAGGCTTCTTAGAACCAGCGAGGAATGATGCGGCAATGGCTCATAGCCCAACAAATGGCATGACCCATGATCATCCACACTATTACCTAGTTCATGCTCCGGGTATGTCCTTTTCACTTGTAAAACATGACCATGAACATGCACATCTAACCGGTTCAGATGAGGTTGTTTCCATATTGCAGACAGTTGGATTACTTGGTTTTGCACTGGGAGCTGGAGGTGGTGCGTGGATGCTGTTGGAGGGATTGTCAATATCACTCCTCACGATAATTGGAGGAACAATGCTAATTCTAGCAGGATTACTTTCTATTGGTTTCCGATTTACACGCTCAGATGACCCACACTAGATAGTATTCACTCATCTACTTTCACATCCTGCATGTCATAAGCAGAATTATCAGAATGCCATGCACGGCCAGACTGGATATCAACTTCATTCTGAAAGCTTTACAGGAAGGGGCAGATGGAGTGCTAGTTGTGGGTTGCCACATTGGAGACTGTGTATACAGGACTGGAAATCTTGGAGCAGAGAGAAGGGTACGCTTTGCCAAGAAACTGATTGAGCAGCTCGGTCTTGATGAACGAAGGGTCAAGATGGTGTTTGTTTCCGCAGCAGAGGGTGACAGGTTCGCTGCAGAAGTGAACAAGTTTGGAGATGAGATTCGAGAAATTGGCCCGAACCCGATTCGGTTGTAGTTGAACTAACACCTTCAAAATCGGGCTAATTTTCTTACAATTTGGGACATAACCATTAGTTCATATGAATTAGGTCAACTTTAATCAATAGAAGAAAAAAGAATCTGACTCAGCTCATTGTTTCAGTATAGACTGAGGGAAATCCGAATTAGTGTCTGGCCAATATTATGTGCCGGTATCTCATTTATTACCTAATTTGCTGATAGCCAGAATTGAATTAAGAAATAGAATTAGGTGGCACAATAATAATGGCAAAGCGCACAAGACCGCGAAACACGCTGAAGGATAGAGTCCGTCGACTCTTGAAAGATAATGAGATTTGTATGCGTGCATTTAATGAAATTGAGAAAGATATTGAAGTTCAAACATTACTTGAAGATAGTAATAGGATGGCAATTGATCGAATGGGATACTCCAATCATGGTCATACACACTCCCTGATTGTTACCCTGAATGGAATCAAGTTGTTGAAGGAATTAAGCAAGGGGCTCAAACCTACGATTATCAAAGAAGAAACTGGTGACATGAATGATGCTGAATTAGTAGTAATGTTAGGTTGTTACCTTCACGATATTGGAATGGTTGTAGGTAGAACAAATCATGATGAATTTTCTGTGATATTATCAATTCCTATACTTGATAGAATCTTGGGAATAGTATATCCAAAAGATCGTCGGAAGCAGGTTCACATCCGAAACCATGTGATGCATGCAATTTACTGTCATGATGTAGTAGCACCGCCATTGACAATAGAAGGAGGAATTGTGGGAATTGCAGATGCTTTAGACATGACAAAAGGACGAGCAAGAATTCCATTCGAGGCTGGAAGTGTCAACATACACTCGGCCAGTGCTATGGCAATTCAAGATGTGAAAATTCGCAAAGGTGACGAAAAAACAGTTCGAATCGAAGTGATGATGACCAATGTTTCTGGGATTTTCCAGATACAGGAGCTTCTAGAACAGAAAATCCGAAATGCAAAAGGATTGATCGAGCACATAGAACTGTATGCAATCATGTTACCACAAGAAGATGTAATTCTCAAAGAAGAATTGAGAGTTCTCTAATGATGTAACTTTTCCAATCGATTAGATACAAGTCCTTCCGAGTTCGCATACATCAGAACGTCTATATGCCCGAAACCGAACATCGAGTCACATTGAACCCAATAGAGGCCAACATCAATGAAACTGGATGATATTGATTCTGCATGAAGCCTTCTCAGATACTGGTGCTTTATGATGCATTATGAACTGCACATAACTAAACAGGATTTTGTACGATTACAACAACACGCAGAAGCAAATCTCCCTGGTGAAGCTGTAGCGTTACTCTTTGGCATCATTTCAGAAGACATAGTGTGGGTAAATAGTGTCGAACTAATGGAAAATGAATCAAAAGCAAGTCGGACTGCTTTTTCCGTGAATCCTGAAAATGAATACAAATTACTAATTGAAGCAGAGGAGCAAGGAGAGTCTTTAGTTGGAATTTATCATTCTCATCCAGCACCACCTGAACCCTCCACTACAGACCTTAGAAATATGCGCTTGAATCCTGTTATCTGGCTTATAGCCTCTAAATTAACAGGGTCTTGGATTACCAAAGCGTACATCCTAAAAGATGGGATCGTGAATGAAATCTCAATAAAAAATCGAAAATCTATCGCTTCAGACCTTTGATAGTTCCAGAAGTCCTTTTTGGTTCGAATGAAACAGATGTTCCACTGATTGAACCAATAACTGCGGCTGCTGCGATTACTTGTTGCAAAGATGGTAGACTACACTGAAGAATACCCTCTCCTGATGATTCATCAAAGTCTATCAAGTATAGCTTTGAGTCCGACGCTTGAATTTCACCGTATAGTGAGAGCAGACTTTTCCAGATTGTCAAACTAAGCTGTTTTTCCTCTATTGGAGAGCCATCTCGATGAAGCTTGAAGAGCAAGTATCTCTTTCTAACTTTCTTCATTGCTCCTCCTCCTTGTGTATAATTTCCACTCCACTACTAACAAAGCCAGGTTGTAATTTATTCATATTTCTCTCAATGATTGACTTGGGAAAATCACTTGCAGCGCGATCTGCATAGGATCGGTCCATTCCTAGAAGTATTCCAATATGTGCCATTGCAACTGATGAGCGCAGCCCCATCGGATGAATTGCTCCACTAGTTAGAACTACATCCATTCCTGCATCCATGGCTGTAGTAACAGATTCTCGGTATAGTTTGAGAATCTTAGATCTATTTAGACCGGATAACTTGAGAAGTGGCGCAATTTGAATCTCTAAGCTCGTATTTGATATCGAAGCTAAGCGAGCGGTAGTATCTCTAAGACGATTCTCCAGTGATGGATCTATTGTCAATAGGTCTACACGCTTATCTTCTACAGCCCAATTGGTTACTTCTATGGATTTGAGTGGAACAGAAACAATCATTGACTTCCTTCTAATCTGGTCTATCTGCTTTCTAACTGAATTGATACTTTTTCCATGAAGAATCACTCTACTATATACCATCATGCCTTCAGCAAGAGTCTTGAATGGCTCATTAGGCAATCCAACTATTGCAAATCCAGTAAGTCCTAGCTTACTTGCCATAGCACTAAACGAATCAATCTCGGTAGCATCGGATGCTAAAACTCCTAAGTCAACTGACACAACTCAATCCTCCGCATCTTGTAGACGTTTCTCAATCATAAGTATTGCATCTTTCTTCTTACAACGTGGTCTATCTCTAATGTAAAACCTAGCTCTTATGACATCAGTATTATTGGCCAATTTCATCTTCTCTAGAAACGCTCCTTGCTTATCAATCCTAAGAAAAAAGACGCTGTTACTATTCAATCGTAGATCGAGTGAGCGTTTAATTGCACGGCGGTCAGTCTTTTCCAAATTTTTGAGAATAAAGTCAAATGTAATTTCACATTCATCTCTATTCTTTAATAATCCAGATACTATAGAAATTGAATCTCCAGATTGTCCTTTGGTCTTCTCTTCTGTTATAGATACATTCTGTCTGATATTTTCTGGGAAGATACCAAGTATTGCAGTAGATACTCTCTCGGTAATTTCAGTAGCCCTTGCATATGCACGGGCTTCAATTTTACTTATGAACGGCATAGCCGCTCCCTCAGGCTCAGAAATCTCCACTATTTTGCGACATTGCCTCTGGCTCCAAGTGAAGGTCTGACCTTTTCAGCACCTCGACCCTTCTTTCTTAGACCACGGCTTCTTTTACCTGCAGAAGTAAGACCTCTGCTGACTCTACCCTTGTGAGTTGAGTCACAGATCCAATTGATGTTTGGGTCATTGTAAATAACTGGGTGATTGGGGTCTACAAGAATTACTTCGTGCCAAACCCACTTGTGGTCATTTCCTACCCAATATGAGTTCAGGACGCGCATATTCACATATTTTCTGGCAACACGTTCTTCAGCAATCCAGCGTCGTGATTTTTGAGGAGTGTATTTTGTTACACCCATACCACTAGGCTTACGACCCTTTTTTGGTCTTGGTCTCTCACGTGGTCCACGACCAGTCATAATCCTCACGATAACATAGCCTTGCTTTGCCTTGTAACCAAGATTTCGTGCACGACCTAGTCTGGTAGGTCTGTCTAGTTTGACCATAGTACTCTGCTTTCTCCAGACTATCAATCGGTTTCTAACAATATCAGAGCGTTCTTGTTGCCCTTCTATCCATTTTTGATTCATGTGTTTGTATGCTGTAGGCATTGTCTGCTTCCATCCTTTGTCGTAATATATTCGCTTTGTTTGTGGTTCAGCCCCTAAGGGCCACATCCCGTGCGGACGGATCCGCCAACACAAAGGAATGGTATGGTACGGCACGCATGCCGTGACCAAGCCAACTCGAGGACATTTGCTTAAAGGTGTAACTCTTTGTCCTTTCAGATATGTTATTTCAGACCATCAATGACCTTCTGTGCAGTGAGTTCTCCAACTCGAACCTGAGCTTCTCCTGTTGATGATGCTAGGTGTGGAGTCGCTATAAGTTTGGGATGTTTTACAAGCTGCCAGTCTACAGGTGGTTCTTTCTCAAAAACATCTAAAGCTGCACCTGCAATCTCGCCTTCTTTCAACGCATTCAGAAGTGCTTTCTCATCTACTACGCCACCTCGGGCTGTGTTGACAAGGAATGCAGTCTTTTTCATTATCTTGAATTCTTTTTCTCCCATCATCCCTTTTGTTTGGGGTAGTAAAGGAACATGGAGTGAAATGTAATCAGATTGCTCAATAATGGTTTTCAGATCAACTCTTTTGGCTCCCACCTCTTTACAGACATCATCGATATCGATGACATCATAGGCAAGAACATCCATGTCGAAAGCCTTTGCTCTTTTTCCAACTTCCTGACCTATCCTTCCAAATCCTACAATCCCAATAGTCTTATTCCATAATTCAGTACCCTTGAGTTTCTTTTTCTCCCAGCGTTCATCTTTCATCGAGCTATCTGCTTGGGTGACATTTCTAGCAAGTGAGAACATCAAAGAAAACACCATTTCAGCCACTGAGACCGTTGGTGCCTCCGGAGTGTTTTGAACAATGACTCCTTTAGCTTTTGCAGCTTCTATGTCAACATTGTCAAGACCAACCCCAGCTCTGACTACTAGTTTTAGATTATCAGATGCCTCAATTACTTCTTTGGTAATCTTAGTGGCACTTCTTACTACTACACAGTCGAACCCTTTGATCTGTTCCTCAATTGGTCCATCTGCATCATAATCTCTCGCCACAACTTCGAGTCCTGCTGCCTTAATCTTGGCCACAGCCGACTCTGCAATTGGATCAGCTATAAGTACGCGTTTCATCAGAATAACCTCATAGATGTGATGTGCTCTGCGGTTCGTAGATTCATCTTAAACTTGGTGACCCCGATATTTTCTTAACTGAGTATGTCCACTCACAGATTATGAAAAGAGAGATGAATCCAACTACTGCAATGGTCCCTTGCCCTATTGTTCTATTGAGCGTATCCGGACCGGATAGACCCAATATAATCACCCTTTCATGGGCTGCTAATGTCTGTAGCAAACCTCCTACCATGGTCATTGGAATACGTCCTGAAAGACACAGCTATAATCTTGTGAAAGATGCTGGAGAGTATGTTCTGAATATACCATCAGCAGACCAGATTGATGGTACTATCTTTGCAGGTACCAAATCAGGACGCGAGTATGACAAGTATTCTGAATGTGGATTTACTCCTGAACCAGCTTCAAAAATCAAGGCACCAATGATCAAAGAATGTCCCATAAGCATTGAATGTAAGACCCGAGAGATAGTTCCTCTTGGTGCGCATGATCTGTTCATTGCTGATGTGCTCTCTGTTCATATCGACGAGTCTGTTCTTGATGAAGAGGGACGATTTGACGCCTCAAAGGCTAACTTATTCACATACCTTCCTCTGAATGGTCAATATTGGACACTCGGTAAGAAACTTCTTTGATGTCATTTAGGTAAAATCTCAATGTCTATGCTTTCAGATTCGAAATCATCGGTATCTTCACTGGTTTCAGGAGATTTCATGTATCTAACAGAATAGTTAGAATCTGATTCACTTACTATCCATGCTCCTGTTGGCACATGAGCTTCTCTGAAGAAGATATCAAAGGTTATTCCAGGGAACTCCACTATGATAGTATTATGACCTAAAAGTGAGAAAAGTTCAGAGGCTTCCTGCGCCCGTTCAATAGTATCAAGTTTAGCCAAAACTGGTACCCAATTCCTTCCATCCCATTTGAGAAATGGCCATGAATTTGATGGGGGCCATGCTCCCTTCTCGACGACGATGTAGTCCTTAGCACCACGTTTGTATATAGTTGGATACTGACCAAATCTACCAAGATACTTACCAGCTGCTCTTGCATCTTCCAATGTTGGAAATATGTCCATAATATTCACCAGAATTGATTCCTTATTTCGCAATCATATTCTACTGAAATCCGAGAATGATATACTTTGAATCGCTGTCAATAGTGATCTCTAGATCTCTATTTGGCCGACAGTTTCTCTATAATATTGAAAGATCTTTGATATGGGAATATATAGGGGAAAGATGAATGATAATAGCGTCATTTCTGCCCCTTAGCACTCACAATTTTGATTACATCTCTATCCTTGAGAATATGTTTATCAGAAATCCTCATCTTTGTTCTTGCATCAATACCATGCACAAAGGATTCCATTAGGTCTGTGTGAATATAACCTGCGAATTCCTTAGCTGTAGTCCCCTCAGGAACCAAGTATACATCTGGGAGTACATTATCATCACTATCGGTGAGTGAATTTGCATCATGTACGGGATAGATAGTAATCATATGGAGAAAATCAAAAACTGCTTTATTGAGAATGTTTTGAACCCCTGTTCCTCCAAACTTCTTCAGGATGTGTTCTTTTAATTTCTCCAATTGTTCAGATTCATTTTCATTCAAACTCTCTTGCTGAATTACTTCAAAGTCATCATTTCCAGGTATGTATTTTATCACACCTTTCTGGTCTAGGTCTTTGAGAGCTTTCTCAGCTAAAGCACTTACGGGAATCACCATGTAATCAGGGAATTCCTCTTGTAACCGCTTGTAATTCTCTTCTGCTCCTGGTCTATCAATCTTGTTAGCTGCGATAATGATTGGTTTTGAAGTCTTTTGGAGTATTTTGACAAACTCTCTTGTTTCATCGTCGGTCCACTTGTCAACGGTTTCAGCTTTCAAATCCGACTTCCTTAATGCTCTGAGAATATGTGCCCTAGTTATCTTCAAGCCTGAAAGTTTTTCCAGAAGCAATTCGTCTAACTTAGCTCCTTCTGATCTAACACGACCAGTCAGTTTCCGCCAGTCTTTCTTAACAATTCCTAGCATCCATTCAACGAGCTCATCTTCTAGGAATCTTACATCAACAGCTGGATCTTGGGTACCTGCAGACACCTCTTGTCCCTCCGAATCTAGAGCACCACTAGCATCTACAATATGAATCAAAACATCTGCCTGTCTTAGATCGTCTAGGAACTGGTTTCCCATTCCCCGACCTTCGTGTGCACCAGGAACGAGCCCAGCAACATCAATCAGTTTTATTGGAACAAGTCTAACCCTATCGATACATATGGAATTCTGAGGATTGTCTTGTACATCAAAATCAGAACAAGCACAGGCAGTCCTAACATGAGTGACACCAACATTTGCTTCTATTGTTGTAAATGGATAACTACCTACCTTGAAATCCGTCATACAGGCTGCATTGGTAAATGAAGTCTTACCACACGATGGTTTTCCAACAATTCCTACACTAAATCCCATTGCATTTCTCTCCATTAGCATTACTTCTAGAAAAGATAAAATCTTACAGATTCCTAAATTACTACTGACGCAAAATGTAAGATTTTCCACTAATAAGATAACCCCTCCCTTTCACCAAGGACCCTGATCGCCAGATGCAATCCCATGCGACTTCGATGAATAATAAGTCCATCTAGAATCTTGACCTCAGCTAGATGGTTGACTATTTTTGTACGAGTTCATATACTCCGGTCATTACAAAACAATATGAACGGACTAGGGATGTGGCTCACCGCTAAGGATAGAGCCATACTGAAAGCCCGGAGGAAGACTCGTTCTTCTCATGGGAAGTCCGCACTCCCCCAGAGGACACCAGCCTCGAAAGGGGAGTCCGTGGCCGACTCTTATGACCATACTTCACTTGTGGAGTTTGCGAGGAGTAAAGACCCTGCCATGGTAAATGCTGTGGAAACACCGACTGCTATCACACCATCTGGTGAGTGTGAACCAATGCAGCGGACAAAAGCCGGGTCCCATCGGAGGAACGATGTTCCAGTGAAGAGGGGCAAAGCTCACAACATTGTTGCTGATTCCAGTCAGAAACAAGCTGGTGACAGCAGTCGTGAGAAAGGTGGAACACAGGAGTTTCTTGCAGTTCACTCACAATTGTAAGATATGGGTTTTAAACGCTTCACTCTCGAATTCTACTGCAATTTGTAGTCGAATTCATCTCTTTGCAAGCACCGATGTCCTTTTATGAATCAGTATTCATTATACTGAGGTATTAAGAATGATGAAAATTTGCGTTACATCATCGGGGTCTAACTTTAGACTCAACGGTTGACCCACGATTTGGTAGGTGCGCCTACTTCATAATTGCTGATCCTAAAATATTAGCCTTTGAGGCCATATCAAATGAGGCTGCAATGGCCTCTGGTGGTGCTGGAATCAGAGCCGCTCAAACAGTAGCTTCTATGAATATCGAAGCAGTACTAACTGGTAGTGCTGGTCCTCTATTTCCTAGCTAATTTCCTTGGTTCCGACCCCGACCTCTAAGATTATCACATTTCATTAGGTTCACCTCTGAAGAGGAAACTTCATTATTTATGTGCATAAGAACAAATGTAAGTTTATTTGAGCGAATTTTTCGTGGTTACAAAATGTAATAAGAAACCACCTCTTACCTAGTAGAGACCTGAAATGCATAGAAGAAGACGCGGCGGCAGGGGTAGATTTCCAATTCAACCAAAAATCCAGGAAACTCCAAAAGCCAAAAAGATGGTACCTGAACCAATGGGGAACAATGAACCAATCTACATTGATTTAGCTGAGGTCGAAGTATTGCGACTTGTCGATCTTGAAGGTATGTATCAGGAACAGGCTGGTTCTGCAATGGGCGTTTCACGCGGCACGATATGGCGTTTACTTGTCAGTGCGAGGGAAAAAGTAACCCGTTCAATCTTTGAAGGTCGACCTCTTGTAATGGGACTATCGAACGAAGACTAATCTTAGCTTGTGGACATGGCCATTTGTTAAGTATGAAAAGTATCGGAATTAGCTTCCCTCTATTTCCACTGCAGCCACTATGAGTTCCCTGTATTACTAACTATTTAGAGGGAGTCTACACGTCATAGAATTAACCCAGAGAGACTCTGTAATACTCGAACCTTCCTTATATACAGAGAAAGAGAAGGGTTATTCGGAGAGGATAACGATTCAACTGGACTATTCCACAAGGCTTGATACAGTCATTGACTATGTAATCAGAAGACCTGCCATTCCAAGATGGTGGAATCCTGTTTCTCGACCACATGTGGCAGTGATCATGCCAGACCCTCTTTCTGGTGATGAAATACGATACTATCTTTCAAAGTGTGGAAACCGACAGTCCAATGGACGTTCTCTCTTAGACGTTGCTGATATCGATACCCTGCCTGAAGGAACTCTTCTTGAAGTGAAGTTCAATGCCATCAAGGCCAACCTCTATCAGCTTGAGCTCGTTGGAAATGTTCCCTGTTGGCGTTGGTTAGGCCGTAGTCAGGGACTTCCTGATTTTGATAGTGATGATTCCATCTACTGGGACCATGTTCTTGATACTGGTACGTACTCCCCGCGTGACATGATTCTTGCTTAGATGCGATAAGGTCCTTGTGTTCTATCAGACGATGTTTAACCATGCAAGTACTGCTATCTAATTCTGGGATAGGAGCATCGCTTTACCAAGTACCGTCAGATTAGCTTCCAGCCTTCCTTGTCTTTTGCGTTCAGCTTCAACAAGACCGAGTTCAACCAATCCTCGTGACTCATCATCACCCCAGATGTGATAGCTTAATAGAGGTCTTCCATAACCTGAGAGGTCACTTAGCTCACCAAGGCTATGAATTGTTCCACCTGAATCTTGTATTGACTTGATAATTGCCATCTTCGCCTTGGAAATCATGTTACTGTACTTGACTTTCATAACAGGGAGCATCACTGGGATTTCGTCTTTAAGATGAAAGGCCTTGAGTCCATTGAAGAATGCTGCAGAAACAGCTGCACAGGTTAGAACCTTATCACCGCCAGCGACATTTAGTACCACATCTTCAAATTCATTCTTGTGTTCATTCAGTATAATTGCAACCTTTTCAAGAACGCTTTCTACTATTCTACCTTCTACAACATGGACATCCACATTGATCTTGAGAGTCTTCTCCAAATCTAATGCGAAATCATTCACAGAATCCTTGTGCTCATGTAAGCAAATGAGTGCCAAACTATGTGTTGGAACACTCTTCATCCCCACAAGTACCGTCTCTGTGTCTTCGCCAACTGTAGCAATATGTAAAGTCTTCATTTTTTTCCAACTTCCTCAGAAATGAACCATAACTATCTCTAATTTCTTGATAGTTTCAAGGTTATCTTGAAACCTTCGAGGAAGAGGTTATTAACTATTGTTATGTGTTTAATAACAGATATACTTTATATTTGGAGGAAAAATATTGAAGAAATCAAGCTTAGCTTTCGTTGTTTTGATCGTTGCAGCACTTACAATACCTATGGTATCAGCAGCTGCAGCATCAACTTCAAACAACGGTCGGAATAACGGATTCGTCCACGGGATAACGATAGACGTTGACGGAGAAGACTACTACATGGCTGGCGCCCCTGATGGAGCTGGTGGAGCAACTGATATTCCTGGCCACTACTGGGTCCAAGCAGGACCAAATCAGTTGGTTGGAAAGCATTTCAACACCGGTCCATTTGGTGCAGCTAGTTGGTGGTCATCAGACGCAGGTGATGGAGCACTCCTCTGGATTGTTCATGCCATCATTGACACCTGGAGTCCTGAGAATGCAATGGCATATGCTGACCGAGGCTACGTACACTATCATGAGATTGTGAGCGTTGCTGATGGTAGTGAACACCCAACAAAGGTGGTCTGGTTGAAACACACAGCAAGGTCTACCTTCACCTTTGACGGAGGACCACACCCAGAGTTCGGTTCACGTGATGTCACACCAGGCGTCGACATGGCTTTCCTACCTAATGGAATGATGCCCTACATGCCATAGTAGCACTGTAATTTGTAACTCTACTCAGCCTTACGCTGAGTAGGGTGCTCTATTTTTTCTAAAACAGATTCATCTCCTCATGAAATGATTCTGACCTATGGGTGACAATTCATTCTCCACTGTGATACCATCTGTGTATCACGTAGATTCCACCCAGTGTAGGAATAATCCCTATCGCCAATATGATGGTCCAGAAAACTGGATCCAGTGGCATGTACATTGCCAATAGTGGTGCTAATAATATGGAAAACTGCAAAATAGTCAGTCCAACCATAAGAAGGATGGCCGCTAAGCAAAGTAGATTATTATTACGACCGCGTCTTGGTTGCAGCGGGTCCCTCGGTGGCTCCGATATCAATTCTCTTTCCTCCGTGTGAGATTCTCTAGCACATCACCTTACTTAATGATTTGGTCAGATAATTTCAGGCTTCCACTCTCCGCGTGACATGATTCTAGCTTAGTGTTCATTCATCAAGAACAGAATATTGGAATCAATAATATCAGGCTTAGATAGTGCTCCATGTCCAGGAAGTATCCATTCAATATCCAGTTCCTTCAATCGTTCTAGATGCTTTATCCATGTCTTGATACTGATGGAATCTGGGCGTACATATGGATCCATCCCCTCCAGTATTGCATCACCTGCAAAGAGAACCTTGGAACGAGGATGGTAGATAGCAATGTCACCTGGAGTGTGTCCTGGAACTGCAAGAAGGTGGATTTCTTCCCCTAGGTCAAGAACAGTATCTTGAGTAATAGTTTGATCTGGTCTACTCAGGACTACATCTCCCAAAACATCCTGCGTGTAGGTTCTTTTGACCATCTTTGCGATTCTATTGTTGGAAAGTTTGCTCTCCTCGACAATCACATCAGCTGAATGCTCGTGAGCAATCACAGTAGCTCCGTGTTTTTTCATCTCGTTCATTCCAAAGCAATGGTCAGTGTCCTTGTGGGTGAGAATGAGATACAAATCCTCATCCCCTGTCATCCTCTCCTTTGCAAAGTTATAGAGGAATGCACCAGAATATGCTGACATTCCTGCATCAATGAAGATGATAGATTCTGGCGTTTGGATAATCCCTGCATTCACCCCTATCTTGTGGAAGAAATGAACTAGTTTGGTGAACACGAAGACTCCTGGGGCAATCTCTTGTATCTGAGGACTTCCCACGCCTGGATGAAACATAGTCCATGAAACTCCAGTTCATATCTTAAGCTACTGTTCAACGCCATTCATCATAGTGAACTCAAGTTGCAGCCAAGTGTTCAAGACAGTGATAATCGCAGAGTGTGCGGTAGGATTTTGGGTGTTCAACTCTAGTTAACCATATTGAATTCTAGTTAATTTGAAAAAACCCGCATCTGCTTTCTCATACATGCAACAGAGTGTTCTAACCACCGGGGCATGAGGACCACAGGTGATGGTAGCGGGTATCCCATTTGCAGATTGATTCTCAATTAAAACATCGTACTTATTATGAGGTGTTCCTCTTTTTGTAGAGTGGTTTAGATATGAGGAGAGCTTTAGTTATTCTTCTAGTTAGTCTATTCTTCTCTTCAGCATTTATTATTCCTGTAGGAGTCACTTCTGACTCTGCACGTTTACAAGATTTTGAAGAGAACGAACTCGTAGCACGCATGAATAATGCGCCAGCAATACCATCAGAGGTTGCAGCACACAATATACGGGTTGCAGTCTATGATGAACCGAATGCAACAGATCCAGTTTATGCAACAGATTCAGGATCAGAGCACAATAATGCCACTGGAGTGAGAGATATTCTACTGAACGCAGGGTATCAAGCAACTCTGTTGAATGTAGATGACATCTTAGCTAATGCATTAACCATTGTGGATTTCGATGTTTTTGTTCTTGTTGATAACTTTCCAAGGGAAAGTATTACCCTGAAAATCAAGGATTTCTGGATGAGTGGTGGTGGAATTCTGTCAGCTGATGGTTCGTCAGGATATCTATGTCATTTCGGCATATTGCCCCCTGAAGCGGAGGGAACCTCTGGGAGCCCTTCATACTGGATATATAATGCAGATGATATCAACATTACAGCGATGCATCCAATCAGCCAAGATTTCACCGTTGGCCAAGTCATACCAACGGGTTCAGGTTTCTTGTGCTGGAATTGGACTGCCTTGCAAGAAACTTCTATCGCAGGAGATTTGATTCGGATTGGTAGATCAAACGCTGATCCTAATTCCGCATCAATACTAGCATATGATCCCTCTGGCGGAGAGGGAAGAATAGTGACCATTGCTAATCACTTCTGGTCTACATCCTACCCATTGATTGACAACATGGTTCCAGATGCTGTTCAATGGCTTAGTCCATCTGAACCGCAAGAGTTCGAAGAACGTTCAATCCGTATAGCAGTCTATGATGAGCCGGACACTACATTACCTGATTATGGTGGAGGTCATCCATCAGGAGAACTTCAATACACCGGACCAGAGGTTGCTGCTATGCTGACATCCTTTGGTTATCAAGTCACATTACTGGACTTGCACGATATTTACGAACATCAGCTAATGACAGCAGACTTTGATGTCTTCGTTTTGGCGGATAGCTTACCTCGTGAGAATATCACCAATATGATACGAGAGTATTGGATGGGTGGAGGCGCGATATTTGCTATGGACTCGTCCATTGATTTCTTATGCTACTTTGGGCTACTCAGTGATTCATTTGGTGGATTTGGAAATGGGACCTATTTCGACTACGTTGGTAGTGACATCACTATTAATTCTAGACATCCCGTGACACAAGCATATCAGCCAGGTGACACACTAGATGTGTATCTGGATGATTATGCGGCTTGGAATTGGACCTTCTTGCAAGAACGATCTTTTGCAGATGACCTAACTCTTCTTGCTCACTCTGAGAGTAATGAGGAGATTGCAACAGCGGTGGCATATGATCCAAGTGATAGGGGTGGGAAAATTGTCACACTCTCTTACTCATTTGTTTACGCACTGCCTGAGATTCATCAACTGATGGCCGACGCGATGGACTGGCTCTGTCCTCGACCAAAGGGACGGATTTTATTCGACCTTTCCCATTACTCTTACTATCCTGTTGATGCTTGGGATGACACCGGATTAATAGGATCACGTTACACATCTCTACGAGATGACTTAGTAAGTCGTCATTATACTTTTGACAAATACTATGGTGGGAACTTCACAGCTGAGAATCTCGCACCCTACGATATGCTGATCATAAACACACCTGAAACTGTCTTCTATGAAAGTGAAGTAGTTGTGGTGACTGATTGGGTTGCGGATGGTGGCGGATTATTTATACTTGGAGATAATAGCGCATTCACACAAGAAAATACTAACCTCAACTATCTTATGTCGAATTTCAGTCTCTGGATCAACACTGCTGAAGTCTATTCCATCTTTGATTTCACAACAACTGATTTTGAATTTCATCCAATTATTGAAGGTATAGGTGGGATTTTCTTCTCGGGTGGCAGCTATGTCAACTACACAGGACCTGCCTATCCTATTGTTTGGGATAACTCAAATGCTGTTGTTGCAGGTCAAGAATTTGGGCTAGGGCGAATCATACTTGCTGCAGATATCAACTATCTCGCCAACTATATTGACAACAGTGATAACCATCAACTCGGAATCAATACAGCTAATTGGCTCACTTCCAGTACTGCCGAAGTACTTGTGTATGTTGACACTGCTTGGCATGATCCAAACACCAATCGCTATCGAGGTCCAGTTGCTCAGGCACTCAATGACTTGGGTGTATCCTTCCAGCTTACTTTCAATTCTGTATTCTTCGAATTGAGTTTATATCAGAAGGAGTGGAATCTTGTAGTAATTGACAACATCAATATTGGCATAACATCCATCTTTGATGACCTACTTGACTATCTAGAATTTGGTGGTCAACTAATAATCAGTACTTGGCTCTACTCATCTTCCCTTGGTACAGCATTGTGGGACTACGTAGGCTTTGATTATGTTGGTCCGAACTTCAGCCCACCACCCGATATCCATCTATGGGAAACAGATTCTATACTGCTCAGCTCGTATGGGGCAGATACTATCGTTACCAATGCAGACTTTGATTTCGGAACTGAATGTGGTAATCTGACGGTCTACGATAATGCAACGGCATTAGCTGGGTTGTCACCCTCACCTAGTACGACAAATGCAAGTATCATTCTTGGTGCTGGTGGGAACGCAATTGCGAATGGGATGCTCATCTCAATGTATGCAAACGACACCGATGATTCAACCTATCGTGACTCGTTTGAGATATGGCGGGATGAGATTGCATATCTGATATTCGATCCAGAAGTCAGTATCAACACCCCTGCTGACATCCAATATGAGGCAGGTACTACAGGACATGAAATTACATGGACTTCCTCAAGCAACGACCCTGGTCATTATTCAGTACTCCGGGATGGTTCTGTGATCGATTCTGGTCAGTGGGATGGTAGCTCCGTCACAATAGATGCTGATGGAAACGACCCTGGCACATACATCTACGAAGTGGCTGTAAGCCATATTCTAGGTCATACTGTAACGGACTCTGTGGACGTAGTGGTTGTTGATACAACTGCACCAATCTTTGATAGTACACCTGATATCTCCTACATTGTGGGAACCGTCGGAAACTCGCTGGAGTGGTCAGCCACAGAACTCTACCCTGATCAATATGAGGTGTGGGTTGATGGCGTTTTGGATTCATCCGGTATCTGGAATGGTTCCAATATTGTAGTCAATATCGATGAACTTACTGCAGATGTGCATAATTGCACTATCGTTCTCATTGACCAAAGTGGTAACTCTGCGAGCGATACTGTAATTGTGACTGTGATCTCAGACAGCACCTCCTTGATTATCATCGTAATCATTGCAGCTGCAGGCGGTGTTGTGCTGATTATCATAATCATCATCATGAAAAAGAAACAAGGCAGTTCTTAGCAGCAAACCACAAGGGGTTCCTGTTTGATCTGGAACCTCTCCTCTTCTTTTTTATGGACTATGGTGAATAGAACACTTAAGAAAAATGATGGTAGCGGGTAGTTTATTCCATAGAGAGAAAGAGCTTCCTTTGTCCCAAACCGGTCAAGTCTATTTCTTTGAGTGGTTTGGCGTGGATGTGTTCTGTCGTAGTTGTGTTCATAAATTTTGACAAGACTTCTGAAATTGGATCTTCAACTCCAAGCATTGTGAGATATTGAACATCATTTTCTAGTGCAAGATTATTCAGATATTTTACTAATTCGGTCAGGTATTTGGGTCTTGTAAAGCCAATGTCTTGGAGGATATACTGTTTCATAATCTGTCCAGAATCAGGTATCCTTGGCATCTTAGTGAAAATTCCTACAAAAGCAAGTACTAGATTTATGAGTCGATTTTTTCTTGAGAGCTGAAGAACAGTCATATTTATGATCTTGTTGTAGTCCCAATATCCAAGACATGCCTCTATTGTTCCTTCTATCTCTAAGACAAGGATATTATGAAGATTGTAGAATGCCCTTCTCTCTACAAGATTGCTAAACTCGTTCGTTTTGTAAGGATAATAGAGGTCGTATTCACTATGAGTATTATTGATGAGGTCTACGATGATTGGTAAATCTGTTTCTTCTGCCGGTCTAATTACTGCATCAGTTGATGGTCTTTGTGGCTTATAGACCAAAAGTACGTACGTTGTAGAGTCCTTGATAACTCTGGAACCCAACTTTTCTTGTGATTTAATGGATGGATTGTTGCCTTCAGTAATTTGACCGAAAGTCAAATCACAATTCTGGCTCCTTGCAATCTCCTCGATTCGCTTACCAAGAAGTATAGCAATTCCTCTACGTCTATAGTTAGGATCAACCATGAGATTGTAAGTATATGCAGTTTTGAGCATCTTATCACTCACTCGTTTTTCCACGATAGCACAAGATTCCGAGCCTACAATACTTCCATCTTCCACCGCTACAATAACATGGTTCTCAATTTGGTGTTTGGAGCGATTGAAGAAACTAGGAGAGCTGTCGAACTGTAAGATGAGGCTGCTCCCCATGGGACATCTCTTCTGGAGTTCTATCAATACTGCATCATCCGTTTCTACAGCATCTCTAATCTCAATCAATAATTCTTACCCCGTTTTCCTAATTCATTAACTAATATATAAAATATCATGATTGATTCGGTCACAAAGAGAAAAATGATGGTAGCGGGTAGCTACTCCTCGTTCCTAAGAAATTATATAGGTTGCAGCTTAACCTGCCTTGTAACTTTCTCTTCTGGATTTGTTCTGTATGAAAAAGCTTCGATATCTTCCGATATTCATGTTTCTTTTCCTTCTGCCTATGTTTCCTGTTTCTAACTTTGAAAATCCAATAGGAATTGCTTCAACAGATTACGCTATGGCGTCTAATGCATGGAACAATCGTCCATTTACAGACAGTAGTCCATTCAACATCAAAATCCCGGAAAATGCAGAAATTGAACTCAATTCAGATGAGATTGTTAACAATATGATTGGGAGTATGAGCAATGGCGAACTGTTTGTAGGCGTTGATTTATGGAGTGTACCAGTATTCTTCGCAGATGCAAGTACACCTCGATATGATGTTGATATTACTGATGAATGGGCAATCTGGGATGTCATGGAAGGAGTACCAATTCCTGATGATGCAGTTCCTGATCCCGAAGACGATGGGCATATGTGTATTGTAGACAATGATACATTGTTAGAGTATGATTTCTGGCAGGCTGAAAACACGTCATCAGGATGGACTGCTTCTTGGGGGAATATGATATCTCTAAATTCTGAGGGAATTTTCACTGACAATTGGGGTGCACGAGGTTCAGGTTTCGCTCTTACTGCAGGTTTGATTTTTCCTGATGAGGTTACAAAAGGCCAAATCAATCATGCACTAACGTATTCAACAGATTGGTTCTATGTGAAATCTGGAGGTGCTGTTCGCCCAGCAACTACTAGCGATGGACGTTCAAATGAAACTCTCGCCATTCCAGAAGGAACCCGATTGCAGCTTGATCCCGCAATTGATGTTGATAGCTTAGGTCTTCCCGAGGCAGGAAAAGTGATTGCAACAGCTATGCAGGAATATGGGATGTTCTTGTGTGACAATGGTGGCGGCCATCAGGTCTATGCCTATAATCCAATCAATTCTGAGAATACATGGGGCACCTTACTTCCCACTGACGAAGATGGGATTTCGTGGATTTTTGAATCAAAAATATCAATCACAGACTTTAGAGTATTGAAAATTGGACCACAGATTCCTGATCCAAGCGAACGTACGACCCTTCCTGATTATACTCTCTACACCACAGATTTAGGAACCACAACAGGATCTACACTACCAACTGATGGATATTTTGTCACAATTTCTTTGATGATTATAATTGTCGTAGTGCCAACTGTTCTCGTGGTTCTATTCCTAAAGCGAAGGAAGTAAAGAATAGTGAAAATTAACTATAGAAGAAGTGGTAGCGGGTGGTGTGGTAGAAGACGAATACTTCGAGGTCAAGATAAAGGATGATGGTTCTCTCTTGTATGTTCCCATTATCTACGATGAACACAAATAAAAATTAACAATGGACAGAAAAATGATGGTAGCGGGTGGATGATTCGAACATCCGATCTCGGGGTTTCCCCGAATAACGGAACTCAGCGTTTCCGCCTTATGAGCCCCGCGGGATAGGCCTGGCTTCCCCAACCCGCTTTCATCAAGTAAACGTTTGAGCAAACCGATATAATCAGAGAGTCAAACACGAGTTGAACGATGTACAACCCGCTATACTTAGAATGGATTTTGCCTGCGGGAGTTTTAAAGTTATTCGTAGAACTAATAGATAACATTCACAGAATAGTAAACTGAAATTAGCAATTGCTTACTATGGCAAATTGCAGGTTGAAGCAATATGGAGGGGACAGCAGTTCCAACCGATAAGCATGAATCAGTAGAAATAGATGACGTGTGCATGGGGTTAGAAGTATGTTTCGGGTTCCTTTCTGTCCGGGTATTTTTTGTTCAGGCTATCTTGTGACTGAATAATGCGGTGGCTCATGACCCGTGCACCGGTTGGACAGTTTTTGACGCAGGCACAACACCAGATACAGGAATTATGATCTGTAGTAACCAGAAGAACGTTGTATCCAATCATTGGCGATGGATTAGATGTAACATGTTGTATCCGAATCGCAGCGGTAGGACAGGCATCGACACACGTTCCACATTTAGTACATTGGTCTTCATTTGTGTAGGGCGTTGCTAATTCGCCATAGTCGTACCAGGTGAGATTTGCACGCATCGATAATGTGTATGGAGTTGTGCCAGGAGGATTAACTGGTGAGAGGCTGTCAATGGTATCTGCACGCCCATATTTTTCCTGTATCATCTGACCGAATGCTTCGGCCTTGGCGAGATCTTTGGAGTCTGGTCGTCCATGGGCTGTAGGCGTTTCTGGGACGCTAAATGAGTGTTCACAGATGAAGGCACCGGCGGTGATGGGTTGGAATCCAACTTCAGAGATAATGTCAGCTAATTCGCGTAGTGCGTCTTCGTAGGCTCGATTGCCGTAGGTTACAACGATTACAGCAGGGATTTTATGTGCACGTTTGGTTCCGTATGGCTCCCTTCTACTTGTCAACCTCCGTATCCTATAGGCAGCTTCAGTGGGTACCCGTCCTGCGTAGACGGGAACGGAGATGATGGCGAGCTCATCCTTAAATTCCGAAAATTGCTGGGTTCGTGCGCTGGGCGGTGTTAAGTCTACGTGATCAATGGGGGCTTGGGTTCCTTTTGCGATGGCTTCGGCTACCTTCCTTGAGCCTCCGGTTGGGGAGAAACTGATGACTTTCACTCGCGTAATCTTCATTTTATATTTCCTCAATTGAATTTTAAATCATTGATACTATAAAAATCTAGCAGGAAATCCGGTTTAATCGTTAATACTTACCAGCACTAAAAAAAGGCGAATGATTTTACTAGAAAATGTGTTAATGTTTGGGCGATATGACATGATAAGGGACTGAAAGAATCCCCATTGTGATACACACATTGTTCTATCCGCACGAACCGAATCTCACCAGGAGCCAGTAAAAATGTTATTTGAAGCATCAATTCTCATTGCAATCTATGCCCTCTGGATTGTGATACTGGTGAATGTGATGATTTCAAGCGAGGAGATCTCCCTCACTATTGCCACATTACCTTTCATTGTGACCTTTCCTGTAGCTCTCATTGTTTCAGCTATTCTTGAGATAACAGTGCCGGGGGTATTCATGGCTGACATTCTTCTTACAATGATAGTCGGTGTGCTCCTATTCATAAGATGGGTAATGGCTATAGTCGGAGAATAGTCTAACCTCTGAAGTGACAAAAACACTGCAAAAGAAATTCGAAGGTGTCTACTTCTTCTTGTCCTTGCGTTTGAACTCGGTGTATCCGCAACGACCACAGCCGAACCTGTCAAAGTGTTCAGCCATGAAAGTGCCTTTTTCGCACCTGGGGCATGATCTTCTGGTAGTTGATACTGTTCCAGATTTGTCAACTTTGTACATGTTGTGTGCTTTAGGCATTATTTCTCGCCTTCCTTCTTCTTTGAATCATGCCTCTTGACCATGTGGTCAAGTGCGATTCTCTTCATCTGTTCAGGGTCTGAGTAGATATGTATCGAACCCTCAGTTACACCAATACCATAATGGGTGTTCAGCGTACTAACTAACACTGCTGCTGCATCTGCATCAAACTGTGCTACAAGCTTGGCACGAATGTCTTCTCTGCTCGGAGTGCTTGCCCCAGCATGGTCGATTTTGAAGGCAATCTCCTTTCTGGCAAGAGGTTTGTTCTCTTTTTCGCTAAGAATCTCAATCTTCATTGGCATCACTTACTGAGAATCAGACCACATCTATTGTGGGTCAGGCATCCCACTTTTGGTTATCTAATAAAGCTTTCACAATTGACACTGTTATGAAGTACTAGCGAACCTTCAGAGCATACTTTCCTGGTTTGTCAATGTTAAGGCGTGAGGCCACATAGGAAGTCTTCCTTGGGTCCTCATGATCATCTCTACCTGGGAGGATTACAACGATTCCTGTATAGGATGTAGAGAGGTTTGTTCCTTTACAGTTTGGGCACATACTCTCATTAGTCAGGTAGTGACAGGCTTTACAAGCTTTCAACTTTGCTATTTTAATTCCCACCCAGTTACTTCTTCTTTTTCTTCTTGGATTCCCCACGAGCTGCCTTCACATCATCCTCAATCCAAGAGGCATCTGGTCCAATCTTACCAAGAAATGGTTGTCTCATAGTAAGTCCAAGTTTTCCAGATTTATTACCTGATTCAAAGCTAATTGATGTGACCCTTGCACGAACCATATCTCCTTCAGAGAGGGTTCTTCCTGTTTCTTTTCCAAGAAGTGAATTACCCTTGGAGTCTTGAGTGATAAAATCATCACAGATTTGACTCACATGACATAATCCGTCAAGTGGCCCCATTCGGATGAATGCTCCAAAGTCCATGAGTTCCACAACATTGCCCTCTACAAGCTCTCCTCGGAGTGGTTTGAATACGAGAACACGATAAGCCACAGCATGGTATGTTGCACCATCACCTGGTATCAGGCGGCCTTGACCAATATCATCTATCCCTATGACCGCAATCATGAGACCAATGTCTCTGTCTAAAACATTCTCATGCTGTTTTCGTAGGTGAATCATCGCTGCATCCTCAATTGGTGACCCAAATTGTGAAGGTGGAATACGAACGACATCCTTTACTGTGACTATACTGTACAATTCAAGACGCTCCTAGCCTGACAGGACAAATATTCTCAGAATAATCAGACTCTCGGACATAGCCTAGTGTCTGAACCTGACGGCTCAGCAGCAGCACGCTTTGGAAACCATAAAAACATTGTGACATAGTTCATCTTATGGTACCTTGTAATTCAAGACGCTTCTTACCTCTCAGAAAAAGAACTGGAACACCGCGTGCCAGAGAGCGTTCTCGAAGATCCTTGTCATTGGTTGCAACAACTCCACCTACTGAAAATGCATACTCTAAGACTTGATCATCTACTGGTTTTGTCCTTGATACTTCATCCAATTCGACAACAGTGCATCTTTCAACAAAATCCAATGCAGTCCTAAACTTGAATTTCTCAGTTCTTACTGCTGCTTCAAGATTTCTCCCAAGTTCTCTAACTACTGATTCAAGAACAATGAACTCTATGTTTCTCTCTATTACTCTCTCCGTTTCAGCAAATATGTCTACGCGAAACTGGGCAGGTACCGTTAGGATGTTTGTATCAAGTACGACGATTATGGGCATGTTCAACACCCGCTGTTGTGTACTGGTTGTAATCTAGACTTCAGCATATCCAATCAGACGCCACTTATTCTCTACACGACGACCTAGTGCAATACGCTGTCCCTTTTCAGCAACTACTGGGCGCTTGAGTTCTAATTCTATCTCATCACCATGCAACCTGGTAATCACTCCCACTGTGGGAGCTGTTCCAACAACAAGTACCATGGGTTCTTTAAGTCTTAGATTTTCTACCAGTTTCTTACTCTCAATTCCTACAACTCGCTGCATGAGTACTGGTTTTATCATTAGTTTGTTGAGAATCTTAGGCAACTTACCAACTTTACCTACGACATTCCCAACAAGACGATCTGCCCTAGTTGAGGCTGGGTCTAGTGCAGTTCCCACACCTATCAGTCCTCCAGGATATGCCTCTTGGAGCGAATTTCCACTTCCTGAGAGAAGACTAACAATCTTTGCCTTGATTGGTTTGAAACCTTTCTCACCCTTTGAGCCTGGTGCAATCTCGATTTCGTCACCAATTTTCAGTTTTCCTTGAACAATTGAGCCGCCAATCACCCCTCCCTGCATTTTTTGGGGAGCTGTACCTGGTCGGTTAATATCAAAGGAACGTGCGACAAACATCTTTGGTAGGGCTTCATCATCGCGCTCCGGAGTTAGTATCACTTCTTCAATGGTCTTTATCAGAAGATCCGCATTTGCTCCGAAGACAGCTGATACTGGTACAATTGGAGCTCCTTCCGCAACTGTATCTTTTACAAAGTCTAGAATTTGTTGGTAGTGCTTCTTTGCATCTTCCTTTGAAACAAGCTCGATTTTGTTTTGAACAATAATGATTTTTTCTACACCAACGATTTCAAGAGCGTGTAGATGCTCTGAAGTCTGAGGCATTGGACAAGGTTCGTCGGCAGCAATTACAAGAATCGCTCCATCCATCAGACTTGCCCCACTAAGACATGTAGCCATCAGAGACTCGTGACCAGGACTATCAACGAATGATATCTCACGGAGAACCTCCAAAGTTCCACCGCATTTGCTACACTTACCATCATTTGCCAAGTGCGAAGTTGTATACATATCTGGATCCGGACATTTCTTGCATTTCATTAGGGTTGTTGCAGCGTAACCAAGTCGTATTGAGATTCCACGTCTAATCTCATCCGAATGACGGTCAGTCCACTCTCCAGTTAGATGGGACACAAGCGTAGTTTTCCCATGGTCTACGTGACCTAACGTACCAATGCTAATCTCTGATTGTCCCTCGTATTTTCTGGTCACTTAATATTCACTTCCGCCACCGGTTGTTTGGGCTTAGTCACACTTTCCTGTTGCCCATATGAAGTCTATGGTTGACACTATGGTCATTAACTTCTGTACTCAGAAGCAAGGCTTATGCAGCTTTCATAATAAGTTCTTCAAGAGGTGTGCTGCCTTTTTCCTCTACTCGCATATTTACTTGGGATATATTAGAGTCTAATTCTCTTCCACGGACAGTCTTTCGTCTGGCTGTACCTTTACGATCTGATCTAAAACCAGGAGGTCCACGGATTAGAATTCGTTTTTTCCCGCTACCGTGTACATCTGGGCGTATCGGAAATCCTGACGTATCACTTCCGCCAGTAATCTTTAGCTTGTATCCTGGTAGGCCTAAGGCATCTCCTTCAACAATCTCCCCAACCACTTTTCCAACCAATGAATTGGTCTTAGCTTCATCTAGCTCGTATTGGATTGCTTTTCCAGTTTCGGGGTCTGATATGACAAGTTTGAATGGCAATGATATAGTCGCCTACCTACAAATGTAGTGAGTATCCTACTGGACACACCTGCGAAGGCTAAAGATGTCACTTTATGAGGATTGCGGTCGGGTCGGCTTCAATTGCGCTTTACCTGCTACGCAATCATTATAACTCTCTCAAAGTCTGCTTCAGTATCTCTCCTTGGAGTATAGATTCATGGACACTTTGACCGCACTAGGAATCATTGGTATCATTTGGCTCATTATCTATTTCATTGCCCAGTACCTTGGTGTTGAAAAGCTCCAAGAGAAGGGAATCGAAGCAGGAACCCCCTTCTTCTTCATGTGGAGGACTGAGCGACTTAATGCCTTCTTGACCAAAATGGGAAAGAAGTTTCCAATCATCTTCTTCAACATCGGTATTGTAGTTGGATTCGGCGGCATGATCTTTGCATTTTGGATGTTTGGTGAGAATCTTATCAAGTTCTTCACTCAACCCGCTGAAGCAGGTGGCGTGGTACCAATAATCCCTGGAGTGACAATCACAGGACTTCCACTAGTCTACATGCTTATCGGTCTTGCAATAGCAATTTTGGTCCATGAGTTTGCCCATGGTTTTGCAGCATCAAAGGATAATATTCCCATCAAGAGTTGTGGTTTACTTGGATTCTTAGTGATGTTTGGGGCATTTGTTGAGCCTGACGAAGAGGCATTTGAGAAGAAAGCAACGCCAAAGGCGCGCATGCGACTTCTTGCAGCTGGCTCCTATTCGAACATAATTTGGAGTTTTGTTTTTCTTGCAATTTTAGTCAATTTTGGTGCAATCGCATCAATCGCATATAATCCCCCAAGTGGAGCATACATTTACCAACTCGGTGAAGAGAGTCCTGCAGCGGAAGCGCTTTTTGTTGGTGACGTTATCATCGGTTTGAATGACACAGTGATCAATGGTTGGAGTGATGTAAGTGTATTCATGATTGACGCACTTGCTGGTTCTCAAATTACAATCCACACTTTGGACCGAGATATCACGTTAATACTGGCTCCAACTCCTCCACCTGCAGTAAATGCGACGCGAGGTTATATTGGAATATATGGTGCAGACTATTGGGAAGCAAAAGCTGGATGGGACCTCCTTCTATCCCCTATGATTGTATTTCATATGCAGCAGATAGTCCTCTGGTGTTACATTATCCTTATCTCATTGGCTCTGTTTAACTTACTACCAATTCCAATGCTTGACGGTGACAAGCTATTGTCCAACGGACTAAGCCTGTTCATATCCGATGAAAAGAAGTTGAAATACATCATGTATCCAATCCGTATTGCAGCCTTACTCATTGTGATTCTGAGCATTGTTTTTAGCTTAGTAATGGGCAAAGGACTGTTTTAGCACAAAGAACGATTTTGTGTGACCTAATAAAGTACGAAACTAACTATTTCCCGATGCCAGATGATAACACAAACAAGTTCTACACAAGATGTCCGAGAGAAAGCACGAAAAGCTCTCACAGACTATCTTACCATGTTCATTCCAGATTCTTGGAAAGATCCACTGGACAAATTGAGAATAATTCTTCAATCGAATAATGATATCGATTGGGAGGCGTTGAAAGGACATACTCTCATGTACTTTGATGAGAAACGACTTCCTGAGGATCGTGTTGAATGCTTAGCACGTATTGAAAGATTGAGCGACTCTTTCAGAGAGATTTACATAAAATTATCTCCTGCAGAGTGGCACCGAACGGTAGAAGACATAATTCAAGCAGCGAATTTCAGAGCATCTAAAGCAGCTCTGGAACTCAGACGTTCTAAAATTGTTGACGACTTGAAAATAAAGGAATCCAAAACTGAAAAGACCAAGAGCTAATTTCGTCATTCAGTCAATTGAATATCTTTAATTTGACCAGTCACATTGGAACGACTCGGAGTAGTCACGACTATGCAATCTGGATGTTCCAAGTGTGGAAAACCTGCTATCTATCTACGTAGATATACATCCGAACACCTCTGTAGTGAATGCCTAGTTAAGACCACGATTGATAGAGTTCGAAAGACAATCAATCGACATAAGATGCTGAACGATAGCGATAGGATTGCTGTTGGAATCTCAGGAGGGAAAGATAGCGCAGTTCTCTTACATATCCTCCACAAAATCGAGAGTGCATATCCCAATTCGGAGATTATTCCTGTAACTATCGATGAGGGGATACAAGGTTATAGAAATGAAGCTCTTGAATCAGCTCGAGAACTATCACGGTCACTCGATCTCACCCTTGAGGTATTCTCATTTGAAGAGCTCTTGGGGTATAGTCTTGATGAGATTGTAAAAAGGAGGTCAAGTAACTCGCTCGGTGCCTGTTCATACTGTGGAGTATTTAGACGACGTGCACTCAATGTTGCTGCTGATAATCTTGAAGCAAATGTCATTGCTACAGGTCACAATCTCGATGATGAAGCACAGACCGTGCTCATGAATATACTACGAGGGGACAGCGCAAGGATTGCTAGGACCAGTGTTCCAAGGGAGTTGTCTGTCGAAGGTCTTGTACCTCGCATAAAACCTATCATAGAGATTACAGAGCGAGATGTTGTGGCATATGCCCACTATCTGAAACTTCCCTATCATGATGTACCCTGTCCGTATGCAGAAGAGGCCTATCGTAATGATGTCCGCTCTTTCTTGAACGAAATGGAGTATAAACGACCAGGTACCTTACTGGCAACCTTACGATCTGCTGAATCTATGACTCGTGCTTTCAGACAGTCTTCCACAAAATGGGAATTCACCCTCTGCGAAAAGTGCAATTCTCCCTCTCCGTCTAAATTGTGCAAAGTATGTGAAATGCTAGATTCAATCGGGAGTTGAAACTGATGACAAAGAGACCTGAAGTTCTACATGATAGTAGAGAGGTTTCCTATGATGAGTCACAATGGAATACGCTTCATAGACTTCGGAAACGAGCTCTTGAAGTAATGCATCAAATTGGAACAACTGGAGCAAAACCGTTCGTACATGGGTCAGTTGCTAGAGGAGATGTCACCGATTCTTCAGATATTGATATCATCATCCCACAGATAATCTCTAGTTATAGACTCGAGTTGGTTCTAGGAACTCCACTCCATAGAGAACTTGTCCAGGCAACACCATCAATGGTACTAAAGGGTCATATTCATCTTGAAGGGGATGTTGTCGTGAGTTTTCCCATGTTCAAACTCATGTCAAGAGAAGAAGAATTCTACAAATGGGGTGGTTCTCTGGATTCTGTTGCACTACAGTCAGAAACCAGAGTTCCAGGAGTGGATAAACGATTGATTCTAATCGAGCCAACGACTAATGGACATCTTGAATCTGGGGTAATTGGTCAGGAATATATTGTAGCCAAAAAACTAGATGTTTCTATTGACATCGCGCGAGAACGAGTTCGTGTGCTAACACGACGTGAACAAGTTGGTAGAACAGGAGTTTATCAGACCTATGAATTAAAAGACTCAGAGAGTTTCGAAGAAGTAACAAAGAGATTACAGGACAGCGATCCAGCCTTACGCAGAACAATGGAACGCCGTGAAGGAAGGAGGCGATAACTCTTGGTAAGAAATATCGAAAAGCTTCAAGGAGGTTCTCTTCTAGTTGGGACTCTTCCAAAGGGTTGTAGATTATGCACAAAGGGCTCAAAGATGGTACTCTTCGTTACAGGTCTATGCGACAGCTCTTGTTACTATTGTCCTTTATCTGAAGAAAAAGTAGGGAAGGATCTTGTTTTTGCTGATGAGATGCCAGTTTCTGATGACCAGGACATTATCTACGAAACAGATGCTATACGGGGTGAGGGTGCAGGAATTAGTGGTGGAGATCCTCTATGTAAGCTTGAAAGAACTTTGGACTATATTCGGCTATTAAAATCGAAGTATGGAGCGGATTTCCACATCCATCTATATACGAGCAAAACTACAATCCGCCAAGAGAATCTAGAGCAGCTGAAGGACGCTGGGTTGGATGAGATTCGATTTCATCCTCAGAATGATGATTGGTCTGGAATTGAGCGTGCACTAAAGTCCGGATTGAAAGTTGGAATTGAAGTTCCTGTAATACCCGGAAAAGCTGAAAAGCTAAAACAAATCGCTTTACGAGCTGAAGAACTCGGGCTCTCTTTTCTCAATATGAATGAGCTTGAGGCAAGTGAAACCAATTTTGCGAATCTGAGGTCTCAGGGTATGCGTTTAACGGATATGGCTAGTGCAAGTATTGAAGGAAGTGCCGAGGCAGCCAGAGAGGTCCTTGAATGGGCAGCAGAGAATCTCACTAGTCTATCAGTTCACTTCTGCTCTGCAAGTTTCAAAGATGGGGTTCAAATGCGCAACAGGCTTGAACGTCGACTCGAGCAGACAATACGAGAATTTGAAGAGCGCGATGCAGATGACTCATTGTTAGTCGTGGGAATCATTAGGGCAATTCATGGGTCAAAGCTAGATGAGGAACAGCTTCAGCAGATACATCATATTCTGTATGATCAGCTAGGAGTTCCTAGAGATATGCTAAATATTGACACAGTTAGAATGAGAATAGAGATGGCTCCTTGGATTATGGAAGATATCCCTGACACAATAAAGACAAGTCTTGAAGATATTTGTCCTCTAGAGATTGGAATTGCATATGAATACCCATCTTGGGATCGTCTTCAAACAATGTTTGAACCGATTTGATTACATATCAATTCGAAAACGGAGAATCGCAGCAAGCCCGCCTAAACGATGAAGTTGTTCTCCAGTTGGATGCTCTGTGGATACAATATGGAATGCACCTCTCGCTTTCTCTGTATCACGAATCAGATTATCCATTCGTCTACGAACCTGTTCTGAACCCTCTCTCAACTTCTTATCTGTAATGAGTAAATTCTCAACTGCTCCGAACTGAACCGCTTTTCTGACCTCTTCATCACCATAGGCACCTAGTCCATCATCTTTCGCTATATGTTCAATAAGCTCTTCTATTAACTTGGTTTCAGTTTCAACTTTGAGAGTACTTGCAGCCTTGCCAATGACTCCTCTGAAGAGAATTTCTTTTGCTCCCGGTACTCCTATTGCGTTTGTTCCCTCTACAACTACTGGAGGGAGGTCTTTGATACCTGCCTTACTCAAATGGTTTCTAAAATGGTCCTTCACAAAGCCGGGGCCTGCAATAACAATGAGTCCAATCTCTGCTTGTTCAAGCTGAGAACGGACAGCTAGAGCAACATCAACAAAAAAGTCCCTCATAGTGGAGTCATGGGTCTTCTGATCTCCTCTTTTTCGTGATATAGTAGCACGAATATGCACAGCCTCCTTGATGCCAAAATCTGCTGCTAAGAAGAGCTCTGCATCTCCATCTTCAATTGTAACAATCAGGCTGACTGGATTAAGTTGAGACTTAACGGCTTCTTTTAATCGGTCTAGAATATACTTTGGCCAGTGTTCCTTGATGATAGTCAGTGTGTCTCCAGGTTCGATATTGATGGTATGATATGTGCCAGTGCTAACAAAGTCACTAGGTCCATCTAAAATTGGTCCCTTGATTCTGACACGATTTGAGAATGTATGAAATGCCACATCTTCCACTCGAAGTGTTAGCACCATTGGCTTTCTGACACTCTCTTGTTTTCTACTGTCTTCGCTTCCTACACGAACTCGTCGCATAGTCCTTGACTTAACCATATCCGCAGGTCCTACAGTATTGTAAAGGTGCCAGAGATCATCTAAGGTTTCAATCTTTAGCACAATGGTACCTTCTTTGAGGACGCGTTTCAATATCTTCAATTTGCCACCGCCTGACCGGTCCAGCAATCAGAAGAAATAGTCTCTGCTCGCTTGCTCGGGGGACTTGTACATTGCTGAATAGGTGTTTCCTATATCAATACCCCTACTCAATACTTCAGCATTAGTGACATGATTGGGTTGCACAAGTGTTTCATCTTCTTGTACTGCCAAGTCCCCTGCAATTCTAACAAGTCCACCTAATTCTCTAAGTCGTAATGTCAGAGCATTTCTTTTTCCATCAAATTGGAGTGCCATTTTTTCAGCAACTCTCAGAACTTCTTTCACAGATTCAGTTTTGAAATGAGGTATTTTTCCATCCTCTTCGATGGTCTGTGCGATGAATCGAATAATCTCATCTATATTCTGTTGATTTTTCTCAATCCATGATGCTAGCATAATCTCATACCCATAGCCCCTAATTCTAGATCTTAGAGCTGGAAGAATTCCATCAATATTCTCAGTATTGCAGGATGCAAATAGAATGAAGTCACAAGGTACATCATCCACCCTGACAGCAGCTCCTGAACTTAGAGGATTATGCCCTGAAATTGAGTATATTCGCTCTTGCATCACTGTAAGAAGATGACTCTGGTGAGGTCCTAGAGCAGATACCTCATCAATGTAGAGAATTCCTTCGTGGGCTTCGTGAATCGCTCCGGGAATCACTCTTTGATATGCAGCCATACCAAGTGTTTCAGCACTTCCATATGGATCATGTTTTACATCACCCAGGAGTTCAACATGACTCGTTCCACTTACTCTGATGAACCTATTTGTATTTCTGCCTACCAAAACTCGCTCAGCGTCAATTCTTTGTGGCTCCTTTGCAACAGAATTTTCTTCAAGTTTCTCGCGAGTAACTGCAATCTCATTTTCCCCTGATCTTTCATAGATCATATGGTATGAATCATTTCCTATCTCTTCAAGGCTAGTAACAGTCCTGAGAGCAGGTTCTCTTACGACATCCAACATTCTAAATAGACCATGGTAAGAGTCACTCTCTGACCAATCACATCGTTTGTCAGTACCGCAGTTTGTGCATGTCGGTTCTGAAGGTGTTGATAGACTGCTACAAATTGAACATCTATATCCCATTTTGATTGCAATCTCAATAGGAAGTCTATCTGGAGTTGAATAGAATATATTGCTAGGAGCTGAGATGGTTCTATTGGGACTTTCATCGATTTCGATTTGAGAAATCACTACAATTGGTCTGTCTGGAAGTGCCTTGTTATGCCTGAGTCGTATTTCTTGGGTGGGTGGATCCAGAAGAGAATACGCAGCCTTTGCAAGCATGGATTTTCCAATACCAGGCACTCCGCATAGAAGGACATGTCTTCTTTGTTTTACAGCAGATTGAACAATGGTTACAGCATGCTCTTGACCTATTATTCTCTGAAAGGGGTTCTTAGGAGTAATTACCTGTTCAGTTGTTTCCAGACTATCTAAAAGTGATGTCACGATTAAGAGCCTCGCATATGCTCCAATTCATGATGCTCCGTCACAACGAAATAATTGTGAGTATTACTTAACAAAAATCAGAAAAATAGAGGAAGTAAAGCTCGTTTCGAGCTTCACATCCTACGCATAAGTATCGTAAGATGGCACTACTGATACTTGATAGTCAATTCTGTAATCAATTTAACATAAGAACCCACAAGACAATTCCTAATGGGGCAGTTGGTGTGTGCAACCTCAAAGAGTCTCCGGACTTTTTTCTCATTGGTACCTTCTGGTACTATAACATTTGTAGTAACTGTGATTGCTTCAAACCTACTAACTCCAGTTGATTCATCTGTTTCGTAATCGCCAGATATATTCGAGTCCAGACCAAATACTTCAATCCTTGCCTTCCCAAGAGCAATCTCAAAAATGAGGTTCACACATGATCCAATTGAAGCAAGGAACAGGTGATGTGGGCTAGTTGAGCCTGGTTGATCACTCAGCATTGGTGGAGGGCAGACTGTGGTACTCTGATGTCCTCCTAAAGTTATAGATTGTATCTTTGATTTTCCGGTCTTATCCAAGTTTACTTGAAATATTATCATCTCTACTATCTAAGGGTATTCGATGGAACGTGGTCTGTTTCATCTAATAATCCAATGAGTTCTGGCCGATTATTACACCTTTATATGAATATGGATTCAATACCTTTTTTTGTAATTATTGTCCTAAGTCATCAAAGGTAACAATCTTCAGACTGTTCGATTTGACCTCAATGTCGGCTACAGCAGCTCCTATGAGAAGTTTGGTATTCTTTTTGGTTGCAATATCGACTAAACGTTGTGTTATCACACCATCAAAAACGACTGTAGGAACTGATTCCTGTTCCTCAAGCTTCTTTGCAAGCTCTGCCACTCCACACTCGACAATAACTTTCTTGTCTTCATTAAAGAGCACTGCTTTGAAAGATTCTTTGATTGATTCAATCTTGGAAGCATAAACCTCATCCACGGCTACAGGCTGTCTTCGTATAGGTTTCCTTCTAGCTGCTGGTACGGGTTTATCTCTTCTTGACGGAAAGTCAACAGACTTCCTTGTTTCTCGGCGAGGTCGAACAACCTTCGATGGTACATCCCTTTTTGGTAGATGTTTCTTCCGACTAGGTGAGGTCTTTCTTGTCTTGATTAATGCTAATGCTTTGGCAGCAGGAATCTGTGTCTGAAGTGCTTTAATGACTTCACGTCGTGTAAGTTCTTCGACTTCTTTTCCTTCTGGTGCCATTGCAACATAGTGAACTTTAGCCACCTGCATTAACTCTCGGAAAATAAGCTCTCCACCTCTGTCCCCGTCAAGGAACGCAATGATCTTCTTTCCTCTTTTCTTTGTAAGGCCCACAATTGACTTTGGAACATGAGTTCCTTCAACTGCGACTGTATTCTTTATTCCACATTTCATGAGATTGATGACATCCGCACGACCCTCAACTATGATTATTTCCCTACTTCCAGTCAACTCCGGTCCAGCTGGAAGATTATCAGGTCCATATTTTGCTATTGAAACCTTGCGACCTTTTGTTACAGCGGTGGTTATCTCATCACTCCCTGGGGCTATGTCTTCTTCCCAGCCCTTCAAAATACTGATTGCCCTGCTCACAACTTTCCTTCTCTTGGCTCCTCGAATATCCTCAAGTTTCTCAAGAATTACTTTAGCAGTGCATGGACCAACTCTATCAACGGTTTCCAATGCTGCTGCAAGTATCGCAGTGGCAGTTTTGTTCAATGAAACAGGAATTACTATCTCTCCTGTGCTGTTTCCACCCTTTGTTCTAATCGCAATCTGGATTCTTCCTATACGTCCTGTACGTTGAAGTTCTCGTAAATCCAGGTCTTCTCCAAGCAGTCCTTCTGTCTGTCCGAAGACTGCTCCTACTACGTCTGGTTTGTCGACCACGCCATCTATCTCTATTCTAGCTCTAATTACATATTTAGCTGTACTTTGGTCGAAATCTGTTCCTATTTTAATGCACGTCTCCTGTGCTTTACTACCACGAACCCTCGTCAATCGACCGAGTTGGAACCTACCTGCGTCTTACTAGGCTTAGGGCCTATGCCTCATGACTGTATTGAATCAGTCTACCTCGTCTGTCATTCTATTCCGAGTCTGGAACCTGTGATATGATAACCGTGATGTGATGATCCTGTGAATGATAATAGTCCTAAGACTTGCGCAAGCTCGCTTTCCGACCCGAATTCTATCTTGAGTCGAGAGAACCATGGCGCATATGATAATTTGCAAAACACGACCGAATTTGTTTCAGTGGTGCTGTACAAGCTGGGTTGTTTCCCAAGCGTATTTGAAGCTGTCGCTACTACCATAAAACTTGAACGTGTGTATATGCACCTAATTGATGTTTTTTTAATATTTCGCGCCATGTGGCAATGCTAATAACAATTCAATCCTTGATTCTGATGTTCGGGAGTATCTTATCCCACTCACGAGGGCACGCTGAGGTTTATCCAATGAAGTGTTGCGCATTGGGTGGGTTACATCCTGGACATTTGCCTGACAAATACCAATAGGACGAACCACAACGGACTCTTATGATGGGGATGCTTATCCCACAGATGAACTGAGGGTCACCCCGGTATCGTACATTGTCAGGTTGGTCGGTACCATTATTCCCGACACGAGACAGCTCAGTGGAGCCAGATACAATTCTGAAGCCGTGATGCTGGGAGTTAGTGTGAAGGGGTACAGGAACCGACCCCTATCTCAGCAATTCTAAATTCTATCAAATATCTACTGACTCGCCTGGTGCTATTATCTCAACCTTAGTTCCAGGACTCTTTTCATTAACCAGCTTTTCAAATTCCTTTGGATCTGCCTTTATTGCTGGAAATGTATCATAATGCATTGGAATGACAACTTTCGGCTTCAGTAATTTTGTAGCCATTGCTGCTTGCTGCACATCCATTACGTAGAAGCTTCCAATGGGGCTGAGAAACAATTCCGGCTCGTACAATTCTCCGAACAATTCCATTGTGGCAAACAAACCTGTATCTCCTGGATGGTAGAATGAGCCGTTGGGAAATTTTACTATGAATCCCGTGGGCGCACCTATTCCACAGGAATGAAATGCCTGCACAAGTGTAACCACAACACCATCAACATCCACACTCCCGCCAATATTCAGAGTATGAACCTTTTCGAGCCCTTCTGACTGAGCTTGAATCGCAAGTTCGTTGATTGCAATGAAATATGCCCCCGTCTTCTTACATATCTCAATTGCCTCTTGATATCCATGATCTCCATGGTCGTGTGTTACAAGGACTAAATCCGCGTTCTCAACATCCTTGACTTTAATCGGTGAAGTAGGTCCATTAAGCCATGGATCTACAAAGACCGTTTTTCCATCTGATTCTATTTTGAATGAAGCATGTCCAAGGTATGTAACCTTCATAATCTGCAATCTCCTAACGAATATTCTCCAGCAAACATATCACTTCTATGTTTCGACAATGAACGTGCCAATCTGAAACTTAAATACAGTGTCAACTTGACGGCATATACAGTGACCGAATATGGGCAATAAACCACATCCAGACTTTATGAAGGCAGGGAAAATTGCAGGCAAAGTTCTCAGTTTCATCGAGGGTGAGGTTAAACCCGGAGTGAAAGTACTCAAAATCTGTAAACTTGCTGAGGAAAAGATAATGGAGTTTGGTGCCAGTGGTATTGCCTTTCCTTGCAATGTTTCAATAAATGAGGAGGCAGCACATTACACTAGCCCTCATGCAGACACGAAGGTTTTCCCAAACTCGGGACTTGTGAAGGTAGATATTGGAGCACATGTCAATGGATACATCTCTGATACTGCAATCACTGTTGATTTGGATGGGTCATACGAAAAATACATTATTGCTGCAAAGAATGCTCTAGAGGCCGCGATAGAAACTGTCCGACCTAATGTCAGATTAGGTGAGGTTGGTCGAGCAATCGAGAGTGCTATCAAAAAACAAGGACTGAAACCAATACATCAACTCTCAGGACATCAGCTTAAACCATGGACACTTCATGCCGGAAAGAAGGTCCCTAATGTTGGGATGAAGGTGTCTTCAGCAATGCATCTCGGTGAAACATATGCAATTGAACCGTTTGCGACCAATGGCAATGGTACAATCAAAAGTGGTCCATACGCATACATTTTCTCAAACAATATGAAGAACAAGAAAAAGCTAGATAGAGATACACTCAGAGTTCGTAATGCTGCTAGGCAGATGTTCAAGACACTACCATGGGCTGGACGTTGGCTACATGGAAAAATTACTGGAGTTGATGTTGATGTGGCTATCAAGGCATTACAGCGTGCTGGAGCCATTCATGGTTATTCCGTACTCTATGAGGGTAAGGATGGTATGGTATCTCAGTTTGAACATAGTGTCTTTGTTGGTCCTGAAGGAGCCATTGTTTCTACTCGTCGTGACAATGAAGTATAGTAGCAGTCATGGAACCGCTTAAGAGCAACTAAGATTTTTCATGTGCTAGGTGTTATTGTGGTCACCAGTCCAAATCCCGCATCAATCAAATCAGGTAAAATCGCCGCGAAAGTCCTCAAAGAAATCAGTGGGATGATTGAACCAAAAACTAGCATTATCAAGATCTGTTCAACAGCTGAGAAGAAAATCAGGGAATATGGAGGAGTTCCTGCATTTCCTTGCAATGTTTCAATCAACCATATAGCTGCACATAGTACCTCTCCAAGAGGCGATAAGAGTGAAGTTCCTGAATTTGGACTTGTTAAACTAGATGTTGGTGTTCACGTAGATGGCTATATTGCTGATACTGCTCTGACTGTTGATATTGACGGAACCCTTGAGGGATTTGTTGCAGCCACAGAAGATGCTCTTTCAGAGGCTATTAGTATTATCACTCCAGGTATCGCTCTAGGAGAGATTGGTGCAACTATTGAGAGTGTAATCAAAGACTACGGTCTTCGCCCAATCTCCAACTTATCAGGTCATAGCCTTAAACCTTACAATCTACATGCAGGAAAACAAGTTCCTAACACCAAGAAACGGGGAACCCCTACTGTTGAGATTGGTGAATACTACGCAATTGAGCCCTTTGCTACCAGCGGTATCGGGACTGTAATTGACAGTGATTATGTTTTCATATTTGCAAATACAGGCCTTGACAAGACTCTAGAGGGGACCACAGAGAAACTAAGAAAATACCTACGGGAACAATATGGTCCATTACCCTTTGCATCTCGATGGATTGGAACAGAAAGCAAGAATATTGATATAGCTAGCGAAATTAGATTGCTGATAAAAGAAAAGGTGATTCGTGGCTTTCCAATGCAGATAGAGAAGAAAGCTCGACCCGTTAGTCAGGCCGAGCACACGATCTTCATCTCAGAAGATGGTCCAGTTGTTCTAACTGGACGGACTTAGACATTGTACTTTTTTGGTTCTTCTCGAATCATGTATACACCCTCAATTGTCATTTCAGTCTGACACTTGGGACATGCTTCTTCGACAGTTTTGAGAATGTAATCTCCTTTCTTGAAATCACGTATCTCTTTGAAATCACAATCGTTGCATTTAATCTCTGTAATTGTCGGTGGTGGAAGCTTCTCTTCTTTTGGTCTCCCTGCAGTTAATAGAGCAAATCCTATTGCCATGACAAGTAGACCCAAGAATGAATACACGTATGACAATACTGATGTTTCATTCATTCCAAAGAGCAGAAGTACGAATCCAACTGCTGCTAATGCAATTCCAATAAGTTTTGATATCAATCCCACTTCTTTTCACCTCACAGACCAATGCCGATTGTATTTCCAATTCCTGCTAAGATGATACTTTCTCCAGGTTTTGTTCGTTTCAGGATTACAGATTTGATACGTTCAATCACTTCCGGAACTGTGTCGAGTATCTTCTTATCCATCACGCCTACTGCAGCAGCCTCATCTTCTTTGATGACTATAGCCTCTATTCCAATTCCGTGCTCAGTTGCAGCCTGTTCCATAGCATACTTTTCTGGACCAGGGTCTCCAATTGCAGCACCTGTACCTTCCGCTACTCTTCCCATATCTTCACCCTCAAACTTGAGTGCCGCATCAATAGTGATAATTCGTGTTATCTTCTTCCCATACTTATCCATGAGATTCTTCACGCCAAACCCTGGCTTCCCTACGGTTCCACCAGGTCCAGTTGCTCTCAGGGCATAGACCGTACGTCCATCAGCTTCTACGGTATAGTATCCAACTTCTTTTGAAATCTCATGGGTGTAGCTCTCTGGAGTTGCACCAAATTCTCGTGCGAATTTGGTGATAACCAATGGTCCAATTCCATCTCCGATAGGTTTGCCCTGCGAAAATGCACCAATCGCATCAAAGTATGCCTTGGCTAGTAGTAGTAGTTCTGGCATCAGCATATGTATCTGCATGACCGTTATCTGACTACCAGTTTTCTTTCCTAAGATGTAAAAGTGTCTGACCAATCTATAGATGAGTCCTAGCACTTGAGTAACTTCAAGTGTGTTCTCAAGATTCTGGTTCATGCTCCCACTTGATTCTGGTGCGAGGTCCGCAACGAACTCCTGGAATCTATCTCTCCGTACATCGAGAAGATGATCAAGACGCTTCAAGATTCCTGCTGGATCAAGATCTACAGGCATTATTGTGAAGTAGTCCATGAACTGATCCAATTCCTTGGCAACTTCTTCTTCAGAATGTCCATATTCCTTGAATGCTTCTATCGTTGTCTGTCGTGACTCGACAAACATCCGTTTCATCTCAGCTAATCCTACCTCTACCTGCTTCAACATTTGCCATATCTGGAATTTTGCTCCATATAGCATGAATAGCATCATAAAGGCGAAGAATGCGATCTGGATAATCCCGGCAAGTGGGTCTGTTGCTCCTATCTGCATGAAAATCAATTCCTCTGCATTTTGTATTCTTTTAATGGCTTCTATCTCTACATTTTCAAAAAGTATCATAAGAAGAAGAATGTGGCAGCTTCTGGGCTTGTCACACGCTCGCGCAGTGCACATTTCCCACAACGAAAATCGCCTTAACTTCTGAGTTCGGCTGAGATCAGGTGAACCCGATTTTCTATGGCCGCCATCAAGACGATTGTTTTCTACATTTGGTTTTAAGCATTACTCTTTGACAACTGTTTTCTCTTAGACCTGGCTTGGGATAGGAACGCGCTCACATCATCATCCCAAGTCCCATCATCTTTCAGGAGCCGCTGATAGAGATTTGATGTATACCTTCGAAATGTTGTAGGTCTCATGCAACGAATATTGACATCGTGTTCAAGTCCACGGGATGCTAATTGAGAAGCTATATCGTATACAGATTCTTCAGGAAGTCTAGAGAGTATCACTGCATTCTCTCCTGCTTCATCAAGTCTGGCATATGATGTAGGCGTACTTCTCAATAATTCATAAGTGAGAGACGCGATAGTTTCATTTCTTCCTTGAATGATGATTGCTAAGGATACTAATCTTGCATCTGAAACCTCATAAACCAACTTCATCACTTTGCGATTTATCATATTCGTCAATGTTGTATGGATTTTCTTTTTACTCAGTCCCCAATTATTTAGAAAATCAGGAATCTCAAGGTAAAGTGATTCTACACCTTCAGATACAAGATCTGCAACTTTGGCTTCTTCCTTTGACAATGGATATACCTTGGGAACTCCTTTCATACTGAATTTATTTTTCAGTTTCTTCATTGAACTCTTATTCTCTAATGAACTTACGATGCTATCGATAGGTACAATCCATTGGCCTGATTTTTCATCGAATGCATCCAGATTTGATGTCCTTGCAGACCAAAATACCTTCAATATAGAAGGAAAGGTACGTTTCAAACGCTCTGCTGCTGAGGAAGGCAGTATCATTACCTGAAGATGTGGAGAATTCTCACCTGCACCTCCTAAACGTGCGATGAATTTCATATGCCGATGTGACCATCTATAGGCTGCACCTAGATATACAAGCTCAACCAATCCAAGAGATGAAGAACCAATCTGACCTCGTATTCTTAATCCATGTGAAATTTCAGCATATCGTTTTCTCCAGGATTTTCTTGAATTTTTAGCAGCACTTCTTGTTGTTGATAATCCAAGTACAACACGACCAGATTTATTCAGATTCTTAGCTGAATTCAAAGCAATATGCAACCAACTTGGACGAAGTTCCATGCATTTTTGACTAAATAGGAGCCATGGAGAGCTCATTATCGTGTCTGAAACTGCTCTCTTTGGAGCCTCAAGTTGACCTCTTGCAGCTAATGTCATGAGTTTCACATAAGGGGGCCAATCTGTTTTATCCATTAGATACATTAAATGTCCATTCAAGAGACTCTCCACTATTGGTGTTGATGAGAATTTGAACGAGTATGTGAGCGGATCCTCTTTGGGTATTTTACTTCTCACAACATACGCAAGAAACGCCATGAGGTCCTCTCTAATCTCTTCTGGGAATGAAGAAGGGACAACCAGGGTCAAAGTATCTCTCATAGTAGTTCCTAACTGAAGATTGGGAATTGATACATCCTTAATGATTTTAGTAAGATCATTCCATGACGGTGATGGTGTATCTAGAATACTAAGAATCTCATCTCTAGATTTCTCCTCGACTATTGATTCAGTATACAATCTCGCCCTAATCTTGATATCCTCAACTAGTGAAAGTGCTTCTGCTTCATATGACTGAATTATATGCGTTTCATAGATTCTTCGTGAAAAAGGATTGGTGATTGAAAGAAAGAACCTATCACTATCCTCTATCTGGTGTACAAAATAAGTTGCATCCTCTTTTCCTGCTTGGAGCCTTCCATAGAATCCAGATGTAGATGGCGGAAACACATCTTCGATAAACTGCCCTACGCGAGCTGTATATGGTTGTGATATAACCAAGTTTGGTTTCAAACGTACCTTGTATTTTGATTTAGTTAGTTCTACATTATCAAGAGAAATCATATTCTGTAGTTCAATGAATACTCTATCAGAGTTGTTTCCATGTATGACTTGACCTGATTCCAGTTCTACCAATGCATCATCCTGGTCAAATAAGAGAACTCCCTTTTCACACTCTTCTGGTGTTATCCACACCAACACCGGGAGCGAGTCAGAAACAGCCATCCAGAGAATCCCCTGACGATTACTTATCTTGATGTTTCATCTATCCATTTTAGAGTTGTCCCTTTGGTCAAATATAGCTGATTGATCCAGAATCTTATACTGACAAAAGAGAGAAGATTTTCAATAAATAATGTAAAATCGTCCCTGTGGTGGGACGATTTGTAAGTTATCGAATCGATGAATAATAGGAATTTAGTTACCAAGGCTCGGGGCAGCTCGGTTCTCCAGGTTTCATTTATTTTATCACCGAACTATAATCTATATTCCTGTTTGTAGGCACCCTCAGTGTTAGAAGTAATAAAATACAGTTCGAAATTCAAAAAATCTAGGAAAAATGGAACAAATCTTACCCATAATCAGGGGTGGTTTAATAGGACCCAAAAGAACCAATTCAACTGGAACTAAGAGGCCTATTTGAAATCATGTCAATACGATTTCTTAGAACAATTGGCGAAAACTTCTTAACCCAACTCCTGTTTTTCACTCTCAATACCGGGGACGTGGCCTAGTCCGGTATGGTAACGGGCTCCAGATCTGGGCTCATTTCGAGTCCTGAAGACACGGGGTCAATATCTACCCGTTGCACGAAGACACTCGTCGATCGGGAGTTCAAATCTCCCCGTCCCCACCAATTATCTCCCCAAACTTCCTATCATCCATAGTTGTAATAAGGTCACACCTCATCAAAAGATGTATGACCAATGAAGGAACCAGTCTTCGAGGTATTGCAGGAATAGATGAGGCTGGTCGAGGACCGATGGTTGGTCCAATGGTGATTTGTGGAATTTTAGTTGACTCAGATAGACTTCATGAACTAGTTGAGATTGGGGCTAAAGACTCCAAGATTCTTACCCACAAACGTCGACTAATACTGAAAGAGAAAATTGAGAAAGTTGCCGCAAAGATTGAGATTCGAACTGTTTCTGCAGCTGATATTGACCTCCTAAGGAAACGAACTACCCTGAATGAGATTGAGGTTGAGGAGTTTGCTTCTATAGCTAAGGCTCTTAATCCTCAGGAGATTTATCTTGATGCAGCAGATGTGATTGCTGAACGTTTTGGTATTAAGATTGGCAAACTCAGTGGAATTGATGCAAAGGGTGCAATAATTGTTTCAGAACATAGGGCAGACTCGAAGTATCCCATTGTATCCGCAGCTTCAATCATTGCTAAGGTAGAACGTGACCATGCGATTGAAAACTTTCACAAGAAGTATGGTGATTTTGGTTCTGGTTATCCCAATGATCCAAAAACTGTGAAGTTTGTGAGAAATCTGATTAGAAGTGGAGAGAAACTACCACCTATCATCAGAAAAAGTTGGAAGTCAGTAACTAGAATGATTGATGAAGAATCAACAGACCAAACGAAATTAGACTCGTTCTAGATTAATCCCCAGACCTCTCTTCGATGATTTTCTTGAGTTCTCGAGGTTTGTCAATATCATCTAATTCGAGCTGTCTGATGACCGGAAGGTCCACCACACTTTCTTCACTTTGTCCTTCCTCTACGATAATCACCGCATCTGCCTCTGTAACCTTTGACACACTCTTGAGGATCTCTATGCGTTTCTTCAGGCTCCAACTCTTGATCGAACCGACTCCTGAGATTAGTGGTTTATCATTTTCTTTTGCTGCTACATGGAACGGTGCACGGTCGGTCCAAAGTACCTTCATCCCTAATCGAGCAAAAAACTCATTGACACGCACTTCCAGAGCATCTGTTGGAGTCCCATGCTGCATTGTTGGAACCTCTGCTCGCTCCTGAAATAGGTCGATGGGTATCATCAAATCTGTTTCAAGAACTTTCTCAAGTCTTTCAGCAATGTCTATACTGACATCCATCTCATCCTTTTCATAGGCTAGAACAGCCCTTGCTGATACTTGGATACAGTCTGCGAGGTTTCCTGTTGACATTTGTTGTTCCAATCTTGCTTCTCGTAGTTTAGCTCCATCAATGGCTACGAGTCTGCCACCTCTCTGTGCAAACTCTCTTGGCATTTTCTTTTCAACGATCATGTTTTGAAAGCTACGAGGTGCAATGGTAGACACTCCATGTCGCTTGTAGACAACTCCTGAATCAAGTTGACCTTTTCTTGTTTTATGACCAACAATTAATGGTGTTGCGTTAAAGAAATGAGCTACGAGTTGAAGGGCATCTGCATCTTCCTTAGTCAGAGCATCAATGTTCGATAATACTTTGACTAAGAGAAGTTGTTCTCCTTTTCGAGCAACTAGATCAAAACAGCTTGGTCTCACATCACATTTCGAAGATAGACTAAACCCGGCCTCATCTAATTGAGAAATGAGTTCTTGTGTGAGCTGGGTTCTAGCTTTTGTCAATCTTTTCGACCTTCATTAAATCAGTGTTAAACCCTTTTCAGGATATCTAATAGTGAAATCTAGCAAATTAGCTTTTCAAAGAATCATTTCTCTTTGAATCTCTTGGGGTAGTGAATACAATTCCAAGACTTGTTGTGGATGGCATCATCTGTCTGATAATCTGTACTTGCGGTCTTGAAAGCTGCTCAACTGGTTTCCAAGGAGCTAAATTTTCCCATGCTAGGTCATCATATCCTAGGATTTTATGAATCATGAATAATTCAGTCTTATTTCCAGATACTGAATGAATCCCTGGTCCGTAATCAAGGCGTCTTAGTAAAACAATAGGAAGTCTAATAGAATTATGAAATTGCTTTGGAACCTCATTGCGTAACCACTCAAGTTCTTCAGTCTTAAAGACCGATTTCTCACCAGAACGGGTCATGAAATGCGGATTATCTTCCTTGAGAAGGTGTACAAGACGGATTCTCGCGCGTGGTAGGTGGTCATTTAGTGTGTCAATATCATGTTCAATCAACTTGTCTATTTTGGAGTTCACGTCATATCCTCCGTCACACGACAGACAACGAATCTGTGATCCTTCTCTAGAGGTTCAAGATTAATATTCTCAACAATCTCTAGACCTTTATTGTCAAGTTCAGCTATCTCTCTACTATAGACTTCTTCAAGACTTGATATTGAATCAATACTCCGTGCTTTAATTGCTAACATTCCCCATGCCCCAAAAGAACAGAAGGTCTTCAGGTTCTCATATAGAATACTGGCCTGATTTGGTTGTGCTACATCCTGATAGACCACTTCTATAGTTCCTGATACCAGCGGAGCATATCGAGTGGGATGTCTAGCATCATCTAAGATGGGAATTATATTGGGTCGAACAGCTGCAAGCTGAACCAAATCTCTTACAGTCCGTTGAGAGAACTCAACTGCATAGATTACACCATTTGGTCCAACAATATCGGAGCAGTGACTTACTGTAGTACCTGATGCTGCTCCAAGATACAGAACCTTTGATCCAGGTTGGATTGGCATTTCCGTCAACCCTCGCTTGATTGCAGCAGAGAGCTTGGACCTTCTCGGTGACCATAGTCGGAATTCATCTTCTCCTTCCTTGACCAATTTTTCCCCATAGACACTAGTCCCTGGAACAAGTGACTTGGTGGATATTGATTTCTGCTCTCTGTCAGTTATTGTGTAGACTCCAGAGAATTTGTAAGGTTCGACTTTTGTCAATATTTCCTACCTCCACCTCGTCTTCTATTGTCCCGCTTGTGATCTCTCCTTGGTGAGTGATCTCTCCTTTGTGGTCGTTTCCTTTCCACTGGTTTAGGTGGTTTGGGCGGAGGCGGGTTTGGATTTTGTTTCTTGATTTCTTCCACCCGTTTCAAGAAATCTTCTCTAAGGGATATTCCAATGTTTCTATCTGAATATGCATCTATTCGAGCTGCAATTGATAATTTTCCTGCTAGCGCTCTAGCAATCTTTCCTCTCTGCCAGTAGGGTGCAGTATGAATCTCTGATACACGAAAGATGATCCCATGTTTTGGAGGATCGGCCCCAGTCTTGAGACTCCTGAATAGTGCTTTCTCTGCCCCAAACACTTGAACAGTGCTTGATGGCTTACGGGCAAGTTCTTTCAAAGAGCCTGCTAGACTAATTAATCGAGCTCCAACAAGTGACCCAACAAGAGCGGTCATATTTGGTGAAATATCCTGCATTACTATCTCAACATAATCTTCGAGTTCTTTTCGTGTATTGTAAAGGTCGTCAATGGCAATTGCAAGGGCCTTGATGATGTTTAGGTCTATATCTCGCAGTTCAGCTCCTATATCTCCCGGAATTGCCTTCAGAATAAGTTCCGTAGAGTCATCAGTAATTCCTGCTGATACTAGCAGGTCTCTTGTCATGCTCTCTTTATCACTGCATTCTTTGAGTAATCGTGCATACTGGTCTTGATCTTCTATTAATTTACTTAGTGAGGGATGATGAACTGAATACCACTCCCGCAGTCTCATCACAAGTATGTTAATCGATTTGTCAACTTCATCAATGGCGTCAATCGCATTCTTTACGAGAAGATCTTTCTCACCGCTAGCAGCACTAACTTTTGCTTTTGACAGTCTAATGGCCACATCACGTCTGAACGAGGAAATTTCCTCAGGAGTTTTTGTAACCCCTAGTTTTGTGAGATAATCATCTTGGTTCTCTCTAAACCATTTTATAATTTTATTCTCACTAATCTTCACTGATAGATTTCCATCTCGGGAGAGGACACGAGCTAACATCTGCTCCTCTACGAATACTTCCTTTTCACCTAGTTTTTCAATCTCAGCTACTATTGCATCAGTTTCAGGAGTTGCCTCACCCTCACCTATTGCTAAAAGATTAGAAACTGCCAATCCTACATCTGGATAGACGACATGCTTTGCTACAACTTCGTTTTTCTCATCAAGTACGAAGGTTCCGAATGCTGATAATGCGAGATAGACTGGCATAGTAAATCCGTCCAATGCTGGATTGAATGCTTGAGTATCTGTATTGCGAATAAATGTTCCCAACTAGCTTATTACTGAATAATATTCATCTCAAAACAAGGTGACGAAGTGAAGATACAGGGATACTGGTTAGCATCAGGAATCTTAGGTGTTACTGCATCTACGATGCTTCGTGCATTGAACTCGGGAGCAGACGCAGTTGTCACCAAGTCTATCGGGTCAATTCCACGAAAAGGTCATCATGGTCCAGTTCTTGCAACATCTCATGGAGGTCTCTTGAATGCGGTTGGTCTTACCAATCCTGGAATTGATGCCTTCGAAGAAGAGATGCAGATACTCAAAGACGCCAAAGTTCCAGTGATCTTGAGTGTGTTTGGTGATAGTCCAGAAGAAATCGCTGCAGTCGCAGAGAAGGGCGCCAAGATGGGACCATCAGCCATTGAACTGAACCTCTCCTGTCCACATGCAGAGATAAGCCAGATCTCACACAGTCCCAAGATTACTCATGACTATGTTCGAGCCGTAAAAGATGTAGTCGATCTTCCTGTATTTGCTAAATTGACACCCAATGCATCAGACTACGTTTCTGTAGGAGAAGCAGCTCAAGATGCAGGAGCAGATGCTATTGTTGCGATAAACACGGTACGTGGAATGAAGATAGATATCCATCAGAAACTCCCAGTTCTTGGCAACATAGCAGGGGGCCTTTCAGGTCCACCAATCTTTCCAATTGCAGTTCGATGCGTCTACGACCTTCACAATGCTCTATCAATTCCAATCATTGGAGTTGGAGGAGTATCAACTTGGGAGGATGCAGTGGAAATGCATCTTGCAGGTGCAAGTGCAATACAGATTGGTACTGCAGTGATGGAAGATATCGAGGTGTTCTCGAAAATCAAGAAGGGAGTGAATACCTATCTCAAAGAGAAGGGTCACAAGAGTGTAGATGATATTGTAGGTACCGCAGGAGGGACCAAGTCATGAAAATGGATGAACTCATGGGAAATCCTGTATCAGTACAGATATCCAAGGTCATCACTGAAACTCCACGTTCAAAGACACTACAATTTTCCTTGGAGAATCCAATCGCATTCCAGCCGGGGCAGTTCGTCATGGTCTGGGTACCCACCGTGGATGAGATTCCCATGAGTATCTCTTCATGGAATCCTCCTGAGATGGGAATCACAGTACAATCAATTGGAGATGCCACCCAAGCACTAATTTCAATGTCCAAAGGCGATTGGATTGGTATTAGGGGACCGTTTGGAAACCCATTCAGCACGAACTGTAAGAAGGCACTAGTTGTTGGGGGCGGTGTTGGAATAGCATCGTTGAAACCGCTTGTCTACAATCTTTTGGATGGAGGTTCAGAAGTCACTCTTGTTATCGCCGCGAAGACGAAGAATGAGCTAATTTTCCTTCAGGAGTTTGAAAAGCTCAAGCATTCTAATCTCAAAGTTGAAACCGCAACCGATGATGGCTCCTTAGGGTTCAAAGGATTTGCAACTGATGCCGTATCAATAATACTAGACGGAAATGAATTCGATAGAATGTACACTTGTGGACCTGAGCTGATGATGACTGGTCTCTATGATCTTGCTAAGAAGAGAAAAATCGGATTCCACGCCTCTCTGGAACGATTCATGAAGTGTGGATGTGGCATCTGTGGAACTTGTGCTATGGATCCAATAGGGCAACTTGTCTGTGCTGATGGACCTGTTTTCACTGGAGAGCAATTAGCAGAACTCACTGATTTTGGAAAATATCACCGCGATGCGGTGGGAATGAAAAAAGAGTGTTGAAGCTCAAGTAAATCAGATTATTTTCTGACTCCAATCTGCTGTCCTTGAATTACGCGTTTGTGGAAGTTTCTCTTGTTTCGTACACGAGGAATTGGTGAGTGCCTCTCACGACCTTTTACCTTTGGTGTGGATTCTCGGACTTTACCAGCTTTTGTTAGTGAACCGTGTGAACCAGGCATTGTAATTTCACCTTGTCTTACCCGTGATTCTGAAAAGTTATCATAAAAACCTATCCAATTGGCACTCTGTTTTTGACAAAAGATGGCATAATTCCACAAAGTCTGACGACCTTAAATGATGGAGTCGATACCGGGAAGTAAGGAATCTCTTCGAAACTGAAGTGGTCCCAGAGTTAGAGATCATCACTAATCTTGATGATGTGCTAGAAGAACAGATTCCTGATATGGTCAGAAGCATAAGACATGGAAAGCAATGAAACTATTGATCTCACGTCAATCCCCGAAATGAAATATAATTTAGTCGTGATGAATGTTCTTGAACTCTCTTAGGTGCAATACCAATTAACATATGTTTAAATTAATATTCATCTAATTATTAATTGAATGACTCATGAGTTCTCTCGATACAAAGATAATTGCTCAGGCTTCACTAGTTCTTGTCATAGTGTTGGGAACAGGATTTCTGGCTTTCGCAGGTTTTACTCAACCAATTGTCACTGTTGACATTCCTGAGGAGATTCAGGACAAGCTTGCCAGTGACCTTATCGAGATTCTCTTATCAACTTCTGTAGATCAGGAAGTAGATGTTATTGTTGGATGTACAGAACCAGGATATCTCGAACGGACTCTAGACGTAATAGGGAATTTTACACTGCTTAAGGATTGGACCAATTTTATGATGTTCCACGCAATGCTTTTCCCTCCGCAAATTGTGGAATTAGCCAGCGAGGACTTTGTTTGGCGAATTGATTACAACAGCGAACAAATCGTCGCTGGTTGAAAGAATTGAAGATGTATTTTGCAGCGCTACTTCATTCTCTTTAGATTGCAATCAGCTCAGAAACCTGCTTTCATTCGATACACCACTAAGCTGAACTATTTATCGACTTGAAATTCCATACTACTGAGCCCCTAGTAATAATTAGTATATCTACAATTGAGTGTTTTCATTGACTAGTTGATCATGGAAACTCCTACTCACATCCCACAAAACCTAACGACCTTAAATCCCGCAGTGTCCACAAAATTACATGACCCACTCACAGCTGCGTCTACTATCGAGGCCTTCCCTTAGTGAAGACCATACCCCCCTATACGTAGACGTCGATAGTGCGCGGCTGTGGGATTTAATTTTTGATGAGAAAGTCCATCTTGTTCTCAAAAGACCTGCTCTTGTTGAGCTTGCACGACGAAAGGATCCAAAATTGATGGATTACTGTGAAAACCTTGTCAAATCAGATGATTATGAAGAGTGGCTAACAGGTTTAGCCACATTGTCTGCAGTAGGAACTAACGAGGCTGTTGACAGTCTCATCCTTGCTTATGCACACTCATTGAATGAGGATAGGAGGACTGTTCTCACATATGTTGCGAAAATTCTCACTGCAGAACATATCAAACCATTTAGCATCATGGTCCGTGAGGTGGCAGTTCCTGGGGAAATCGAGATCACTGGTTGGACTAGAGTGGCTATATCGACTTTGCAAGATGCTTGCAAACGATTTGGTGTTGAAACAATCATTGACGGAAGAATTCCTGATTTAATTGAGGAAGCAACTGAATCCCACAATATTGATGACCTGACCACGACCCCGGAGAGATAATCGGTCTAGACCACATTCTATTAAACCAACTCTTGTTAATTTTGAGATAATATGACCGGTCCTAGCGATGATTATACGCTCTACAGAGAGATAGTTGAGGAACTCCTCAGCTCAAGTGAACCACTCAGTCGTAAGACGGTCAACAAGATCAAGAACAAGATATGCGCAAAATACCACTCAGAACGGACACCTTCTAATGCTGATATTTTACAGGTCACCATTCCAGAGGAAGCTGAGATTCTTCGCCCATTCCTGCAGAAACGTCCAGTCCGTACGATTTCTGGTGTGGCTGTAGTGGCTGCCATGACAACCCCCCATGAATGCCCCCACGGTAAGTGTGCATACTGTCCAGGTGGACCAGACCTTGGAGTTCCCCAAAGCTATACCGGTCATGAACCTGCAACCATGAGAGGTATTCAAAATGATTTTGATCCTTTCAGACAGGTAGATAGTAGATTGACTCAGCTGAAGACAATCGGGCACAGTATAAACAAGGTTGAGATGATAATCATGGGTGGGGACTGGTGCTCAAAACCAGTGGAGTACCAGCAGTTCTTTGTGAAAGGTAGTCTTGATGCTATGAATAGCAAAGTCAGTGAAACCTTGGATGAGGCAAAGAGAATCAATGAAACCGCTGAAGTTCGTAATGTTGGGTTGACCTTTGAAACTCGACCAGATTGGGTCACTCAGGAGAGTGTTGATGTAATGCTCGAGATGGGAGCGACTCGTATCGAGCTAGGTGTACAGACACTCTCTGATGAGATACTGGAAACCGTTCAACGAGGACATGGAATCGATGCTACAATACAGGCAACCAAACTGCTCCGTGATAGCGGTCTCAAGGTATGCTATCATATGATGCCAGGTCTCCCAGGAGCTACTCCTGATGGTGATATTGCAACCTTTGAACAACTCTTCTCAGATTCAAGATTTCAACCTGATATGCTCAAGATATATCCCACCCTTGTTGTGAAGAACACCAAGCTGTATGAATGGTGGCAGGATGGAAAGTACACCCCATACACCAACGAACAGATAATCTCCGTTGTAACATCGGCTGTAAACAAGATGCCCGAATACGTTAGAATTCAGAGAATGCAACGAGATATTCCCATGCACCAGATCGAAGCAGGTCTCAGTCAAGGAAATCTTCGTGAACTTGTCCATCAACAGATGAAGGCTGAGGGTCTAAGGAATCCGACTATTCGGTTCCGGGAAATCGGACACTTTCAGATGCGTACCAAGGAAGAAGTAAACCCAGAGAATATGCAACTTGTTCGTCGTGAATATCCGGCTGCAGATGGAACTGAGATCTTTCTTTCCTATGAAGACCCTGCATTGGATGTGCTCTTTGGGTTCATCCGCCTTAGACATCCTAGTGAAAATGCTCATAGACCTGAAATCACGGAAAAATCATTCATTATCCGAGAATTGAGAGTATATGGTCCAGTGGTTGATATCGGCGAAAGAGACACTGACGCCTGGCAGCATCTTGGATTAGGAGAGAAGATGGTCTCTGCTGCAGAAGAGATTGGTAGAGTGGAGTTTGATGCATCTCAGCTTCTGGTAAACAGCGGAATTGGTGTGAAGGAGTACTATCGAAAGCTTGGATTTACCGACAGTGGCCCCTATCTTCTGAAGAATCTCGGTTAATCAGGAAATCAGTGCTATTAGAACACGTGTTCCAAGTTTTGAACAAAATACTATAAACCGCCAAACAATTGAGGTAAATGAAGAATCAAGGTGTGAGTTTCTTGAGCAAATGGAAAATTAACCCGGTTTCACTGATTGCATTTACTCTGAGTGGCGTATTGGTACTTATGGTTCAGTTTGGCGTCATCTCTCCAAGTGGATTAATTGTAATTTCCTTATCCCAATACATATTGTTGTTTTGGTTTTCAGTTTTATTTTTCATTGTTTCTATTGCAAATCTCGTTACAAGAATACCAAGGCATGCAAAATGGTCCACAGGGTTTAGTGGGGAGATTGCTCGTACTGTAAAGATTGCCGGCGAAAATAAGGACTATTTTATTCGAGGTAGAGGTGATACTTCCATCAAAGAGGTTCTTCTTGAGAATTGGCCATTTAGTGAACAAGATCCTAACTCGAACTGGCATGTAGTTGATGAACTGGGGAATGATGTTACAAGTAAATCCCTCAAATCGATAGATGGAACTATGAGTGTGATCATCGAAGAATGAAAGTTCCTAGTGTTCTCCAAAAGATACCAATTTAGTTGATAGTGTATCTTGCCACTTCTGGATAGTCAAGAAATTCCCAACTACCCTTGAGACCATTCACAAGTGTACCTAATTCTAGATGTAACATAGCAATACCACAATCAAGACGTCTTGAAACGCTAACTCCTTCTCTCTTACTACTTGATGATACAGTGATTGAGTCATTACAAATTGCAAATCGCCAAGGTTGTCTGTTTGCTGTGGATGGTGCTAATCTGGCTCCTTCTAATGTGGAATCTATCCAATTCCCAATATTTTCTTCTTTTGAAAGAATGAGTTTGTTGAGATCCTTGCGCTTATACTTCTTAGTTGAATTTCCTACTCTATCTTTTTCCTCTTCAGAATAACCGAATGGAGTGATTGCCATTAGCTGCTCGTCATCCTTCAAATCGATTTGTTTCAAGACTGCTTCTCGTTTGTAGAAACCCCCTACCCAACATGTGTTTAGACCAAGTGCTGTCGCTTCCAAAATGACACCTTCTCCAGTGTATCCTGCACAAGCTTGGACATTGGTTTCAGTCATATCACCGATGAATGCAATGTAGTACGGAGCTTTGGTTACTTTGAAGAAATACTGACCCACAGCTCCCTTGAATACATCATTTGCGGGTTCTCTTACAACAACAGACCTCACGCTTGGAAATGGAGTAAATTCAGCACATACATTCTCAATACTAGAAGTGACACTCTCATCCGGTACTTCTCCTGAATATTTTCGTTGTGAGTGTCGTAGGGAGATTGCTTTGTACCAAGATTCAGCAGGGATTTCCATTTTTTCTACACCAGTAACTTAGACTATCACATCGAACACACATTAGTACCTACTATAGCTGCAAAAATGAAGTGGCGCCGAGGATGAGATTTGAAATATCTCTCTGGGAATATTTAACACCAACTCGTCTTTTCATCTTGTGTGATTAAAATGGATGATGGAAAGGCTCATCGCGTAAGCATGAAGGATGTAGTTTTCAAAGCTGATTGCAACAATCCGCCTGTTCTCAGAATTCAATCAGGAGAAACAGTTGTCTTTGAATGCCGAGATGCTTTCAATCAAACAATTCAGAAATCTACAGATTTGCCAATCAACTTTGATATGGAGCGAATAAATCCTGCTACAGGTCCAGTGTTTGTCGAAGGTGCGGAACCTGGAGATACCTTAGAAGTCCATATTTTAGATATTGATATCGCAAAACAAGGATCTTGCTGTATACTTCCTGGTTTTGGTTATCTTGCTTCAGAATTTCCTGAACCCTGGACTAGAATAATCCCGATTGAAGACGGAAAAGCGATTTTTAGTGAAAAGGTGAAGATTCCTATAGATCCTTTTCCAGGTACTCTAATTGTTGCACCTGCTGAAGGCTCTCATGGCACTCTTATTCCTAAGGAGTACGGTGGCAATATGGATTCCCGTGCTTGTACTGTTGGTACTATTGTCTATCTACCAGTTTTTGTCGAAGGAGCTCTGTTTGGTGTTGGTGATGTTCATGCAACTCAAGGAGATGGTGAGGTCTGTGGTACGGCAATAGAGATTGATGCACATGTCACAATAAAACTAGTAGTCAATAAAACTAAGAAAATACAACGCCCTCAATATGAAACCAATGAGTACTTCATGACTACCGCTTGGGGTGAAACAACTGATGATGCAGCGAAAATTGCTCTGAGGGATATGATTGATTGGCTGATTACCAACAAGGGACTGACCCGGGAAGAAGCATATGCTCTTTGCAGTTGTGCTGTTGATATGAGAATCAGCCAGCTTGTTGATATCACTCCAGGAGTACGAGCAGTACTTCCCAAATCCATCTTTACTTGACTCTTAGCAAAAGGAAAATGGCGCCGAGGATGAGATTTGTTCGACTCCACGTAATGTGGAATTTTTTTTGAAATTCATCATAATGCATCTATAAATTCTGATATTCGATTTAATGATCGCTCTCTGAATTCATCAAAACGATGTTCATTGAACAAATGGATTTCGTGATATACCTTTGTCAATAGATTTCTATGATTTTGAGGTAATAGGAGAATTCTACCATTTGCAACTGCAGAATTCCAGATAGGGATTGGTTGTTGTTCTTTGCTATTATCTAGGAGTGATTCCTCCACGTTCTTTAGTTCATGTAAAATATCAAAGATGAGATTTCTTCCAAAATTCAATTCTTCTAATCCTTTTAGAAATTCTCCTAATGAGATTGCAATTAAAATACCAATAAATGCCCCTACAATTTCAATTGTGAGGTTGGGAAGATTGGGTAGTTGCAAGAGAATCAATAATATTGCAGAAATAGTACCGATTAAAGAAATAGATCCCCAGAATGCAGGCTTATTTGTTGGAAGTGCATCTAGACTTGCTAATAATGTATACCAGACTAGGTTAATGCCACAATAAAACAAGAATATTATGAGTTGTTGTTGTTGATAGAAGATAGTAGCAATTGAAGCAATTTGAAGAATCAAGAATAAAGATAGATTAGCGCCAATCCATTGTTTCCTGTCCTCACTCTTTATAGAGAGAGGCCAAATTGATACTATTTTATCATCTTCCTTTCTCTCACTTAATTGCAATACAATAAACGAAACTGCGAGGATGAACCATGAAATTGTACTCGTTAGAATTCCAATTTCAGGATTGTCTACTATTGAATCTAGATCTTGTGAACTTACAATTTGGAGAAATGCAGTGACTGAAATATAGGATATTGTTATGAATAGTATCAGCAGTACCATGATTCCCCACCGAATATTCTCCTTCTGAATGTATTCTCCTACCTTAGATCTACTCATACACATTTTCTGATTTTGCTTATGTATTAGTTTTGTTATAGCTTGTTTAGAAGAGATGGCGCAGAGGATGAGCGACCCTTCATCAATGCGGATTCTCAAATCTTGATGATTCTACATAGGCCATCGTTTTCTGATGTAACTAGTAGTTTCTTCCACATCCAGACTCTTAGTGCTATTGCCCAATCTGACCGGGAACAATTTCTCCCCTCTGTTTGATTTGAGGAAGACTGGTGAATCAGAAGGATTCACGTAGATTAAACAGGCATCCTTTCCTTTTTGCTCTTCAAACCTAATCTTCACGAACGCTTCATTCACCTTTCCTAATCTAGACTCTATGATCTGTCTTAGGTGGAGTTGGAACCCATCATGATTCTTCTTTGGTAGGGTGTTCAAATCCTCTTCGAAACCACTTATTACTCCATCATCATCAACACCGATGAGAAGCACACCACCCTCGGAATTCATGAATCCTGCAATTGTCTTTGCGACTGCTTGCTCAAGGTTCTTGTTTATTCTACGTTCTACGACATCCCATCTAAGAGTTGTTTTGAACTCGACAAACTCATTCTCCTTTGTCTGAAGCAACTTGGCTAGAGGAAAACCAAAAATGTGTGGCTCAACTTGAGGCTCAGATATTTCCGTACGCCTCACCTTGACTTTTTTCTCTAGTTCAGTGTTGGGAATCAATGTCTTCGATCGAAGTGAAGCAAGAATCCGTGTGAGGTGATTGATCTTTCCCTTGCAGGTAGTTTTGCCTTCAACACTATTGAGCTTTTGAACGAGTTTCTCACTGTTCTTCGATGGATTTGTCTTGTAGTAGATTGACATACCGGATAGATAGTTTTTGAGATCACGGACTAGATGTTCAATACTACGAAGAGCCTGAACCTCAACTTTCTCAATCTGTTGTTTCCTGCTGCTACTAACAAAATCCGAAGCTGCATTTTTGCCTATTTGCCTTCCAATACCAAGGAGGTCAGTAATTGCTGCACCTCCCTTTCTTGCTAGTGTCTTTGCAGTCTTTGATACCTGCAACTGTTTTATCTGTTCATCATATTGCGACTTTATTACAGCCAATCTGGATTGATATGATTCCAGTTTCAGCTTGATATCTTCGGACATTTTTCACCACCTGTTTCCCAGTGTTAGTTCTGAAATCAACATCTAAGTAATTAAACCTCACCACTCAGATATTCCGAGTCAACAGGAAGGACGACTGCTTGTCCCTACAATATATTGGATAATAAATCGAAAGAAGATTTCTGTGAATCAATGGTATCGAAGAATGGTATCTTTGGATTTCGAAGAATTTTTTGTCGTAAGGGCATATCTGAAGTTGAAATAGGAAACTCTGCAAATGGATTATGCCAAAGAGTTACTTCACGTCTATCTACTGTGAATGGAGTTAGATTATTCACTGAAAGAATCCCACTGACTCGTGTGTATTTTTTGTTATTATGTACTCCCCAGAAACCCTTGCCGTTCCTCCAAAGATAATGTTCTTGCTCATTGAAGCGGAGGATGTCATTACCCATTAGAGCTTGTGCGATAGCAATATCATCAGTTACAGGTTCTCTGTCTATGACATTGAGCGCGATTAGAAAAGGTTCTTTCAAATGTTTATACTTCTTCGCTTTATCTCTGAACCTCTCTCGAATCCTGTACGGAGTAGTAACCACTTCTACCCCAGATCCGACAGATATAGCTGCTCCAGACACTCCTTCAAGTTTTGGTTCTCTTACGAATACACTACCGATATAGTCAGAGGTTAATTCAGACAATTTCTTTGATAATTCCATATCAGAAGTGTCTTCTTCAGCAGAATCCCTGTTTTCATCGATTTGTGTTTGTATTTCCTTCTTCACCTGTGAGGGCTTAAGAGATGTTTCTGGATATCCCCCAAAATGGATTGATAATCGCGTGCCATCTTCCAGATTATCTCTAAGATAGTCTATTACACTGTCTTGATGTTTTACACCTCTTCGCTTTTCCTTCTCTGGAAAAGATACAGTTGCTTCACAATAGAACTCTTCTCCTAAATCATTCGTCAGAAGCCAATCTGGTCTTTCCGAAGCACCCTTCCTTTCGGGGTGTATTGAAACATCATAGTCTAATGCTTTGAACAGGGCTTGATAATATAACTCGGTGAAAGCCGAGATGAAAGGAATATCATCTCCTCTTCTTATCCTTCCGCGAATATCTTTATTCTCTGGAAACAATGAATACATCATTTCGACATAATCTCTACACTGTGATATTTCATCTCTGGCAGATCGATTGAGGTAACTGAAAATGGATTCAGAACGGTATTTTGGATCCAATTCAGTTCGTTTGACATCATCAAATAGCATCTTATTCAGTTCTAAGTCTATGAATTTGTATTTATGAAGTACTATTAGTTGCTTCTTCTTTCAATGCGATTAATGAAGAATCAGAAAGAATGGCGCCAAGGATGAGTAATTATTATCCATTTAATCTCTAAATGTGAAGAAATACTCCTTTCTTTCAACGAAGGGATTTTGCAACTTAGAAATAATCAACAAACTTCCTTCCTCCTTTGGCCAGTTCCATAGTATCTTTATCTTTTCTTCAGTAAGATGAACTTTATCGAATTCATTGGGCAGATTTATGATCCCGCCCAAACTTGGTTCAGGTGGTATCGTTTTGTATCTACCGAAGATATATTCCCTTCCAGACTTGTATAATTGGTAGGCTAGTATAACTTGGAGTGATAGAATGATATTGATTGCAATCTCTCGAAAGTCATAACCCAGAAATTGTCCTACTATTGCAATCACCACAGCAACGATCAGTATAAACCAAATGAATTTGAGGAATACTTGCTGCTGTCGAAACATCATCCTTCTTGCTCTCGTGGTATATCGTAATTTTTCAGGCTTCATATTTGGTGAGAAGTCATGCCAAGGAGATTCCATAGTTAAGCGAATTTTCATTCCATCTTTGAGCCTTAGGGATGTGTCCTCATCGTTTGGTTCATATCCTTCTCCATAATAGTGGAAATAATCCCAATGTGCTTTCTTGAAGGCCCAACTATCATCACTTGTTTTTTCCACCCAAACAAAGATTGGAGCATAATCCATCTCATGAGCAAGAAAGTTTTTCCATTTGAGATATATCATACCTAGAAGAAGCAAACCATACAATACTACAGAAAATAACATGAAAGGCTGGAAGAAAATAGGAATTTGAAAAGGCCCTAGAAACAATAGAACACTTGTAGGCCTGAATCTCCATCGGCTACTATTCTTTATTCGATTCCAGTCATTATAATGTGGTTTGGCTCCAAAATAAGTTAGAATGATAAATATGGAAAAAGCTATGAAGTATACTAGAATTGGTGAAAATACAGAAAGCAAGGAGATTTCAAGGAAACTGGCTAGAAATAAAATAAAGGGAAAAATCAACATTAAATTCGTGCTTACACCTGTGGATTGTTTCAGGAAGATTAATAGATATTGAATGCAAATTTCTCTTCCATCTTTTCGCTCCAGAACTCTATAGAACCATGAATTGTTTTGGCTGTTTAACTCATCTTCTAATTCTCTACCTATAATCTGGACTTCAGGGTGAAACTGTGAGATTAGATTTCTATAATCCTTCGTTCGATCTTCTGCAATTGGCTCTCCATCTGAATCAATTGGAATTTCCATATTGACTGATAGATGATTGGGTACTTGTCTTGGAAGAACAGGATTCGAATATCTTCTCCATTGTCTTGGCCATTGCACTTCTCCAGTCATTCAAGAAACCCCAAAACACATAATTCAGATGATGAACTGCTCATCAACTACTTCCAATATATAACTGATATTGTGAACCTCCTGCCCTCAATGGACCTTCGAGTTCATGGACTGCTATTCTTCCCTTTTGATTTCAAGTTCGTTGTTGTATAGTACCCTTTCGCACTAACATGCAATTATTCTTGTCTTCCATTTACTCAGGAAATAGAATAAATGGCGCCGAGGATGAGATTTGTTCGACTCCACGTAATGTGGAGATTTTTGAATATTCATAATAGGGAGTTAGGGTGTTCAAAATTCTCCCATTTCATATGTAAATTATCCATTGCCCAGTGGACATACCGATGACACTTCTGACAAAGAGCGACCCATTCACTTGGATCTAGCAATTTCAAATTTCTTTCTAATCGCAAGAAATTACTACGATGAGGTCTTCCATCCTTTCTATGGATAGCTGGTCTTCGATTATCTTTATCTGAATCACATATACTACACTTTTCACCGAAGATACGTTTACGTAATTCATCAATGGTTTCTCTTTCATAATGCCCATTTCTCTTAGATTCCTTCTGCATGTCAGAGAGTTCGTACAGGTCTTTAGTTTTCGATATCTGTCGAACATTGTTATGTCGATGCTGCTCAATATCTTTCCATTCTGCACCATGTTGTTCATACATCCAATGCACTCCTCTATGACATGCAACACATAGTGCCACCCATTCCTCAGGATCTATAGAATCTAACTCACCTTTAATCCATAGCTTATTCTGTCTATGTTCAGTGAAATCTTTCCGATGAATTGCTATTGTCCTTTCTTTGTTACTAGTACCACATATCTTGCATTCTATTCCAAAAAGTTGCTCTCTCATTTCCTTCAGTTCTTGTTGGAATTTATCTGATCGTTCTTTGCGAGCTTCTTCTCGTTCCTCCTCAGAAGAGAAGTGTGTTCGAGTAACAGGTTTGTCCCATCTTCCACGAGGTTCCCATTTACTCTCTTCGAAAACACGTTTAATAGGACTGGGTGAACTGAGCCCAAGTTTCTCAGCTACTTCTTTTTGAGAGAGGCCTTCTTGAAAATACAGTTTGTAAACATCATCTGGATTAACTTCTTCTCTTCTTGGTGCTGAAGGTCTGGCTTCCCACCCCCTCTCTTTAAACATAGTAATGATGGTGTGTCTCTTAACCTCTAGTTGTTCAGCTATTTCTCTCTGTGTTTTGCCGTCCTCGAAATATAATCGGTGCACTTGATGAATAAGCGTCATTTCCAACTATTGTACCCATCTTCCAGCTTTTATTCTCATACCAATACAACAAACAAAATAGAAAGTGGCGCCGAGGATGAGATTTGTTCTATTCCACGGTTTGTGGAATTTTTTGAACTCATGCATCACGAAGATACTGGTTCGCCTGGTCTAGGAGTGCGAACACTCCGATTTTCAAGACCAGCGCCGTAATCCGGGCTTGGCTACCTCGGCTTAGGATTGTCACCGTTGGAAATGCCTTTTAAGCTTCTTGTCGTGATTGACTCTGGGGACTGAGAGAATGGACCACGGATTCAGATTCCATGACCACACCGCAGACATCACAATAGAGTGCTGGGCTCCTACTTTGGAAACTGCCTTTGAAGAGGCGGCCCTTGCCACATTCGAGGTGATTCTACATACATCCACAATTACACCTAGTGAACCGGTGGAGATTGAATCCCGTGGGTATGATCTGGAGGAGCTTCTCGTCGAATGGATTGGGCATCTTATTGCACTCATTGATATCACAGGTCGATTCTATTCAAAGTTTGAAGTTGATGGAATTTCAAGAAGTACAGATGAATACGTGCTGAAAGGCAGAGCAATCGGAGAAACAATAGACTTTGATAAGCATGATACGAAGACTGAAGTCAAGGCGATGACCTACGCTGACATGAAGATTGACCAGCAACCAGATAAAACAACACTCTATTTCACACTGGACCTATAGGAGAGATGAAAGTGACAATAAAGGTAGCAATTCCTGATACAAGCCTCAGCGATAGTACTAACCTTCGCCAAAAGACAACAAAGGCTGGAAGGATTGCACGTGCCCTCGCAGTTTTCCGTGTTGAGGAAGTCTTTGTTTACAAGACTGGTTTCCTACCTCCATCAAAAATGAGAGATGCGGACCTTCTTGTGAAAATCTTGAGATATCTTGACACACCTCAGTACTTGCGTCGGCGAGTTTTTCCAAAATCCCCCTCATTACAATTCACAGGTACCCTTCCTCCACTAAGAACCAGAAGTCATCCATTACAGTCATCTTTAGCAGATTTAACTGAAGGAACCATAAGATGGGGTGTTCAAGTGCGCCCAAACCAGATTGACCTTGGTTTTAAAAAATTAATCAGTTATTCCGAATCAGTAAGTGAGCGTGACCCTACTCTCTTCAAAGTGGTCAGTATATCCCCTAGAATTACACTTGAAGCTATTGAGCGCTCCGATGTGCAGGAGTACTGGGGTTACGAAGCTAGAAGAATTGGAGGATTGGTAAGTTTCCTCAAAGAGTCCGAGAACATGACACGGATTGGGTTCTCAAGAAAAGCACCCTCCTTCAAGAAAATGGTAGATGATCTAAGTTCTACAATCTCGAACACAGGATCAATTCTTGCTATCTTTGGGGGTCCAGTACGCGGAATCACCGAATTATGTGTCAATGAGAAAGAGGATGTTAAGCACCATATTGACTTCTGGATCAATACAGTTACGGATCAAGGGACTGAAACTGTTCGATTGGAGGAAGCATTGGTCATCAGTTTGGGACTGATGAATAATTCATTTGGTGAAAAGCTCACAAAATCTGGTTACAATAGCTAAACTTTACACATACGCGACCTTTTTAGAGAAAAGAGGTAGAAACAATTCAACCTCGATATGCTCCTCTACAAAATCAAGTGAGAACTACACAATGCTGACAAATCGTGTACAACGTTTGAGAGAACAGAGTGTGAACACTAAGCCCTACATATATACTGAGCGTGCAGAACTTCTCACCGACTTCTATCAGAGTGGCGGAGCTGACAGTTTATCCATTCCAGTAGCTCGAGCGCTAGCATTCAAGCATATCTTAGAAAATAAGACAATAATCATCAATGAAGGAGAACTAATTGTAGGTGAACGAGGGTCTGCTCCTAGGGCCACTCCAACCTATCCTGAGATCTGTAGCCACACAATTGAGGATCTTGATATTGTTAACTCAAGAGAAAGAACTCCTTTTCTGGTGAGTGATGAAACAAGAAATACCTACAGAGATGAGATAATCCCATTCTGGACCGGTAGAACTATGCGAGAACGGGTCTTCCAATCAATGTCTGAAGACTGGATGATTGCTTTCGAATCTGGAATTTATACAGAGTTTATGGAACAGAGAGCACCTGGTCATGCAATATTGGATAACAAAATCTACCACAGAGGACTCACGGATTCCATAGCAGACATCCAACAACATCTATCCTCTATTGATTACTATGGTGATCCAGAGGCATACTCAAAGGAACAAGAGCTCAAAGCAATGGAGATTGCCGCCAATGCAGTCATTTCTTTTGCAAAGCGTCATGCAGACAAAGCCCGAGAGTTAGCACTATCGGAAAAAGACCCTGGTCGCAAAAAGGAACTCAATAGAATTGCTGAGGTCTGTGATCATGTCCCAGCTAATCCGCCACGTGATTTCTGGGAGGCTTTGCAATCCTACTGGTTCGTTCATTTGGGTGTGATTATCGAACTGAATGTCTGGGATAGCTTCAATCCCGGACGATTAGACCAACATCTTCACCCATTCTATGAGAGAGGTATCAAAGATGGAATACTCACGAGCGAGTCTGCAAAGGAGCTTCTACAGTGCTTCTGGGTGAAGTTCAACAATCAACCTGCTCCTCCCAAGGTTGGCATTACTGAGCAACAGAGCGGCACGTACCAAGACTTTGCGCTCATCAACACTGGCGGTTTGAAAATCGATGGGTCTGATGGAGTGAATGAGATTTCCTACATGATCCTCGAAGTCTGCAATGAGATGAGACTGATTCAACCCAGTGTCTGTATTCAGATGAGCACTGAAAATCCTGATAATTTCCTCACGAGTGCTGTTGATGTGGTCAAGGAGGGTTTTGGTCAACCATCCATGTTCAATACCGATGTGATAATCAAAGAATTCCTTCGAGCTGGGAAATCAATTGAAGATGCTAGAGTTGGTGGACCCAGCGGCTGTGTAACAGTTAGTGCATTTGGAAAAGAGAGTTGTATTCTCACTGGTTGTTGTAACTGGCCTAAGATATTGGAAATTACGCTTCACAATGGTGTTGATCCCAAGACAGGGAAACAGGTTGGTATCAAGACTGGAGATGCAACCTCATTCAAGTCATTTGATGAACTATTCTCAGCATACAAACAACAACTCAAGCATTTCATTGATTTGAAAATCAAGGGAAATAACATCATTGAGCGGTTGTATGCTGAACATATGCCTGCACCTTTCATGTCACTCCTCTTCGACGACTGCATTCAGAGAGGAAAGGATTACCACAATGGCGGCCCGCGTTACAATTCAACTTACATTCAGGGAGTTGGAATGGGGACGGTTACTGATTCACTTTCTGCTATCAAGTATCATGTATTTGAGAAGCAAAAGTACTCCATGAACGAGCTTCTTGAGGGAATGAAGACTGATTTTGAAGACGAAGTCATGAGAATGACCCTTTTGAACAAGACCCCAAAGTATGGAAATGATGATGATTTTGCAGATGATATAGCGCAAGCTGTCTTTGAAGCATATTTCGAAATCATTGATGGTCGTCCAAACACCAAGGGCGGTGAGTACCGGGTCAATCTTCTTCCTACAACAGTGCACATTTACTTTGGACAGGTCACTGGTGCTACTCCGGACGGTAGAAAGGCTGGTGTTCCATTATCTGATGGTATCTCTCCAAGCCATGGTGCGGATAAGAAGGGTCCAACTGCAGTCATAAAATCTGTGTCCAAGATTGATCATTGGAAGACAGGTGGTACACTGCTTAATCAAAAATTCATGCCAGATGTGCTGGCTGATGAAGAGGGTCGTAGAAAACTTGCGGACCTTGTTCGTACTTACTTCAAACTGGGTGGTCATCACATTCAGTTCAATGTCATCAAAGCAGAAACTCTCAGAGATGCTCAACAAAGCCCAGAGAATTACCTTAACTTGATTGTCAGGGTAGCTGGCTATTCAGACTTCTTTGTGAATATTGGAAAGGATCTACAGAATGAGATTCTCGCAAGAACCGAACATAATCGACTCTAGAGAGCATTTTTCGTGCAAGTTGGTAACTATAGATGCACAATCAGGGACATCCTTGGCCAGTTGACAATCTTTAAAAACACACTTCTGCTTGGCGCGCTCGTAGAACGAATAGCCCAGTCTATCGGCCGTTCGATACGAATACCAATTTGGTGTTAATAATGGCACACAGAAAAAAGCATGCACCGAGGCGTGGCAGTCTAGCTTACTTGCCACGAGGTAGGGCATCTAAATTCGTGCCCCGTATCAAGAATTGGCCTGAGTATAAAGACGGAGCTGCAAAACTACTTGGTTTCATCGGTTACAAGGCTGGTATGACCCATGCGGTCATGACGGTTGGAAACGTTGACAGTCCCTTCGCAGGACAGGAAACCGTTGTCCCCGTCACAGTGATTGACACACCACCGATTAGGCCGTTCTCAATACGCGGTTATGAGGCCTCAGTTTATGGTCTCAAGTTGACAACTGAAGTTCTTGCTGGCACCATGTCAGAGGACCTGAAGAAGGCAATGCCCTTACCGAAAGAGTACGACCATGATACCAAGATGAAAGAGTTCGAGGAGAAGCTCGACTCGTTTGCTGAAATCCGGATGCTAATACATACTCAGCCAAGGCTTGCGGGAATTGCGAAAAAGAAGCCTGATGTAATGGAATACAAGGTTGGCGCTCCAAACGTTAACGAAGCCTATGAATACGCAAAGAGTATTCTTGGTACTGACATTCGTGTCGCAGATATCCTCAATGAGGGTATTCTCATAGACAGTATTGCAGTGACCAAGGGTCATGGTTTTCAAGGTCCAGTCCGACGATGGGGAATACGAATCCTTCAGCACAAGTCACGAAAGACAAAGCGTGGTGTTGGATGTATTGGACCATGGACTCCTTCAAACATCAGATATTCAGTACCCCGACCGGGTCAGACTGGTTTTCATACGCGAACTAGCTTCAACAACAAGATTGTGAAGATGGGTGAGCGTGGTGAAGAAATTACTCCCTCTGGAGGGTTTGTAAACTACGGTGTAATCCGTGGTGACTACATTATGGTTCATGGATCTATTCCTGGTGCAGTAAAACGCCCAGTACGAATCAGATTCGCCATACGACCCAAGAAGGGTCACGTGGATGAGCCCGTGCAGATGAGTTACATCAGCACAGCATCAAAGCAGTAGGAGATGACAGTCTATGGCAAAAATTAAAACTTACACACTAAAGGGTAAGGCCAGTAAGGAATCTGTTGATTTACCCCCTCAGTTTGATACACCATATCGACCAGATGTGATCAAGAGGGCGGTCTTGGCCGTACAATCACGTAGACATCAACCACACGGCGTTGATGAGTTGGCTGGTAAGAAAAACACCGCTCAGAGCTGGCAGACTGGTCATGGTAGATCCAGAATGCCTCGTATCAAGGGTAGTGGTACTGGTGCAGCCAATAAAGCAGGTTTTGCTCCAGGTACAGTCGGTGGCAGGGTGGCACATCCACCTGAGGCGCGGAAAGTACTCATAGAGAGAATAAACAAAAAGGAGAACAGACTGGCAATTCGTTCTGCGATTGCTGCAAGCTCGAACCCCGAGTTTGTGAAGGCTCGCGGTCATCGTGTTGATAATGTTCCCCATATTCCTCTAATTGTGAGCAGCAGATTCGAATCACTCGAAACCACAAAGGAAGTCCATGAGACCCTGAATGCTCTCGGTCTTGGTGATGACCTTGAGAGAGCAAGCAATGGTCGAGCTGTTCGAGCTGGAAAAGGGAAGATGCGCGGTCGTAAGATGAAGACTCCCAAGTCACTGTTGATAGTTGTCGGCACTGACACTGGAGTTGGCAAGGCTGCACGAAACCTTCCTGGAGTGGACATCGCTGAAGTTCACGGCCTGAATGCGGAGCTCTTAGCTCCTGGAACACATCCTGGTCGCCTTGTGGTCTGGACAACATCCGCCATTGATAGGCTTGGAAAGGAGAATCTATTCATCTGAGGTGAGCTATATGAGAGAGAGAGATCCAAATGAAGTGATTATCCGACCAGTAGTGACAGAGGCTAGCCTTGAAGCGGTTGATGAACAGAATAAGCTCATATTCTATGTAGATCGCAAAGCTAACAAGAACACTATTCGATGGGCTGTGGAATCCCTTTACGACGTCGTTGTTGAGAAGGTTAACACACTGATAATGCCTGATGGAACAAAGAAGGCATTTGTGAGACTGGCACCAGAGTACAGTGCCGGAGAGGTTGCTACCAACCTCGGGATATTCTAAGGAGGCTTGTGAATGGGAAGAAGGATCCTCGTTCAAAGGAAAGGACGCGGTACTACTCAGTGGAGGTCTCCGAGCCACAAGAAAATCGCACCTGCAAGACATCCCAAGTGGGCTCCAGAAAAGACCTACGTAGGGACAATTCTAAATCTTCGTCATGAATCAGGTAGAGGTGCTCCTCTAGCTGAAGTGAGATATGAGGATGAAAAGAAGATCCATTATATGGTGGCTCCAGAGGGCTCATACGTTGGTCAAGTAGTCGAATGCGGTGAAGATGCTGCATTGGCAAATGGCAACACATTGATGCTCGAATACATCCCTGAAGGTACTCCAGTGTATAACATTGAAGGCAGTCCTGGTGACGGTGGCAAATATGTCAAAGCATCAGGTCTTACCGCTACAATCGTTTCAATCGACCAGACCAAGGCCATGATCAGACTCCCAAGTGGAGGTCAAAAGATGTTCAGTCCACGATGCAGAGCTACTATCGGTATTGTGGCTGGTGGAGGTCGTCCTGAGAAGCCATTCCTAAAGGCTGGTGCCGTCTGGCATCATGTCCGTGGAAAGGCGCGAAAGTGGCCTGTTGTTCGTGGTGCTGCTATGAACGCATGTTCACACCCCCACGGTGGTGGTTCTCACCAATCTCCTGGTAGACCGACTACAGTAAGTAGACATGCTCCACCAGGTAGAAAGGTCGGTAACATCGCCGCTCGACGAACCGGTCGCAAAAAGTAGTCCGAAGTTGACAGAGAAGAGAATTCTCTTCTCTCTCTCCTTTTCTTTTTGTTTTTTAGATTTTGCAAGAACTGTATGTAAGTAATATCCACATTCATATCCCAATATTTCCTCCCTATCGTAGAGGACTAGCAATGCGTCTCATAGCAGTACACTTACCAGAAAGGATTGTGACTGATATCCAAGAACTAGTGGAGAAAGGTCTCTATCCCAATCGTTCTGAAGCGATTAGAATCGCTATCCGTGATCTTCTGAAACGTGAATTATGGGAACAGAATATGGGTAAGAACGAGAGGATGAGTGAGGTCGTCGGATAATGAATTCACTAATCGATTCTGCACGGGAAAATAGTCGTACAGAAAGAGTGTATTCAACACCTCGGGATATTGGACAGGCTAGAATTGTTGTTGTTGGATGTGGTGGAGCTGGTAATAACACCATAAAGAGACTGATGACCATTGGAGTCCAAGGGGCTGAGTGCATTGCAATCAATACCGACCGTCAACATCTGGCAGTCACTACTGCTCATAGGAAACTATTGATTGGCGAAAGAATCACCCGCGGTCTCGGTGCTGGGGGATATCCCCATGTTGGAAAAGCAGCAGCAGAGGAGTCGGCTGGACAAATTACAGAGCTACTTCGTGATGCCGATCTTGTCTTTATAGCGGCAGGAATGGGTGGTGGAACAGGAACTGGTAGCGCTCCAGTTGTAGCAGAGATTGCAAAAAAGAATGATGCTATTGTTGTTGGTGTCATCACAATGCCATTCAAATTAGAACGTACTAGAATCGACAAAGCTAAAGCTGGTTTAGCTAGCCTTCAGGAGAATGTTGACACAGCAGTTGTTATTGACAACCAAAAACTGATGGAGCTCGTACCCGATCTTCCACTAGAAGAAGCCTTTGGCGTTGCTGATGAGGTCCTTGCTAATATGGTCAAAGGAATCACTGAAACTATCACAATGCCTAGTCTAATCAATCTGGATTATGCAGATGTTCGTTCAATCATCTGTAATGGTGGTGTTGCTATGGTTGGACTTGGTGAGGCTACTGGGACTGATAGAGCAAGTGATGCTATCAAGAATGCACTGAACAGCCCACTTCTTGAAGTTGATTGGAGCGGTGCCACTGGAGCTCTGATTCACATCACTGGTGGACCCGACATGAGTCTTGCAGAATCAAACAAGGTTGGTGAACTTGTATCTGAGAAGATGAGTCCTGATGCTAATGTCATCTGGGGAGCACGTGTTGATCCACGGCTTAGCGGTATACTTCGTGTAATGCTTATTCTCACTGGTGTAAAGAGTCCTCAGTTATTGCCTCGGTCAAAGGATGGATCTGGAATTTCAGTTGCTACTAAACGATTAGCTGAATTTGGTATCATTGGAACTAAGACAAAAACAATCGGTTCAGTTCAGGCACGAGAACGTGCTTATGGTAAGATCCCAGAAACAACTCGCGGGACTTGGGAGGATCGATTGAAGCCTCTTGAAAGAACACTAGCTAGTCGCAAAAAGAGAGAGCAAACCCCCAAGAGAAACACTGAGGAATTAGGTCTAAAAAAACTCCTAGAATGAACATTTTGTCTTGAAAAATAGTCTTTGAGATTCAATATCGCAGCAATGAATCTAGCGATTTCCATTGTGGGTAGCTATTTGCACAGTGGACTCTTGACAATTTTATTTCAACCTCTTTCCCAAAGAATAGCAGATAGAAATATCAAACCTATTACCCAATCTGGGAACCAACCAAGATACAAGGTAAAGAAGAAAAGAGTTGAAATTCCTACAATTGCAAGTAGTATTGTGATATATTCTAATGGGTCATCCAGAGATGTTTCTTCTTCCTTGATTTCCTTTCCCCATGCAAGAATGAATAACACTAGGAGAAAGGGAAACCACATTGGATTGTAGTCATTAATGTTTGTAAATCCTATAAACCCAATTCTGATTACTCCAAAGAATAATATTGCAAAAATAAATTGAAGTACTCTTGTCTTTATTCCTGAACGTGCTTCACGATTGAATCGTTCTCTGTTCTCAACTATGTAAACCGCTATAGCAATTACTATTACCATCAAAAGTGCTGCGATTTCATTTATCTGGTATCCTAATGATGTCATTTAGCTTACCACCAAAAGGGATAGATAGCAATGAGCAAATATTACAAATATCACAAAACACAATATTGCGTCTTGTTTCTTCTCAGATATTTTCAAGATTACTCGCTCCCGTTTTCTAAAGTTGATTGGTTATCCTTTGGTTTCATCCTCTATTTCTTACCGTACTCAGCTTTAAGGTGAGAAGCCCATAAAGTATTCCAAATTCAATCACTGGTTGATTCATTTTTTATTCACTTCTTCAGTCACTGCCGTTGGCTTGATTATCGTAATAGCTCTAACACCCCACTTCAAAATGACATCTTAGAATTCCCATAGATCAACCACACCACAGAAAAATGGTAGAAGATATTCCTTATGAATGGATTTTAGAAGAACCTCCTCTCAAATATCGTCAGAAGCTACAATATTTCGTTGGATATTTGATGATGCTTGTTCGAATGCCTACCTCATAAGGTGGGTCACTTCGTAGTAAAGTATTGACAAAGGGGTTACAGATATCACTCAAAGAGATCGAGATATAGGATGCAGCAGCAATGATGAATCTAATATTCACTAGTTTCGCATAAGGAAATCATTCCATCTCGTTAGTTATTCATATTGATAGACTATGCAAGACCGTGTTCTTTCAACCAATCATCGGCGATAACAGCTACACGTTCGTAGAGTGGGCCGGAACCGTCGACTCCTTCAGGCGTAAATTAAAACTTCCCACTCATTCTTCTAACGATATCCCGATTCTTCGGGATGCCTTTAGACTTTTCCAAGTGTTTGCTCAGGTCAATGCTTACTAACCACTGCGAACAGACAAAAGGGGGGAAGTCCTCACGAATTCAGGGAGTATTGTAAATGCCATTCAACAAAGAACATGAAATGTATGACATTCTGGCGGACTGGTTGAGAAATCGTGAGGTGAATCCCTGTGAAGCCACCAGTGTTGATAAAAAGGAAGACTGGGCATTTTCTTTCTCGTTCGGTGGAAAGAAACACCGAGTGGATGTCATAGGACTGTATACCTATGACGACGGTATTCGATTTGTCGGAATCGAGGCCAAGCTCGAACCAAGGAAGGTATTGTCAGCTTCAAGACAGGCTCTCCCCCTTGCTAATTTCTGTCATGAGGTCTATGTTGCGGTTCCAGAAGAAACGTATCGGAATCTCTCATCAAGGCAGCAAGGGGAACTACGCGCCCAACTGTTGAAAGTGTATACAGGTCTATTATTAGTACGGGAAACTGGAAAAGTGAAAGTGACGAATGAGATTCCATTGGAGCCGAATCCATTCAGTCTTGACCTTCATAAAGAAGCAGAGGAACATTTCAGATGGACCTTCGATGCTCATAGCCTTCTCGATGTTTTCAGAAACAGAACGGGAAAGCGAGAACTCAAATGGCTGAAAGAAGACTGGACGGTTGATGAGTATTATTGCTGGGTCCACAACAAGCGTGGGCAAATAGATTTTGAAGAGGAATCAATTGAGATTGTGGTAAATATTCATTTGAAGAAGTTTCTAACTGGAGTGAGCACTACATTTTCCAATATAGCTATCCAAGTAGATCCTTTGAGTGATTTGACAAAGGAATTGCGAGGCCTTGTCAAAGATGGGAAAATAGTTACCCTACCTGTGCTGAAAATAAATCCGGAATACACGACTGCCTTTATAGAGATTGATGTGATCGACGAAGAAACCTTGCCCAGTATCGCTTCATTAGTTAGGACAATGGGACATCCAGAGGTGGTACTCAATGCCAAACTTCATAGACCTGCTATTCTCAAACCGAACGAGGACGAAGAAGATTTCATTGATTTGATAAGGGTGGTCTATGACAGACTTTTGAAGTTTGCACACATTCTTGAATCATTCAAGAATGAAGAGATGACTTCCGAGGCTGCTTGACCCTCTAGGAACTTCCGGTGACAGCTAATGAATTATCGTGAATCTGAAAGAAAAAGGATGATAGCTATTCGAGATGATGTTTTTCGAGATCCTGGTGGGGGAGTATATCTCTATCGCAAGAGAAAATATGAGAAAGAAGAAATTTTGAAGGATGCCACACTGAATCTGTGGGCGGGAATCAGAGAGGATGCTCTCGATTATTGTGAGAGGTATCGGATTTCCTGGTGGCGTGGAAAACAAGTGACTGGACACCTGCTTTCTTCACAAGTTGCGTGTTTCAATCACCTCTATTTTCTGAGACAGAGGAAAGATGTTGCAACCGCAATATTGAGGAATATCTGTCCTGAGATCATAGAAGCAGTGGTCGTCGATGATGGTCTTGTAGAGTTTGAAGTAATAGGCAGTCAGAACTTTCTCGGGGAGAGATCGCACAGCAGAGGAGTGTTTACGACCTCAATTGATGCAGTGATGGTAGGCAAGAAACAAGATGGGATGAATATACTGGTAATGATCGAGTGGAAATACACCGAGGACCCTAAGACAGAAGACGAGTATAAACCCGCTAGAGCAAAGGTATATGATCCATTACTCGCAGAACCTGATTGTCCAATTCAAGTCCAGAAGTTCGAGAGTCTGTACTATGAGCCCTTCTACCAACTAATGAGGCAGACTCTTCTTGGTTGGAAAATGGTTCAGAGACGTGAGTACAACTGCGATGAGTACATTCACCTCCATGTTATCCCTTCAAAGAACAAAGAGTTGAAAGAGAGAGTAACATCTCCTGATCTAGTTGGAGAAACAATGTCTGAAGCATGGCAAAATGTTCTCCGAAATCCTTCACAGTATCAAGTGCTTTCACCAGAGGAGTTTCTATTACCTATCGAAAGATGTCTTGACACCTCTTCAATTTTCACGTATCTCAATAGAAGATACTGGGGGAACGTATATGATAAAGCGACCTTGGAAGATTTCTTTGCATGACTTACACAAACATGAGATGCAGCAATGAATCTCATATTGACTAGTTTGGCCTAAGGAAATTAGTTGTTCATAGTGATAGACTATGCGAGACCGTGTTCTTTCAACCAATCGTCAGCGATTACGGCCACACGCTCATAGAGTGGTCCTGACCCATCGACGCCTTCGGGCGTTATGCGGAAGAACACTGATTTAAGGGTCATAGGTGTATCTGAACGTGAATGTTTGCCTTATTGGAGTGGTAGGAATTGAACATAACAACAGTTAGTACTAAATGGGCTAAGTGGGTCATGGTAATAACAACACTGTTGGCACCATCTGGAGTATACTATTTCTCGTTACGAAACTCAAATATTACAGTGTCAATTCATGCAATATTATGGGGCATTATGCCTGAACAATCTAGTAGTAGTGGATCAATCATATTTGATTCATACATCATTGTTGGAAGGGGACTCTTCGTTGGCATTTTCAATATCTGGTTTGGTTTTGAGGTCATTAGATATTTTAATAACTACACTCGAAAACGAACAGCCATTCTAGCAGGAGTACTATCAATTGCATATCCATTGGTATTGGCAGTTGTTTCATGGCCATGGATTAGTTATGCAGAATCTTTCGTCTATATGGGACCAATACCGATCCAGCTTGTTATTGGTTTATTATTGATGAAATACTTTGGTGAATCCAAACTCCTTGAACCTTGGAGTGATTCAGATGAAGTAACCAGAAACTAACTTTATTCTATTAAAGTAACATAAGAAAATAAGTGGGATGATATAAACAGGACAAAAAATCACCAATCGAAGAGCTAGAGGAATAAGATGCCGTGATGAATCTAGTATTGACTAGTTTAGCCGAAGGAAATCATTCCATCTCATTAGTTGTTCATAGTTAGTTACTATGCAAGACCGTGTTCTTTCAACCAATCATCAGCGATTACAGCTACACGTTCGTAGAGTGGGCCGGAACCGTCGACTCCTTCGGGCGTTATTGAAAAACTAGGTCCAAACCTGCAAAGTGCTACCAAGACATACCGCAGAAGTCCAACACTGAGAGCCCTTCCTCACTTATGCCCCACTTCTACATAGATTTGGCGTTTTGAGATTCACATAACCCGCTTTTTCCGATTCTAAGGTCTGGTGTTGAACTTCTGACATTGTGCATAGATACTTGATACTTCTCGTCACTGATTTTCATAAGATAATTCCACCAAAATACTGCGGACTCTGTTTGGTGGGAGTGTAAAAGGTAGACAAAGGATAACAATGATGAGGAATAGAGAATGAATACAGGACTAAACATAGGAAACATGCTAGGTAAAGCATCGAAGCTGGAACGGGTTCTGAACAGAGTGGATGACCCAGAATACTCCTATACCCGTGAGATGGGAAGAGTGGTTTCTATGGACAGTAAGGACATCGCACATGTTGGCAACACACAGGGTAGGATTGAAACTATGCATCGTGCAGTACGTGTGGACAATGGACAGTCACAGACCCTTGTCCTGTTCAATAGGCAAGTGGTCATGCCCCTGAATATTGGTGACGAGCTGTGGGCTGTAGGGAAACGCGAGCCAGCAGGAAGATTCCGTGCTATGGCAGTGGTGGTTCCATCACTACAAATGTATGCGGACCTAACAACCGAATCTGGTTTCCTAGGGTCGGTCAAACTACATGTACTCATTTCAGTCATGATTGGATTGGCGGGGTACGTTCTCTCAACTCAGGCAGGGCCTTGGTACCTCTCTTCCCAGTACCTCCTCGGTCTTGTACTAATGGCACTCAGTTTCATACTGTTGACCACAGGATTGTGTATGAAGCTGGTTTGTGGAATTTCCGAAGTCAGAGGTAGTAGAGTCAGCGCTAGTGAGTGGTTCATGATCGAGAAGGTCTTTGGTCGTACTGACCAATTAGTTGCGTGATGCAATCATTTGAAATTGAGGGCATGAAAATGCGGAGTTGTACAACTTGAGAGATATCGAAGAACTTTCAGATGAAGAATGTAGACTTGAATCCAATGACCTCAAGGAACATTCACTAACCACTGAAGAGCGAGATGATATCATTCGCAAATACAATGCTGATTTTCTTGGCGAAAGTAGTAGAGATACAAGAGAAATACAAGAAACCAAAGAACACGAGGTCAAATTCTGGAAACCACAGATTAAGGGTACTCCTGTTGATTCTGAAGAGGAAGTTATTACAATTCTGCAGGACCTCATTCCAGGCATCTTCAAGCATCAGAGGTTTGACAACCTAAGACATCAGATTTCCATGCATATGAGGACCACCCAAGAATTCGGTCATCGAAACAGGGTGACATACAGGGAGATTGCTGATTTTGCCAAACAGAATGAATATCCATCATCCACAATCGAAGCTTGGGTGCTGCAAGGAGTGCAGCCCAATTCATATCGCATCATCAACGAGAATGCTCTAACAAGGGAAAAGGCAGAAACCTTGGTTTCTGAGATGAGAGAAAAACTCCATGGACTCGACACTCAAACTAGTTTGGATGCGTGCTTGGATACTCCTCATCATGACGCGAGGACGAAGACCTTGCCATACTTCAACAAAGATTATGAGAATGCTTGCGGCTTTTACAGATTCCTTGATGAGTTAGGCGATGGCGGTGTGCTAAGTGATATTGCTAAACGAGTAGGGATTGATCGACTGGACGCACGTCGGTATATAGAGGAGAGGAGTATCCCTCGAGTAATACGTAAGGTCCTGAACCAGTCGTTAGATGAGGTTGAAACCATCGAAAGGCGACAACTCATCAAAGACGAGGTTCAGTATGAGCAACTTCTCTGCAGGCATCCCCACGTCCTCGATATGGAAGGATTTAGTGATATGGATCGCCATATGCGTGGGTATCTACACCTGAAGGAGATGCAGCAGTCTGATACAATACCCGATATCCCTCAAGAAGAACTGGCAGAGATGCTGAATATCTCGGGAGATCGATTGAACCTCTACCTGTCTGGTAAATCTGCCCCCCAAATACAGTCCACATTGTTGCTGAATGAAGATCTGAGGCTCAGATATGAAGGAAAGCTTCCTCCTCTTGCTTTTGAGAGCAGGATAGAACCTGAGTTGGTCTTCAGAGAATTACATCAATTCAAAGATTTGGAAAGCCCAGATATTGACGCTCTTGCATCATCTCTAAGGGCCATCTACGAGGAGACCGATATCACATCCAAGGTACGGTGGCTTGACCTACACAGATATGCTCCCACTGGACAGGAGTGGTTCAAAGGAGTTTCCAGATTTTGTGAGAATAACTGTTCTGAGATAGAACAAGCATTGAATCAGCAATTAGGATTAGATAGGAACAGTCCACAACAGTTACGTCTGGGTGTTATCTCATCTAGAGTCTACTTAAGACTCGAGAATATCCGAGAAACTGATTGGATGCAAATATACAATGACGAGATGTTCCACTTCCATGGTCAAGAAACAGTAGATGTACTTCTCTCTATGACAAAGGATAAGCTTGACATCAAGGGGGACATCTCGCTCAGTCGTCTTGTTCATCAAGTTGCTGATTACGATAAGACCCTGCCAAAACGCGGGATGAACACTGACCTACATTCCCTATCATCTTATCTTAAGGGTTCCACGTTGTCATTGCTACTCGATTCGTGCGATTTGACCGTACAGGACATACAAGACGAAATCTTTGCAATTGGCAGATTCGATAGACGTCTAATACGTAATCCCGAGTTCTCTGATGATGTCTTGGAGATCGATATGGCATTTGCAAGGTTATTTGGAGCTGGGTTGTCAGATGGACATATTGATCAGTTTCGGGTCTTCTGTTATGGCGATGCAGATATTGACCGTGTTAGCATATTCAAGAAACATGTAGAGTTCTTTGGAGAAGTAGATTATACCGAAACCATCAGTGAGAGAAGCTTTCATGATCTCAGATATTCAAGCGTATTAGGTAGAATGCTTGAGAAACGGGGTTTCACAGTAGGCGATAAGACAGTCCAGAATAGAGGGATTCCAGAATTCATCCTGAATGGTCCGATTGAGGTTCAAGTAGAGTATTTGAAGCAGTTATGGCCCGAGGATGGACATTTCATATCGGGAGAAACCAATCATACCTATTTTGGATGGACTCGTTGTGTATCATTGTTAGACCCTGAAAAGGATTTGAAATATGGGATTGAACGTGAGTCTGAACAAAAGATTCTATCATTTATTTGGGAATATGGTACTTATACTGAGGACAACTCATTCCAAAACCGAGAAACATATCCACGATATATCTTGACCGGAGGTGATTTATCCAGACACCTGAAGAACAAGGACATTACCATTTCAAATTCAGCAAGTTGGCTAAATTCATTTATTGAATCGAACAAACCTCTATTAATGGAGCATGAACAGTCTCTTATAGGTAACATCGGCGTTGCTACAAGAAATGCCTTCGTTGAAATGACTTATTTTGTTGAAACAGGTAGAGTTTCTGTCAAATTCATTGCAGCCACTAAATCTCTTGATGATGCTATGATAGTAGCAATGATTGCACCTCCTGATGACAAAAGAAAGAGGATGAAAGTAATAGAGTGGGTTCAGTCGGAATCAGCAAGGTACCAGCGAGTCCGCAGTGAAGTGTTGGCAAAGGGCTTTCAGATTTCACTCAACTGGAAACGTTAGGTGCAGCAGTGAATCTAATACTGACTAGTTTTACCTGAGGAAATCGTTCCATTTCATTTGTTATTCATAGCAAGTTATTATGCAAGACCATGTTCTTTCAACCAATCATCAGCGATAACGGCTACACGTTCATATAGAGGGCCGGAGCCGTCCACGCCTTCGGGCGTAATCCGGATTTTATTCATGACGACGATCACGCCGGTATCTTCAAAGAATCTCACACCACCTGGTGGGAAGGTCTTCTCTAACTCTTTTGCTAGGCCTTCAAGACTGACCTCTACCTCAGCCACGGAGAATGATATAATGCTGTTTCCGTAGATGAAGATTTTAGGTATCTTCGACCCATCTTTCAAATCGACAACCTCTGATAGAACAATGCTCAATGTATTCTGATCAATTCCCTTGAGAATACCAGAGTAGTTCTTTCCATCTTTTGTTGCGACTTCTATTGTTGCGCCTACAACCGCTGTAAGTTCGCGATTGAAGGACCTCATTGCTGCGACATCTGACATTTAGATTCACCACTAAAGTAAGTAGCTTCCAGACTTTTGGCTGCGGACTTCCAGTTTTAAAATTGCTGTTAGCGCTGAACTACACTTCAGACTACCAAACCAGTATGTCGGTGCTTAAATTGTAAGAAACTGACCACATTGCAGCTCATACTAGAATTGAGGCCAGATATATGGTAACAACACAGATACAAGAAAATGTAGAGTCTGAACACGAGGGACTATCATCGTGGACCTCTGCAGGTCTTTTGAAGATAGCAGGTATCATGCTCACAATTTCTGTGGCTTGGAGAATTGTGGATCAGTTTGTACTCGGTCTTGGCAGTACATGGATGAACATTTTTCCATCAAAGCTGTTTCCATTTCTAATCCTGATGGGATTTTTCTGGAAATATCGTCCACACGAAATATGTTCGGTCCTTGGGTTATCTCGAGATAAATTACAGGCTCGTTTGATTATTGGAATTATGATTGGCATAATATTTGCTGTCGGAATTGATTTTGGTGGAACTATCGTATTTGCCCTCTTTATTGACCCTACTTACCCTCTTCAACTACATATCATAAATGAAGGATTACTTGGATACATGTTCCTCTTCTTCTTGGTCAATGCATTCCTTGAAGAAACTCTCTTCAGAGGTCTTCTACAAAACGCTTTCAAAACACGATACAGTGTGAATGCATCGATTATGATATCCGCAGTGTTGTTTGGCGTATGGCATGCAGGTTGGCCTCTTGTCAATGGGGCTGTGGGTAGTGAAGCTCTTGGTGCCATTGCATCAATGGTTTTCTTCACCATGATCCTTGGGATATTCTTTGGTGTCTATTATGAAAAGTTCAGTTCTGCGAAATCTCTTTTCGGACCCATAGCAGTGCATACAATTGTCAATTTTGTCAATGAGTGCTTCAAGATTGGTCCCGAACCAATAATTCAAGGTCCTGACATGGTCTTTTCTAATAGTGGAATGATGACGGTCACCTTACTGATGTTCTTCTTGATATTCATACCTCTGAGTCTATTCCTCTGGAAATTCAAAATAGAACAAGTGACTGCTTTTTGGCAGAGGAAAATTGGTGGTAACAACGACGAAGAACAGGACGCTTCTAAGAATGAGATTAAAGAAAAAGTGAATGATTATGTGGTGTAAGAAATGCAAGCAAACATAGGCACAGAATTTATTATTTTATCAGGAATCATGACGATTATACTATCCTTAGCACTGAGTATATTTTTAGGCTGGAAATGGTATAAACAGAAAGTTCGTCTAATGACTGACCTTCCATTGGTCTTTGCAATAACTGGAATATTTCAAGTACTGAATATGACGATACTGACATTATCTCACATTGGCGTGTTAGAACCCACAATGGAGCTGTTTCGAGTTCGCTCCATGGTGATCGGTGGTGCAATAGTACCAATCTTAGGTACAATCCTTCAAATCTGGACACCATCTTATCAGAAGTATCATAAAAGGTTCGTATTTTTTGTCACTCTGTACTGGTTCTCAATAGCACTTCTTGGAACATCTGAAGCAATTATCATGATATTGACCATACCTATACTGCTTATCATCAGTATTGTGATGATGCTCACATTCATTGTAACTTGGAAAACTGGAAGATTGAAAGAAATTCGAAGTGAGCTTATGATAGTGTCCGTTTTATTCATGGTGGCAAGTCAAATCTTGAGAGTTCCTTTCATGTCAACTCCGCTGTTCTATGTTCCCGATTTATTACTAGGAGTTTCTATGATTTTGATTGCACTAGGAATAGCAAATCCGTGGTACTCTAGAGCGAATAAAGTTCGTCAGGAAGAACCCACACAAATGGTACCGATTACAGAATGATATCCGATTAGTCATTCACAAAAGTAGAAAGAGGGATCTGAACCTGAAGTTTTGATCCCTCTCGAATGTTATACAGATCATGCTTTCCTTTTCACGAAGAAAACGCCAACAAGGATGATTACGACTGCACCTCCACCAATCATCAAAAGATCCATGGGAATTTCTCCATCAACTCCAGTTCCGCTGGTTGTTGTTGTTCCTCCAGTCACAGGTGGAACTGCATCGGGAGCTGCTAGAGGATACGGGTCTTCATTCTCTGCCTCACCATCAATAGCATATGGTACATCTACAATCTGGTCAGAATCTGCATCAGGTGATACCCAGTCATCATAGTAATTGTAGATGTAGGTATTGTTTTCCCCCTCATCATAGACCTGTGCTGCAGCACTATTATTGATGAACACATTTCGAGTGATTTCCATACATTCAGCACTTGCTGAGGTCTTCAAACCAAAATCAGCGGAATCCTCAATATGGTTGAATCTGAATGTTGAATTCTCCCCTGAGGCTACTGAGATTCCTATACCATCAGAACCAACTACTGAATTGTTGTGGATTAGACCAAAACTACAATCCATCAGAAACATACCATCCTCTTCTACATTGACGAGTGAATTATTGTATAGTTCAATATCATAAGACTCCAAAACGAAGACTCCATATCCTGATACGTTCGAGAGTTCATTGTGCATAATCTCAACAGACGAAGCGTTTCCTAGATGAATACCTAGACCAGTCACTTCGTTCACATAATTATCCGTAATCTGACAATTTGTTGCAGTAATTAGCACCTGAATTCCTGTACCCCCACAGTTTGTGACAGTGTTTTCAGAGATTTCGGAGTCAACTGCAGTCAATATACGAATCCCTGATCCAGTGTTTCTGGTTATAGTATTGTCAGAGATCAAACATCCATTGATATAACCCGCACATTCGATTCCGTGAAGAAGATTGTCTTCAATGATATTGTTAGTTATTGTCACATTATCGATGTCAATCAACCACAGCCCCCGATACCTGTTATGGAAGAGGTTGTTTGCGACATATCCATTTGCGGAATCAGAAATCTCCACTCCACACCAGACGGTTGCATCACCAGGACCATCCACCTCATTATCAGTAAAAGTCCAGTAAAGGTCAATGTTCCGAATCTCAACTGAATGTTGTACATCGTAAAAGTAATAGCCAGTTATCTGGTATGGACTTCCTTCACTTCCATCGCCGGGCCAAACCTCTGCGTCTGCCTGAGCTATCATTTCTGCATTTCCATCAAGCAAGATTGCATCATGTGGTGTGTAGGCTGAGGTAAAACTATCACAACTCTCTAGTCCTCTTTCTTGTAGAACGCTTGTAGTCATCAACGGATTACCAATAACTAACACCATTAGACCAATCAGCAAGCATAGTGTGATTTTTCCTTTTGTGATTGTTCTCATAGTATCATCCTTCTGGTCATTATCTCTTATTATGGTGGTAACAACCACGTTACTTAGAATAAAAAGAATCGAGATTGGAGCAACGCCAAGGTAATCATACGTTTGAAAGATAGTATACGGCTAAATTGGAAGATTGTGATAATTTTTTCTCTGAAGAGTCAGCTTCCCAAAAGAATGGATTATTAACCGGAATGTATAGAGTAGCTCTTGTACCAAGGTGATTCTATGGCCACACCTCAGAAGCATTTTGCAAGACACTTTTTGCGGGAAGAGGCATTGCCGCACCCGTTCTGTCCAGGCTGTGGAAACGGGGAAACCACTAATGCATTCATTAAAGCAGTTCGTGACCTTGGTCATGATGATTTTAGTGAATTTGCTTTTGTGTCAGGTATTGGATGTGGCGCATGGATTCCATCCCCTCACTTCAAAGCTGATACACTTCACACAACTCATGGAAGAGCCATTGCCTTTGCGACTGGTTTGAAACTATCAAATCCTGAACTGAAAGTGGTTGTGATTAGCGGTGATGGTGACCTCGCAGCTATTGGTGGCAATCACCTTATTCATGCAGCACGTCGAAATATCGACATGACTGTGATTTGTTCTAACAACTACATCTATGGAATGACTGGCGGACAAGTTGGTCCTACAACATTCACTGGAGACCGTACAAGCACATCTCCTTACGGTAACCCAGAGCGGCCTTTTGACCTAGCTCGACTTGTTGCAGCAGCTGGAGCAAACTATGTCGCAAGATGGACAACAGCACATCCCATTCAGGCATCACGGGCAATGAAAACAGCTCTTGAGAAGAAAGGATTCTCTTTCATAGAGATGGTATCCCAGTGTCCAACTGCCTATGGTCGTAGGACCAAGATGGGTGAGCCAGTTGAGATGATAAAATGGTTCAAGAAATTCCCTGTTCGCAAGAAGGGTACACCGATAGAACAGAAGACTCCTACTAGAGATGGTGTAGATCTTGGTGTCTTTGCTGACAGGGATGAGATTGAATTTATTGATTCGATGAATGCAACCTATGCTGGCTTGGAGGACTAGATTCTGATGAGAACAGAGATCCGACTTGCGGGTACTGGTGGCATGGGTGTAGTTCTTGCAGGCGTCATCTTAGGTCACGCGGCTGTGACATATGCTGGTCTTGAAGCAATCCAGAGTCAAAGCTATGGTTCTGAGGCTCGAGGAACCGCTGCCAAGAGTGAAGTGATAATCAGCGATGAACCAATCAAGTATCCAAAGGTACGTGAATCAGACTACTTCATTGTAATGTCCCAGAAAGCCCTAGAGATGTACCTAAGTGGAGCTAAGAAAGGAAGTGTGGTTCTCGCAGACCCTGACCTTGTTAATATTGATGATATCGAAGGTTATGAGGTCGTAGAAGTTCCTGCAATGAAGACTGCTGATGGAATGAGTATGAGGCTTGTATCCAACATGGTGATGCTTGGAGCATTTGTGAAAAAGTCAGGACTTTTTTCAATTGAAGTCTTGGAAAAGACACTAGCTGCGTTCGTAAGTGCAAAATATTTACAGGCTGATATTGACGCAGTTCGTGCTGGTGCTAATTTGGTCTAACCACCATGGACTAGGAGCACGATTGTAAGAATATCTCCATCCTTCAATGTTGTATTGAGACCACCTGTAACTCCGATATCTACTTCGTTACAAAGAATCATAGAATCTCTATCGATTTCTTTGGGTTCTTTCCATATACTTTGTAGATAGGAGTTCTGTTCAATTATCTCAACAAACAGGTCATTGAGGGTGAAACTATCTTCTATCTCCATTTCCAGAGTTCCGTCCTCTATTTCTCGTGCAATTGGTCCCCGAAACCTGACTGAGATTTTCATAGTATGTACCGCTCGTTTTGCTTAAGTGAACGCTTGATAAAGTACTTGTTTTATGCTGTAGTCTGAACCTCTATATGGTATGACCGTAGGTTGAATATTATGGCTGTGGATTGTGAAACTGAAACACCTCCAGAGGTGGTTTCAAGCAGGTTCGCTCGCATTTTTGGTCTAGAAGACCCAACACCTGACGCAGTGCGCTATGTCAAGATAATCTCAGTTTTACTACCCGCTTTTGCACTCAGTTTCCAAATCAGTACTACTTTCTGGATGATTCATATGGCTGAAACCCTTGGCGGCGGTGACTACTTCGCAGGTTTAACGCTTGTTGGGTTTCTAGTGGTTATCCAGATGGCAGTTCAGACTGCATTGGATTATCCAACCGGTGCACTTGGTGACGCAATAGGACAACGTTATGTCATTGCTTCTGCTCTCCTCTGTTATGCTGTAGCGTTCTATCTATCCTCTCAGATTGTTATCGGTACCCCATTCTATATCTACGTGGCCATTTATGCCCTCTTTGGGCTGGGTTCGTCGCAGGAGAGTGGAGCATTTTCTGCGTGGTTTGATAACAACTACAAGGTCGCAATGCCTCATGACAAGGACCGAAAGCAGTATGGTGTGTTTCAAGGCCGACTGGGTATGGTTTGGCAGTTATCCTCGACACTTGTATTGATTCCTGGATCTTGGCTTGCATGGTTATACAGCCGTCAATTTGTCTTTGGACTTCAAGCTATATTTGCAGTTTTCCTTGCGATAGTAGTTCTGAAACTTGTAAAGGACTTACCTGGAGTTAGAGAGGCTAAAGATGAGAAACCTACACTCTCCGAATATACGATTCTCCTGAAAGATGGGTTCAGGTTTCTATGGTCCAGTCGGTTTGTAACTCTGCTTATATTCGGTGAAGTAGTGATGTGGAGTACGTCTCCTATTTGGTGGAATATTTTGTTATTTCCACTTTACTTTAGTTTCCTTGTCACAATGGTTGCAGTTTCAGCCTTCCGAACGCTTGTGTTTCTCCCTCAGGCGGTAGCAAATGAAAGAAGTGGTGTTCTAGCTAAGAGATTCGAACCAAAGAAATGGATTCCACGTTTCAGGTTGCTCCAGTTCATGGGGGTGATTTTCTACTTGATATTAGCAGCAATTGTACACTTCTTCCCAGGAATTGAACCAGGAACTGATCCCGCAAGTATTGAATTCTTGAGCATAATGATTCCCTTCACCAATCTTCCATTGATCGAGATACCTGTTGTTACTCTTGTACCCGTATTTCTCATGTTTCTGGTATTCGTTTCATTCAACCTGTTTGGAGGAATTGCTGGGATTCTCACTCAACGAGTCATGCTGGATGTCATTCCAAACCGGATTCGAAACTCAATGTATTCATTGCAACCCACCTTGATCATGCTGATTTCAATGCCCCTCATCGTATTCTTCGGGTGGTTCATTCCCTTCACTGGAGGGTTTACATGGACTTTCATCATCTGTGCTTTCATTTCCCTCTTGGGTACCTTGATGATTTGGCAGGCATTCAAACATCCTATACCTAAAGCGGAAGTAGTTGTTAAAGCGGATGAGGCCGAAACTGAGGAAGTCCAAGAGATGGATATAACTTAGGTCATCTAGGTTACATGCCTAACGAATTCTTTAGGACTTCTGGATTGAGTTTACCTGCATGGAAAACTTTGCTGCTCTCAATGTGATTGATTGTGATTTCTGCAGGACTAAAGAGTAGAGGATCCATCTTATAGAAATCAAAATCAAAGATCTTGAAGAGATCATAGAAGGGTTGACCATACTGATCCGATGTTGACGACGGGACCTTATCCACAATCTCTTGCAAATCATCATTTTCCGACCTTACAAAATAGGTTGTTCGTCCACCATAGAGAATGCAATCATTAGTCAATCCCATTGCTCTATTATCATTCTTCGCAACTGGTGCAATGGGCGCTACACCAAATCCTCTTCTTACACGTTCAGGATCAAAACCAATCTCGTGGAGTTTGTGCATGCCCACGTCAACAATTCTAGATGATATTTGAACTGACCCTGCTATGCTTGCAGTGGGTACTACAATGCAGTATAGGTTTGAAGTGGAAATTCCACATTTCTTAGCAATATATTCTGTGACCTGTTCATTGGGCTTTACTCTACTCTCTAGTACTATAACTCCCTTTCTCGATTTATCTTTGTAATCTAACTCTTCATACAATTTCTTTTCTACTCGAGCTAAAGCTCTAGCTGGCCCTGAACCCATTGCAAAGTATTTTCCAACTTTGATGGTCCATCCTGAATATTGTGAACCTAGAGTAGCGATTTTTGGATAGTCTGTTCCTACAATTACTGCAGGCAGTTCGAGGTCTCCTATATACATCGTGTTTAGCTTAACTGAACCAAGACCTCCTAGACATACCTCTCCAATTAGCCTTCCAAGCTCTGCACTACCTGTACACTCAATTCCAGCATCAATTATAGTTGCACCATTGGAGCTCTCCTCTACTCTGCAGTCTAGACCATCCTTACCATCCAAAATCGTCTTGACAACCTCTATGGCGCTTCGATTCACACTATGACCCACTTCTTAAGTCTCCGAGAGTAAGTGTTCGTTTGAGTATGAGCATATGTAAATCTCTTCGTCTATAAACGATTAGTGGTTCAGCGAGACATGTAGTGCTTCTTATGTGCTGTACCATACCACATTATTAAGCAAGGAGTGTGCTGCACACGTGGATGTTTTACAGATGGAAGAGATAACAATCTGGAGCGAGACAAAGAAAGGCGGTAAAGTAGTCGAACGATTCCCTTCGAATACAACAACAATTGATCTTGGCGACAAACGTATTGGTTCTACAGACCTCTCACCACTAGATCAATTTCCTGACCTTGAGGCTTTGACTCTATCAGGGAATGAGCTAAAGAGCATTGACCTCTCAAATTTGAAAACCTGCGAGAATCTACTGGAACTCTCTCTTGGTAGCAATGTGATTGAAACGATTGATCTTTCCCCCTTGGTTGATTGTCCAAGTCTAATACATCTTGATATCTCATTCAATAAACTCCGAGAAATCAACCTCACACCTCTTGCTCAGTGTAAGGATCTGAAAGCGCTTCATCTCTATGAGAATAAGCTTGAAACTATTGACCTGTCAATCCTTAGTAAATGCAAGAAGTTACGCAATCTGACTCTCAATAACAATGGGATTAAGTCACTCGATATCTCAGCTCTATTCAGGTGTCCTAATCTCATGAAACTAGGTTTGGATGATGGTGTGAAACTAACTGCTGATAAGAAACTCAAAGAAGTAAATCCACCCCGCGCATTAACGCCGTTACTTGGAAATATCGATTGGTACTAAGTCGAAATCTTTATCTCTTATTCACATGGAAAATGCGATTGACATCACCTAACGGTAAATGTCAAAGATTGCCCCAGTAGCTCAGACTGGTTTAGATCGCCTCCTTGGTAAGGAGGAGGCCGCGAGTTCAATCGACTCGGGAATTCCCCGGTTCGGAGCAAATCTCGCCTGGGGCTCCACTTCTTCTTCAATAATACAACTGTCAATTCACTATGTGTTTGACTCTTGAATTTTGAGAATCCTATAGTACTGATAGAGTGTATCAGTTACTAGAAATATAACCCATGCAAGAAAGAAAGGAACAGGTATTGGTTTCCAATACCACGAACCCGGACTCCAATTTTCAATGTAAAAAATGAGCTCACTCAAGCAGAATAGCGATATTAGAGGTAACGAAACAATTCCTAGAGCTACTCTGCACTTTTTGATTGTGATTGAATCTCTTGGAATCCAAACTTGAAGTATACCCCTTATCACCAAATATAGAAAAATTGCATTAATTTCTAAAGCCATCCTCTACAACCCAATCTATACTGTTGTTTTTTTCATATCTTTCTTTCGATTAACGCTTGTTGGTATGGTGGAGGTCATAACAAATCTTGCTTGGGGCTCCACTTTCTTTTCTATTAGTAACAAAATCTATCAAGCTCTGCATGTAATGTGAAAACAACACTGCGAGGGATTATCTTTGAATGATGATTATAGACCGTCCCAAGTTCAAAATGCCACTATCTTACTGATTCTTGCGGGAGCACTCCACATTTATCTTGGTTATGTATCCTTTCAGCTTTCTATTATGATTCCAGACCCCTTTCAAACAACAATTGGAACAATCATGATAATATTTGGCACTCTCACTTTTTGTGCGAGTCTGGTAGTATGGTTACAAAAATCATGGGCTACAAAAATAATCGCTGGTGTTGGTATTGCTATTTGTGGGACTCTTGTCATATTAGGTTACTATCTATTTTCTATCATAGTATTTGCGCCTATCTATTGGGTTGCGATAAACTGGATCAGAACCAGTCAACCTGAAATCCCAGATTGGTTGCCAGATTGGAATGAGGACTAGACGATGAAATTCTACACTATTCATTCAGCACCAAGCCAATCCGGTGAGAATCGCAGACCACACACAGCATCCGCTCCGTGACCATACTGCTCAGTAGAGTTGAGATATGCTTGAGTTCTCTCAATGAACTGTTTCAGAGTCTTCGGATTTACGCTCAACTCGACTATAAAATCATCAAGAATGAAAGGTTCATTATCTAGCGGATCAAACCCGAGTCGTACAACCAACAAATCCAGCCACTGAATCTGAACGCCATGCTCCTTTCCATAGGATCTGAAATCAAAATCTGTAGGTGGATTACATTTGAATTTCTTCGTTCCCTTCCCATATGTTTGGAAGAGATTCAACAGTGATTGCAGGCTATCGCTGAGTGTCTGTAGAGCCTCATTATCACCCATGATATAGACCTCATCTCTCCACTTTCCATCTCGTTCATCTTTGATTCGCCAAAGCTGGAAGTTCAAATCATTGAACTCCTTTCTATCACTTACAGAACTCATCCTAATCACCATATACTCTAAAGCTAACAAACTATTCCTTCTTAATGGATTATATAATACAATCTTGCCTGGGGCTCCACTTTCTTCTCCATTGATTTAGTAGCAAAATCTATCAGCCTCTGCAGTCATTATGAAAACAAGAGGGACTATCTTTGAACGATGTTGAGAGGCAATCAGGAACTAAAAACGCTACGATTCTGATGATTCTAGCGGGAGTATTCGACATCCATCTTGGGTATCAATCCTATCTACTTCCAATTATGATTCCAGACCCTTTTCAAACGATACCTGGAACGACCATGATAGTCTTAGGAGTTCTCACCTTATGTGTAAGTCTGATAGTATGGCTACAGAAATCATGGGTCACAATAATTATCGCTGGTGTTTGTGTTGCTGTATGTGTGGCTCTTGTCATATTCGGTTACTACCTAATGATCATCATAGTTGCACCTATTCATGTAATTGCGATAAAGCAGATTAAACGAGTCAACGAACACTCTGAATGGCATGAGGATTAGACTCGGCGCAAATCTCGCCTGGGGCTCCACTTTCTCTAACCATGATTATTGAATTCTGTAATTAGGCATGAGAGGTCATCACATGAAGTACGAAGCCGCTTAATTTTGCGTATCCTTCTAAAAGATCTATACACAAGATACCCCCCGATGAAAAAGAGTACAAGAATTCCGATAACAAGACCAGTTATGAATGGCAGAACATCGTTGATCAAATAATAACTAGACGTAGCAATCAGGACAGTCAAGAGCGACAACGGTATAGTCAATATAACAATTCCCGTGCGTAATTCAGCAAGATGAGTTCTCTTTTCAGCATCAACAGTTCGAATAAATGCTAGTGATGTTCTCAAGTGCGCTTGGTAAGTACGTTCGTCAAGTTTATGTGAATTTGTTGTCAAAATAGCCACTTCGTCAATCTTCGAGTAGAGGGTCTCCAGGTAGCAATTTCCTACCATGTCGTCGACGTCTGGCAAATAATCGAGAGGCTTCTTCTGGGCCCACCAATTCTGATACCCTTCTGAATGCTTCAGGATAGTCTTTCCTATCTAACCACCTTTCAATCTCTTTTGCCACTGAAGGGGATAGATCCTTTGCCAGTTTCTTCTTGCGACCCTTATTACCCAAGTCGAAGTCATCTGGTCCAAGTAGACTCATCGTACTCACAATCAACTACTGACGAACGGTTATGACCTTATCCATATCACGACGATTCCCTGTCCGTTATTCTTATAACCACAGATGAAAGTCTGGCCGTTTAGCAAGGGTCGGTGGTCTAGCTTGGCTATGATTCCTGGTTTGGGTCTTGTGGACTCTTGTCCGCATGCAAGACTCCAGGGGATCGGGAGTTCAAATCTCCCCCGGCCCACCACTTCTTTCATTCCTCTTTTTTGTGTACTGACTTTGAGCAATTAGATCAATCTAGGTGGTTCATTTTCTATGCCCATTTCCTATTGGTCTTAAGTCCTCTAGCAGCAAAACTCATAATGGACAAAATCGGCACGGTGAATTGATATTCCTACCAAAATTGAGTATGATTGTTGTGGGACGTGTTTGACGACATGTCGATACGGGGTTTACGAGAAGATAGACGAAAAACCAACCGTTGCACACGTACAATACTGCAAGGAATGTGGTAATTGTATAGAGGACTGTCAGAATGGTTGTATCTCATTTAGAATGACTATCCTCAAGAAACCGACCTAATCATTTTAGGAATACTACCCTATCAACATCGACATTAGTCGAAATCCTTATGTTCAAACTGCCTAAAACTTCGTGTAATGTCGTATCAATCCTCAGTTCGAGACCGCCTTGCAAGGCGTATAGCAGGAGAGATTGCTCTTTCAGAGAGTCCAGGCAAGGCTATGCGGATGTGGCGGGAGAGATTCAGATTACCCCAAATTAAACTTGCTAAACATATTGGAATCAGTCCAAGTGTAATCAGTGATTATGAATCAGGGAGAAGAAAGTCCCCGGGGACCTCAACCATTCGACGTTTTGTTATGGCTCTGCTCACACTTGATGAACAGAATGGTGGGCAGACTGTTGCTGCGTTCGTTCGATTGATGGATGTTAGCTTGGTCGATCTCAATATTGTACTGACAATGAGTGACTTTTCATCACCAATCACAGCCAAAGATTTTTGCAAGCAGATGAAGTGTACTGTCCTTGCTGGAGAGAAGTATCTAGATCGAAAAATTTTTGGCTATACCCTCGTTGATGTAGAGCGCGCAGTGAAGGAGCTCAACAGCGATGAGTTTCTCAAATTATTCGGTGCAACTACTGAACGATGTCTACTCTTCACAAAGGTAAACACTGGACGAGCTCCCATGATTGCAATCAAGTCTCAGGAGTTCAAACCCTCTTTTGTCATACTTCACGGTGTTGGTGAAGTAGACCGCTTGGCGATAGAGTTAGCTGAGCAAATGCGAATCCCTCTTGCAGTGAGCAAGATTGGGTCTATTGATGCACTCTCGAAAGAACTTCTAGCTCTTGAACCAAGCTAACCCAAAATCATTTTCAATATTGCCATTCTTAGAATGACTCCATTGTAAACCTGATCAAAGTACTTTGCTTGAGGTAGGTGGTCAATATTGGAGCTTAGTTCGTCTACTCTTGGGAGGGGATGCAATATAATAGCATCATCTCTCAATAGTTCCGCTTCTGCTGACCCAATTCGAAATCGACCTTTGACCTTGTCATATTCTCGAACATCAGGGAACCTTTCTTTCTGGATACGGGTCATATAGACGACATCAACATCTTGGATAGCCTCTTTGACAGCATCTACCTGTACAACTTCAACTCCTGCTTTCTTCATTTCATCAATAATTGCAGGTTTCATCCTCAATTGTTGTGGAGCTACTAAATTGATTTTGACATCATAATGTGAGAGTCCCATACCTAGTGAATGGACAGTTCGACCATACTTCAAGTCTCCACAGAGGGAGATTGTAAGTCCATCAATTTTGCCTTTGAGTTTCTTAATGGAATATAGGTCCAAGAGAGCTTGGGTTGGGTGTTCTTCAGAACCGCTTCCAGCATTGATTACAGGTATGCTTGAAAACTCTGCAGCTACTCTTGCTGAACCATCCAAGGGATGTCTCATTACAATAATATCTGCGTATCTCTCAACAGTTCTGATAGTATCTGCTAGTGTTTCCCCTTTTCCACCTGCACTTGAAGTTCCTGCTTCTGCAAATCCCAGAATACTTCCTCCGAGACGTAACATTGCACTCTCAAACGACAGTCGTGTTCTTGTTGAAGGCTCAAAGAAAAGAACAGCCATAATCTTTGACTCAAGATCTTTGCTTCTTTTTACAGATACAGATTCCATCTTGGCTGCAACATCAAGGATTTCATCAATCTGTTCTCTGTCAAGGTCATGAATACTAATTAGATTGCGGAGCTCGCCCATGTGTATCTACACCTGGGTTCGATTGGGGAAATGCTTTCCTCTTTAAGCTTTCCAGCTTATTGGTCATTATGAAGAATTTCGACCGTATTTTCGAGGAATCTCGACTTTTCTGAGGATAAGATTTGATTCTTTCATGAGTTGAGCAGCCAAGTCATCATCATATTCTTCGATGTATATGATTTCTTGAATACCTGCATTGATGATCATCTTTGTACAAATACTACAAGGTCTCGTTGTGCAGTACATCTTAGAATCTCTGACACTTATACCATGATATGCTGCCTGAATTATTGCATTTTGTTCAGCATGAAGACCTCTGCATAATTCATGACGAGTTCCTGGTTTAACGCCTAGTTCATCTCTGATACAACCAACTTCATCACAATGTGGGAGACCCTTTGGAGCTCCATTATATCCCGTACTAAGAATCTGTGATTCCTTAACTATCACAGCACCAACTTGATTTCTTATACACGTGCTCCTTGATGACACTAGGTCTGCAATTTCCGCAAAGTATACATCCTTGCTCTTTCTCTTCAAGGTGGTCTTCATCCTATAGTGAGTCACATGAAGGTCTTTCTATGGTGCTTAAGAAGTTCCCCATCTTTGAGACTGATGGGAAAAGTAAAAAGAGTATTAGATTGAGAAGCAGTATCAGACAGTGGTGTAATTAATGAGAAAACATGATGGGAAGGTCATATTCTGGCCAGCATATTTTGACCAAAATTACACTAGATCCCAGGGTCGCAAACTTCCGAGCAAACTTTCTGCTCCAGATGTTACTCTTGTCCTGCTCAAAAAGGCAGCAGAATCATTAGGATTAGAATATGAATTAGAACCCGAAAAGCGATATCCACGAAACTGGACGGAATCCCAAGGATACATCGTTATAGCAAATGATGATGGCCACAAGAAGAAGAGACTCATGCTAATGTTAGCAAAGGGCGTTCGAAGAGCTGCTGCTCAGAGGAAATCTGCACTTTTAGCTGCAGAACAGAAGAAGGGAAAGAAGAAAGGTAAGAAGAAGAGGAAATGAAATTTACTAGGAGCCATATTACTTGCGTCGATTAGGAAAAGTACTCCACATTTCAAACCGTGGTTCAATCATCATTCGCACTGAAAAGACACCTCCAGTGGGAAGACAAGCTATTGTGATGGATAAGAAAGCGCAAGAAGTAGGTACTATCATCGATGTGTTTGGACCGGTGAAGTTTCCCTATGTTGCAATCAAACCAAATCGTGGTTATGACCCTCAGAAACTTGTAGGTCAGATGCTATATCTATACAAAAAGGGATGAACACTTGTGTACATTCATGCTAACTCTAATACGACGTTTGCCGATAATGGCTAGTAGCTTCCGATTATTTAATATCTGTTCGTGTAGTTCGTACTATGTTGCCATGTGTCTTATCAAAGGTCATTTCAATGAACGATGCTATTGATTCGATTATTAGCGAATTAAAATCCGCCAATAAGGGTCTAGGCATTGATGAATTGACTGAGAAACTTGGTATCGATAAAAAACAGATCACGTTAGCTCTAACGACTCTGATGTCCGAGGGACGGATAATGCAGAAACAAGAACTCGAAAACGAAAAGTACATGATAAAGCCAGCAATCACTGATGACAGCGAGCCCAGTGGTCTATCCGATATGAATGGGTGTCCATGCTTCCATTGTTTGCGAATTAGTAAATGCGGTATTAGACAACCAGATTCACCAGCTGAGTGTAGTGAATTGGAAGAATGGATGGGCTCAGACGTTCCGTAATCTGTCCTATTTCTTCTTCTTTTGCGCTTTCTTGCGCGGTCCAATGGCTAGTAGATAAATCTCTGCACTAGTTTTACGTGAAGCTGCAGGTTTAATGAGTTTGACAGAGTTGAAGCGCTTTCGTGTTTCCTGTAAGAATTCATGAAATCCCTGTCCCTGAAAGATTTTGGCTAGGGTTTTCCCTTTTGGACCAAGAACTTGGTGTGCAATGTCAAAGGTACGTTCTGCCAGTTCAAGCTGTCTGACTACATCTAAATCCCATAGTCCCGATACTTTTGGAGAACAGTCTGAGAGTACCAAATCAAATGGGTTTCCAGTTAATTCTTCGGCTTTTGCAATGATTTCATCATCAAGAATACTTCCTTGAATGAAATGAACTCCTTGAACAGGAGGCATGGGGTCTAGGTCTATTGCTACAATCTGCAAACTCCCATCAAGCTCGCGTAAGACTTGAGTCCAACCACCAGGAGCACTACACAATTCCAGTACGATATCTACTCCTTTCAAGAGTTTATGATTCTTAGCTATCTGCCTGATTTTGAAAGCTGATCTGCTCCGATACCCTGCCTTCTTTGCCGCTATGTAATACGGATCTTTCCTGCGGCGCCCTCCTTCTGAACTTCTCGCTATTTTATTTCACCTTCCTATCAAATCTAAAATTGCTGACTTCACATCAACAACAGAGGCACTTGTCCTAATTGCAGTTGGTCTGAAGTGTGTTCTGGACACTTTGTGTCCTGCATTTTTGAGGTATTCTATAACATCTCTATTTTTAGGTGGTGTAAGATTGTACAAGTCACAAAGGACATGAAGATCAATGTATGGATACTCTATTAGAGCACACTCTTCCAGCATCTCTTCTAGAATTCTTGGAACTCGTTTATGGTAAATACTTGCTTCATCCTTCTTGAATACATCAGTTGTTTTCCTCAATATTTTCGAATCAAATAGGTTTCCAATCCAAAGGGGTCCTGCCTCTCTAACTGGTCCTTTACAGTCTTTAATGTCATGCTCAAAATCTGATTTTTCATACCTGGTTTTTAGTGGAATTGTCTTAGTTCGCATACATCCTTGACAATATCGAATCACTCCGAGATTGTCTGCTTGGCGATTCGACTTCTTTCTATTGGCTTCAATCTTAACCCATGTTCTAACATAATGATCAGTACTCAATACAGCTACTGGAGTCGTTGAGCAATCGTTGAGACCTGCTATTCTAAATCCTATTGCCTCAAGGAGCCTGACGGCCAGCTCATGTACAAAGGGAGCTCTTATAGAAAATCCTCCGTATCGTCGCATGGCTACTTTTGGATAAGCTCCACATAGGACTGGCATATCAGTAGCGGTGAGAGCTAGTAGGCCACCTTTTGGGTTCAGAGACTGAATTGATGCATTCAGATAAGGTGCGGGTGTTCCAAAGGGATCAACATCTACATAATCAAAGCGTGTTTCTCTTGACTCTGTCATCAATAGAAGCTTAGCATCACCTTTCAGTACCTTAGCTCTTTTCTCCAATCCGAGTAGTTTGATATTCTTGGTTGCCATTTCTACTGCAGCGGGGTTGACATCGAAAATCTTGGCAGAAAAATCTCCAGTGCATTCATTCAGATACCGGAGAGTTCTGACACCAGAACCAGTCAGAGGTTCGCACATTGTTTCGATATTGTTACTCTCCAAATACCCAGAGAGAAGTAAAACGGATAAGTCCCGATTGAGCTGCATTCGAGGATTATAGAATACTGGAAGGCTTGCTGAAATTTGTTTCTTATCACCACTATAGTGCTCTACATCTGCACTCAGGAATGTAGTCCTGCCTTCTGTATATTCTCTCTCGACTGTCATCTAACCCAAAACTTCCTGAATCCGCTAATAAGCCAATAGGCAAGGCCTCTTCCGTAATGCCTAAGTGGACAAGCAAGAGGAAGGAGCCATTACGACTATGTTCGTAAACTAGTTTGTAAGGTGTTTAAACTTGCCAACAAAAATTAAGATTCAAACAAACCATGGCGATATTCTAGCAGAACTCTTCAATGATGATGCAATCAACACAGTCAAGAATTTTGTCACTCATGCTCAGAGTGGCTATTATGATGGACTTACTTTTCATAGAGTTGTTGCTGATTTCGTAATCCAAGGCGGAGATCCCACAGGTACTGGTTCTGGAGGTCCTGGGTATGCTATTCCCTGTGAAACCCGGGGACACAGACAGAAACACAAGGTTGGTGGTTTCTCAATGGCGCATGCTGGAAGAGATACTGGAGGAAGTCAATTTTTCATAATCTTGAGTCAAGAAAATACTAAACATCTGGATGGCAAACATACCGTCTTCGGTCAAGTAACAGAAGGGATTGAAATTCTTCCAATAATCAAACAGGGCGACAAAATGATCAAGGTTGAAGTTATTGAAGTCGATTCTGCAATTGAAAGCCACGAGCTTCAGAAATTGAAGTCCTGGCGTTAGTTTTGAGTAAAATAGCGGGAGACAATAGTTTCCTGCTTCACTCTACTACATATTCTTCTCCTTCTTTCAAAATAACTACTTTCGTAGATGATGTTCCTGCCTCTACTTTTTGTTTGAAGACCTCTGGATCTGCACCTTTCAGATGCATTGGAATTGCTACTCTTGGCTTGAACATCAATGCTGCTTCTGCGGCCTCATTGATATCCATAGTATACGTATCACCACTTGGAAGTAGTGCAACATCAATATCTACGTCTTGTAACAAATCCATCTCAGGGATCAAATCAGTATCTCCTGCGTGGTAGATTCTTATTCCTTCAACTTTTACCAGAAAGCCTACACCGAATCCCTTAGGATGAAATGGCTCCCCATTAGGACGCACTCGTTTCACGTTATAGGCTTCTGCCGCCCAGACACTAACTTTATTGGTCAGCATCTTCATGTGCTCCCCTGGTTTCATATCCCATATGATTCCTCCCTTGATCTTCTTCTTAAGATTTGGAGGAGCAATCACTGGACTTCCCAATTTACGGATCTTCTTGATTAGGTCCTTGTCAAAGTGGTCCTCGTGAGCATGAGTCACAAGTATCATATCAGCAGGCTCAAAATCCTCTTTCTTTAGACCAGTACCCTTCGTGGATGGGTCAATGTAGATGTTCTCATTGCTTGTCTTGATTAGGAAACTTGCATGTGCCAGATATTTGATGGTAATTGCCAATTATATCACCGCTTCTACGAATGGCATTCACGGTCTTATGTGTTTCAGATGCCATACTTTATCGGGACGATATCGATTAAACAAAATCATGCCTCTGAGATTTGGTCAAACAGCTATGGAATTTGAAGCCACAGCTCAACAAATAATTGTAGATGGTATTCCGGATTTCTCTCGGCTTGATGCTGTAGATGTAGTTCGTGATTGTGTGCAAGAGGGCGTCTCTGTTGTAGAACTCACTTTGGATGCACAACACATAATCCCCAATTTGTTCACTCCTGAATCTATCAACAGGTTAGTTGACCTTAAGGATGAACTTGGTCATTCCTACACTTCGCACCTTCCATTTTGGTCAATAGAACTAGCATCATTCAATGAGCATGTGCGAAAGGGATGCATTGAGAGTACAATAGAATCTATTGAGCTGACCAAACCTCTGGACCCCGAAGCATATGTCTTACATGCGACGGGGGACCTTGGTGCCTATGTTTCTGCTCTAAACTATGGAGGTAGTGTTGTTCAGTTACTTTGCACCCTACTGGCCGGTTATGCAGCAACAAGTATTGAAGAGATAATCAGTAGAACAAAGATTGATCCCCGTAAGTTAGCTATAGAGAATGTAGAGTTCCCATTTGACGTCATGCGACCTGTTATCGATGATTTGGATGTGAGCATTTGTTTTGATACCGCGCATCTTCTTTCTGAGATGTCAGGCACTGAATCCATCATGGACTTCTACAAAACACACAAGGATAGAATCACAGAAATTCATCTACAGGATGGAACAATCACAAGATATGAAGGAGCAGTGGCTCGTGAGGATCATATTGCGCTAGGTCGCGGAATAATGGGAGATACTGTTCTTCGGGAATTTCTGCTAGCTCTAATCAAGGATGACTTTGACGGTCCTGTCATCTTTGAACTTACTAAGACGGAAACGAGAGAGTCCATAGATCGCATCAAGAAAGTTGTCCCTGAAGCACTATAGGATCTATTCAATTACGGATAGCAAAGCTCCCACGTAGGATGAAAGCTATGAACAAGACTCATAATCTCATTGTAATCATCTATCCCCATAACGAGCCTCGGGCAGATGCCATCAAAGACATATACACTGAAGTGAACGTGATCATACTCAGCGGTTTTGAGGAATTTGCCAATCTGATCTCCTTTGACTACCCAATCTCCTATTTCTACATCGATCATTGCAGCCTGTTGTGTCCTTACTGCTACATCAGTTGAAAACCCCTCAAATCCATACTCGATAGTCAATGTGCTATTGAATCGGATGTGCACTGCTACCTTGTAGACTGTACCATTTGCCACGTAACCAAGCTCGATATCTTCCACAAGACCAGGAGCAGCAGCGATTACATCAGAGTTATTGAAAAAGAAATAATCGAGGCCATTATGTATGAATCCCCAAGGGCAGCTATCACTCTCACTATACCCATCATTCCACATAATAATGTCTGACTGGTTGGTGTAAATCACGCCCATGTTGTCGAGAACGGTCAAATCATATCTTCCTTCATTATCGAATGTATCTACTGCCCCACCCCCATTAAAATCTCCAAAATAAATAACCACAGCGGCAGCAGCTACAACTAGAATAATCCCTACAACACAAGCCTGTTTTTTCATACAAATTCTATTATAGAACGCACTCTAAAGAGTATCTGATTACGACCCAAACATGCCCGCATTCATAATGTGATTTATCCTTTGGATTAGAAAGTAAGAAGAAAAAAGAGTTCTAATACGTAATGCTTTTATCCAATTCAGTTGTGCTCCTCGTCTACGGACATATTGGGCCCGTGGCATAGACTGGAAAGATCAACTCTGTTGGTCTTAGTCAATTATTGCGCCGCTCTGATAAGGCGGATGTCCGGAGTTCAAACGGTGCGGGATTTCCCCATCCGGAATCAATCTCCGCGGGCCCACCACTAATTTTCGATTCAAAACTCGATGGAAAAATTCATTAATGAAATCATAGAACCCTTACATGGAGGGTATTGAGTTGGGTGTAACGGTTTTCAAATTTGAATTTCCAAGCAGTGTGGACGAATTTGTTGAAAAAGTCAATACTTGGGCGACTTCCACAGAAGAGGGGAAGCGATACCATACCACAGATAATGATGAAGACACAATTCTGAAGATTCAGAGGGGTAAAGGAGTTCTTACGGGTCCAATAGTGTTTGAATTTAGAATTGGGTCTGCGATAGGTCCTTCAATAGATATACTAGTGCGAGGATATGTCCGTATGTTTGGTTTGAGTAGTTACAAACAAGACCTCCGATCTGATGCAATGCTTGGTGCTCTACCACGAAGGAATGGTTGGAAAGACATGCTCAAACTATTGGATTACATTTGGGTTTCCAACTACGAATACATATTCCAATAGTGAAACTCCGAGATCATCAGTAGTTTTCGATTCTATGGCTTAATTTTCAGTATGCCGATTGAGTTTATTACTGCTCAAGTTTCGCTAGAACTTATGAAATCACTAGTGACCTATTTCACACAGACAAATAATACCAAGATGATAGCTGATGCCATCTTTGAAACCCTCTCAGTTCAAGGTGAAGCAATCATCGACACAGTTAGAAGAGTAGATTTTGAATCCTTAAACAAGTATGATTTACTATTTGTAGGTGGTCCATGTCATGATAGTGATTTGGCACCGCCAGTGAAAGGATTTCTTGAGAAGTTACCGGATTCGCCCAAATTCAAACTAGCCGGATTTTTCACCCATTCAACCTACATGCGAGATAGCGACGGAAGAAATGGTGCACTCTATGACAAATGGGCAGGTCTATGCCACGTCACTTTTGAAAACACATGTAAAAACAAGAATATCGAATTATTGGGATATTTCAATTGCATGGGAAAAGCTAGTGAACCTATTGAAGGATTCATCAGACAAGAGATAATCACCGATGACGACGAATGGAACGAATATCTCCCTGCTCTTCGAAAGCATCCTGATTCGAACGATATTGAGAATGCCAAGAAGTTTGCTCTGGAAATCACTGAGAAATTATAGACTGATATTCCTCTCTTTCCTCATCGATCTCCCAACATACACAGCATAAATGAATAGCAAATTCATAGCCACCGGTATTGACAGTATAATGATTAGGAATGGGTCAATTTGAAATATAGTGGGGGAACCAAATTGCAGCATGATAAACATAATTTCCAACATCCCTGTAAGCATTAAGGAAATAACTGAAATCAACACAAGAGTGCGAAAGCCTCCAGCTGCATTACATCAGAACGAACAGTATAGTCCTTTCTTACCACTCCAGAGAACGTTTATCCCAGATTTACCACACCACTCACATTTTTGTAGGAATTCATCATCTTCTGAAATTGACACGAAACTTATCCCTCTTTCATTGTTTAGAACTCGAGTGCTTATTTCTGTCTCCTATGCTTCTCGATAATTGAATTCTGCAAGTCTAGGACTTTAAATCGCAAAGGAAATACTCTGATTTGGGTCATGTTAATGAATCCAGTACTACTACAATCACCTCTTCAGAATTTTGCACAGCTTATTGGTGGATATTTTGTTGAGATCTGGGGCTTTCTGATTTTTCTAGGTCAGGTTTCAGGAGTCATTATTGTACTCATAGGGGCGATTCTTTGGTTCACAGAAGCAAACATCAAACGAGGTCGAGGTCTTGTGTTTGGTGGAATTCTGTTATCAATAATCATAGAGTATTTTATCCTTTTTCCACCAGGTTTTGTAGTAATATGACTGAAGCAATAAGACTAGGATTTTAGAGCGTTTCTAACCTCTTTTTGAAGTGCTTCAATTGCATCTGGTGCATTACATACGCCAAATTGGTCATGATAGTCTCTATATTCATCAGAATCAAGTATCTTCAGAACTTTATCTATTGCTTCAAGCTGGTCTCGGGTGAAGTGTTGAAGTGCAGAAGTAAGAATCGTGTCTGTCATAGTATTAAGTATGGGATTTAGAATATATTCTCGTCATTTTTCTAGGTGCTTATTAGGGCTGAGACGGACTAGATTCTGAAAGGCGCCACGAATCCTATACCGTTCCTTGATGAACGGTCCCTTATTTGACTTCTAATGTCTGTCTTGTCCGCATCCCGGCGGGTGGCGCCCTCACCTTTCAGGCGCAGACAATCACGCTTTAATGCAGCATCATCTTTTCCTCCCGATAGAGGAGATATCTCTTGTCTGATAACCCGATTTCAATTGTAAAGAGTATTGACGAAATTGATGATGTAATGGCCCGTGAACGTCTTGAAGAACTTGTGAAAGAACCTCACGTCCTTGGCGTAATGATATGGGGCAGTAGAGCAACTGGTTTTGGTGAACCCACAACTGATTGGGATGCACTGATCTACGTCACAGAGGAATACTATGATAGTCTTGAACTCAAAGATACAATTTGGCTGGAGTTCGATGAATCAGTTGAGCCCAAAAAATTAGTGATAGATTTCTCTCCAGTTTCTAATGCTTGGTTCAGACAGCAGATTGATTCACCTCTAGATATGGACCACTTTCCTTATGCTGAGGGTGTTGTAATTCATGATCCCTCAGGGAAATTGGAAGAGTGGCGTCAAAAACTTGCTAGATATCCGGAAGAAGAACATCTTGACAGGCTCAAAAATAAGTATGTCACATTACTTGGAGCTCTATATTATGCAGACATCAACAACCAACGCGGTTTCACGTACGATTCCAAATTGAACGCTTTCAGGACTGTCGTTGCCGCTGCTAACCTCTGGTTTTCCATGCAGAAACAATGGACGCCACCCCTGAAGTGGTGGACACCTCATGTGAAGAGTATGGGTATGACTGATGAAACCTACAAATTGTTCTGCAATGCTTTGGATGAGCCTAAGATCGAAACACTCCTAGAGTTATTCAAGAAACTCAAGCAGGAAATCTTAGACCAAGGATTCGAATTTCCAAACGATACAATGTCAACTTTCCTTGAAACAATCCATGTGAAGGGTCGTCCTGCTCAGATACGTCATACATACATCTGAGTCCTTTCATCGTTTGATTACAATCTTGCCTTTCAGAAAGACTCTCTTGATATTCTCCTTATCTTGGAGGATGGTGATGTCTTCAAGGGGGTTCTTTCCTGGAGCTAGGACGAGAAGGTCTGCAGATTTTCCAACCTCAATAGTTCCAACTTTATCATCTATACTAAGTGACCATGCTGCGTTCTTGGTCCCCGCAATGATTGCAGTCATTTCTGATGCTCCACCTAACCTGACCATCAATTCCATCTCTTCTGAAGTCGATTTACCATAGTACGTATAGGGCATCCCCGAATCGGTCCCAACAACCAGTTCTATTCCTGCCTTGACGGCATTTCTAACACCTTCCTCAATGAGTGGGAATATCTCCTTCTCCTTTCGAACCATATACTCTGGAAGGTCCCCATCGTCATGGTGAAGTTGCGATTCATAAAAGGTCACGATTGTGGGCATGTACATCGTCTTGTGTTTCTTCATTAACTCGATATTTTCTTGGCTCAATGGATGTCCGTGTACTAATACATCTACTCCAGCAAGAATCGTATTCCTTATCCCTACATCACCGTAAGCATGTGCATGAGATTTCAATTGGACCTTGTGAGCCTCATTTGCAGCAGCTTGCAACTCATCTATATCAAATTGAGAATTGAAGCTTTCTGTGCTCGGAGATGATATTGCACCAGTTGCGGCAAGTTTGATGTAACTTGCACCGCGACCAATCTCCTCTCTAACAGCACGACGAACATCATCAGGACCATCTGCTTGATTTGCTCCACCAAAGTCTCTACCTCCACTGATAGTAATCATTTTTCCACAAGGAAGAAACCTTGGGCCATTGATAAGACCCTTCTCAATGGCTTCTTTCACAGCAAATGGAACATTCCCTCTACCTGCAGCATCTCCTACTGTGGTAATCCCGTACTCGAGCAAAATCTCTACTAGTTGAACTCCCCGTATAGCTAGGAGCTCATCTGAGAAAAGTTTCACTTCCTCAGGATCGGTACCGCCATCAAAACATACATGGACATGCGGATCAATAATCCCCGGCATCACGACTCGGTCTGAAAAGTCCAAAACTTCGGTTTCTGGGGGCGTAGTAATATCTTGTCCAATCTCCGATATTTTTTCTCCTTGAATCAAAATTGATACGTTTTCAAGGGTCTTCCCATCACCGACAATAAGTGTCCCAGCTTTCAGTAGAAGATTGCTCATACTCAGTACTCCAGATTTTCAAATTCCATAACCTACCTTTGAGTGTACCGAGTTGAGCAAATGTACCTACAGTTTGAGACGAAAGAGGTACTCCTCATCTTGGATTGATAGTTTGCTCTCAACAACCTTTCCAGTTTTGTGAATAAACCGAATCATTGGTTGATTCTGTGGGTGCACATATGCAATGAATGCATCTACTCCCTTACTCTTTGCAATTCTCATAAGATGGTTCAAGAGGTAAGTACCAATTCCGCGACCTTGATAATCATCATGAACGGTCAGTGCGAACTCAGCTTCATTCGTACTTCTATTTAGTAGGTATCTCCCAGCACCAATGATTGTTTCAGTTTCTCCTTCTTCATCAGATTTGATTACAGCAACTACGCTAATGTCACGTGACTGATCCACATTATAGAAGTCTTGGAGTGTTTGTCTTCGAAGGCTCTTGAGCGGTGTAAGGAATCTAAAGTAGATACTCTCTTCACTTAGGTCATAGAACAATTCTTTGATACGGTCAGAGTCATCAGGGCGAATCAATCTGAAATGCACGTCAATTTGACCGTCTGGCCCTTTGAATCTCTCTGTCATCTCATATTCTGAAACAAAGTACGTACCTTGCACAAGGAATGGTACTTGATCTTCAAAAACGTAGTGCATCGATTTTGCAGCTTCTAGAAGGCCATTTCGGAATTTTGGATGTGCAATTGCTATGAGCGAGAGGACACGTTCCCTGATAGTCTTTCCAGCTAAGTTTGCGAGACCGTACTCTGTGATTACAACATCGACATCACCTCGGGTTGTAACTACTCCTGCACCCTCACTAAGCCGTGGTACTATTCTAGATACAGACTCATCTACCGCAGTTGAAAGAAGACAGATTATTGCTTTACCTCCAGGAGACCTCTTTGCACCACGAATGAAATCAACTTGTCCTCCGATGCCGCTGTAGAATCGATGACCAATAGAATCTGCACAAACCTGTCCTGTCAGGTCTACTTCAAGCGCTGAATTGATTGCTATCATCTTCTTGTTCTGACCTATGACATAGGGATCATTCACGTATGCAGTATCATGAAAGTGAAACATGGGATTATCGTTGATATGATCATAGAGTTTCTCTGAACCCATTGCAAAGCTTGCGATTACTTTGTCCTTGTGGAGCGTCTTCTTCTTGTTCGTCACAACTCCTTGGTCAATGAGTGGAATTAGACTGTCACTAAACATCTCAGTATGAATACCGAGGTCTCTTACTCCAGTTTCAAGAAGATTGTTACAGACAGATTGAGGTAAAGCGCCTATACCTAACTCCAAGGTAGACTCGTTTTCAACTAATCTTGCAACGTAGCCACCAATCTTGTCAATGGTTTCAGTGATCTCTGCGCCTTGGAATTCACGTAGTGGCTCATCATATGGTACAAGATAGTCAATCTCTCTTATGTCAATGAACGAGTCACCATGTGTTATTGGCATCTTCTTATTGACCTGAGCAATGACGATATCTGCGCTCTCAAAAGCTGACTTGGTTATATCAACCGATATACCAAGTGAACAGTACCCATACCTATCTGGTGGACTGATCTGAATCATTGCAACATCCAATGGCATTCTCCTTTGCCTGAACAAGTTTGGAATATCTGAGAGCATGATAGGTGTATAATCAGCTCTTCCTTCTGAAACTGCATCTCTAATATTAGCGCTAACGAAGAATGTATTGTGTCTAAATTGGTTCTGGAATTTCTGGTCTGCAGATGGTGTGTCGCCAAGAGTTAGTAGGTGTACAATCTCATTATCTGCCATCTGATCTGCATTTCTGGCAAGTTCCTGTACAAGATGATACGGTACCCCACAACCAGTTCCCAAGAAGATTCTAGATCCGCGCTTGATTTTCTTGCTGGCTTGAGCTCCAGAAAGAATCTTACTTTTGTATTTCTCAGTCCAATCAGATGCAGCCACCATAGTTGTTACCTCTGAGGATGTACTCCTCCCTCTATAATCACTATATAGTCATTTACAATTGGCATAACTGTTACTAGAATCTCTTCTTTTTACATGAATACGTCGGAAGGCTTTTAGTAGGGGAGTTTTCGCCAGCGTAATATACATGACAATCTGATAGGTGTGTACTATCATGTCTGATGAAAAAATTGGTAATAGGAACCTTGTCATTCTAGGCGCGCTAATTATTCAGCTGTGCCTGGGTTCAATATACGCTTGGTCCTTCTTTCAGACTGCTCTGAGAGAAGGTTTGTATGGTTGGCCCTCACTTTATACACAGCTTCCATTTGCAGCTGGTCTGGCATCGTTTGCACTCTTTATGATCTTTGCAGGAAGATGGCAGGATCGTGTTGGTCCTAGAAAGGTCGCTACTGTTGGTGGTATCCTTCTAGGTATTGGATATATATCGGCATTCTTTGTTGATATGGTTACAGGTGGCGATGCATTTCTTGGTACAATTTACCTTGTCATTACTTATGGTATCATTGGTGGTGCAGGTATTGGCTTCGCCTATGTCTGCCCAATTGCAGCTTTAGTAAAGTGGTTCCCTGATAAAAAGGGTACAATCACAGGTGTTGCAGTAGCTGGTTTTGGTGCAGGTGCACTTGTATTTGGTTACCTAGAACAGTATCTCCTGGTACTTTACAGTGTACCAAGTACACTCAATATTGGCATGCCTATGTTGATACTTGGTGTTATCTATCTCGTTCTAGTTGTACTAGGTGCTCAGGTACTTACCAATCCTCCTGAAGGTTGGTTACCTGCTGGTTACGCTCCCCCATCAACCACAGCAGATGGTAAGGGTGAGGATATTATGCCTGGTTCGATGATTAGGACCTCAACTTTCTGGCTACTCTGGCTGATGTTTGTATTTGCTGCAACTGCTGGTCTTATGACACTCGGTAACGTAAAGACTGCTGCTCTAATAATCGATCCTACTGCTAATGCAGTGATACTTGTAGGCGTCATGAGCTTATTCAATGCTGCAGGTAGAATCGTCTGGGGTGCAACTTCTGATAAGATAGGTCGCGAGAACACAATGATACTCATGTTCTCAGTTCTTGCTATTGGAATGTTTGCTTTCGCCTATATGTCAACCATTGCTATTTCTTGGTATGCAGTAATGGCTATTGCTTCATTGATTGGCTTCTGTTTTGGTGGTAACTTTGCTTTGTTCCCATCAGCTACAGCAGACTTCTTTGGCACCAAGAACGTTGGTAAGAACTATGGTGTAATGTTCACTGCATATGGTATCGCTGGAATCACCGGTGCACTTGTTGCTGGTCCTATTGTAGATGCCACTGGCTCATACTTCATGGCCTTTGTCGTGACTGGTGTACTAGCAATCATTGCTGTACTATTCACATATGTTCTGAAGGTCAAGCGTAAGAACGTATAATCTGTAAGTTGTGAGGTCGGGGAATTCTTTCTCTGACCTCCACTTTTTTTTTTTTTTTTTGAATTCAATCATTTTGATAATATGAAGTGAATCATAATCAGAAACAATGTTTTATCAAATACTTCGATTGGACAAGCTTCATATAGTGCCTCTTTGTCCGACCGGCCAAATCATCGACCAAATTTGGTGACCAATTTTGTCAGAAGATAAAAAGATTAAAGTTTATAGCCAGGAAGAGAGGCGATTCGACCCTCCAAAGAGCTTCGTCGATAAGGCTTATGTAAAAAGTCATGAAGAGCGAATGAAGATTTGGAAAGAGTCTGTCGAAAACCCTGACGAATACTGGCTCAAAGCAGCCAAGGAACTTTGTTATTGGAAGAAAGAACCAACTAAGGGATTTGAGTGGGAAGATATGAAGAACATTCAATTTTCCTGGTTCAAAGACGGTGTAACCAACATGGCTTACAACTGTCTTGACAAGCATGTTAAGGCAGGCAAGGGCGACCAGATCGCTTTGATCTGGCAAGGTGAACCCCTTGAAGAGTCAAAGACTTACACTTTCAGTCAGCTCCTAAGCGAAGTCAATAAAGCCGCAAACGTTCTGAAGAACCTAGGTGTTAAGAAAGGCGACAGGATTACTATGTACCTCCCTATGATTCCCGAGCTTGCAATCATCATGCTTGCATGTGTCAGGATTGGTGCGGTACACAGCATTGTCTTCGGTGGTTTCAGCGCCGACTCAGTCAAGGATAGAATTATTGACTGTGAAGGTAAAGTACTTGTTACAGCTGACGGCTACTACCGTTCTGGTAAGACCATTCAACAGAAGAAGGGTGCAGATGGTGCAGTCGCAGACCTTCCAATCGTTGAGAAGGTCCTTGTTGTCAAGAGAGTCGGAATCGACGTTCCATGGACCGAGGGCAGAGATGTCTGGTACCACGAGGAATTAGCAAAAGTCGATGACAAGTGTGAACCTGAGTGGATGAACGCTGAGGATCCACTATTCATCCTCTATACATCCGGTTCAACTGGCAAACCAAAGGGTGTTCTCCACACAATTGGAGGATACATGACATATACAACACACACCTTCAAGCATATTTTCGATTACCACCCAGGTGATGTCTACTGGTGTACTGCTGATATTGGCTGGATTACTGGACATTCATACATTGTCTATGGTCCCCTCTCAGCTGGAGCTACAACATTGATGTTCGAAGGGACTCCTGCAAGCGAAGCCGAAAACATGGAACGCTTCTGGTTTGAAGTCCAGCGATGGAAAGTTAACCAATTCTACACTGCTCCGACCGCAATCAGAGCAATCATGAGATTCGGTGACGAACCAGTCCTGAAATATGACATGTCTAGTCTAAACTTACTCGGTACTGTTGGTGAACCTATCAACCCTGAAGCTTGGATATGGTACCACAAAATAGTCGGTAAGGAAAAATGCCCGATTGTAGATACATACTGGCAAACTGAAACAGGTGGTGTTATTCTTACACCTCTACCTGGTGCTAATGCTACAATCCCTGGCAGTACAACCTTTCCCTATTTTGGCATCGCGCCCATAATCGTCGCAGAAGACGGTGTTCCCGTTGGTGCTAACGAGGGTGGTTATCTTTGTATGAAGAAACCCTGGCCTGGCCTCATGAGGACAGTCTATGGTGACCACAAACGCTGGATTAACACTTACTGGGTCCAGTTCAAAGACCCCGAAACTGGTGATCCAATGTACTACACTGGCGATGGTGCCCGATTTAACGAGGATGGTTATTACTTTGTAATGGGTCGTCTTGATGACGTTCTCAAGGTATCTGGTCACAGACTCGGTACTGCTGAAATTGAGTCCTCACTGGTAAAGCATCCTTCAGTTGCAGAATGTGCAGTTGTTGGAATGCCGCACGAAATTAAGGGGGAGGCCATTTTCTGCTTCGTAACCCTTAAGATGGGAGTCGAAAAAACTGAAGAACTCCGTCAAGAACTTCGAAAGCATGTCCGTAATGACATAGGTCCAATCGCAACTCCTGAGAAGATTCAATGGGCAGATGCACTACCGAAGACCCGCTCAGGCAAGATTATGCGCCGAATTCTCAAGAGAATTGCAGCTGGGCAGTTTGACGACCTTGGTGATATTACAACTCTAGCAGACCCAACAGTCGTAGAGAGCCTCATCAAGAATCGAGTTGAATAGAACTTAGATTGGGAAGGCTTAGAGCCTTCCTTCTCCCTTTCTTTTTGTATTATTTCTGATAAAGTGAGTGGAGAGTAGGAATCTATCTTTTTTACAGAAACTAATTCCTAAGCGGAGCTTTTCTCATACAGGTACATCAACTGATGTTTACAAGTTTGGTGTCAATTATGCAGATTCTAGAGATTCTCATATGTGTAAGAACACCAATTAGTCTAATCATTTGGGGACTCCTCGATGCCCTCTCTATACAAAATCTCGGAGAAAAGTATTATGGGTATTGTTTGGGTCAGTTTTCTTTTGAAGTTCTTCTATCAACATAGTAAAATATCTCTAATGTATATCGAGTGTCTTAAATATAGCAATTAGACCCAAAGTCAGTTGCTTAGGTGATATCAATGTGTGAGTGGTGTCTAAAACATGGAGACGGTGGCAAATGGTACGAGAATGCTAGATTATACCAAAACGAGCTAGCTGATGAGTACAATGTCACTGCATACCTTGAAGAACAATGGAAGAACATGGAAACCCTATTCTTACGTAAGATAATGGGATTCAACTCTATCGGTCTGGGATATAAGATGAAGATGCCTATCATAGGTAGAGTGATTCGCAGCCTTGTTGAAGGTCAAATACATAGCGAGAAGAAGAATAGGAATCCGGCACGCGCCGATGGCCATTTTGGTCAAGTTCTCCCACTCGAAGATGCTCAGCATATCATTGGTAATCTTGCCGCAGAACCCATAATCAAGAACTACTGTATTTGTAGATGGATGCAGAGAGGGGTTAAAGATGCAGTATGTATCAACTTTGGTCAATTATCTGAAGTCATTGAAAAACACACACGGTACATTCCAGAAGGTGTAAAGTATCGATTGGATCGTGAAGAAGCAATTGAGGCACTTCAGGAACAGAACGAGAAAGGATACGTTGCATCTGTATGGTTCCAACCTGTACCTTACATTAATGCAATCTGTTCATGTGAAACTCCTGAATGTGGTGGTCTCAGATTAAGGAACGATTTTGATTTGAGAACCGTTTACAAGGGTGAATATGTAATCGATATTGACATTGACAATTGCCAAGGCTGCAAAGAATGCGTTTCGATGTGTCAGTTCAGTGCATTACGGTATCTTCCATCAATAAAGCGAGTAATTGTAGACTTGGACAAATGTTTCGGTTGTGGAGTATGTAGACATGCGTGCGAGCATGATGCACTCAATCTGATTCCACGTGAGGATGTCCCAGGACAGGCAGGAAAGTACTGAGGTTTTTCTAATGGTAAAAAAGACAGTTATCAAGGTGGACTATTCCAAGTGTCATTCCAAAGCAAACACCGATCCTCGTGATTGTAGAAAATGCCTTCTAATATGTGATCCCGCAATATTTCTTATGCATCCTACGTTAGAGGATGACCATCCAGACCCTCACAATCCCGAGATTTGGAGAATTGATCCAATTTGGCTTTCGAAATGTACTGGTTGTATGAAGTGCGTGGAAGCATGTCCTGAACAGGCAATTACGGTTATTCCAGGGACTTCACTTCATGAGATGAAGGCACGCTGAGCGTAGTTATTGGTCTTGACTGAAGAATTACAAGGCCGCCATCGGGACGAATACACCATTCGATATCCTGAGGGGATTCCATACCACTTTCGACTTTCATTCCAACATCCGCAATATCGAACAGCGTTTGCTCATCCAGAGAAAATTCAGATTGTTTGTTCGTTGGAGTTTTTGATATGGTTGGTTGATTTCTCGCAGGTAGAGATGTGAATTCCTTCCCGCCTAAAACACGTTGAATCACACTCAATGGATTCTTAGTCAGAATGTAGGTATCCGGCACTATTTTCCCTGAAACTAAAGAGTCCCCTAAACCCCATGTTGCATTGATCAACATCTCTTCAGTACTATTGTTGACAACATTGGCCGTAAACATCACGCCCGAGATATCTGCTGGAATCATTTCCTGAATAATGACAGCCATCTTGACCTGTTTCATGGGAATTTCTTTTGTCTTTAGGTAGACTACTGCACGTTCCGAAAACGCAGATTGCCACACCATATTTACAGATTCAAGGATGTCCGTTTGATTATTCACACAGAGAAAACTCTCCGCCTGGCCAGCAAACGAGATATCGGTACGATCCTCGATTGTTGCTGAAGAACGTACAGCAAAACCAAGCTCACTGTTCTTAGTTTTCTCTTGGAGGTGTTTGAACTTCTCAATAACCTCGGTTTCCAGAATCTCTGGTAAGCTATAGTCTCCTATTATTTTCTGCAAACTGGCAGAAATCTCCATTATCTTTTCAAAATCATCAGAATCGTCTATTATTTCTAGTAAACTAACAAACTCTTGATTACTCTCTACCATTTGGGCAAATGCATTGCTGGAAATGGAAAGACTTCTTGGAACAAGAAATCCCAAATGTACTAATTTCGCAAGATTTACTGCTTTTCCTCCATGAATTTCAACATCTTTTGGTTGAATATCTTCAAGAGAGTGGACCATTTGCAACTAATCACTCACTCCGTAACAAGAGTACGCCAGTATTCCCTTCATCAGGTCTAATCATTACATGTTTTCTATCTAAATTCTCAGGATGCTCTACTTTAGTCCCCATCAGTGCTGGAATTTCGAATTCCCTAGTAACAATAGCAAGATGTGATCCAAGGGCTCCAGTTATGCAGACCACGCCTGCAAGCTTTGATAGAATTGGTGCTAAGAACGTGGTTCCACCATCATTTACGAGAACAATTTTTCCATCAGCACCCTCCTTCAGGAGCTGGATTACTTCTTTCATGGTGGTGATGTACCTTAGCTCTCCCTCTGCCGTACGTTTCAGTGAGATGAGTCCTCGTGCGACCTCTTTCAACTTGGCATCCTTCCTCAGACTCTCCGCGTGACACATTTGGCATGTAATAAGCTTCACGTTAGAATTCTGAAAGGCTTAATACTCACGTTTTCATGGGTCCTGCTTTAGATTATGAATAATAAGAGGAGTAATGACAATGGATACTGGCGATACAAACAAGATGATCAGACACGTTTCTGATACTTTTTCAGACATTCTGGCTGAGCGTGGTCTTTTGGAGTCTGAGATCTTTCCAACAAACGAGTACATCTCTGTGTCATGTTACCACACGTACGACCATCTCTATGATGTCATGAAACAGGTCTGGACTAAAATAACGCCAGAAGAGCTTGCGAAACAGAGCAAGACCCTGCTGTCTGAAGTCAATGCTCTCTCCATCACGTATCTCTGGCTGTATTATTCCCTTGGACGAATGGGAATCGTCTTTGAGAAATGTAAAGATGATCCGAAAAATGAACCCCAAGAAAAACGGGATCAATGGAAATGGATGTTGGAGCAATGGTATAAACTAGGTACAAACTACTTCAACACGGAAGAACCTACGGTTGCACAGTCTGGCGGGAAGAATCTCGCCTTGGGAGATGAATCTTTGAAATGGTTGAAGGACAATCTTCAGCCAGTTAACTCAGAACAGGTGAAGAAGATTCGGCGTTCTCTAGGTCAGGTTGAGCTCTATGCATTCATGGATGAGTGTGAAGCTCGTGCCAAGTTGATAGACCATGGGCCTTATCCAATCTCTGATGATGAGATACTTGTTATTTCAGAGTTCACTAGATTACATGATGGGCAAGGAGACCTTTGGCTACCTTGGTCTGATACTGAAACAAAGATCCCTTCTGCTAAATTGGGTGTAGCCATGACTATCAAGGGAGCCACCGCCACATTCAATGATATTGGCACGATGACTATCGAGCCTGGTGACTACTCTGGTCTTGTCACAAATGTTGCAGCATATACCGAAAGGGGTTCAAAGATTGTATCTCTGGGACTCGATGAGTTACCATCTTATGCGGATGCTGCAGAAGCAGCACTTTCTGAACTCTACATGAAGTACGCAGAATGGGATAAGAAGAAACTCATGCTTGCGGGTGCAGTAGCTTACTGGAGAGGATTTGTTCGATATACTGACAGAGTGGGTATCACAGACAAGATAGATTGGACTATCTCTCAGTCAGTGATTGATGAATATGTACCATTCTTCATGGATAACGATGCTGACCCCGCATTCCTTCGATTCGGTCGGTTTGACGAAGACATGGAAGATGATCCTACTCTCTATCTACTACCCGAATAGGAGTTTTGTAGAATGAAAGGCACACCACAACTCACAGAATCCGATGAGTATGCTCATACTGCTGATGAAAAACCTGATTGGCGAGAGAGTTACTATTTCAATTGGGTTGATATTGATACTGGGATTTCTGGATTTTCTACTATTGGCTTACTCCCGAATACAAAGAAGAGGGAATTTGTCTTCGCACTCTTTTATGACAATGAACGTGAGGTCTATTTTCAAGAACCTGATGGGCCATTTTCTGATGATTTCTCGGAATCACTAACTGATGGCATACTAACATACAAGTTGATCGAACCACTGAAAGAATGGCACATTATCTACAATGGGGAAAAAATCAAGGCTGACATTGTTTGGCCTGCAAGATTTCCTGCGTATGACTTTGGGAGTGGTAGCGGTACTTCTTGGGCTGGGCACTTTGAGCAATCAGGAGCACCTCATGGTACAATAGAATTTCCAGATGGCAAGATTGTAAAATTCAAGGGATATGGTGAACGCGATAAGAGCTGGGGGTCTCGAGACTGGCACATAGAGAGTTGGTTTGCCCTTCACGCCCAGTTTGATGATGTTTCTATTGGTCTTCGTCGCGATGAAGTCAAGGGCGCTGTTCACTCGTCCGGAGGAATCAGTAATGCTGATGGTCATGAATCAATCAAGAGCGTTGACGTTGCTACAGAAACCCATTCAGAGTTTGGTATACCCATAGGTGCTAAGACAAGAATTGTAGGAACTGATGGTTCTGTCTATAATCTACGATCTAAATTAATCACTCCCAAGAGCTTTGTTCGATTTGCACGCGAGTTTCCTGGAGGTACTACTGAGCTCTACGAAGGTATGGCCGTTCATACCTGTAAGGAACTGGGGACTACAGGCACAGGTCTAATTGAATGGTTATTCACTCATCCTGAGAAAAAGAAGTAGGAACGGGTCATTAAAGACCCGTTACCTTTCGTACTGGCTTATCATCTAATTGATAGAATTGTTGCAAGAAGCCACGCGCATAACAATGCATTGACCATTGCGCCAAGCCATCGATTACCAGTCACACGATATGCAAACATGGTAATTACTGTGCAGATTGCAAACCATGGAGTGAATGCATAGAAGAACAACCAAGAGTATCCGATTATTCCAGGTACTAGAGGTGCTCCTGCAAGGAACCCGCCCACAAATTCGAAACCAATCAGAAATAGGTACGGAATGGTCTTGATGAAGACTGCTTTCACAGTTGTATTCATCTGATTCTTGAACCATGTCCCTGAGCTTTTCTGTAGCATCGGACCTGTCAACCAAGCTCCCTCTACAATGAAGTAAAGTAGGAATACAACAAAATAGAGTGGCACAATGGTTGCTTGAGCTATCGTTAGATCATGAAGTCCTGGTAAGAAACAACGTAAATCTAGCACGAATCCAATATCCACCAAGAGAGTCAGCACATACATCCATGCGAATATGATCAGGGATAAGATGAAAGTCTTTACCAATGTCAAGTAGGTCTTTCCAATTCCAAATAATCCACGCATTGTTAGACTGGGTGTATCTGATTGTCCTCGTTTTCTGAAATGCAAAATTATGAAGAGAAATAGGAGTGCAACAAGTGCGCTACCGGTCATCCATATCATAACTGGTATTCCATTGTATTGTGGGAATGGGATTATGTACGATATGAGATTTCCAACTAAAAGGAATGGGAAGAAAGTAACAGCACCAATCAGACCATAGATTGTTCCATTCGTCAATAATGACTTTGTACCACCTGCATGTTCCTCCGAAGGTATTCCTTTCACATCTGAAAATAGAGAAGTCCCAAGTAGAATCACTATCATGGGGAATATTGTGAGTAGAGCTCCTAGTAATCCCATGAGGCCACCCGCAAGCCAAAGCGAATAGATGAGGCTGGAACTGGCAATCCAGTGTTCATCCTCAGCTCCGCCTTTCAGACTATTCTTCATCCAATCAATGCTCTCACTCACTATAGTTGGATCAATTGTTTCAAAGAGGTGGTTTGTACTCGGAAAGATAGCCCTTCTTGCAGTGTTGTTGATAAAATCACCATATGTCGTGTCAGGAACTACTCCTGTCACATTGAAGTATGGATCAAGTATGGTATAGTTGTGAGGATAGCTAGAGAGTGAATCAAAGTTACCTGTAGCCAAGAGGGTATTTGGAGTATAGGATGCATCTGACCTAAACCCTGCACCAACAAGAACTAACGCTCTTACATAGACACTAGAATCCTCAATTGCATTCCACGAAATTCCTCCTCCCATGCTATGTCCTATCAATCCGATCTGTGAACTATCGACATAATCCAGGGAGGCAATGTAATCCAATGCAGCAGCACCACTTCCTGAACCCGGATCCGAGTTTCCATGTCCATTAGCATCGATTGTGAGTACTACAAATCCTCGTCTTGCTAATTCAATACCAAATGCCATCAACCACTCCTTGTTCTGAAGCGAACCATGGATAACAACCACACCGGGAAGTGGGTCTGTATCAGTAGCGTAAGTAGGTCGTTGTAAAGTACTATGAATCATAGAACCATCTGCAGCCTGGAAATCGACTTCTGTTACGTTAACAGTCCCAAAGCCACTCTGAGTACCTGCCGCCAGAGTAACTCCTGATAACATTACAATTAGACCGAGAATCAGTACAACGTATCGTCGTTTTAGTGTCAATGAGGTTTCTCTCCCAATATCTGTGAGAAGTAGACTAACTATCCCGGTCTTTTATTTCCCCCGATGTTTTGAAAATTAACAAAATCCATATCAATGGTTCTTAATTGTGAAGAAGTATGCCTGACTGGGAAAAAATCTTCGAAGAAAAGGGGCATATCTTTGTAGATTCACATCTAGATATGTCACGACTAACAAAGATATTCAAAAATGCAGATGTAAAAAGAATCCTCGATTTAGGATGTGGAACTGGAAGACACCTTGTACACTTTTCCAAAGGAGATTTTGAGGTATCAGGTTTTGATGCCTCCAAAACTGCACTTGATTTAGCAGTGAAATGGCTAAAGGATGAAGAACTTGAAGCAGATGTCAATCAACACAGAATGGAAGAACAATTTCCCTACCCTGATGATTTCTTTGATGCTGTAATTTCCATTCAGGTCATCCATCATAACCTAATGCGAGATATTCTCACTACTGTTAAAGAAGTTGAACGTGTCTTGAAGAGTGGAGGATTTCTCTTCATTACAGTTCCAATTCTTGGTCCGAAACCAGAAAACCCTGAAGATGATTGGAAACTCCATCAAGTAGAGGATAGGACGTTCATTCCACAAAGTGGACCTGAGAGTGGTATACCGCACCATTATTTCACTGAAGAAGAATTACTTGAAGTGTTCAGAAATTTCAAGACACTCGAAATGTACAAGGATGTTACCAATCATCGATGTGTTTTAGCAATCAGAAAATTCTAAATCAGATCATCCAATCCGAATGTTGGAAAAATGAGTTCCTTGACCTTGCGAATTGATTCATTAACAGCTCTATGAATTTTAGGATATTGATCATAGGGCAATCTGTAAGGTCTGCTTGTCCACCCACCTCGTTTGACTTGGAAACCATGTTTATGACATAGTCTTATCCAATCAGCTGGAATTGTCGGTGGTAATGCAATGTCTGCGATATCTGCTAGTAGAATGGTCCAGATTTTTGCTGCAGCCACTGAGTTGTAGCCTCCGCCACCTACCATAACCAACTTTCTGGTTCCTAAGTGGACAAGTTGACGCACAGTCTTAGACAATCGTTGATAGGTGTCGTAAGTCAGCATCAGGTCAGTCAATGGATCATTCATGTAAGCGTCAGCACCCACTTCCCAAAATACAAAGTCTGGTTCGTATGCTAACCAAATCGGTACGACTACATCCTCGAACGCTCTCCACCACTCAACATCATCTGTGAGAGGTGGTAATGGAATATTGACCGAATAGCCTTTTCCATCACCAATACCAATTTCCTCAGGTCTTCCAGTTCCTGGATAGAATCCCATACTGAGTTCATGAAGTGAAATAGTTAGGACATTAGGATCATGATAGAATGCACTCTGTGTTCCATCACCGTGATGTGCATCTGTATCAAGGTATAGCACTTTCTTTCCAGGATACTTTTCTTGATACTTCTTTATTGCAACAACACAGTCATTATAGTAACAAAAGCCCGATGCTTGGCTCTCCATCCCATGGTGAAGTCCTCCAAAGAAAGACACTGCATCTTCGAATTTACCATCAGCAACTCCCATCATAGCATCTATCGTTGTTCCTACAATGTAACTTGCATATTGGTCTACGCCTGGAAAAATAGGGCATTCATCAGTATCTAAACCAAAGCGTGCAGAAAATGCGGTGCCCGTATTTCCAAAGAGTTCCAAAGTTTCTATGTATGCGACGTCATGGTACAAAAGAAGTTCTTCACGTGTTGCTCGTCTCATGGGTTGAACCGATATCCTAGGACTCTCTAACAGTCCTGACATGACCGGTAGACTCCATGTGACTTCTAAACGTGCCCGATTCCAAAATGGATTAGGTTCTGCTCTCATTCTATCTAGTTCATCGATCCCATCTAGACGGAGAATGGCCTCAGGGTCGAATACAGCAGTAGAATCGGACAACTGGTTTCCTCCATTTTGAAGTAGACTTGGACGATTGAAATGATTCTGCTCTTATGTTTGGCGGTGATATATACAATTGACCTCTTCGAAAGGCTCATTATCCTCAATGAGAGATAGAGAGATGCTATGTCTAAGTTTGATTTACTAAAAGAAACCCTACTAGGAAATCTTGGGGATCAATTACCCCTTTCTCTCTGGAAGCATCATCCAGATAGAGATAGAACTCCTGAAGGTCTAGCTGAAGCTGAGATTGAATTTCACAAGAAGATGGACCATGATCTTCTCAAAATCTCATTCTTTGGTCATTATCCATGTATTGACTTTGGCTGTACCGCAGAATATGATGGCGCAATCACAGGATCAACCTCAATGACTTCCTATCCTATCAAAGATTCATCAGGATGGGAGGTGTTAGAGCCAGTCGACGTGAATGCTGGTGAGTTCGGAAATCAGGCTCGTGCAGTGGAGCTAATCCACAAGTATGCTCATGGAACAGTTCCTACTATGGCCACTATTTTTGATACTCCTATGGTTGCTGATAGATTGTGTGGTCGCGAGTTCATAAAGTATGCAGATGAGAGTCCAAAGATATTGAAGAGTGCGCTTGATCTTATTACTGATGTACTGATTGACTTTGCTAGGGCAACACTTGAAGTTGGAGCTGATGGTCTATTTCTTGCATCACAACATTCTACACATTCCTCCATCTCTGATGATTATTACAAGGAGTTCATCTATCCTTATGACCTCAAATTAATATCCAGACTGCGTGGAAAAGCCAAGTTCATTATGATTCATCTTCATGCTCGTGAAGACAATGAAGAAATTCGGTTTGATAAGATTGCTAAGACACCTGGTGTTGATGGTATCAATTGGGAGGATCAGAGCTCGGCTCTATCACTGAAAGAAGGTAAACAACGGTCACGTATCACTGCATTGGGTGGAATTGATCACAACGGAGTGTTGAGAACAGGTACTCCTGATGAGGCAAGGGATCAAGTCTTGAAGGCTGTTGATGAAGCCGGTTTCAAACGTCTAATTGTAGCTCCTGGTTGTGTGGTCACAGTTGACACACCTCCTGAGAACTTGTTGGCTGTGAGAGATGCTGTTCGCGAGATTGACCCATACAAGAATGAATTGGATCTAAACAAATAACTAAGAATATCGAAGTAGCCTAATTGAAAAATAGTGGTGCCGAGGATGGGATTCGAAAACGCACCAGTTTTTCTATGCTATTCGCTCTTATTCTTTTCACGTATTCCTAAAAATGCTGATGCAATCTCCTCCCAGGACATATAGATCCAATTCATTGCCCAATGCACATAGCGATGATGTTTTGAACATACTGGGACCCATTCATCTCTATTAAGATTCTGTAACTTCTCTTTATCCCATAGATCACTTTTATCATGCGATTCTCCATCCTTTTTATGAATCACCAATCTCTTATTTTCTGGAACTGGTCCACAGAAAAAGCAATCTTCTCCAAAGAGATCTCTACGCATTTCCTCTACTTCTTTGTCAGTAGAACCAGCCTTTGCTTCTTCTTTATCCAATTTGGCTTCCATACTTTTTTCATCCTTTAGATTGGTCTTATTGTCATCTTGTTGATTACCTTGTTGTGTCATTCCTTCTAGTTTATCAAATCCAACACTCATATCATCATGAGCCCAATGCGCGCCTCTATGACACATAACACAGAGTGCTGCCCACTCCACGGGATCCAGTTTTCGGAGTCCTTTTAGACTCCACAGCTCTTTTTCGTCATGTTTTTGACAGTCCTTTCTATGAATAGCGATTTTTCTCTCATCTCTACCAACTCCACATATTCTACATGTAGAGCCAAATTTCTCATCTCGAAGTGACTTCACTTTATTTAGATGCCGTTGCGCTTTTTCTTTTCTTGCCTCTGCTCTTCTCTCATCTGATTTGTATCCCCGTTTTCTGATATCTACACCCAATTCTTGTAAGTAATTACCGATTGTGTAGTAAGATACTCCAAGTTGCTTTGCAATCTCTTTTTGAAACAGACCTTTTTCATAGAGTCTACGAGCTTCCTCTGGATCTGCTGATTTTGGTCGTGGAAGGCTTTTCCATCCATACTTATCGAAGGTTCTTATTACGGTATTATACGATACTCCCAATTTTCTAGCAATATCTATCTTTGATAGTCTGGAAGCATAATACAATCTTCCTATCTCAATATCTCTTTGACTATATCTCTGGGCGTCTATCCCCAATTTTTCAAAAACATCACTAATTTCTTTAGGAGTAACACCCAACTTCTTGGCTATTTGCAAATCTGATTTACTCTCACATATACTACATTAGTGGAGTATCTTTTATTCTCCTAGAATAGATTTGCAAAGGGGGAATGGTGCCGAGGAGGAGATTTGTTCCAACCATACAAAATGTATGGAAGCTCGAACTCCTGAACCCCTACAGGAGTGGATGTCCCATGGGAGTCAAGCCATCAGCTTGAAGGATCTTGAGTCCACCGCCGTTGACCGGACTTGGCTACCTCGGCTTGAGTAACAGAATTAGAATAACTACCGGTTTTAACGATTTCCGTGGATTACTTTGTTGTTCCTGTTTCTTCCAGATGAGGTTTCATACTATCATAAAAATCTGCAATTATCTTGGATTTGGGGTCTTCTGTTTCTAGAATGAACAGACGAATCTGTTGTCCTACTTTAATCTCTTTGACTATTCCCATATCTACAAGAGGCTGCATGACACGATGAATGGTTGAATGAGCCAGTCCTGTTTCTTTAGCTACTCTGCTCAGATTGAAAAAATCCTTTGGACGGTCCAAGAAATGCTGGATAACGCGGGTCTGAGCACGGGAAGCGAATACACTCTCAAGCAATTTTTTCATCATTTATTCACCTTAATCATTATGGACAATACGTGTCCCGATATTCTCACCACGAAAGACACGGGTAAGGTTGTCAGGGTTTACACCATCAAATATGACCGTGGAAATCTTTGAGCGTTCTACGACTTTGATAGCTATAGGATCAAAGAGCTTGTACTCACCAGCCTTAGTTCCACCGCCAGAGAGTACCTTCTTCAATTCGACTATGGTAATTGTATCGAATCGCTTAGCACCTGACTCTTTTGGATCTCGGTCATAGACTCCATCGACATTTGTTGCGTTGAACAGGGTTTCTGCAGCCACTGTTTCAGCGGCAAGTGCTGCAACTGCATTAGTAGATTGGCCCGGAATCAAGCCTCCCATCAGCACTACTTTTCCAATTTTCACAGCGACTTCTAGTTCATCTAGAGTTTCTACAATCTTTGGATACGCAATATCACCAAGACCTGCACACAATAGTTCTGCATTGTTTCTAGCTAGTTTAATTCCTAACCAATCACACTGTGCTTCACTTGCTCCTAGATCTCTAGCAGCAGAAATGAATACTCTAGCAGGTATTCCTCCACCCACAACAATTACTAATGAATGTCCATCCTTAACTAGGGACTTTATAGCGGCAGCATAGTTTCTCACCTTTTCGACAAGAATATTGCCGTCCTTATCGTAGAGGAGAGAACCTCCAATCTTCAACACTGCTCTCATATAGAGTCCTCATCAAGCTAAGCAAGTACTGCTTCATCTCGTTGTTAAAGAAGCTTTCTTGAATAGACCAGTTTGCCGAAATTTCGAATACAATAACACGGCTTGGGTCACTCTATAACGCCAAACCCTCCCATTTTGGCCATGCAGTCTGTTGATGGGTAATCAAAATTGACCAAAGGCCTTTTAGGCTATGCACAATCAACGAGCCTGAGCGGCGAGTGAGTGCCGACCCTTGCTGACATCAAGGAGACTGATCCTTTTGTCAAAACTAGAACCGAAAATTAAGTCTAAACGCTGGAAGCCTCATGCAGAGGCCGAATTACTTGAAACTTGGGAGAATGAGGATACGTACAAGTTCAATATGGATTCCGGAAAGGAAATCTATACTATAGATACACCTCCTCCTTACCTATCCGGACCTATGCATGTAGGTCAGGTAACTCATTACACCCAGATTGATACTATTGCGCGTTACAAACGAATGCGTGGTTTTGAGGTTAATTTTCCCCTCGGGATAGACCGTAATGGACTCCCAGTTGAAGTAAGAGTGGAGAAAGAACTCAATATTAGTATGCATGAAACTCCCCGAGCAGAGTTTCTTAAATTGTGCAAGAATCGTCTGGATGAAGATGAAAAGATAGCAATTAGCGCTTTCAAGAGACTTGGCATTGCATTCAACACCTATGAAGATGAGGGAAGTTATCGTACTGATAGCCCCAAATTCCGTGCAGTGACGCAAGCTACTTTCATTGAAATCTGGAACAAAGGATTGGTATATCCTGATGCACGACCCAATAATTGGTGCTTTGACTGTGGTACAACTATAGCTGATGCAGAGGTTGAGTACTCGGAGCGTCCTACAACCCTAAGCTATCTTAACTTTGAAGTAGAAGGTCTTGATCCTATTGAGATTGCAACCACACGACCTGAGCTCCTTTGTGCTTGTGGTGCAGTATTTGTTCATCCAAAAGACGAACGCTATACCGCCTATCATGAAAAGACTGCTAAGGTTCCAATATTCGACTTGGAAGTTACAATAACAGCAAGCCCAACAGCTCAGATGGAATTTGGTTCTGGTGCACTCATGATCTGTAGTTATGGTGATCAAGGTGATGTGGTGGCATTCAGGGACTATTCATTGAAGCCAATCATCGCAGTATCACCTGATGGTACTATGACAGAGGCAGCAGGCGAATATGCTGGTATGAAGATTGCTGATGCTCGCAAAGCGGTCCTTGCAGAGTTAAAGAAGCGAGATTTACTCATCAAACAAGAACAATCCATGCAGAGAGTACCTCTATGCTGGCGTAGTGGAACTCCAATAGAATTTATTGCAATGGAAGAATACTATGTGAAACAAGTGCAATTCATTGACGAACTTCTAATAATTGCAAAGGAAACAACATTCTTTCCTTCATTTCATAGACAAATCCTCATTGATTGGTTAAACAGAGTGTCTATGGATTGGCCTGTGAGTAGACGCAGATTCTATGGAACCGAGCTTCCAATCTGGTATTGCAATTCATGTGGAGAGGCTTTAGTTCCAGAATTAGATGGAGAACCAAAATATTACCAACCTTGGAGAGAGGACCCACCATTCACAAAGTGTTCCAAGTGTGGTGCAGAAAAGGGATTCAAGGGTGAAGAACGAACATTTGACACTTGGATGGACTCATCAACTAGTGGTCTACAAGCTGTTGGCTACATGCGTAATGATAAGCTGTTCAAGAAGGCATTTGGTAACATTCTACGTCCTCAAGGAAAGGATATTGTACGGACTTGGCTTTACTACTCTCTTCTAAGGACACTGCAATTGACAGGCAAGCCTGCTTTCAAGGAAGTATGGGTGTCAGGACATGTAGTCGATGAGAATGGAGCGGCAATGAGTAAATCCAAGGGGAACTCCCCTCCTCCTATGCCCTTTGTAGAGAAATATGGGGCTGATGCTATGCGACTGTTTGGAGCACTTGAGGCTGGACTTGGAAGTGATGTTCGCTTCTCTGAGGAACGCCTAGCAGCAGTTTCAAAGTTCACGACAAAACTCTGGAATATTGCACGATTCATCTCAATGTTTCCAGTTCCTAAAGAAATTGCATTCAAAAATCTAACACCTGTGGATCAATGGATTCTTGCAGAAGCAAACAAAATGATAGAGCGAATTATACCAGAGTGTGATGTCCTTGATTTTCATAAACCTGCAATGGAAATTCGTGGATTTACTTGGAACTTGTTTGCAGACCACATATTAGAGATGATTAAAGGCAGAGCTTTCAATACTGAAAGTAAGTTTTCAAAGGATGAACAAGAATCTGCTTGGTTCACTCTGCATGAAGTACTGAAGATCATAACTCGTGCCTTAGCCCCAATAACTCCTTACATAACTGATAGGATTTATCGAGACCTATACGATGAGAAAGGCATTCATCATCAGGATTATCCTGCAGCTAATAACGAATGGAACTCTACACTTACAGAGCATACCGAACTCTTGAGTCAGACCAATTCAGCTTTTTGGAAATTCAAACGCGAAGCTGGTATTTCCTTGAGACAGGGTCTTCCTGCAGCATATATCTCAAAGGACTTGAAAGATTGGCTGAAAGATTTGCAAGCTATGCATGGTGTTGAGAAGATTAGCTTTGGTAAGCCAAAGGATGATAAATTCGTGGAAGTAAAGCTACCAGAATATGATGGTGTGATTTACATACTTCCACCAGTAGAAGAGAAGAAATGATTGGGTCGTAAATATTCGACCCACATTCACTTTATCCTACGATTACTTCATTCTCGTGCTCAGTAGGACACTTCATGCTGTTCGATACAAGACAGTACTTCCCTGCTAGTTCTAACGCTCGTTCAGCTTTTGGTACTAGCTCTTCTGACTCTACAGTAACCTTCACTCTTAGGAGCAATTTAGTGAACTGGAATCCTTTCTCAACTCTGTCTAGCGTTCCATGACCATCACATGAGAATGACTTGAACTCAAATCGCATCTTCTTTGTGAAAGTAACGAACGTAGTCATTAGACAAGAAGTTGCTGCAGCTACGAAGAGATCCTCCGGGGAAATAATCCCTTCAGGACCATCAAACTCAGGAGGTGCTGCAACCTGAATTTTGGGTTTTCCTTCAACAGTAAGGTTTCCGACACGACCATGTGTCCAATCAAGTTTTACAAGATATTCATGTGCCTCGTCACTCATCACTATCACCGTATCAAGCGTGTGCGAATCTTTAGGAAAAGGGTTTGGGTTTTACTCTACAACAATTTCCGTATCATGGGAGATTGGACACTTCATACTATTACCGACAAAACAATACTTGGCTGCAAGTTCTAACGCTCGATCAATCTTCTTGCGTAGGTCTTCAGACTCAATTACTACCTTGGCTTTCATCTCAATATTTGTAATCTCAAAACTGCGATCAACCTTTTCTAAAACTCCCACTGAATCGCATTCAAATGATTTGAAGTTAATATGCATCTTCTCGGTAAAATTCACAAATCCGTTCATGTAACATGTTGTGGCCGATGCTACAAAGAGATCTTCAGGTGAATGATAACCTGCTTCACCAGTTTTGATTATAGCTTTGCCTTCTACCGCAAGACTACCGCTCTTTCCACCATTCCAAACAAGATTAACTGGAAATAATCTAGACTCATCACTCATCCATTAAACACCAATTCAATATCAAAATTTAATCGAAAAAGCGTTTGGGCATGGCAAATTTCTATTTCTTTTCTGCCTTGAATACTGCAAAGAATGGTATACGGCGCTCTCTGTCAAAGAATGGATTGTCATCCAAAGGTCGGGGTTCCCTGAAGTCTACAAGATTAAAACCAGTCGTAACAATAGCATTCAGATAAGTAGATAATGTCCTATGGAAGAAACTTATGGGTGCTGGGAACTTTTCCCCTTTTCTTGTTCTCCAATATCGCTCGAACTTTTCTTCATCAAAATAATTGTCTACTTTGAAGAACAATCCTTCTCTTCTATTTGTGTCAGGGTCTTTTTCTCCCATTTCCCATGAACCTGGTCCATAGAAATTAAACGCTGGGTGTACAATCGAAAAGACAAGTTGCCCTCTCGGTTTTAGAACTCGATTGTATTCCGTGAGAGCTACAATAAGATCTGGAATATTCAATAACACAAGATTAGACAATACGATATCAAACGTCTCATTTGGAACGGATTCAATGTGACAGACATCACCAACTCTATAATCTACCTCAAGACTTTCGCTGTCTGTTATCATCCTAGAGGTTTCAATCAAACTGGGAGACAGGTCAATTGCTGTTACATCTGCTCCTCTCTTAGTATAATATCTGGCTAGGTATCCCTCACCACACCCAGCATCAAGCAGGCTCTTTCCTTTAACATCCCCAAGTAGTTCTTCTACACAAGGATTGAGGATACTTTCATGATGAGGAGTTCCTGTTCCTGCAATGAGATCAGCAAATGCTTCAGCATTGTCTTCCCATTGCTTCTGAATTCTGTCTACCATGTTTTAGGAAAATGTATAGGGGCTTCTGAATCTTTCGACCATATTCTAGATTTTGTCCCATACTTTACGAACTCGTTTTCCAGTCTCTTCAATGACTGGAGCCATTGCATCTTCTGAGGCAAGTCCTAGCTCAGATGCGGCTCTCATAATAGAAGTGTGAGATACCATTACTTTACCATCATCTTCGTAAACAACAAAACTGCAAGGATAGAGAGTTCCAACATCTTTCGATGCATCTAATCCCATTTTAGCGAGTTCCGGTGCACACGCTAGGATAGTTGTATACCGTGGATATTCAATTCCAAGCTTCAGCTTGAGCATTTCATCTATTCCTTTGGTAAGCAGGAGACCAAATCCTTCACTAGCAAGCGCTTCTTCGGTCCGCTTCACTGTTTCATCAAATGTATAGGATGATTGTTTTCGCAACACGTCGACCATGGCATACGATATATTCACTATTGTTAAATTACTTTCCATTAGACCTGTAATTTCAAACAATCGAAATCAGAGGTTGTGCGACCTTAAGAGAATACACCTAGAACGTGACCACCTTGTCGGACTCAGAAGTCCATTTGGCTAAATCACTCATGGTACCTCGTTCCGCTCCAGTCACCAGAGATTCTTCTCTCAGACCACGTGCATCAAGACATGTTCCACAGTATTTGATGGTCACCTTCTTGATGACCAAAGCACGTATCATTCTCTCAAGATTATAGTAACCATCAGCGGTTTTTTGACCGGACACAGCACAAGATACAGCATCACCCAACAAGAAGACATTAACTGTGAGCTCGGGAGATTCTTTCTTCAATGCCATCGCTAACCGTAGTCCATTATAGGAAAGTTCAGTACCATATGGCGGACCATTCAGAATCAATAGTATACTCATACTTCTCCAATGGAATTCTACAATAATAGAATTAGGGTAAAGCATTTTGAGTGGAAAAATCAGAATTAAAATGGTGGACCGGGGGGGATTTGAACCCCCGACCTTCTGATTGCGAACCAGACAATCTACCGGGCTAATCTACCGGCCCATGACCTAGAAAGACGTGCCCGTTAGATTTCTTAAAACCTTGCCTGATTAGCTATTTCAGATATCAATTCCAAAGGCTTCAGAGAATCTCTCTATTCTAATAAACTCCCGTAGAAACTCTCGACCCTTCTCAGTGAGAAAGTATGTCCTGTTATTACCATCAGGATCTTCTTCTACAATGAGTTCTTTGTTCACGAGCTCGTCAATATACTGTTTCAATCTATCATGAGATAGATTAGCGGTATAGAGTATTTTTGTAGGTCCCGCACCTTCTTCTCCTTCACTCTGAATGGCACGCATCATATCAGCTAAGATGCGCATCTTTGAGCGATAGGCACGTTTTCTACTCATCAGTCTCGTCCAGCCTTGATTAGCATGACTAAAAGTGACAAGAAACCTAGTAGTTGAGCACCTTGACTCAGTAGATAGAGACCAGGAGCAGCAGCTACAGAGGCAGTAGCTACTTGAGCCATCCAGATATGACTCAATAGGAGTAAAATGAACCCAACTAGGACATAGCGAGCAAATTTACTCCTTGTTGACAGGTAATTCAATATCGATTGCAGAACTACTACAACAAGTACCATTATTGTGATGATTTCAAGCGAAGGATCAACAAGGAACGTTGCCATTAGTAGCAAACTTATTCCTGTTCCATTCTGAATTTCTTGATTATCAGGTGTGTGTGATGGTCTTGTTGATATGACAAAAAGAATGTATGCCATAATTCTGGATACACCATAAGCAATCGTGACTATCGATATAATCAGATTACTTCCTTCCCCACCATACTGGACGAAGAAATACCACGTACCAATAACTCTTCCAAACATACCAGCTGAAAGCACGAGAAATCCCGTTGAGAGATCTGATAGTTTCTTTTGACCAGTAAGACGGTATGCCTTTGTTGCATAGTATGTTACCATCAAAGCGATTATTCCACTAATCGTTTCGAAGATTAAGTCCAATCTGATTAAACCAATTACTTGCATATGGCGACGCCTGTCCTATTCTTGTCAATTTAGGTCTTATTGGTAATGGATGAATCATCTAGCTTTTTGGCTGATTCGGTGATGAAATAATCTGAAAACTTGATGTTTTTCGCGGAGAGTTTTCCTAGATGAATCATCTAGTGCAATCGTTCATTCTGCCTATATATTCAAGATTAGTAGATTTCTTCGTGCAAAATATGAAACGCGCCAAGAAAACATTGACACTTCTTTCCGCATTAGCCCTCGTTTTCATCATTGCGTTCCCGTTGATGACTTCAACGGTGGACGCAGCTTCAGTCCTTGAAAAAGAAGCCGCCGCCACAGCCAGTATTGGGGACTCGTTTGAGATCCTGGCAAGAGGTCGCGGCGGCTTTACCATTGAAGACATGGAAGATTTTGAGGTTGACTATTTTACTCGAATGGAGCTTGACTTCAAAATAACTCGAAGGGGTGAACGTGGAGTCTTACTTGAAGTACTCGATGGTCATTTCTCATTGAATGATACGGTCTTTGATTTCAACGAAGGTCTAGGCATTGCTGGACGACCTGAGGAAGGTAGATTCAATGGAACTATTGTCTTCGGTTTTAGAATCAATGTCACTGGTCCTAACGATGAAGAAGCCCAGCTCGAATTCCGGGGATTTGTTAAGCGTACTCAAGAACGTGGTCCTCTCCTTGTCATGCAAGGAAGACTGGTTCTCGATGATCAGGTCTTTGTGTTTAGACAAATAGGTCTAATTCACAGGATCTAAACTATGATGGAAGTTACCGACAACTGCAAGATGAGCGTGCAGGTCATACCTGCTTAGCTTTGAATGGCGGGGACAACCCCGCCCTTCCATCGCCTTTTTCCTCTTCATTCATCATTATTTTCGAGTTTTGCTTCAATCTTATCCAAACGATCTTTGAGGTCTCTGTTTTCCTTCTGGAGTTCCTCGACACTCTTTTTCAGTGAATCAATTTCCTTGGGTTGTTTCTTCTTACTAAGATCTCTTATCGCAACTCTCGCTCCTCGAACGATTCCACTCTCAGCGGCTCTTTCTGCCAGTTTTGATAGTGCAGGTATTAGTGATGCGTCTTCGTACTTTGAAGTGGCAGAGATGGAAAATTGTTGGACTCTGTATGAATTATCCAGAATAGAGTTCTCCAAAATCGAACGAATTTCCGGGTGATCTTTCTTGTAGCGTTTCCCAAGAGTAGCAAGAATACCAGGTATGTTTCGCCTGATCCAATCACTTGTTCCAAGTTTGAGATATTGCTTGGCGATATCAATGACTTCTTCTTTCTCAGTCGCTGCAAGACCCTGAAGACATCCAATCTCAATGATATCGTGCCAGCTAGAGGGACAATTCTTCAAGAACTTGGATAATGTATCAAATGCATCATCATGCTGAGTTTTACCAATAGAATTAGCAGCTGCTGAAACAACAAAGTAGCTCTCTTGGTCTTCAAGGAGTTTGTTAAGTGCTTCAAAGGCCTTGTCATTCTTGAAGAATTGACCAAGAGCTCTAGCAACTGCAGTCCTTGCTTTTGTACTCTTCACAGAGGTTGCTTTCAATAGCCATTCCAATGCTGACTCTGATTTCAATGAGCCAAGAACCTTTGCGATTTCAGCCTGTGTACCCCAAAATTCATCCTCAAGAAGAGCTTCACCAAGAGCTTTGACTGCCTTGGGAGTTGCTTTCTTACCTAGGGCTTGTGCAGCCTTGATCTTTTGGATTGTATTGCTACCAGTCAGTACTTGCTCAATCCACATTGGTTCAGGTTTCTTTATCTTCCAGTCCATTAGAGTAGCATAATCTGGATCGATGATTACCTGCTTTGGTTTGTCTTTGATTGGATAGTAAAAACCACTAATTCTATCAGTCACTTGGACCGTGTATCTACTTCGTTCTCCATCATCATTTACAAACTCGACAGTGAGAGGGAATCTGAATATATCTGGAGTCATTCCATCATCGCTCTTCTGGGTCTGTTCAATTCTTACTTGTACATGACCAAGGTCCTCATCATGTGAAATCTTGATTTTACACTCTGGATATCCTGCCTTGTAGAGCCACTGGTGGAAGAACCAACCATAGTCTTCACCTGTCATTTCTGTAAATAGGCCTTCAAGGTCGTGAGTGTACGCAGATTTGTACGAGAACCTAGTCATCCATTCACCAAGGATTTTCCACCATCGGTCCTCTCCTACGAGATGTTTGAGCATATAGTATCTCCAAGCAGCCCCTGGATACAAGTGTGCATCAAAGACATCTGAACCACGTTCCCATTCGTTCTTCACGATGGGTCGACGGTAGCGATTCTTATCCTCATTGAAATAGGATTGTTGCTTACCATATTGATCATAGAGGTATTCCTCATCTCCCTTATCATGACGGTTCCACTCATTTTGCATTTGAGTGCCCCAACCCTCATTTAACCAACCGTGGGACCATGTACGGCATGTGACCAAATCTCCACCCCACATGTGAGCAAGTTCATGAGATACCAGCCCGTCGGACTCGTAATCTCTGTGAGTTTTCTCATCATGAAGGGTTGCATCTGTCTGGGTAGTTGCGCTTACGTTTTCCATTCCACCAATCATGAAGTTAGCAGCTGTTACCTGTGCGTATTTTGCCCAGGGATATTTGACATCCAACTTTGATTCAAAGAATTTGATCATATCAGGAGTCTTACCAAAGGAGCGATAGACTGTTTCTTTATCCCACCTTTTATGGACATAATAACTGACTTCGAGACCATCCAGGTCTTCCTTGTACTCAATATACTCCGAAGCCGCCATGGTCATGAGATATGCTGGTATGGGTTTTTCTTGTACCCAATGGAATGTTTCTGTACCATCATCATTCTCTTTTCGTTCCTTCAGTGCACCATTACTCATTGCGTAGAATCCTTTTGGAACTGTTAGAATAGTTTCAGTAGGGAATTTATGACTTGGATTATCATAGACTGGAACAACAAAACGCGCATAGTCGTCTTGCATCTGTGTCCACACACTGGTTTCAACATCTGGAAACTCGGGGCATGGATTAGTGAAGAACAGCCCTGAACGAGGATGATCTATGGTGTACGTGAAGATTAGCTCATCTATCTCTCCTTCTTTCAATGGAGTTTGTAGATCCACAGACATCACTTGCTCATCAGGCATCATTTCAAAGGACAATTGGTTTCCTTTTGTGTCCGTGATATGCATAATCTTCAGTTCCATGGCATGTAAGAAGACTTTCTTCAGTTCAGGAACAATGCTCTCTATTTTCAGTTTAGAAACCGCATCCACATACTCATTCTTCAGGTCCATAGACCACTCGATTCTAAGTTGTTGAATATTGTAATGACGCGGAGGCGCCCACTGGGCCTTAGCGGTTGGGAAGGTGAAATCAGCTCTATCTGCTGCATACAGATTTTCTGCTTCTTGAATCCCATCTCTCATCAGAATTTCCAAATATTCATGAAAGTCAGTCATCTCTGTCTACTCCTATTATGATGCTCCTTATGCTCCACTCCTAAGCTACGATAAGAAGGTTCTTGCTGATGTATCCACAGTCAGTCCTAGATTTGAAAAATGCATCAAATTACTTCACTAAACACATTATTGAATAGCTCCGGTTCCAAGGAGTCTTTTATCAAATGCACAATTAAACATCTAGTGACCTCCTTGGAAAGCTTTTTATTGAAACTATTCGGGAGTGAGTTTAGTTTCGCATCATACGGTGTCAGGCCGGATGCTGTCGGCGAATGCCAAGCAATGATGGCCCGCGATTTCCAGATGCGATGATAAGATGCGGACGTGAGATAGACTGTCACAAAGGTGGCAGAATGCCCTCAGGTCTAAGAAAGGTTCAACAATTGTGCAGGTGCAAATATGGGTAAGCCATCTCTGCTTAACCCCGTTACGCCTGTACTTCATCAAGCAAATTATAGTTCAAGTGTGTAAAAGATTGTACATGGTGACTGAAATACTACTCCAGTCATACCTTGCAAAACATGTGCGATATGGACCAACTCTAGTTGATCCTGCTAGAGGGCACTGCTATCGGCTTGGGGTTAAGACATGCAAGTGGAACGGGCTCGCATCCGAGTCCGTCGCGAACGGCTCAGTAGTGTCGCTAACCTACCCTGTAGAGATGGACAACGCCGGGAAACTGGCGGTAATCCAACATAGGAGCATTGTTCTGGAAATGATTCTGCTCTGAAACGGGTGTTCTAGGTATGTAGAACTTCCCGCTACAGGACGGGGCGGCACCGGATCATACTAGTAAGGGGGGTAATTGCCTCCTTAGGTTATGACCCGAACGGGCGATGTAAGTCGTGGCCCGGAGAAGGGCACTGAGACAAGGGCCCTAGCCCCACGGGGCGCAGCAGTTACGAAACCTCACCAATGCGCGAAAGCGCGAGTGGGCCAAGCCGAGTGATGGGGGATAACTCCATCTGTGGCGGATCCGTAATATGGACCGCTAGAAAGGAGAGGGCAAGGCTGGTGCCAGCCGCCGCGGTAAAACCAGCTCTTCGAGTGGTGTCCATGATTATTGAGCTTAAAGCGTTCGTAGCCTGCTTGGTAGGTCCCTGCTTAAATCCGGTCGCTTAACGGTCGGTCTGGTAGGGATACCGCCTTGCTTGGGGACGGGAGACGGTAACGGTATTCCATAGGTAAGGGTGAAATCTAATGATCTATGGAGGACCACCAGTGGCGAAGGCGGTTGCCGAGAACGTGCCCGACGGTGAGGGACGAAACCCAGGGGAGCAAATCGGATTAGATACCCGAGTAGTCCTGGGCGTAAACGATGCCCGTTAAGTGTTGCATTGGCCACGAGCCACTGCGGTGCTGTAGCGAAAGCGATAAACGGGCCGCTTGGGAAGTACGGTCGCAAGACTGAAACTTAAAGGAATTGGCGGGGGAGCACCACAAGGGGTGGAGCTTGCGGTTTAATTGGACTCAACGCCGGAAAACTTACCCGCCCAGACAGCCGAATGAGAGCCAGACTGATGATCTTGCTCGACGAGCTGAGAGCTGGTGCATGGCCATCGTAAATTCGTGCCGTGAGGTATCAGCTTAAGTGCTGCAACGAATGAGATCCCTGCCACCTAGTTGCCAGCCGGGGGCTTCGGCCCTGACGGGGCACACTAGGGGGACCGCCAGCGAAAAGCTGGAGGAAGGTGGGGGCCACGGTAGGTCAGTATGCCGCGATATGGGCGGGGCCACACGCGTGCTACAATGGCAAGGACAATGCGTCACAACACCGAAAGGTGAAGTCAATCGCGAAACCTTGTCGTAGTCGGAATCGCGGGTTGGAACTCACCCGCGTGAACCTGGATTTGCGTATCATTTCGTTACGCATCAGGATATCCCTAGTATCCGCGTGTCACTATCGCGCGGAGAATACGTCCCTGCTTCTTGCACACACCGCCCGTCGCTCCATGCGAGCGGGTTTGGGGTGAGGTGTCGTCCAATGGGCGATGACGAATCTTGAGCTCGCAAGTAGGGAGAAGTCGTAATCGATTCACATTTAGTGAACGACGGCAAACAAGGTATCCGTAGCGGAAGCTGCGGATGGAAGAAGTTGAGAGTCATTCTCACCTTCCATCATTCACCTCCTATGTTTTCTATCTCATAGAGGTAGAAGCAGCTTGTCTTGCAATCCTTCGGGATTGCGAGAGAGGTACGGGTAATGACGGGGTCAGGTTAATAGGGAGCTTTCCCAGTACCTGTATATTGTTGAGCCACCCTTTTCTTTTTCATTAGTTTGTTTTCTTGAGTGGATTTTCTATTTCTCATTTGACTGGGGTGACCGACTGTAAATCCACAGAAAGACGCCAACCATTGCTACCGCTATGAAATTGATACCCAAAAATGCGGATATGGATGTTCTTGGAAAGAAAATATCCACAAGTGCATTGTGAAACGAAAGAGAAGCAATAAAACCAACAAGCCCTATCAATACAAGAATGATTACAGCAATACTGTTAACCTCTTGTTTCCACTCCCAGAATGCTCCAGCAAACAGGACCGCCCCGGTGAATAGAAGAACTATTAGAACGCTAAAAATTCCTGTATAGCTTGCTCCCGGATCAGTCTGAAAGTAAATGCTAATGATTTCAATGATAAGCGCTGTTACAGTGGCAAGTATTCCACTCGTTGTCAAAATCCATACTGATTTCTTCATGATTTACCCCTCCTAAGGACTACCACCATCATAGAATGCATGACTTTCAATCCTTAAATATTCAATGAGCTCAAACGCTGCCATGGTAAACACATTTGCATTCATTAATTCTTTCTTTTTCATCTCAGATGGACTTGGGGTATAGGCTGACGGGGTCCAGGGAACTTTCCCAGTACCTGTATATTGTTGAACCACCCTTTTCTTTTGCAATGTTTTGTCGTGATGAGTTGAGCCTATCTTCCCCTCATTTTTATGGCACATATTAGTACCTCCTATCCTATCGATATAGGCTTTTTAGATATCCTCAGTATCGGATATCAAATCGATTCTTGTTTTCAAAATGGGATGTGATATCAAGAATTCGAGTCGTTTAGGGATGTTGGCATAGACAATGTTGTATTCTACCAATTTATGTAAAGCAGAAGTTATGGAGTCTATTCCAACTAAGGATGCTGCATACAAATCCGCTTTGGATTCCCACCTTCTTGTAAGCCATGGAATTAGTAAGAAGGGAGGTCCAAAAGCCAGAAACCCTTCAATCAATAACAAGACCAACTTTTGGGATTCTATTAAAGAGGAATCCAGATTGAAAGCAAAGTAAACTAGGCCAAAGTTTACTAATATTAACGGTGAGATTAAGAATATTACTATCATCTTTGCAAAATGATTATAGTGGACATGACCCAATTCATGTGCTGCAATAGCAGCCAGTTCTTCTTCCTCTAGTACATTTTCAAGTTCATCGGTTAGTGCTATGACTGAATTACTACCGGTTCCCCATTGGAATGCATTGAATATTTTTAATCCTGGATAATCAAGAAATCCTATCGAACGAATCTTGATTTTTGATTTATCAAGGAGTTCCCATACAAGGGGATGCTCATTTGATTTCATTACACGAAATCTTTTGGGTAAGCGGGGTTTTGTCTTAAGCGAGTACGCCACGACGAATAGGGCGAAAATTATCAATCCATCAGTACATAGTAGGAGAATGATTGGGTTGTTTTCTATCATAGGTATGAAAAACAATCCTGCAATCATTAATAGAATAAGAAAATCATTGAATACCACTTTAGGAAGTGTGTTTCTTAGATAAAAGACAAAGCTTGCATCTACAGATCGCCACTTCACCTCCATATAGTATCTCAGTCTTTGGACTCCTAGCTGCATCACGATAAGTAATATCAGCACTAAAATTGAGGCTAGATATCCGATTGGAGGCGGTTGGATATACCACACAATAGCTAACGGTAACAGGATGGCACCACTTGTAATGGAAATCCCTGAAAGAATGACTATTCTAAAAGTGAATCTTTTAGATTCCTCTTTGCTAATAGGTACACTATGGACCATTTCGATTCCTCATGTCCAATGGGCTGCCAATAATGTTATTGTTACTAGAGTAATCACCAAAACTGATAGAACGCTCTGCATATAACAGGAAATGCCTCCCACTATTACATAATTAGAGAACCTCTCAGAAGACTCTCCCTCTTCTATCCTAATGCTTCATGATATCAATTTTTCCAAATACATTCTAGGTCCCAAGATGGACTTGGGGTATAGGGTGACGGGGTCAGGTTAATAGGGAAACTTTCCCAGTACCTGTTTTTTTGTTTGAGCCACCCTTTTCTTTTTGCAAAGTTTTTTCAGAATGAGTTGAGCCTATCATAGGACCTGACGTCGTTTTGTTTTTGAGATGTCTTTCAGGAGCCTCTTCATATCATCAAGTGCATCATCAAGATCCACGATTCTCTCTTCGGAATCCTCACCCTCCTTGAAGTACTCCGCCACGAAATCATCCGTTTATTCTTTGAATGTCTGAACGAGGTGGTCGACATCGAACTTCCCTTCTGGTGGGATCACGTTCTGTGAGTTCACCATCTGTCCTGAGATGGTTGAGTGAAGGACCACCCGAACGCTGTTCATCTCTCTGCTGAGGGACATCACGCGTCTTTCCTCGTCAAGGTGTAGAAAGGTTCCAGGTGTTAATGGCTTCATACCAAGTTGTCGAGCAAGCGACCTGCTCTCTCTGAATACGATTTCTTTTCTGGATGAATAGTTCTTCTCGAATCTAATGATTATCAGAGGTCTTTTGGAGCGAGTATGATATTTTCATATTTCTTATCTTTGATGAAACGTCTGAATTGATAATCAATCGTGAGAAAGTGACATTGATTACTCAAAGCTGTTGCGTAGAGTAGATTGTCAATCATATCCAAATGTCCATTCTGATAGAACCCGAGTGCCACTAGATAGTCATTTGCATCAGTCGGAACTTCTTCATAATACCCAGTCTTAGTGATGCTTAGCAATCCCTTTCTATAAATTGCATCTTGATAGTTCCCTTTCTTTATCTGTTTAATTGCCATCCAGCTACACTCAAGCAAGCTTAGATCTGAGTAGAATGGTTTAATCTTCCCGTCATTTAGTTTTGAAAGCGCTTCTATCACACTTTGTTCTACTTCTATCCCCAAAGAGGGTAGGAGAAAGGACGTATCAAGAAGAATCCTCTGTGTATTTCGACTGTTCTTCAAGGCTGATAGACTCCATTTCCTCTATAGTCATTGATGCAAATTTCTTCCCATGTATAGCAAGGGTTATCGGATCTGGAACAGGTTCTATGATAATTCGATTCCCCTCCACTGTAATTAGAATCTTCATTCCAACCTCAAGACTTGCTTCTTCTACAACTGCCTTTGGAAGATACACTGTATTTTTTTTCCCGATTTGACTTTCTCTAGTCAGACCCATTTATATTCACCTGACTTGATTGATTTAGTCTGATATGAATATATCTATCAGAATTATCATATAAAGTCATGGTTTTAAAATATCCATTATCTCTCATGCATCTGCCCAATCACAAAACCACCCAACATAGACCGATGAAGTAGCGTATGGAAGAAGTTGAGAATCATCTCACCTTCCATCATTCACCTCCTATGTTTTCTTTCTCATAGAGGTAGATACTTTTCAGAATTTGTTTCATGTCATCCAAAATTTCGTCAAAGTCAACAATCCTACTCTCTGGATTCTCAGTGTTCCCAAAGTATTGATCTACAATCTCTTCTAGTTCGATATTGAAGTTCTCTAGTACTCTACAAGTTTATAACCCTACTCCGGTTACTAAGTAACTGGGTGTTACCAGTGTCTACAGTAAAGTTTGATCTCAAGGATGACCTTGAAGAGCTGCAAGCACGTTTGTACCTTGACACACGGAAGCGGCTAACCAAGAAAGAGGTTCTAGAAATTGTATTCAAGGTGGGACTTGAAAACTACGACCTCATTGTCAGGGAAATTCAATCCAAAGAACAACCTCTCGACGATGATGTCATCCAGAAGGTCCTCTCCTTGGCTGAGGATTTGGGACCAGGAAGCGAAGACCTCTCATCCAAAGTAGATGAGATAATGTATGGTGGCAGCTGAACATGACTGTATTCATAGACAGCAACATCATTATCGCCTTGCTCAATTCTCGTGATAAGAACCACTCCAGAGCTAAAGAACTACTCAAGGAACTGAAAGATCCCAAGTTCGGGATGAGAATCACCAACGATTACGTCTTGGATGAAGTGGTGACGACCTTGTGGATGCATACTCATCGGAAAAGTATAGTGAACAAGGCTTACAAGCTCCTTCGTCATACTCCTATGTTCATTAGGTTTGAACACACAACTCCCGTAGTTCTTGACCTTGCATGGGAGAAGTGGGAGCTATTTGCGAAATGGCCTGAGAAGCCTCTAAGCTTTACAGATTGTTGCATTCTCTCATTTCTCGATAAAAACAATATTGGATACTTGGCCACATTTGACTCAGACTTTAGTGGTCTGTGCAATCTTATGAGTAGTTGTCCCTAAAATGGTAAAAACAGCTTAGTTTGCAATCCTTCGGGATTGCAGGAGAGGTACGGGCCTCGACGGGGTCAGGTTAATAGTCCTTAGTTCAAAATCATTCTTGAGGATATGGAGCGGTCTTTCTACATTGAGGAAATCTCGAGCAACCAAGAAATCGATGACCAGTTTTTTTGTTCTTTCGAGGAACAAGTGTTCCGCCACAATCACAACCCACGTATGGAAGACTCTCTCTATGGCAATAATCATCAAACGCTTCATGTGAAAGAGCATCAGCTCTCCAATTCTGTTCCCGAGGAATCCATATCATACTAACTTTAACTCCCTGATGACGCAATCGATTCCTGACCTGCTTTGCTCTGTTATGTAATGGAATAATCCTCGGTGATCGAACTTGATACTCTCCCGTCATTTGCCTTATCACTAACTGACTGTCCCCCTTAACTTGGACTTGGTCGTTTCTCTTACATTGTTGTTCGACTACTTGAAGTCCCTTGATCAGTCCTTCATATTCAGCCACATTGTTAGTGAATCTAGGACCATTTCCCACGACTCCCTTTCCAGAAGCAATATCTTTCCCATTGGCACGCAATAAGAAACCGAATGAGGCTATACCACCAGGATTTGTTGGTTCACACGCTCCGTCGAAGAATAGAATGTACCTCATAGTCCTTGGCTCACTTTGCTGATTACAATCAAGTGTGCATTTGGGAATAATATCTCCACTACAAAGTAAGTTTGCTAAGAGAATGAACTTATTATCGATCAAGATCGACTGTAATCTGAGGTTTGGTGTCATTGACTAAAATAATATCTATTTCAGTGGAGGCCTACGACCTGTTAGAAAAAGCGAGGTTGCCAGGGGAGGATCTCAATGATACGATTCTCCGCCTCATTACAATGAGAGAACGGCTTGATTTCCTGAAGAAACAAAAACAAATTCTTGATGATGATGAGTTTCAATCCATTGACCAAACTTGACATCCATCATGATACCATCATCTTCTGATTCTTAACCGAATCATCTTTCCAGGCTTCACAATATGTTTCGTACACATCGGGTCATCGATTGAATGATGACCTGAATCATATCTATTAACAGATTATTGGATATCGAGCTTGGCTTGAACCGCGTCGAAGTCCACTTCAGTATTGACACACCCATCCTTACTTAGCAAGACTGCCTGTATTGGAATACCATATTCGGAAATGTTCTCAATAGCCATCATCGCCTCATCGAAGCACGCAATTCCGAGTACTGCCCAGGGTTGGGCATTCTTGATAATCCGTATGGCATGTGAGCCGCCGCCAACCATATACCATTTGAGTCCCTTTTCTTCAGCACTTCGGGTGATGTCGGCAATGATACACGCACCACACTTCTTGCAGTGATAGCCCTCATCATCGATTGATGCTATGCATCTCTTAGGATCTCGCAAACAGTGTGGAATTAGGAGGACTCTCTTCTCTATAGGTACATGTGCATACTTGCTCCGTTTCAGGACGTTCATGGCTTCGATGAATACTAGATTAACCAGATTCTCTTCTTCAATCACTAGCTCAGTTGTAACTTTCTTAGCAAGTTCAGCTGCAGAGAGTCTGGCTTCAGTTGCTGCGATGCTTTCTAAGAGTCCTATGATTCTACCTCGGAAGTCGCCTTCAAACAGATCCACGTATATATCGCTGGTCTTCTTCTCTTCTAACAAACTAGTCATCATTACAGAGTCAATTGCTTGTTTATTGGTTACTGCTAGATGTTTATCCCCTGTTACACTTGCTTGTCTAAAGAAGACCGAAACTACTTTTGGATTCATGAGAAAGAATCTAGTGAACTTGTGTCCAATTCTATATGCTATGGCCTCATTCTCTGGAAGTAAACGGTCTAACAAGCTACTTCCTTTAAAGAAGAAACGCTGTCCAGGAATCAGTTTATTTTCTAGAATTGGAGCTGCAAAAATATCAGTTAGGTGTATGAGGAGAGCACGAACAAGTGGGACACGTACGTGACGGGTCAGTCTTCTTGCCCTGAGCAAGACTGACATTATTTTTTTCGCCTTGAGTGTTTGGTAGCCTGACTTAATGACCTGCTGCAAGAAGTCCTTATCTTCAGGCTCAAGGTCGATGCCTAAGGATTCCATTTCCTCACGTGTGATATTCACATAACCCGCCTCGTAATCTGAAACCATATCGAGGACATCGTCAAGCATACCTAAACCCATGCCCAACAAATAAGAGAAGTCGTCAATTTGGCCTTTGAGGTCAAAATCTCCCAAAATGAAGTACAGCTTGAAGAAGTTGCTAATCTTTTTATGCAGGAGTATATCCCTGGCCGTCTGAGAGAGAATTTTGCCTTTCCTTTCCACGTCACTCCAAGCACACTCGTATAGATTTTTTACAACTTGCTGCGCTTCTCCTCCGTAGTACTTGCGCTCGTTGTCAAAGAACTGAGCAAGCCAGCGGTGGCGAATAGGAGCAGTATGTGACACCTTGAGATTTCCCTCTAAGCCCAGCTCCATAATCTCTTGTTCCTGTTCTAAGAGGTTGAGAGCATCATTCTTGGTTAGTGTAGGCGAGCCAATAATATCATCAAACTGTTGTATATACCCCCAAGCGAGTGACCAAGTTTCTGAACCAACTGGCTCGGGGATTAACTGAAAGGCATAGGTCAAGAAATCCCGTTTTCTTAAATAATGCCGTACAGAATTAACTGTTGAAGTGTATATCGATGTTCCATATGTAAACGGGCTTGAAATGTCTTGGGTCATAGCAATCAATTTCTTGGACAGATTAAATTGAGTATTCAAAGACATTCCCGTATATAAGGAGCTGGAGCAACCTCAGTTAGAGAAAGATGCCTCTATGAATTAAAACACGTGTCGAGGATGCAAACTCTCGTAGCTGATTTTGTTGATGACAATTTTGAGTTCTCAGATTATAACATCGAACATCCCTGGATTGGCATGAAGTATAGGCTGAAGGGATTGGATTAACCTGGAATTTCCTCCCTCTTTACTTGTCATATAGAGCACATCAACATTAGGAGTCTAGAACTTCGTTCATAGCACCAGTTCGGTATCCAAAGGCATCAACAGTGACATACTTGAATCCTACTGCTTTGGCTAGTTCATGCAACTTATCAAGTTTGCATCCATCAAATAGTTTCTCTCTCTCTTCTCTACCTACCTCAATTCTTACCAGATCCCCATGGAATCTTGCACGAACACACTGAATACCAAAGAGTTCTTTGACTTCATTCTCCACCCTATCGATTTTCCTTACACGATCTTCTGTAATCTCGGTACCGTAAGGAAATCTACTTGATAGACATGCCATAGAGGGTCTATCCGCAACTGAGAGTCCCACTTCTCTTGCATAGGCTCGAATTTCTTCTTTTGTAATGCCCTCATCTCGGAATGGTGACAGAACTCCAGCTTCCTCAAGAGCTTTGGCTCCGGGTCGATGTCCATCCATCTCGCTGGCATTAGTACCGTCCACAACTATATCCATGTTGAGCTTCTTTGCAGTACTTAACCAGACAGAAGCCAGTTCTTTCTTGCAGTGATAGCATCGGTCTACAGGATTCTTGACTAAGTCTTCATTTGAAAGTTCATCAACTTGAATAATTTTTAACTCAATCCCTAACTCCTTTGCCACATCTTCAGCAGCCTGTAGTTCTGTTCGCGGAAATGTGATGCTATCGATGGTCAAAAGCTTAGATTTAGCAGCACTCTTCCCTGCAATGTGTGCGAGTACTGTGCTGTCTACACCTCCGCTAAATGCAATAAGAACATGTTTTCCACTGAACAGACTCCTGATTTTTTCAAATTTCATATTACTGGCGCTCATCTTTCTGCTCAAACTCGAATCTTATCGTGCAGTCTTAAGCGTTGAGAATGTGTCAAATAGAACAGGTTTTGCTGAAGAAACTGTCAGGTCATTAGCTTTATCTTAACATCCCCTAAACTTCACAATTAAGCTATGAGTTTTCCATTGAACTCAAACTGTGAAGGAGTGTTCAGTTCCAGTTCTTACTTGAAGAAATTTCAGAAAATCAGCTTCTTTGAGTCATTATATGTGAAGGATTAGAAATGTTGGATGAATATAGTGGAGTGTTGCTCAGATGTGATGAGCTACAGTATCATTCTCCACCAAGCAGGGAACAGTTGACGGTCCAGTTGGTTAAGAATCTGAAAGCCGCATTGAGAGAACATGCTGTTCCATTCAACGAAATCAAACCGGTATGCCAATTTATCTACATCAACACTACCAATACTTTAGACGTTACTAGAATTGCTTCTGGAGTCTTTGGTGTTTCATCAGCATCTCCAGTTATTGTTTCCACGATAATTGAAACTGAATCTCTCCCCTCAAATCACACATTCTACAAAGAGGTATGTGAAACCAATGTGTTTCTATTAACAGAGAGGTTTGATGCTGTGGGTGGCTTACCAACCGGTTCTCAAGGGAAAGTAGTGTGCACAATTTCTGGAGGCCTTGACTCTCCTATTGCTGCCTACAAGATGATGAAACGGGGATGTATACCAGTCTTTCTTCATTTTGACAATGTTCCATATGGGGATGAGTCAACTCGAAACTTGGCAATCCGACAAGCAAAGAGACTCTCTGAATATATCCACGGTCATGAAATCAAGATGTATGTTGTACCACATGGTGATGATCTAACTGAAGTGCTAAGACATGCACCTCGAAAGATGACATGTATCTTCTGCAGAAGGAACATGTACAGATTAGCTGAGAAAGTCGCCCTTCTAGAAAATGCAGATGCGATTGTTACTGGTGAGATTATCGGAGAACAAGCCTCACAGACCACTCGGAATCTTCTTGCAGAGGAAAGTGCAATATGTGAGATTCCGATAATTAGACCTTGTATCGGAGATGACAAGGCTGAGATTGAGAAGATGGCCATGAAGATTCGGACATATGAGTTTGCCCACGAGGCAGTTTCGTGCTGCTCCTTACCTCCAAAGTATCCCACTGTCTATTCCAAGCTCGAAGGCATTGACCCTACAGAGGAGAAAATGGACATGAGCTGGATTGCCGCAGAAATATCTGAAGCTGAGGTTATTATCCTGAAGGATGGTGTCACAAATGGCTGATCTTTTCATCATCAATCTTTGTTCTGATGGTATTGCCTTTGAAGTCAAATCCAAGAATAGAGTCAACCTTGATTTGATATCAATCAGCGAAGAATTGGCAACCCTAATGAAAATGAAGATTCGAGTCAGTCTCCCAGTGATTCTGATTCTTGAGGGTGATGATGGTCAGTCTATCACCATTTATCCCTCAGGCCGATTACTCCTCCGCAAGTTTCCTACTGAAGAGAGTGCGCAGGAGGTAGCTCAATTACTCTCACCCAAACTCTATTCTCCATGAGGCTCGTGTATGGGTACAATAAAAGGGCGGTTAAATCAAGAATCTATTCCTTCACTTCTTTCCATTTTGGTTCTTTCTTCTTACTGGATCATCGGCTTTTAGAAGTGCAAAGAAGGCTACTATAAGGAAAAGTGAAGCCACCAAAAAAGGAAGCATCCCAATTAGACCCGAGTGTGATGCTCCTTCTACAGGGGTGGCTGTTAAGTCTGCTAAGAACCCAAGTAGAAGAGGTCCCACCACGAATCCAAAGTCGCTGATCATACGATAGAGCCCCATGGATATCTCTAGTTTGTCTTGTGGCGATACATCTGATACATAAGCTGCAGCTGGTCCTGATAGACCAATAACTGCTCCATATATTGCCAAGGCTATTGAAATACTCAACAAGTCCATAGAAAAGGGAATTAGTAAAGTGGCACCCGCAGTCAAAACAAGACATAGCGCAAGGGGTTTCTTTCTTCCGATTCTATCTGAAATCTTTCCCATGGGCACAATTGTTAATGTGGTTGTTATTGCTCCGATCGTAAGAATCAGACCGATGGAAATTTCATCCAAACCTAGATTGTTGGCAGCGAAAAGAGGTACCAATGTGGTTCTTACGCCAGTTCGCAGCAAGAACAAAGTGAAGACTACGAATGATACCAGAAGAAACGAGGGGTTCGATAGAACTTGCCGCATATCACGTACGATTTCCCTCAGATTCAGATGTGAAGATACGTTTCCGGAATTGGTTAATTTGGGTAGTACTAATGTTGGAATTACTGCCAAACCTGTGATTATTGCGTAGGCGAAAAAGGGTGCACGAATGCCATATGCGTCAGCAATAATGCCTCCAAATGTAGGTCCAAAAACAGCTCCGAGAAGTAGCATTCCCATGTAGAGACTCATATACTGCCCTCTTTTCTCCTCTCCAGATATCTGAATAAGGAACACAGTGGCTGTGGTGACATACAGAGCTGAGCCTGCTCCCTCTATCATTCGCGCAATTATAAGAGTAATATAATTGGGGGCTAAACCGGCGAGTACAGATGATGTCGAGATGAGAACTAAGCCTAAAATCATGATTTTCTTCTTATCGAATTTTTTCGAGAGAATGCCTGCAGGCATATCGAGAACCATTCTTGCTATAGCAAAGGATGAAATTACAAAGCCTACGAGCGTATAAGAAACTTGAAAGCTCTCTGCGTAGGTGGGAAGAATAGGAGAAACCATACTCAAACCGAGAAGGACTAGGAAGGTCACTAAAGAGAGATTAAGTACAGTGACTAGACTTCCTTCTTGATTCGAATTTTGTAAATTCTCCTCAACTGGTTCTTGGTGCTCTTTTGACAAGATTAGTGACAGTCCTAGATAACCATGGACCGCTGTTCTCAAGCTAAAATACTTTCAGCTTTAACCATGCATTGTTCCAGTACAATTTGCTTTTACCAGAACTGAGATATGGCTCTGTCCTTGAGAATTTCCAAGGCAAGGTGTCAATGGTATGAATTCCACACTCCCAACGGTAATAGAAACTAATCGTCTTATTCTCCGTTCATATCGTGAAGGTGACGAGCATTGGTATTTTGAAATGAGTCAGAGAAACCGTGCACATCTAGAGAAGTATGAACCAGACAATCCTGCATTGGAAATCAAGACTGAAGAAGATGCTAAGAAGACAATTGCCTATTTTGTAAATGCTTGGAAGAAGCGCACTCAGTTCTTCATTGGAGTTTTCCTTAAGGAGTCTGAACAGTTTGTAGCTCAAATCTACGTAGGTCCTGTAAATCAAAGTGTGCCTGAGTTTGGAATCGGTTATATCGCTGATGTTGATCATGAGGGTTGGTCAACAGCTACCAGAAACTTGGTCAATGTTGGACACTCCTTAGATGTTTATTTGACCAGTCCTGTAGGACCTTATCTACTCTGAAGATGAATCGTAAGCTGTGGAGAAACTCTGAAACGAGAGCCAAGTTTTAGAATCACTCTACCGTCGCCGCCAGTTGGACGGGACGTTAAACGCCCGTGGAGAGGATGTAAGACGTCATCGTGGGTCTTTCGAGGTCTACAAGATGCTACCTCAATGAAGCAGGAACCGAACATCAGTCCTAGACGTTATGTCCAAGATTGGGTAAGATTCGGGCAACGGTAAAGGATATGTAACAGAGGCTGTGAATGCTGTAGTCACATCACTTTTTGAGATTCTAAATGCTCATAGAATACGAATCGAAACAGATGATACTAATATCAGGAGTATCAGGGTGGCAGAAAGATGCGGATTTGCTAAGGAAGGTCATATTCGGGAAAATAAGAAGAACCCTGATGGGACTTATTCCGGTACCCTCTTCTTTGGGTTGTTGCGACATGAGTTTCTGAAGAAGAAACACCTCTAATTGTAATTACACTGCCCACAAGTGAAGTCTTCCTTCTTCAAATTCCTCTATCATATTAGTGATATTCGTTAAAGTGAAAGGTTACAATATGAAAAAAATTAATGGACTCTATGAATGTGAGGAATGTAATCTGTTCTATGAAGATGAAGAATGGGCAAAGAAGTGTGAAAAGTGGTGTCTAGAGCATAAATCATGCAACATTGAAATTACAAGCCACGCAACTAAACAATCCAAGTTATCACTTTCTTGATAAAAATTAACTTGCTGAAATCAAGTTGGGAAATAGTTGTTCACTGATCTGAAACGAGTTTGATTAACGGGTTAAGTAGAACCTCAACGCGTTTCTCAATCTGAGCCACTAATTGAAACAAGTCAATCTCTCCCTGCTTCGTTATCTTGTATGCTCTACGTCGGCGTCCAGTTGATTCTCTGGAGGAGTTTACACTACCATTTTTCTCTAATCGTCTTAATGTTGTGTAGACAGTTCCTGAGCTTAGATTTATTGCACCATTAGTGAAATCTGATATTGCCTTCATCAAATCATACCCTGATGATTCGGGTGATTTACGGATAAGAGCGAGAAGAAGGACTCTGACTACTGGAACTGGCTCAAGGTCTTCCGAATTCGTTATTTCAAACATCTCCTTCTTGGGCTTCTCATCGCTCTCTCCGTTCTCAACTATTGCTCTCACGGTATAAGTGAAGCGATTATGCTCTCTGCACCTAATAGGCCGCTTATCAATAGAATACTAATACCTAGGATGACATTAAGCAGGAGTAACACTGCACCTAACTTCTGTTCCTTTGGTCCCTCAAGGTTCATACGTTCGATCCCTAAACTTCTGAATAATGAAATCATAACCATCAAAGCTATTACAATGTGTTTCACAGTTAACAACAAAGAATACTGTGTACTTGTGTCTAGAAATCCTGTGAATAGAGGAGAGGTATTACTGAGTAACAATCCTGTCACAAGAAGTCCAATCATGCTGACATATGTCAAAATACTAAGTTTTGACTTCATTGTTGCAATTAGTTTCTTAGCTTCTGGTCCTAGCTGCTTCTTCACAGATGGAAGTATCACAGCGGCCATGACGATCATTCCGCCGATCCACATGACAGTGAAGAGGTCGTGAAGGAATTTCACCGAACCAATTAAGATTAAATTCTGCATATTAACCACCTTTACTAGCAAAGTAATATGTAGCTTAACTACATATAGAAGAGCTATATAATCCTATGTTTACAGAGGTAAGTAGCCCGTCACAATCTTTGTGCTCACTCATTTTCGCAGAATAATAATGAATAACAGAATAACACCACTAAGTAATCCAATTCCATAAGAAACATCAAAGAATGTGCTGTATACAATCAATTCCGACTGGAAGAAAGCAATAGTAGTGAGTATCGCAACTGATAATGTGACCAGAATCAACAGCCCTCTCTCTAGACCTGAGAAGTGCTTGTGATCCAATGAGAACATTCGTATCCACAAAACTATACTAAGAATTGCCAACGGAGTTATAGAAACAAGAATTAACGATATTGGTAACAGAACAAGACCGCTTAGAATCGCACGTATCATGAACAATCTTGAACCATATCTTTCAAACTCTTTCTCATACACAGTGCCATAGTCCTTTCTCAAGTGGGATTTGTAACCTTTCCAAACTGAAAACTTCCAATCACCAACCTTCTGTTGTGCCTTAGATACTCCTGTCTTTTCTATTTCAGGTGTATACTCCCCTTTGATTGTGGGTAGAATATAGACCATTACCATTAATGACCAGACACCGATTATCATTGAAAGAAATTCTAAATCTGTAAGAGACCTTGCTAGGTATATTGCTCCCCAGATTGTATATAGTGAATAGAATATCAAACCGAGAGCTGGTATCAGAACGATGACAATGACAATCTTTGCTTTTGTCTTACTACCTTTCATCAGAGGCGAGAGATATCTAAACATCAGAGAGCAGAAAGTTGCGTAAGTCAATGAAAGACCAAGACCACTGAGGAATCGCATAATAACCCCAGATACTGCTGAAAGTTCTAGGAAAGATACTCCGGTGATTAGAGAAATGGGATTCCAATTGCTGGTGAAGAGAAGAATAGTATATAGAACCAATCCAATCACTAAAGCAAGGATGTAGGAAATATTCTGTTTGTCTGCGATTCTTTTACTCAATTTTCGTAAAGGCATAGAAATCAGATCCTCAATCTTATTTATTGTCTACTAAACCTTGCACAACCTCAGTAACAATCTTTCCCTTGTCATTCTTTGTGGTTTTTAACACCACAGAGTTAGCTCCCTCTTGGACCTTGACAGATACCTTACCATCAATCTTTTTCATAGCACTGTCAGATCGTAAGACAAAGACAAAACTGAATTGATGTATTCCAGTTTTGATGCTTCCATTATAGATGGTCATCTTTCCTTTCTTCTGTACTTTTTTGATGAGAATTGGTTTATCATCAAGATTAACAAACACTTCAGACAATTGAAGACCATCAATCTCGTGAACATAGTAAAATTGTAGAGTTGAACCGCCCTCTACACGATGCTCCTTAATATAGTCTCTAACTTCTTTTGTAATCTTCCTTGGCATTTTTTGCAATGGATGTCTATTGAGAAAACCATCATAGGTCTGAAACCCACCAGAATAACCTCCCCCAGATTGACAAGTCCAATCCGTTCCTATATACTCTAATCCTGATTCCCCTAGAACAACTTCCATCCAGTGGTCCTCAACAAAAAACCACTTCCACCTACGTTCCGGAATTTGTGAATAATCCCATATCAATCTACTTTTCATATTTCAAACCAAACGAGAAAATTGAGATAACACGGTGTAAAATCATTTAGGGTGCTGAACAGAACCTGGATGAACTTGGTCACTTATCAGATTAGGATAATGTTGATTTGAATAATGCTAGAGATTTTGCGAAGTCACTGATTGCAAGCTGATTCATTCACTGGAATCAGGTAGATCCAATGTGGCAATGACTTTGTCAATTTCCACTTCTGTGTTGACGCAACCTGCCTTGCTAAGTAAGACAGCTTGAGTAGGTATGCCATATTCCCGAATTTTCTCAACTCCTAACTTGGCATCATCATAACATGCAATCCCAAACACCGCTCGAGGTCGTGCATTCTTAACAATTTTAATTGCATGAGAACCTCCACCAACCATGTACCACTTAATCCCTCTATCTTCTGCGGCTTGAGTAATCTCTGCAATGATACATGCCCCACATTTCTCACAGTGATAGCCTTCATCATCGATTTGTGCAATGCACTTTTCTGCGTTTCTTAGACAATGCGGAATCAAGACAATCCTATCTTCTTTCTTTACATATTCGTATGCACTTTGATTTAGGACATTTCCTGCTTCAATGTATGTAAAATTAGAAAGGTCTTCATCATCAATCTCTAACTCCGATTTAACCTTATCAGCGAGTTCTTGAGGAGTAAGCATAGTTTCAGTTGCCTCAAATGATTCCAGGAGTTGTCGTATTTTAACACGCATATCGATTGTGGGTGCCTGTTCTGTTTCTTCTGCAACTTTATGTCTATTTAGCAATATTTACATCCTCACTGGAGATTATTGATTTTCCATATATTCTTGTTAAATTATTATGCATCAGGGAAATATTCTGCTAGTCCTTAATCAGCTCATTAACCGTGTTGAGTATCCTATTTTTTGCTTTACTGCGGCCTTAAAAACTACATGAGCTGCAGCAATATCTTGAGCTGCTAAACCAGTCGCATCAAATAATGTAATTTCATTTTCCAATTCACGTCCGACCTTTTTTCCAATTAAGATCTCTCCAATCTCTCCATGGATATCTTGCTCCTGGATTAGTCCCTGTGACAGGGCATGTTGAATCTCTCCAATAATCTTGCACTGGTTTAGACTATCTACTACTACCTTATCAGCTCGTTTCACTATTGCAGGATCAAGCTCCTGTTTTCCAGGTCCATCCGCCCCAATCGCATTGATGTGCATCCCCTCTTCTATCCAACTTTCCATCACTAATGCTTTTCTTGATGGAGTGACAGTCACAACAATATCGCTTCCGCGTACAACTTCTTCTCGGTTTTCAGAATAACTGACATCTATTCCTAAAAGATCTGACATCTCTGTGGCGTAACGTTTCCCAATTTCCTCTTCAATATCCCACACCCGAATCTCTTCAAGTTTGAATATCTCTCTGAGTGCAAGAACCTGCATACGGCCCTGAGTCCCTGCACCTATAACTCCAACTTTCTTTGAATCCTTTCTTGCTAGAACACTTGCAGCAACTGCACCAGCTGCTCCAGTTCTATATGCCGTGATATATGAACCATCCATAATAGCTAGCGGCATACTTGTCTTAAGGTCCATAAGTACAATGACCGCCATTCCTGGTGGTAATCCTAATTTGTGATTATCGTAGTAGCCACTGGCAATCTTGATTCCAATGAGGCCGAAATCCTCAACAAAACCTGATTTGATATCTACTTCACCATTATACTTCTCTACATCCAGATGCATTACTGGTGGCATCTGCACTCTATTATTTGCAAAAGCCATGTAAGCTTCTTTGACTGCTTCGATAGTCCTTTTCATAGAAAGACAAGATTCTACTTCTGTTCGAGTTAAGATTAGTACTTCTGACATCTCAATCATTATCTTCTCTAGCTCCGTACCTAATGACTCTTCATGTTGATGTAAATGAGTCCTATTCTGTACAGGTTCCTGTAACAAAATATACGGGATCTGCATCTGAATACTTGAATCCCATCTTTTCGTACAATCTCTGTGCGGGAGTATTCTCTTCGAAATAGTGTAGAACCACCAGTTCAGAGGTCTTCAAGACATCATCAACTACTGATTTTATACATGCAGCAGCATAGCCTTTCCTTTTATGGTCCGGATGTGTAGCTACGTTTCCGATTTCTGTGCCATATGAAGTAACATAATGAACTCCAGCAACAGCAGAAATTGCCCCGTCATCCTCCATTATGCCATAGAATGGACCCAGATTCATTGCATTCGGAGTCCACGCGGGAGTACCACTGAGTCTATACAGCTCCTTAAGCTGTTCAGCATGCTTGATAGAGAGTCTTCCGGGTGTCTGCTTGCACTCGCAATATAGTTCAGTTGACATGTCAGCTATCATCTGCCGCTCTTTGATTGGCTTCAAAATGACACAAGCTTCACCAAATTGATCTAACTGTTCCTGAGTGCAAATTGCAATGAACTCTTTTCCGACTAGCAGGTCTGAGAAGTCTTTCATCATCTCAATGAGAGATTCCACATCTCTACACCAGAAGGCAGTAGCTAAGAAATCCAAGTCCCTATAGAGTGAAAAGATAGCATCAATCCTTCCATTATTTTTCAGAATTCGTACATCGCACCAATCTCTCAGTTGAGTACAATCTGCAATCAAGACAATATTCGACAACGGATTTATGGATAAGATATCAAGTACACTGTTGAGATTTTCATCTGATAGAGGTTCAATTTCAACAACCATTATTCTCATCATCCAACGAAATTGATGTGTAGATGACTACCAGTCGTCGTCATCATCTTCCCATTCATCGTCATCCCAATCTTCTTCTTCCCATAGGTCCTCATCATCAAACAATGAATCCACCTCTGACAAGGTCTAATTCAACGGATAGCACAATACGGCTTTTATTCATTTTCTTGATTCCACCTAGCAGATTAGAATGCATCCAAATCGTTTCCTGAAACTACCTTGCCATCATAATGTTCGGTAATTTCCTGTATTAGTTCCTCTTCAGATTGTTTCATGAACAGTTGATGGTACAATATGAGTAGTTTAGGCTTGACAATATTAGCAATTTCTACAAGTTCATGTGTAGATGTATGAACTGATGAGTGATATTTTCTCCAATCCTCTGTTCGTCCTTGGAAACCTGCAGCAGAGTATACTTCATGAATTAGAATATCACAGCCCATTGCATGTTTGATTAGGTTCTCTGATGGGCAGGTATCTCCAGATATCACTATAGTCCTATCTGGTAGAATGAATTTGTAACCATAGGATTCCAAAGATCCATGATTAACTCGAAATGCTTCGACCTTGACTTCCTTATCTGTGTAAATTACTCCCTCATCTATTTCGTGAGTATGTACGATGTAACCTTCCTGATTTGCAGGTTCAAGTCCTTGAATTCTTTCTCGAATATCAATCTCATAGGCTGCCATGATGTGATTTGTCATGTCTGTGAGACCCTTTGGTCCATATACTTCCAATGGCTCCCTTCTCCCGATAACTCCCGGTGTTAAGATGATATCAGGATATCCAATTGTGTGGTCTGAGTGTAAATGTGTCAGAAATGTTCGTGTTATTTTTGAAACAGAAATACCTGCTGCTGCTACTTGTCTTACGACACCTGCGCCAGCATCGACAAGGTATAACAAGCCATTCACGAATATTGCAACGGATGGTCCAAATCTGTCGGGGTCCGGGTTTGGAGTCCCGGTACCAAGCAATATTATCTTACATCCCATTTCCAGACTCTCTCTGAACATTTATTCGGATTCTTGTGATACCAGATTCTTCAAGATTCTATGAAGGTAAGCTTCGAGTTCGTCAATCTCTTCTGGAGTAAATCCTTTGTAGAATATCTCGGTCATGTCTGCTGATAATTTGATATACGTACTCTGAAGTTTTCGAGTCTTCTCAGTCAGCTGTATTATGGTCCTTCTTCTATCCTCTTCTGACTGTTCCCGTCGAATATACCCTGCTTCCTCAAGATTGTCTAATAGTTCACTCAACGTGGATTTCCGAAGAAGAGTCCTCTTTGACAGGTCATTTATCGGAACATTATCTTGTTGCCATAATGCGAAGAGAATCCTTCCTTGTCCCGGACCAATCTCTATATCGTGTTTCTTGAGTAATTCTGTGAACACTCGTCTTCCAAGATGATGGATCTGAGTACTGAGGAATCCCCCTTCTCTCTGCGACATCATGGTGAATCACCTAAATCTAATTTGAAAGTACTACTTCCACTCCAGCCCTTTGCAATATTCGGGTACAAGCGCAGAACTGAATAGTCTGGATCATCAATTCCCCCTGTATAGTATTTTTCCCAATCATCATGCCATAAATCTTTCTTCAGATTCATATCTTCCACATTCTCAATATCCCCTCCAAACATAACACCTTTCCAGGTTTCAGGATTACAATAGTAGACTGATACGGCTGAATTTGTCTTGATATCCGGGATTTTTGTTGAAGAAGTATTCGTACTGAATAGGATCATGAAATCATCCATGTGTTTCTCAAAGAGTGGAATCAGTTTTGGGAACCAATTCTTATTTCGGAGATTAAACATCGCTCTGGTTTGAGGATACCCCATCTCATCAATAGTTGTGAAATACGCTGGCCATCCATTATTTAGTAGTTCAAGACATATTTCCCGAAGTTCCGTCTCATTCATTGTTAGGACTCTCAAGTAGTTCGTACCCAAATAGTTAGGCACCGAACTAAATATAGCTTTTGGTACAGGTTTTCCCCTGTATTATATAGTAAGTATGAGTCTTCTTGTACTATGAATAATCCGAAATCTATCTCCAAAACTTCGCGTGAAGATGTCGTTGAACAGGCTGAAAGAATTTTTGAAATACTAGATTCCTCCGGTATTGTCAAATCTAAGACTCTGCATCTGATTCAACGTGCAGACGAAAAAGGGCTCTTAGAACAATGTACTCCTGTTGGATGTGCGGCAGGTGCGATCTACATTGCTTGCATCCTGAAAAAGTTGCATGTCACACAGAATGTTCTTTCAGAAGCTACAGGGATATCATCCTCAGTCATAAGAAAACACTACATGTTGCTTGCACGAGGGCTTGAACTCAAAAGGATTGACTTGGTTGTCTAACATTCTTAATTCAAAACTTCAGTTTGAAATTGAGAAAATAAAAGGAGGGGAAGCAGATTAACTGCTTCCAAACTAAGTAGGTTCTATCGTTTCTTGACAACAACGAAGACTAGAAGTAGAACTACAACAGCTCCACCAATCAATGCCAGAGTCATTGTATCAGGTACGAAACCTGTGGTTGAAGATTCTATACCGAGGATAGGATCATACTCTAGGGTTTCGTCACCAAAGTTCTCGAATGCAAGATAGATTGACTCGCCTGCTCCCATTCCAGTACCTTCACCATAACTGGCCTTGACCTGGAGTGAGTTGTTAGCTGCGAGAGCAGTTTCTTCGTACTCAAAGTAACCATTCTCGAATTGGAACTTAGTCCCAGTCTTCTGGAAACCATTAGGATCATCTTCACCTTGAAGCTGACCATGTGCGCTCTCAGTTACTGTGAACTGAAGTACAAGTATGGAGTCATCATAGGTCCATTCCCAACCATCAACAATCAAGTCAAATTTCATTTCACCAGGGTTGGTCAAATTCATGTGGACCCTAACCTCGATTGATACATTGAAGACAGGCATACTAGGCAAGTTGCCATAGTCTGTACCAGTACCTTCTGGACGAGGATCATACTCTGATGTAGTTGTGAAATTGAAGTGGACTGCAGTAGTGTTTCCATCTTCTTCTTCAAACTCAAAACCGCTGAAGTCCCAATCAGTTGTTGGGAGTGCAAATGGAGCACCAATCATTTGGTCTATATCGTTGTCAAAGACACCATCAACGTTTGTGTCATTTGCTTCAAACATCTTCACAAACATCACGTGATAATCAACTGTTGGTGTATTTGGATCCCACCAGTGAAAGTGTGGTGCTTGATTATTTCCAGTCACCTTGATGGCAATGTCATCTGTAGTGAGAGATACTATTCCAGCAGAATACTGGTACTCGATGGAGTTACCCTGCGCGGCTGCTAAGGGTACACCAATTCCAACGAGCATCAATGCAAAAAATGCAAGTGTGGCTTTTCTGTTCAGATTCATTTGAATCACTAAGATATGCCTCACTTTTAGTATATATAGCCAATATTGAGTAGATATACAAAACGACATATCAATCAGGTCTATGAGGGCTCTAATTCCATCTAAATTGTTTATGGATGCTTACAACCGTTCATGCGACCTTTTGTATGATTAACGACCTAGGAGTTTCCGAGCTTGCTCAACAACATTCTCTACAGTAAATCCGTATTTTTCAAACAAGACCTTCCCAGGTGCAGAAGCTCCGAATTTGTTTATACATACACAGCTTCCAGCATCTCCTACCCAGCGTTCCCATCCTTGGGATACACCTGTTTCAACTGCAAGACGTGCTTTAACGTCTGGAAGGAGCACCGAGTCTTGATATTCTTGACTCTGAGCTTCAAATAATTCCCAGCTTGGGAATGAAACGATACGAACATTGATTCCATCTGCATGAAGTTTCTCAGCAGCCTTTACAATCAGTCCTACTTCAGACCCCGAAGCAATCAAAATGATTTCAGGAGCTTTTCCAAGGTCAGCTAGTACGTACGCTCCATTTGCAGTACCTGCGGCTGGATTGAACTTGTTTCGATCTAACACTGGTACACTCTGTCTGGTTAATGCCATCAATGTCGGCCCATCTCGTCGATTGATTGCTAACTTCCATGCTTCCACAACCTCATTCGCATCTCCTGGTCTAATTACTATGAGATTGGGAATAGCTCTAAGTGATGCTAAGTGTTCTACGGGTTGATGGGTGGGACCATCTTCACCGACACCTATACTATCATGTGTGAATACCCAGATACTACCATGCTGTGATAATGCGGAAAGTCTGATTGATGGACGCATATAATCTGAGAACATCAAAAATGTCGCTGAGTATGGGATTATTCCTCCATGGGCAACCATTCCATTCACTGCCGCTGCCATAGCATGTTCCCGAACTCCATAGTGTAGATTTCGTCCTTCCGGTGTATCTGCCTGAAATGATGGACTTCCATCAATCCAAGTTTTGTTAGAAGGCGTTAAATCTGCTGAACCTCCAATCATCTCAGGAAGAATCTTTGCAATAGCATTGATTACCTTTCCAGAAGCCGCCCTCGTTGCCATTCCTCCGTCATCCGCTGGAAAGACTGGAAGATCATCATCCCAATTAGGAACCAACTCGCCCTTCATTCTTCGAGAAAATTCTGATGCAAGTTCTGGATGTTGTTCTTCATATTCTTCATATTGTGAATTCCAGCTTTTTTCTCGATCTTCGCCTATTTCTCTAACTTGTCTGAAATGATCTAGAACATCATCAGGAACATAGAATCGCGGTTCAAGTGGCCAATCAAGTTTCTTCTTTGCACCCTCAAGTTCATCTTCACCTGGAGGTTCTCCATGAGCTTTTGCAGTATCTTGTTTATTGGGCATGCCGAATCCTATGTGAGTCCTGCAGGCAATCAATGATGGTCGAGGATCCTTCTTTGCTCTCTCTATTGCCTTGTCAACCGCATCAACATCATTTCCATCTTTGACATGTTGTACATGCCACCCAAAAGCCTCGAATCTAGCCCCGCGATCTTCTGAGAATGTAAGATTTGTGCTACCATCAATTGAAATTAAGTTATCATCGTAGAGCACTATTATTTTGCCTAATCGTAGATGTCCTGCCAATGATGCAGCTTCTGAGGAGAGTCCTTCCATCAAGTCACCATCTGTAACTATTGCATAGATATGATGGTCCACAATCTTATGCTTAGGACGATTAAAGACTGCTGCTAGATGTGCTTCGGCCATTGCAAAGCCTACACAATTTGCGAAACCTTGTCCAAGTGGTCCCGTTGTAACCTCCACACCAGGAGTATGATGACTCTCGGGATGACCGGGGGTCTTAGAACCCCACTGCCGGAAGTTCTTCAGATCCTCCATGGATACATCGTACCCAGTGAGGTGGAGAAGGGAATAGAGTAGCATTGAACCATGGCCACCAGAAAGAACGAAGCGGTCTCGATCATACCAATTTGGGTTACTAGGATTGAACCGTAAGTGTCGTGTCCAAAGCGCATAAGCCATGGCGGCTGCACCCATTGGCATACCTGGATGTCCCGAATTTGCTTGTTGTACAGCATCTGCAGATAGAAAACGGATGGCGTTAATAGCACGTTCTTGGAGTTTAGAATCTGTCATTGGAGGTTCCTCCGATAGGTAGTTCTAGTTACATTTTCGCGTAGCAACTAGCTCTCTTTTGGGTCTTATGCTTAGAGGAACTGTCCTGCCTTTCACTCTTTCGCCAACTATGGTTGACCGACTTCTGTTCCTGGAGGATATATCTCAAAGAAATCCTCCTTTGTCACATCCATGATTACAAAGTCATGGAATTTACCTAACATGAATGCGCCCTGTCTTAGCACCCCTGCAGGTTTGAAACCTGCTTTCTCATATGCCCGTTGAGCTCGTTTGTTAGATGCAAGTGTCGGCAGGAAAACTGTGTTGAGGCCCAATATATGGAACCCTACCCAGAGCATTACACTTGTCGTATCAGTACCATACCCTTTTCCATAATTTTCTGGATTATGGATGGCGATTCCAAACTCTGCTTTCTGATGTTGTTTGGAAATATCGAAGAAACTGACTGTCCCAAGAAATTCGTTAGTCTTCTTATCCTCAATTGCCAGAACCATCTCTCCATCTCTCCAAGGGTTCATTAATGTCGCTCGTTCTAGCCACTTACGTTCTGCGTTCCTAGACATAGGCCAAGCAGTTGCAAGAAATTGACGCAACTCGAGATTGTTCCAGTGCTTCAAAATTAGATCAAGGTCTTCCATCTCCAAAGCCCTTAGCTTAACCATTTCTCCATAGTACATACTCTATTCTCCGCGCTTTAGTAAATAAAAGTGCTCTAATATCGCCGTGTTCGATACACTCATTATAGTTGAAGAGCTCCATCTTTTGAACACGAGGATATGTAACCATGAGTCCACAGAAACAGTACTTTGAGAAACCGGTTGTTCGAGTAGAACTCTCAAAAGTCCGATTTCCAAAAATATGTCCAGTCTGTGGAGTTACTGCATCTATTCCTTCACGTATTACTTTTACTTCTGGAGGAACAAAATGGGAACCCTCTTTCAGAGCCCATGCTTTACCAATTAAACGAATTCCACAACCGCAGATGCGGGCCTTGCGGTTTTTTGTTTGTGAAGACCACTATGATACTGACGAAGGCGAAGATCGGTACAAATCCTTCTGTTTAATTATTAATGGTTTTGCTTTGGCTTTCTTCTTCTTCGGGCTTCTCTTTCTTGGTGATGCCTTTTCAAGAGGAAGACCAATTCCATTCTGGTCCGTAGCATTCTCTGTACTCCTTGCTATTTCATTGTTCTTTTCCTGGATTGCTTTTCGACCAAAAGCTCTTCAACGGGCGGTACAGATAGTTGGATTTGATTCAAGTATGCAGAATGTCCTACTTGCCTTCAAAGACAAATCATACCAAGACGCTATCATTCAGGAGAATCCAATGAATGCTGAACTTGTCAGCTGGATAGTTAAGCCTGGCAGTTAGAAAGAATTAGTAAATAAAGAATTAAGAAGAACTCATGTTGCTTCCAACATGAGCACTTCATCATCAGATAAGCAACGACGTTTTGCCTTGTCGTTGTGTGTACTAGCGTGAATCTCTGTTGCATTTCTATCAGTAGTCATGATGATCACCTGTAGATGTATGCATGAGTAATAGCTTGGGTGGAGATTCTCTTCTTACGGGACTTGATTACTTTCTTAGTTAGAGCCATATTATTCACCTTTGATACAAGTATGCGTGGGTTAGAGCATCAGTTGATACCTTGCGTTTGTTCTTCAGCACGGAGTTAGTTCGGTTGTTAGTTGTTAGAGCCATGATATTTCACAAGAATTACTACTCATGTTTAGTATATATAGCGGAGCCACTTGTTAGGGTCACAGTTGGGAGTCACATATTGTGACTAGTAAAATGAGGCTTGTAACAGTTTGAGTGTGTCTAGGACTATAAAGAAAACTAGAGATGGAAAGATCATAAAGAAAATGTTGATGGACCTACCTAATGGAGGTCCATTTTCAACTAGAATCCAAAATCGTTAGAGCTTGAGCTCAGCCTCGCTCTTCCAGAGACCGTGAATATTGCAATACGAAGTTGCCATCAGTGTCCCAGATTTTTCAGTCTTGAAGACGAATTTTGCTACTGGCTCACTGTATATTCCACAACTATCCGGTCCCTGAGCTGACTCTCCATGGTGATCAAAGGTGCAGTAACCAATCTCAACTGGAAACTTCTCTCCTTCCGGCCAGAAGAAAAGGTCCATCCATTTGATGTGGTGGTTTGTTGTGTTAGGGTGAGCAATCTCTTTACCAACCTTCACCTTAACAACTGCAACACCATCCTTAACCCCTTTGACATCAATAACAGGTACGTGTTTTTCACTCTTCCAATCTGCAGTCTGTATCCATTTTTTGGACATTATTCACAACCTCTTAATAGAAAATATGTGGAGTCTGATATTCAAACTACGCACTTCAGAGTAATACGTAAAGTCTGTTAAAATACTTCTCTTAAGACCGTGAAGTAAGCTTTCTAAGCTGCTTTATTGTTCTTTTCCCTTTTTCCGTTAGTCCATAATACGTCCTTTTTCTGTTATCATATGTGCTTTCTATTCTGGTTTGAGTAATAAGACCTGTACTTCTAAGCTCTGATAGATGCTGATACACACTAGGTATCCTAATGGAAATTCCAAATTCTTCTTTCAAATTCTTCCAGATTCCATATCCATAAGACTCCCCTTCTAATAATGTCTGGAGTATCTGTTGTTTGGTTCGACCAATTTGAGTTGTAAACTTCCTGTCTTCTACTCGACTGAGTAGGTGTTCAAGCTTAGATTGTCCTTTGATTAAGATTCGAGCTATCTCAGGATTCTTTAGACCCATTCCTGTGACAACACAAACAATTGAGTCTGAGGAATCAATCTCATTCGATCGCAACAGCTGGTGTAAGGCGGCTACAGGAGTTGCTGATGCTGGTTCAACGAAAACACCCTCAAGTTTTGCAATTGAGCCAACTGCATTCAATGTATCTTTATCAGACACTGAAAGCGCAAACCCATTGGACTCTCGTATTGCCCTCAGAGCAGTATGTCCACATGATGGATTTCCCACACTGATATCAAGCGCAATAGTGGCTCCACTGGGCATTGGAATGATAGTTTTTGATCCACTCATATAGGCCTCTACAATTGGAGCGCAACCTGCTGACTGAACCCCCACTATTCTGGTTTCTATATCATCTAGAATACCTATCTCCTGCAACTCTCTCAAACCTTTCCAAATCAAAGAAAGATGTCCACCGTTTCCCATTGGAACCAATATCCAATCTGGTGCATTCCACAAGAGTTGTTCACAGATTTCGAAGACAGTAGTTTTGACACCCTCAAGAAATATCGAGCTATAAGCATTGACCACATAACTATGATGGCTTTCTGCATCCGCTCTTGCCAGAGCCACGTCCTGATTTTTTACTACAGTTACATTTGCACCATATGCAAGTATCTGGTAGAATTTTCCCATGTCTACATTGCCTGTTTGCGCGATGAAGACGTTGCTCTCTATCCCAGCTCGTGCCGCATAGGCTACAAGGGAAGCTGCAAGGTTTCCAGTAGAACCACAACATAACGATTCAAAACCTCTCTCTTTAGCCACGGTCACTTCAACCGCCGTACCTCGATCAATGAAAGAGCCGGTTGGATTAGTGGTTTCATCTTTAAGGTATAATGATTTTAGCCCAAGATGCTTGGCGAGTCTATCGCACTTATGAAGGAAAGTTCCACCCTCACCAAGAGATACCGCCTTAGACGGAGTTGAAACCGGTAAGAGTTCAGAATACTTCCAGATGCCTGGTTTTCGGGTTCGTAATGACTTTCTAGTTACAACTTTTCTTACAGCATCTAAGTCATATTCAATCTCAAGAAAACTTCCACACTTTGGGCATACCCTTTCACGAACATCATCTTGAAATTGTTTTCCGCATTTTGTACACACAAATGATGATACAAAGGACATAGGAAATCACGCCTATATATAGGCTCAAAGTTATATATCCTGCTAATTCTTGACTAGACGCGTGTGAATAAAATGGAAATGGAGTACTTTCGTCCTTCGGGGAAAAATTCTGCTGTCAATATAGCTCTGCTTGCTATAATGTCTGCACTCGTCACAATTATGACTCTCGTAATCCGAATTCCATATCCCGGAACAAGTGGCTATTTCAACTTGGGAGACACTATGGTGATGCTTGGTGGTTTCCTTTTAGGTCCGATTGGTGGTTTCTTTGCCGGAGGAGTTGGATCCGCAGTAGCTGATGTGGTTGGCGGATACCCACACTGGGCTCCTTTTACATTCATTATCAAGGGTTTCGAGGGTATGGCGGTGGGGTACTTGAGTTCCCGAGCACGCAAACATGTCAGACTGAACAGTTGGGACATTATCGCAGTGCTTGTAGGAGCTGTTATAATGTTGACAGGTTATTTCATTGCTCAGATGGTCTTAATCGGTATTGCAATAGCGATAGGTGAGCTCGTAACGGTTAATTTGGCACAGGTCGTGATTGGTGGTGTTGTGACACTCTCGATCGGTCCTACTATTCGGTCTTACTTGCGCACAATTAATTATGGCGAGCCTGAAAATATGGCTGTGCCGACTTCCGAAAATCAATCAAACGAATGAAATCACATTCCGTCAGAACGGTTTTTTAGGACGAGTATTATTGCAGAATTGACACTCCTGGGTGTCAGACTAGCTCTTGAAAAAGATGGACGGCCTATAAATGACCGACAGGGACAAACTCAGAATCGATCAGAATCGCTTGAGCGTAATCAATGATTTTCTCCTCAAGGATGATAATCCTCTCGTCACGGACCTTCTTGATTTGATTGAGAAGCATGGTGGAGTTGATGAGATCAATAGGAAAGCAAGAGATGCTCGAAAGCTCGATAATCTCCTCGCATTACTTGATGCAAAGAAATCTCACTACATCAAAGATCTTCAATGGCTACAGGAACAGCGCGATAATGATGCATTCATTACAATTCCTGAATATCGACAGAAGATACTTGGTGATAAATCGAAATCTATGAAGTTTGATGATAGCTTCGCAATCACCCTTGAGATTAGTGCGTGCCAGTATTTCCCGTGGCTTATCGAAGAGGCAAAGCAATCAATTGAGAAGGGTGAACTCATGCCTGGTCGTTTCATTCGAGTCCGCAATATGGCTGAGCAAACAGCAGATAATGATGTAATTGCCTTTGCTGCTGGAATGCAGATTACAGGTTCATCATATGTTGAAACTCTTGATAGTAAGGGAACATATCCGGGTCCAGATGGAGCACCAGTCAATGTTCACCTTGGAGGGCCTGCTACCATAACAGGATACTTCGGTGGTGTTGGAATGCCAAACGAGTTTCCATTGAAGTGGGCCGATGAATATCTCAATTACTACACAAAATATGGCATAACCCAAGTTCTCAATGTCAATCCTGGTAGCGTGTTAGTTGGCTATATGATGCACAAGCTTGGAATTGATATGGAATTTAAAATTTCAGTATTCTTGGGTAATGATAATCCATATGCTTGTTTGTGGACCCTATTAACAGCTAAGTTGTTTAGTCGTGATGATGGAACTACCCCTCTCATTGGTTTCAACTTATCAAACAGTGTAAACAACGAAACAATAGAGCTTTCTGCTTACGCTCGTAAGGACTTTGGCTTTGAAGATGTTGTAAGAATTGAACATCATATTACTGAAACCTACAAGTCAATTGTCCGGCAACCCTATGATAGACTTCCAGAGCTTCTTGAGTTAGCAGATCACGTGAAGAACATCAGTGCAAAACACGAAGGTGCAGTTCCTGAAATCGATGCCTCACGAGATTATCCAACGGATATACTAGATTACTTCCGAACGAAAGAAGACATCATCGAAGCAGGCCATATGCCTCTAAATTTGATAAACTATCTAGACAAACATCATGCTCTGAATAGAACTGCTGAAGAGCTCACTAAGCGAGGTTTGACCTTCCTCGCAGCACCAAAGCTGCATAAAACATAGTCTGAATAGATTATGGAAAAATAATGAAGAGGGGAGCCTCTAGGGTCTCTCCCTACATATCAGGTTGGAAAATGTCGTCGTACAAGTTCTGAAGTCGAGTCTTGTGGGTTTCTTCTTCAGTAGCAAGTGTTTCAAAGACAGATCTGTGTACACCGCTTCCGGTAAGCTCTGATAGAGCCTTGTAGAAGCTGTTTGCTGCTGCTTCTTTCTTGATTGCAACAATTAGCACATCTTGTGGAGTTGAATCCGATTTCAATGGAATGTCAACAAGATATTGACTCAAGTCCATCTTCTCAATCTCTTCAACAGTGTCACAAGTGAAAGTGTCACAAACCCCCTCATCAAGGGCTTTCTTGAGTTTCTCCTTATGAGCCACTTCTTGGTGTGCTAGCTCATGGAGCAATTTTGCTGATGATTTGAATTTTGAATCCTCAGCAGCTTTCATATAAAATTCGAATGCTTCTTCCTCTCTTTGTATTGCGAGGGAAACTAATCTTTCGAAAGTTTGTTGGACATCAGTCAATATTATTCCCCAAGGTTAGGGATATAGCTGGTTGTTTTAAGCCTGATGATACAATATTAAATTCACAGGAGAATGTTTTTCATTTGGTTTCTATCAAATCGGCAGATAGGCAAAAAAGATGGAAGAAGACGATGGGCGTTCATACAACTGTGCTGAAAGTGTGATTATACGCGTTAATCGAGAATCACCACTCCCTGGATTCAACACATCATGTATGCGGATAACCTCAGTTTTGGGTGGTGGCATTGCTGGATTCGGTGAGGTTTGTGGTGCCATCAGTGGAGCCGTAGTTAGTCTGGAGTTGAGAACAGCTGCATCAAGCTTGGACATTTTGTTATCGGTGTTTATATTGTCCAGATCGAATAGTACGGTATAGAGTTGATTCAGGACAAGAACCAAGTCTAGGAACTGACTCTACAGTCGCCGCGAGTTGCACGGAGACTCAAAACGCCTGTTGGAGAGGTCGTTAGACGTTTTCGCAAATCTTCCGAGATTTGCATAATGCCGCCTCGATGAATCAGGAACCGAACATCGATCATGGACTGATGTCCAAGTTTGGATAAGTTTCGGGCAACGGCTATTACTAGGTACGAATGGAGATGAAACTATTGATGATTTCAAATCGAAACGTACGCATGCACGAAGTGCAGTGAAAGAATTCTTGGAGGAATTTACTGATTGCTGGGGATCTGTGCGATGTACACACTTGATAGAAATGGATGAAGGTAAGCGTACACAGGTTGGAACTCTCAGACCAGAAGGTCCTCCAAGCAATCTATGTAATGAGTACGTAGATTGGTCTACTAAGAAAATACATGAAATCCGCAGTTCCATTGAATGATTCTCCATAATATCGGTCTGAATCATCAATAATTAATCATGACAACACAGAAGTGCATCCAATTACAATGGATTACAGGCCAATGTGAGATGATAGCCTATGCGAATTTGGAGTGATGATTTTTCTGAAGGCCAACCTATTCCAGAGAAGTGTGCCTATCGAAATGAAAATCTGAGTCCACATCTAGCTTGGGAAGATGTTCCAGACGGTACAAAGAGTCTTGCGCTTATTTGCAATGATCCTGATGCACCGGTAGGAGATTGGATACACTGGCTTGTTCATGGAATTCCAGCTGGAGTTCACGAAATGACATCTGGTGGAAAGCCTCCCGGGGTTCAAGTTCTGAATGATTTTGGTATATCTGATTGGGGCGGTCCCGCACCTCCCTTTGGTACTCACAGGTATTTTTTCACACTATACGCTCTTTCAGTACCTGCACTAGAGAATGTAGATATGAACAGCTTTCAGGATATGTGCGAGAAACATAAGATAGAATCAGCTCAAACAATTGGTACTTATACTAAAGAATAAGTGCCAACTCCGATTGGTTAAAAATCAGATTCAATCTGGTTTAAGCTTGAACTAAATACAAAGGTACTGATTTCGATGTGCGGAAATTTGCTTGAAACACGAGATTTACGTGTTGAGGTCAATGGAGTGCCAATTCTCGGTGGAATCGATTTAGAATTCGAACCTGGATTAGTTTATGCAATCTTAGGACCGAACGCCTCAGGAAAGTCCACACTAGCTAAAACAGTTATGGGGTTACCAGAGTACAAAATAACTGGTGGCGATATTCTCTTCAATAATGAATCAATTCTACGAAAGACGATTACTGAACGTGCACAATTGGGGATTGCTTATGCTTTCCAGACACCACCAAGTATCTCTGGTGTAAAACTTGATGACTTCATCTGTAGAATATGTCCTGACTATCAGTGTAAAGCAGAAGCTGACACACTAATGGGCGAAACGTGTGCATGCAAAGATGTACTATACGATGACTTTGAACGATTGGGAATTAGAAATCTGGCTGACCGTGATTTGAATGATGGCTTCTCAGGTGGGGAATCTAAGAGAAGCGAGCTCTTCCAGGTTCTCTCAATGCGTCCAAAGATAATGTTTCTTGATGAACCAGATAGTGGTCTTGATTATGATTCACTAAAGGTTGTAGGTCATGAACTGAGGGCGCTTCGCGAGAAAGGCGATACTACCCTTGTTATAATCAGTCACCATCGATATGTCCTAGAATTTCTTGAAGTTGATAAGGTGTATATTCTCCAGCGAGGCAGACTGGTGTATACTGGAGATATGAGCGATATCCCTGCACTCGAGGAGAAGGGATACGAGAAATTCTTAGCAGAGGTGACTGGCTGATGACCTCTGATAACTTGAAGAAACGTGCAGAATCTGCCAAGAAGAAACAAGCCCAATTCGGTGAAGATATTGATCTCGATAATTACGAGTACACATCATCAGGAACCAGTGAGATCGAATCTATAGATGATGTATCTTCTGAAGACCAAGCTCTTGTGAGGGAAGTCGGTTTTGACACATCTCAAGAGAATGTATCTGGTTCATTCATTCAGTTTGATACCGAAAGCATTCTTGCTGATGTTCTATTGACCCAAGAAGGCTTGGAAGTACTTCCAATGAGTCAGGCACTTGAACAATACGATTGGCTGAAAGACTATCTTTGGAAAGCAGTTCCAGTAGATGTTGACAAATACACTGCGAGAAGCGAGCTTGAACAATACAATGGATACTTCATCCGCGCAAAAGCTGGAGTCAAGATTGACATGCCAGTCCAAAGCTGCCTGATTATGAAGAAAAATCAGTCAGTACAAAATGTTCACAATATCATTATTGCTGAGGAAGGATCTGAGTTACATATCATCACTGGGTGTGCTACTCCCTCCAACGTTGAACAATCGTTACACTTGGGGGTTTCCGAGTTCTATGTGAAGAAGAATGCTCAACTATCTTTTACTATGGTTCACAGGTGGAGTGAGAAAACAGATGTGCGTCCTCGGTCTGCTGCTATTGTAGAAGAGAATGGCACATACATCTCTAGTTATGCACTTCTCAGTCCACTCAAATCTATTCAGACCTTTCCCAAAGTTCGTCTTGTTGGGTCTGGTGCTAAATCTGATCTCTATTCAATTGTTTATGGAACCAAGAACTCAAAATACGATATAGGAGGTCTCCTAAGTCTTGAGGCTCAACGAACCAGTGGAAAGGTAATCTCAAGGTCTATTGCTACTGATTCATCGGAGATTATCGCGAGGGGTGACCTTGTTGGTCTATCCAGTCAAACAAAGGCGCGCTTGGAATGTGACGGTCTCCTGATCAGTGATTCTGCAGTTATCAGAGCTGTTCCAATGCTAGTTGCTCGTGCTGAAGGTGCAGAGCTTAGTCATGAAGCTACAGTTGGTAAGGTTGGAGCCGAGCAACTGAACTATCTTATGAGCCGAGGACTTGATGAAGAGGAGGCTACTTCCCTTATCATTCGTGGCTTTGTTAAACTGAAGGTACCAGGTCTCCCACCCGCCCTTCAGAGTTCAATTGATGATGCAATCAAGATGAGCCTTGAAGGTGGAATGTAACAGTTAAGCCTATGATTTAGGTACAATTTCCTTCATACTAGAAGGCATGTATTTGTGCAGGGCCTGCGGAATCTTAACGCTTCCATCATCCTGTTGATAGACTTCCAATATGGCTACAATGGTTCTTGGATTTGCTACTATTGTGCTATTCAGGGTATGAAGGTAATCTTTCTCAGTACCGCCTTTCTTGAGCCTGTATTTGATATTCAAACGAGTTGCTTGGTAGGATGTACAATTACTACATGAGCCAGCTTCTCGATACTTTTGCTGGCCTGGCATCCATAGTTCGAGATCATATTTCTTAGCTGCTACAATTCCAATATCCCCAGTGCAGACATTCACAACTCGGTATGGCAATTTCAGAGCTTGAATGTATTCTTCTTCGTTCTTGATTAATTCTTCATGAATTTTCCATGACTCTTCTGGGAGGCTGAATACAAATTGTTCAACCTTATTGAATTGATGAACCCTGAAGATTCCTTTCGTGTCCTTCCCATGAGACCCTGCTTCTTTCCTGAAGCAAGTACTTACTCCCGCAAATTTAATTGGCAAGTCCATTGGTTCGAATATGTTATCCATATGCATTGCAACCATCGGATGTTCAGATGTCGCAATAAGATAGAGATCTTCACCTTCAATCTTGTACATCACATCTTCAAAATCTGCAAGATCAGTCACTCCCTCATAGGGTGCACGTCGCATCATAAATGGTGGATAGAGTGGAGTATATTCCTTCTTGATTAGCATTTCAAGAGCCATCTGCTGCATGGCAATATCCAGCATTACTAACTCATTCTTGAGATAGTAGAATCTTGACCCTGCTATTTTTGCTGCGCTTGAAATATCCCCGATATCTAGTGAGTCTAAAAGATCTACATGGCTTTGTACATCGAATTTGAACTCAGGTTTCCCACCCCATTCCTTGACTACTTCATTAGCCTCATCATCTGCACCGTAAGGTACACTCTCATGAAGGATATTGGGTATTCCCATCTGGATTCTTTTTAGTTCACTCTCAAGATTTGCGGTTTCAGATTCTACATCAGCGATTTTCTTGTTAACTATCTCTGCACGTTTCATTACTTCTGAGGCATCCGATCCCTCTTTCTTCAATTTACCAACTTCTCTCGAGAGGCTATTGCGTTGTGTTCTAAGGTCCTGAATCTCTCTATTTAGAACTCTAACTCTTTCGTCGAGCTCTAATAACCTATCAAATTCCTCGAGCTTAGCCTTGTTTCTCCGACGTTCTAGATTCTTACGAATTAAATCTACATTATCTCGGATGAATCGGATATGCAACATTGGCCTTTCTCACCTGCGTCGATGGTCGTGATACATCCCAAGATGTGTCTATTGATAAGTTGTTTCCTCAATGATTAAGGAGTTATCGTCTTGCTCTTTCAATGGCTCTCTTGTAGACATCTTCAATGAGACCTATCTGATTATACCAGGAGTACTCCTTCTCAATCTTCTTTCGACAACGAGCTCCCATCGATTTCCTCTTTTTCTTGTCTTCGGCTAGTATTCTCATACCCTTGACTACTGCAGATACACTATCAGGTTTCACTAAGATTCCTTCATCATCCCGGATTAATCGTACTGTTTCACCGATAGCTGTAGTAATCACAGGCAACCCGCAACTCATTGCCTCCATGACACTGAGACCTAGCCCACCGATATTTTGCGGGATTACAAATGCATCCATTTTTTGAAGAATATCTGGAATCTTATCATGATCAATTGCTCCTAACCAGCAAACTGAATCATCATTCGTGCAATTATCCACTTGACCTTTTAACATTCCATCTCCTATCACTGTCAGACGCGATTGTGGATTTTCATTATGATACTCTTGGAATGCATCAAGCAGAATGTGAACTCCTTTGTCATAACTGAGTCGTCCTACATAGACAAAATCAATGGTATCATCATCTAGGTTCTTAATGTTTCCAGGTTTGAAGAGGCTAGTGTCAACACCATTTCGAACTACTGTGAGTTTATCCTCTGAAAATCCTCTCTCAATAAAGTACGGCTTTTGAGAAGGATCTACAAGAATTACCTCATCATACTTTCTGGTTGCAAAAAGGGATGCTTTCCATGCAATTCCAAAGAAAGTCGAGTATATTGAGCCCCCTGCTGCATATGCTAGATGATATGTTACAACTAGTGGTGGGAGCGATTTTTTAAAATACGGTAACATGAACTCGGTACTTCCAGAGTTCATCTGTATATGCAAGACATCAAGATTGTGTTTTCTTGAAACCTCTGCAACTGTCTTTGGAGATGAAACTGTATCAATAGAGAAATGTGGGTTCAGTTGAACCGCTCTGAATCTGTGAATTCTTTCCTCTGGAAGTCCATCTACTGCTTGGGATTGCGTAAGTGCATGAACCTCTTGACCGTGACCGACTAATCCCTTGAGGACGGCACCTACTCTAATACAGAGTCCATCTGGAGCACCGAACTTGCTCACCATACCAATCCTCATCATTATCACGCTAGATTAGGTCTGGGTCAAAATCATCTGCTTTTAACGTCTTCCGCTAAAAATCAGTTTCCAAGCTCAGAAGAGGGGCATAGATTGCTTATCGAACAACTAGAACACATTGGATTCCGAGATTTGCAGGTTCGTCTTCCATGTGTTCCAATAAATCGTGCATAACTAATCCATTTGTCTTTTGGAAGAAGCTGCATAACATCTTTTTCGGTCTTTTCTGGTTTCTTTTCATGCTCTGTAAAACCAAGTCGTAAGCTAACTCTCATGATGTGAGTATCCATTATAACTCCTTCAGCAATATCAAATGCAGTCTGGAGGACAACATTCGCCGTTTTTCTGCTCGCTCCAGGGAATGTAATGATCTCTTCTATTGTCTTAGGAACCTCTCCACCAAAATTCTCTATTATCATCCTGGATGTTTTTGTGATGTACGACGCCTTGCGATTGTAAGCTCCTAGAGGTCGAACAATCATTGCTACATCATCGACATTTGCTTCAGCTAATTTCTCGGGACTTGGATATTTTCCAAAGAGCACAGGAGTGACTTTATTCACACCTGCGTCAGTTGCACGAGCTGAAAGGATTGTAGATATAATCATCTCAAATGGATTGTTGAAATTCAGATATGTTGGTGGGGCGTCAGGATATGTCTTGATCAGTTTTCGAAGAACTTCAAGTGCCCTCTTTCTTTCTTCACTCATTATTGATCACTACTCTATTATTTCTCGAATACTACTAATAATCTAGCATCATATCACTCTGATATTTGAATCTCTTGACCATTTTGTCCTTTTGTAGTCAAGTCATATCGGGCTATTGCTCCAAGGATGATTATATTCAGAATAAATACCATTACAAAGAGGGACATGATATTGGTCGCCTCAGAGATTAATCCTCCTACAATTGGTCCAAAGGATGCAGTTATCCAAACAATGAACCAGAACAGACTAAGTATTTTCGCTGTATCTCTACTTGGGAGTTTCTTTCGAATCAATACGAGAACAATTGTGTACCACAATGCATCATTCACATATTTGAGAACAATTGCTAAAAATGAGGTTTTGAAGACTATTCCAAGCCCAGGAATTATCGAGTTTGCAGCCACTGAGAATGAAAGAGGGGCCCAATCCGGAACCCAATACGCTACAATCAAGAGGGCTGCGGATATTGGCATAATGGCATATACCATGAGTGCGGTAGATTTCACACCCTTTCTATCAACGAGTCGTCCTACCTTCAATAGAAGCGGCACTTGGATTAAAAGAGTGATAATGAACATTATTACCATTGATGGAATATCAATAGCCAACTCTTCTTGCATATAGATTAGAGCACCAAGTCTGAAGAACGTATCACTAATACTGTCAAAAATACAGACAATTATCATTCCTGGAATCACAGCTAGAAGAGTATTCAATGCTCTTTTGTTATCATCAATGAAGGACTTCCATAGTTTTGTTCCTGCTGCTCTTCCCTGTTGCGGACTTGATTCTAAATAGATGACTCTGAGGATTGTGGACACCAGCAAGAGGATGCCACCAACAAGGTGGAGCTGTCTGTAAGCAACGAATTCGGATATTGGGTAGAGAATTCCAAAGATGGCTAGTGTGATTATGGCTAAGGCTCTTCCAGCAGTAAATAATGATAGTGCAAATCCGCTATGTTCTCGAGGAATATTGTCCATTATGTAAGCGGTTGATCCCCCTTTTGTTATTTCAGCAGAAACCATGATTGTTAGTGCAACGAAAATGAGCAGAGGGTCTTTGAATAATCCAATCATCAAGAAGTATATGGCCATTATGAGCATTGATACAACTGCAAGATTTTTGCGATTGACAGTATCTCCCACATAACCTCCGAAGAAACGTGCGGTTGTTCCTATTATTGATATGACGGTGCTAATTGCACCAATGAAAACTAAACTCGGTACAATGCTCCAAAGATATAGATTGAAGAAACTGTACAAGTATGTAAAGGCATTGAAAATCCATGCCGTGGCTAGATAAATCCTAAAATTACTCCATGAAAAAACAGCGCTTAGAGAGGCTCGAATTCCGATTATTTCCTCTTGAACCTCATCATGCTTTAAGTGGTCCTTATCTTCAGAGTCGAATTGTTTTCCCAACTCTTCATCTGCAGCGTCGTTATCCAATATATCGTCACTCCGCGCATCATCCTTTTGAACCACTTTCATTTTTACTCTTTCTCCAGACTCCAATATTGTCCGGAGCTATATATTCACCTTTTCTAATTACATTTACTTCTCACTCATCGGGAGAACCAATCCCCCGAAGTAGCGGTATTATTACTCGAACGACCGAACAGTCACTACTCAAACACAAGCACCTTGACCTCCCCATCTGCTGTGGGAATTGCCATGAGTTTGTGGGTGCATATGTCTGCTGTAATCACTAGGCACTCGGGCGGAGCGTTAGCTGCCATGAGGTTCCTGACTGCCATTTCTAAATTGATTGCAGTCAATCTGATAACCTCTGGATCAGTGAACGGATCCACTTCGCGGCCTGTTTCGGAAGTTTCGATGTTTCCAATTATTGGCTCGATTCTTTCTGTTATCATTTTCTTTCTTTACTCCGTTGTTTCGTTTCTATTGCGGGGTTTATTCCGCAATTCTTGGGTTTACCAGGGTTCTGGTACAGGGCTGTCTTGACCGGGTTGCATTCTGTTTCTCTCCATTTTTTTACATGTTCTCTTTCTCTTTTGCGAAGGTTGGTGATTGATTCCTTGAGCGACTTCATACAAGTCACTCTGGGACCCTACACGCCTTCTCTCTCAATGTTTTCTCTCGTTGAACTCTCACACTGCAGAGAATAGCTAAGAATCCCATACCAACCAATGTCCAGCAATGCCGGATCTCAAAGCGAAATTCATCCACCAGGGGGTGTGTAGTATTCACTCATCAAATCTAGTTTCCACTAGAATGGACAAGGATCTTCACACGGTGGTTGAACTACGGTTGAGATACCGCGCACGACACCAATTGATAGTAACTCCAATGCAGCACGATTGTTAGTCATGCTCTCGTAGAGAGTTCGTATCTTGTCTGTGCTTATCGCTTTCACCTCCTTCATTGCTGAACATAGTATGATATGGTGGACACACTGACTTTAGCACTAGCCGCTGCGACATGTTTGTACTTATGTGACATAGCTTGTCGCCTGCCTATGACTAGATAGGTAGATACTCTGATCTAGATAGCTCAGTAACATCTAACCTATGAGCTCAGTCTGCAGTGTGAATCCAAGAATACAATGCAATTCTGACATAATAAGGGAGTGGTGTGCGGAGAGATTTACTAGAAGTGTATCTAAAGCCAATTAGAATGCCATACTTTTCCGACCCTCGACAGTATCATACGTGGATATTACTTACGTAACATGAAGTGGTCTGCCAACACATTCATATCTTAACATTTGGCCATGATACCTAGGTATTCGGTGGATATTATGAGATACTTGGGGTCGGGTGAACTCCGCTTACTGGGTCGATTAGTAATCAATCCTTCACTACGCCAAGCGGATCTTGCTAAAGAACTTGGAGTTTCTCGTTCCGCAGTAAACCAAATTTGGACTAATCTTTGCCAAGGAAATAATTTGAGAATACGAGGAAATCTTGATCTTGGTAAAATTGGGCTTAGGATGATTTTTGGCTGGGCTCTTTCGGGTGAGGGTTCTGATGTTCTCATGAAGTTCAGTCGCTGGCTTAAATCAAGCCGATTAGTGACAACCATTTTACCATCAAAAATGTCATCAACCTTTGAATCATTTGTCTATTTTGAAGCAGTACTTCCAACAGGTAGTCAATCTCAATGGTTTCATAGCCAAGTCGACAGATTTAGGAAGAAGCCCTATTCTTTAGAGATTTACTCAAGTGATTGTTCAAAAATATCTCACCACATGAATCTTGGTCTATTTGATGGTGATAGTTGGATATTTCCAGATAGCTTCCGACTTGAAGCATCAATTGGTGCTGCTAGCGGGTATGTTGACATTCTTCCAATTGTAGGAACTGTTGAACAAAGCACTCCGATAGCTAATGTATCAGATGACCTCTTAGTTGCTGCAATACTTGAAGATGATTACTATGCAACTGCTACAGGTTTAGCGAAATATTATTCAGAGTTAGGCTTAAAGTCCGATTCTGGACGTACATTGCGTAGACGAATTGGAAGAGTTCGTAAGAGCTTAGCTAGCCCTTATGTTGATATTAACAATATTGGACTTGAACAGAGATTGCTGGTGTGTATCCGTGATGATATCGATGCGGAATCTGCCTTCTCACGTGTTCTTCATGCTCAAGCTGGTACTTTTCCAAAAGCTCGTGTTGTATCAGGTCCACATCTAACTCTTCTAGAACTTGAGGTTCCAAGCAGTGTAGAATGGCTTGCCTTAACACAAGTTTTGTCAAGCCTTGCAGGTAATGCTTCGGAGATATGTACATTTATAGCCAACAAGACAGAAAAAGGAACTCGACTTGAGAGTGTGGTGTCTCATCTGACATCACACATCCCCTCTGGATGAGAACATCCGGCGTTGAAAAAATTGAACAGAAGTGGATTGGGGTCAGAAGAAGCAAATCGTGACCCAAGTAAAGGTCAGGTATCATTTATCACGCCGTTTGATGATTTAATCCCGAAACTTGAGGACCCTAAAGCACAATTCTATCTTGATGCAATTAGGATTTACTTGGGTTTGTGTGAAGGAACAGTAACAATGGAAATGGCACTCAAGGCAGTTGACCTATTGAAGGATAATCCGGAGTATACTGCATACCCAACTAATCCTACAACAATAGCTGTCAATCAACGCTATAAATTGAAGATGCTTGCGAACCTTAAAACCCTCAATAAATTCAATCTCTTCACAAAGAGTTCAATCAAGTCTGCGTATAACTTTGCATTCTTAATTGAAGAGGCTCCTATAAGCAGTACTGATCTTTCAGTTTTGTCAGTACTAACAAAGGACCCTACAATTTCTCTTGTTGATGCTTCCAATATTCTCAAAGTTGCTCCAAGAACAATAGCTCGTTCCTTGGAAAGGTTGCAAGAGAGAAATCATCTTCGAGTATCTTGCTTGGTTGACTATTCAGCTTTCAATCTTCAGTCGGTAATGATGTTCTTCACTGTTCAAGAAGGACTTGATTGGGAACTGATTGAACGAGGTTTCTCACAATATCCCTTTACAAAAAGCTTACTCAAAACCACAATGACTGATGTTGGATATGTGACATTTCTTTTTCCAAATTATGAAGACAATAAACAGATTTTCAATAGTTCAATCAAGAGAGTCACTAAGACTATCTTTGATTATACTAGTTTACATTATCAAACTCACTCTGGAGCAGTTTCCAATGTTGATTTGTTCAAAAATGACAAGTGGAATCTTCCTTACCACCTTGAGGATATGCTAAAGGATGACAGAGAACTGGATATCAACAACATCCCACCCATTCTTGATTGTTCTGGGGTTAAACCTGAACTGAAAATTGATGACTACATTGTATCTTCACAGATCCAGATGGATGCCCGAGCAGCACCCAGCAAAATCAGTGAGAGTCTTAGTATGAAGGGGTTAGATTTTGATTCGAAAGAAGTATCCGCGATTACAAAAAAACTTCAGAATCGTCATTTACTCCTACCTTACATTGTATTTGCTCTTCCAAAATTGAGCTCTAACTTTTGTTTCGAGGTGACCTGTAATGATGAGTCTAAACCTCAAATCTTGGAAACAATTGGTAGGTTTCCCTGGACTATGTATTATATGTCTTCCAGAGGTATCATTGTCTGGACAATGACCCCTGGAGAACATCAAGTAGAATATTACCAATTGTTCAGAGCATTAGAACACAAGTCTGGTGTTCACTCTGTTAACCCAATAATGACAATTTCACAACGAGGATCAAAATCTATGTTAGACCTTACAAAAAAGATGACCTATCTGAATGGGAAATGGTCTGTTAATCCTGAAGATATTGAAATAGATTCTTACATGGAATTCTAGAGCCTGCTCTTAGCGTCAACTAATCGTTTTACCCCCCTTAGAGATGCTCCCTGAGGAGGTCCATACACTATAGTTTCGACTCCTAGCTGTTGATAATTGGTCAAACATTCAATATTTGATTCAAAACTACCACACAAACTGAATCGATCAAGGATGCTCTGATCTATCGTTTCAACTATATCATTACTCAGACCGAATTCTTTCATTTTCTTAATTGATGAATGTAAATCATCTTTCAATCCGAATTCTCGTAAAATTGAAGGGCTTAATCCTAGAGCAACAACTGCGGCTGAAGTCTTGATCCCCATATGCTCATTGCATTGTTTAGAAGAGCCAATCAATGAAGGTGGAAAGACACCTATTTTGAAATCATTTGGTTTTTCCCCAAGAAGTGATATTGCCCACTGTATCATTTGAGAATCGGAGTAATTCAACAGCACTCCATCACAGTGGGTAGATACCTCAATCATTTTTGGTCCCTGTGCCCCCATAAACACACGTAGTTCATTATATTCTGATAACCCTTCATGTATCGTAATTACTGATTCTCTCATTCTCTCGACAAGAGTTGAGATATTTCCATAATCAACTCCAATATCTCCAAGTTTCGTTCTATCACCAGGACCAAGAAGCAAGTCAAATCGGTCTCCATGCATCTCGATCAACGTAGTCATCATTTGAACAATATGTGATGATGAATAGATGAGAGGACTGAGTAGACCGACGCCTATCCTACAGTTCTTTGTATTCTTTGCAACTTCTGTAGCTAAAATTGGAGACAATCTCGTTGCAGGAAAGTCTGTTATCCAAACAGAATCTATTCCACCTTGGTCTGCTGCAACAGCTTTCTCAATAATCTCAGATACAGATTCCCTCAGATTGATTGCAATTCCCCACTCCATCACTTGTCCCTCCTCAAGTGTATCTCTTGGAATATCTCGGTCATTGCTTCTCTCCATTCACCGCTGAATGGTGGTCCTAATACTACTTCAGTGGCGCCCAGATCATGAATCAATTCGAATTTATCGACCATTTGAGTGCAAGTTCCTGATATTGCAAAGGTGTCAATGAACTGCTGATTAACGAACTCTGCTCCTTCTTTTGGTCCCGATTCAGCAACAGCCTTTCGGATTTTGTCTGCGCACTCATGGTCTATGTCAAGTAAATCAAGCACTTGTTCTGGAGTATCTGCAACAACGAGAGCAACAACTCTCTTTGCAAGTTTTTCACTACCACCTTTGAAGGTTGGAATTGTAGGAAGCCAGACAACTTTCTCTATTTCATCTTTGGATCTTCCCACGTTCAATGCGGCTTCATCTACTACTTCTATTGCATATCTAATGTAATCGATAGGTCCTGAGAGAATCACTCCATCTGCAATCTTTCCAGCTAGTTTCAACATCTGGGGTCCTCGAACCCCATAAAAGATAGGTACTTTGACTGGCTCATTGATTCTGAGACTGAATTCGCTGAGGTTCATTAATTCGGTTTGTATCGTGACTGATTCTGTTTTGAAAAGCTGTCTGAGCACCTGAGTAGCCTTGCGCAGCTCAGTAACTGGTCTAGTCAGCTGTTTCCCCTGTTTAACGAGGTCTTGAATCCCTCCAACTCCTATTCCTTGGACGTACCGAGCATTTCCAATCTCGTGAAGAGTAAGGGCTGCTCGTGCTATAGTAGTAATGTTGTGAATCGTGATTGGTACAATTCCAGTTCCCACTCTTACATCTCTGGTTTTACTTAGCAGGTCCGCAGTGAGGATAGAAGTTTCTTGCCCAATCCCAATATCCTCTCCCACCCAGATCCCATCAATTCCTAGTGAATCTGCGTTCTCACCAATCCAGCTGGTAGCGCTCACATTCATACTTGTGGTAATACCAACACTTGCTCTATACATGTCTGTTACCTGCTATAGTTCTGCTAGGGGGTTCTTACTTGTATTGGTCATCCTCTTTCAAATATTCGTTTTTCATTGCATAAAGATACGTATTTCTGTGTCTTTGTAAGTATACAAGACTGATTGAATTGACTAGAATTGTCTGGGGAATTACTGGGTCTGGTGATAGAATAGAAGAGATTCTAAACAATATGATTCAGTTGAAGAAAGAATATGATTTCAAAATTACAGTGATAGTTTCCAAAGCTGGGGAACAGGTACTTCGATGGTACAAGCTATGGACTAAACTCCGAGCATCCTTTACTAAAGTGACGACTGAAACGAATGCCAATGTTCCTTTCATTGCTGGTCCTTTACAGATTGGAAAATTTGACCTATTACTTGTAGCACCCCTTACAGCTAACTCAACTGCAAAGATAGCTCATGGGATTGCTGATACTTTAATCACAAATGCGGTTGCACAGACACTGAAGGGAAGTACACCAGTCATTCTATATCCCGTAGATCAATCCAGTACATCTATTGAAACGGTGGGGCCTGATGGTATTGAATTTACTATTAATCCTCGAGTAATAGATTTGGAAAACGTAGAACGTTTACGGAATATGAAGCGTCTAAAGATACTCGGTTCCCCTTCTGAGATTGGGAATTCTGTTATCAATATTATCAAAATGAAAAGAGAGAGTGACTGAACCTATGGACCTGCCTGACGGATTCGAATTTGGAATAGTTAAGACTGATGAAGAAGTGGAGGAATTACTGAAATTCCATTCTATTGTTCATCCTGATGATGACACAGAGGAACTGCGGAGACAGATTGACCATCTGCCTGGATTTAGCAGGGAAATGAATTACTATATTCGTGATATCGATAAGGACCTCATAGTATCAGCTCTAAATTCCATTCCTAGTATATGGAATTATGAAAACATTCCCCTTCAAAATCTTGAATTAGGTTGGGTTGGCACTTTGAAGGAGTATCGAAGGAGAGGTCTAAATCGATTATTACAGACACACTTTGACAGTGTACTTTTCAATGGCAAGTATGATCTTTCCACGATTCAAGGAATCCCCTATTATTATCGTCAGTTTGGGTACGATTTTGTTATTCCAATGGACCGAACAGTCTGGACTCGCACAAATCAGATACCTCCATTTGATACGGAAAAACCTCCAGAGTACATGAAACTCAAAGTCCGACTTGCAGAGAAGAAAGACATCCCTACAATGATGGAGCTATTTGATGAACATAATCGTGATTTGTTGGTATACGTTCCTAGAAGTAAGGAGCTCTGGGAAATTCAGGAGAAGTATAAGCGGCAGTTTGAGAATGAGTTCCTAACGTATGTGTTGATTGATGGTTCCAAAATCATTGGATACTTCCGAGTTGTCAAGAACATCAGCAAGGATAGTCCACCCAAAAAGTCCTCAATGAATGTGATTGAAAGTAGCATTCAAACATATGATGGTGTCCTCCGAGTGTTTCAGTTTTTACGTGAAGAAGCACTACGAAGCGATTTTCCTCTTCTTAGCTCTCAGGGTCCTTCTTGCAATAACCTATCCAAAGTTATGGAGAATTATGGTGGATACGTTGGAGACGGCTGGAAGTATCAAATTCGCATCCCAAGTATGGTTGAGTTTCTAAAGAAGATATCACCAGTTCTTGAAAAACGTCTGGAAGGAACCATGTTCGAAGGCATCACTTATGATCTTATCATGAACACCTTTCAGAATTGTTACGTTCTCAAATTCACTAATGGTAAGATAGTTGATGTTACAGATTTGGGTCCACAGGAGGTGGATGAGAATCGTGCATTCCGTTCCCCACCTCAGGACCTCGTAAGACTAGTCCTTGGTGCTTACAGCATCAAAGAGCTAAACCAGAATAACATAGACTTCATCGTTAGTAGTGGTGTAAGATTGATTGCTGAAACACTCTTTCCCAAACTTGAGAGTTCAATATATCTATACTTCTGCTAAATCAAGTCACGAGATGAGCTTTCCAGTATTCTAATCTAAATCAGGGATTGGTATTTCAATAGTGAATTTTTCTCCACAAGGACAAGTTGCATTGATTGGATACTTGTCTGGTGTATCAATTCCGATAGTTGCTCCTTGCATTGCGGCTTTGTCAATCATGGTTTGCATGCTATGAACCATATATCTTGCAAAACCTGAAACAAGATCTGGAATTGACATATCATCAATCCAGTAGACAAATCGTGAACACAAAGGACAATGACTTAGCAATAATCGAGTACTATCATCACAGCTTTGACAATGCAGTTCAGTATTATGATATTCTGGAGCATTTGGACATGGTAATGTCAATTCATTCTTTGTACCGCATCGGTAACAGTAGTATTCAAAGTTGATAGTCTGGTTCATTGGAATTCACTCAATGCTAATCTGTTACAAAATATATCGCTATATTACACTAGTGATTTCTCTATCATTTTCTACAAGATGGGGAGCTAATAAGGCACCTATCTAATAATACAACGACGTGTTCATAGATGTTAATTGAAAGATCGAACACCAAGTTATTGTCCCTTCTCTTAGTATTCCTGACAGAGAACTTTGAAACAAGTGCAAATCGATGTAACGTCTGTGATACTACTGCACCTAATTTTGGCAAATCCTTCTTCATAAGTGGAAAATGGGTATGCATGAACTGTATTGTACAAAGGATTAGTACAAACGCCTGTTAGTCTATATCTCCTAATCCCAACAGTGAAAAGTGAGTACTGCTCTATTAGATTCCTAGGTGAATCTATTGAAGACCAGAATTCAACCACATCTAAGAGTTGGAGAAGGCGACGTAGAAGAAGTCGTAATAATCACAGGTAATCCCGATCGTGTTCCGAAAATTGCATCAAAATTTAAGGATGCTGAAGAGAGAGCTCGTTATCGAGGCCTTGTAACTTATCATGCTTATACCCCTAAAGGGAATCCAGTAACAATCTCAGGTACAGGTATGGGTGTAGCATCAACTCACATATGTATCGAGGAACTAGCAAATCTGGATGCAAAAGTGATACTGAGATTAGGCAGTTGTGGTGGAATCGATCCAACAGTAGTAACTGGCGATGTTGTTGTACCCACAGGGTGTGTCAGGGATGAGAGAGCAAGTCTAAACTATGCACCAATAGAATATCCCGCAGTAGCTTCACCACACTGGTTTAGCGCACTCTATCATGAGATATCAAAACTTCTTCCATCTGACCGTGTCTATTCAGGAATCTGTCTCACTACCGATATCTACTATGCTAACCCGATTTATGATAAGTTAGACCTCTGGACTCGTGCAAAAGTCAAGTGTGTCGAAATGGAGAGTTCACTCGTATTTACATTTGCTCAAACCCGTGGACTTGATGCTGCATCGATTCTGTCTTGTGATGGTAATCTTCATGGGGGCGCACAAAAAGGGGAGCAAAAAGATGAGAGTGAAGAAACTGGAGAACAAGACCCACTCATCATAGAGGCGATTGAGAAAACTATTCAGGCTACAATTGCTGCGATTGATCATATCTATGATAAATAGATTTCATTCAAGCGGTGCTAGTGATGGTGTCCGATGACTCAAAGCCACCTTCAGCAATAATGAGATCTTATTTGGTAATGAAGGCAGAATCAAAAGAAGCACTCAAACTTGCTGAAGAGTGGTGGGGAGATAAAGAGGTTCCAAGCTATATCAAGATTAACCAATTTGAGATGAGTGATGTAGACGAATTCGTAGATCTATACAATCGATGTTTTCTTGCATCACCTGATCCTTTCTGTCCGCTTACTCCTGAACAAGCCACGAAACTTGAACCAGATGGAATATTCGTTGCAAAATTAGGGGGGACTCTTGCTGGCTTTATTGCTTGCTTTGTAGAAAAACAGAGCGGTTCTAATTACGGAGAGATTACTGGAATTGGGGTTCTTCCGAGTCGGCGAAGAAAAGGTGTTGCTACGGCTCTTATCAAGAGCGCATCCAAATATTTTCTCGATTCTGGCGTAGATGAAGTGTATTGTGAGGTCTATGAAAAAAACATACCTTCTCAGATGCTCATTGGAGCTTATGGTTTCGTTGAAGTTGGTCGAAGAGATATTCCAATGCAGGCTGGTATTCAATCAGAATCAGTACTAGAATCAGATCTTCCTGGTGGTAAGATAATGCGCCGTCTTGGTCTGAGACCTCGAGCTGGTTGTGAAACCTGTAGAGATATCTAATTGAAGACTGGGCAGCTTTTTAGTGAGGTATCCCTACTCAGAAAGTGCAATGCACGAGTCTGAAACCGATAACACTCAAGTTACAACTTCTATGAGAAGAGTTACACTCAGACGATTTGAGAAGGTGAATAATCCTAGATCTATCCATGGTATCTATCCCTACAGAGGAAAGATGTCTCCATTAGATGCATCACATGTAATTGAACAGTTACCAACTAAATCCTCTCTATTGGACCCATTCTGCGGTACAGGGACAATCATCTATGAAGCACAGAAACATGGGTTGAAAGCAATTGGTGTTGACAACAATCCCCTAGCATGCACTATTGCACGGGGGAAGACTGACCCATTAGATAAGGAATCTACAATTGAGCATCTCAAGAATGTGATTGAAGCTGCCAAGTCATTAACAGATGTTGCACCAATGCCCTCTCAACCTGCTAGATACTTTCATGAAAAGACTACAGATCAAATTATGCGTATCCTTTCAGTATCTAATGATTTCTCATCATATCTACTCTCCAGCTTTTATGGGGCAATATGCCTGGCAGCTCGTGCATGTAGTAACTGGATTTGGACTTCAACTTCGACAGGAAAAATAAACAAACCCCTCAAGGACATCGATTTCTATTCGAAATTACTTCGTAAAGCACGAAAGCATATTGATTATGTTCTTGGAACCCCTTCTGTGAAGATACATACCCATGATACACGAAATATCCATCAAATTGTTGGTAAACACTCCGTGGATCTTGTATATACTAGTCCACCTTACTTTGACGCATTAGATTATACTGGGTATTACTCCAAAATAGTTCTTGAAATACTGGGTGTGGATCGGTCTATTATACGAGAGGGATTAATTCAAAGATATTCAACCTACAAAGAAGAAATGACGAACGCTCTTCAATCAATTGATCATGTATTGCATGATGAGTCATTGGTGATATTTGTTGTTGGAGACCGCATGGTTCGAAAGAAACTCATACGGGGGTCTGATTTCTTTACGGAAATTGCTCCTTGGAATGATCCCTATATTGTAGAACGTGAGTATACAAAGACGGCTAGTGGTCTCTGGGATATGATTAACATTACAAAAAGAAAAGAACAGGTAATAGTTTGGGACCTTGCACGTGGAGGACGAAAGTAACATGACCAAACACATTGTTATTACTGGCGATAGTAAACGAATGGATTTGGTACCAGATGAGTCAGTTCATCTTGTCGTCACCTCTCCGCCCTATTGGAATCTCAAAGATTATGGCAATGATGATGCCATTGGTCAGTCGTCCTCCACCTATGAAGAATATCTCGAATCACTCTGGGTTGTGTTCAAAGAATGTGTAAAGAAGCTTGTACCTGATGGAAAACTCATTGTGAACATCATGCCAATACTTCTTCCTGGTAAGACATCAAAATTCAAACGGAGAGTCACAAAGACAGTTATCACGGATATAGAGGAGTTCATGAACTCACTTGGTAACATGTACTTTCATTCTCTTTACATCTGGGACAAAAGAAAGGCTGTGCGCTTCAGTTCTTGGGGCTCCTATCCATATCCACCAAATCTGTTGTCAACGATGCCCTATGAATGGATCCTCGTGTTTTCCAAGAGCGGAAAGCGAAGTCGTGTGAGTAAAGAAATCAAGGAAGCTTCCAAAATTACCCACGAAGAATTTACTGATTGGGTACAGAACTCAATCTGGGACTTTCAACCCGCTTCAGCTAAAAAAGAAGGTCATCCCGCACCTTTTCCTGAAGAACTTCCACGAAGGTGTATCCGGCTCTATTCCTTTGTTGGTGATACGATTCTGGACCCTTTTGCTGGGAGTGGAACAACATTGAAAGTTGCTAGGGAGCTCGGCCGTAACTCGATTGGATTTGAACTCAATCCCGAATATGAATCAATTATTCGGGCGAAGATAGGTGCAGATGACAAAACGAGTGATGATACGTTTGAATTTCTAATCGATAGAAGATAAACCTAATTAACGTAAGCGTACATGTTTTAGTATCGTGCTGAGTCATTCAGTTCATCTGTCAATGACTCTTTCTTAGGGAGGATTATTGGAGAGGTGGCTTACGACATAGTAGTTGTTGGTGCTGGACCCGCGGGTTCTGTGGCAGCATACGAGTGTGCAAAGAGGGGTTTCAAGACCCTTCTGTTAGAGAAGGCTATAATCCCACGAGAGAAGGCATGTGGTGGAGCTGTGATGTATCGTGGGATCCGTATCCTGAATGGAATAATCCCACGTGAATTGATTGAACAGAAAATATACGGGCTGAGATTTGGATTCCATAATGGGTTAGCATCTGAATTCATTTCTCACAAACTGATTGGGATTACTGTCTTTCGTGACAAGTTTGATGATTTTCTCTCTAAACGTGCGGTTGAAGCTGGGGTTGAACTTGCAGAAGGCACTCGTGTTATACACACTTCTGTTTCTGATGAATGTGCAACTATACAACTTCAAGATGGGCGGGAGTTCAAATCAGACTTTTTGATTGGTGCTGATGGGGTCAATTCTATAGTTAGTCGCTCGCTTAAGCTACGCCCAATTCGTAAAGATTTGACTAGAATTGGTCTTGGGATGGAGGCTGACTTCTATATTGGAAGAGCGGGAGTGATGAAGGCAACAAATGGAAATCCATCAGTTCTAGAGATACTTCCTATAACGAACCGAATTGGCTATGGATGGATATTTCCAAAGCGTGAGCATCTTGCTATTGGAATAGCTGGATCTGGTGTACACATGCAAGCCCTCCGTCCTGATTTTGATAGATTTTATCAAAGCCTCGAGAAACGACTGGGTGTAGAGTTAAAATTGGAGAAGCGAAGAACCTGTTTCCTTGGAGGGGAAGGTTTGGGAGGTACCAATGTTACAAACAGAGCTATCTTGGTCGGGGATGCTGCTGGCTTCGTAGACCCAATGATGGGCGAAGGGATAGCATATGCAATGCAATCGAGTATACTTGCAGTGGATGTTATTGATCAAGCAATGGCAGAGAATCAATATGATGCTGACTCATTATGGAAATACCATCACCTTTGCCGCAAAGCATTCTCAGCTAATTTTCAAATGGCGTCATGGATTGGATCCCGGGGACTCTCTTTTGCGTCTAATCTACTACCTCGGATAAGTGGTCACAAACTAGCTTCAGATGTAATGGCTATGGTCGCACGAGGAGAGATTGGTTATGCAGATATTCCTTACACTGTACTAAAAAAGATTCCAAGACAAATTCCTAATTTTATCAAATATGTTGCGCAATCATACATACATACTCAGAACTGAAAACCTTCTTAGGGAGAATTATCTTGCCTTTGAGTGATGAGAACTCTTCGTCCTGTTTCGGCTATACTACTAATTATACTTGTTTTTTCTATAATGCAAGTCAATGGTCAAGTGTCCCACACTCCTCTCTTTGATGGTGAAAGTGCATATAGCTTTCTTACAGGACAGTGTGATTTTGGTCCACGACCACCTGGTTCTGAGAATCTAACACTATGTAGAGCATACATTGTTGAAACTCTAGAATCTTTCAACTGGACCGTTTCAATTCAGAATTTTACCTATAGAGAAACAGCCTGTGCAAATATCATTGCAACTTGGTCTGAAACGGTGAATTCACCTATCGTGCTGGGCGCTCATTATGATACTCGTCCCAGAGCAACATCTGACCATCCTGATAATCAATCAATCCCTATTATGGGTGCAAACGACGGTGGAAGCGGTACAGCAGTTCTTATGGAGTTAGCTAGAATTCTACCAACAGCGGATAGATCTAAGGTTGAAATTGTATTCTTTGATGCTGAGGACTCCGGTCAAATTGATGGATGGGATTGGATTCGAGGATCCGTGCATTATGTATCTGAACTTACTACTCAAAGAATAACTACGATTGAGGCTATGGTTCTTGTTGACATAGTAGGTGATGCTGACCTCTATCTTCCAAAGGAAGGCAGTTCGACAGATTCACTTCAGAATGTTATCTGGTCAATAGCTGCCAATCTAGGATATAGTAGCACTTTCGTAGATAGTCCCGCATCCTCGATTTATGATGATCATAGACCATTTCTGGATGTAGGTATTCCAGCAGTGGATATTATTCAAGTTCCATTTCCCTCTTATTGGCACACTCTGGAAGATACGCCTGACAAATGCAGTGCAGATAGTCTAGAGATTGTAGGTGAAGTTATAGAAGTCTTTGTCGTTGGATATGATACTGAAAATGGTACATTTCTTCCTGACACACCATATGTTCTCTATGGAACACTGATTGTAGTTCCACTCCTACTCCTTGTGTATTATCTTCGAAAGAAGCGATAATCAAATGTTACAAGCTTTTAAACAGCAGCTGCATATATTCTCCATTGGATATTGAATTCCGGTGAATCAGATTGGAGAAGACATTTCTATTTAGACAAAACAGCGGGCTCTCTTCTCCACTCACGTGTTTATCCACAGGTTCCAAAGGCAAGTTTGTTGTGTGTGGGAATACAGAATCTACTATATTCGTTATTGATACACGGACAGGGAAACTGAAACAGACAATTGATGGACATGATGGAAAAATCACAGGTGTGTCCTTTGTTCGTGATAGATTTCAAATTCTCTCTTGTAGTTGGGACGCAACAACACGCCTCTGGGATAGTAAGGAAAAAGGTAAGCCGCTTATTCTGAAACATGGATCTGAGGTGAAGACACTAGCAGTGTCACAGGAACTCGGAAAGGGTGTTGCAGGAGCTCGTGATGGTGAAATCAAGATATTTTCGTTGAGCACAATGAAGAATCTTAGAAATATTCAGGCTCATAAATCAGATATTTCTGGTCTTGCCATTCTTGAGGATGAAAATAAGATTGTAACCAGTTCGTGGGATGGAGAATGCAAAATCTGGAACATGAGCTCCTATGAATTAGAAACCCGGTTAGTTAATCAGAAGGAACGTATTCGCTCTGTTGCTTCAACTCCTGATGGGTCAAAAGTTGTTCTTGGAATGCAGAGTGGAACAATCTTGGTGATTGATTCAGAGGATACTTCACAGATTAAACAAATTAAAGGACACGCGGACGTCGTTGAATCCCTCTCTATTGACTCAGATGGGGAGAGATTAGCATCAGGTAGTTGGGACCGAACGTTTCGTCTGTGGTCATTGAATAGTTACAAAGAGATATCCTCAGGTAACTTGCTAACAGGAATCACTGCTGTTGAGTGGGGACCAAAAGATGAAGTAGTATATTCTGCAGATTTTTCAGGCGCGATAACTTCATGGAGCATCTAAATCGGTAATTTCGCCTTAATGTCAATTATCAGAAAACCTGCACTATTCCATTTCAAGCGTATGCGGCCATACCTCTTATTTGTAGGCATTATTCCTTCTGCATCCACCTTTGTGTTTTCTCCCTTCAATATTGCAGATATTTTTTCGGCGTTCTGATTTCTGCTGAACTTGTCATAGGGTATTGGTATCCTTGTGCTGTCTGCTAAAGTCATAATCAAGGCCTTTTCTGAAATCTTCAGAATCGGTTGTGAGAATATTACCCTTCCCTGTTTGAAGAATGGCGTCTTATCCCTCATACTTCTGATTGTCATTGCTAGTTTTCTATGACGTGCAATCTCTGCAGTTGCAGACCTTATGACGTCATTCAGATACGTCAATCTACTATCAAATTGCTCAGAGAAATCATCCTGAATAGCATCCAAGATTTGCGCCCGCTTTGTAAGATGACCCTTCAATAGTATCTTTATGACCCAATTAGTTGCCAATCCATATTGAGAGAACTCCTCTTGAAGTGGAATCTGTTTCTCTCGAGTCAATGGAACACTTGATAATTTGAGAAATATCGCCTTAGTTTCAGGCATAGGGATCACTAAGACTAACTCAACAAGTGCTTCTAATCAACCTACCTCAATATATTTTGAGATTATATACGGTGGGCTAGAAACTGGGTTTCACTAATTATCCGATTGATTTCTGCTGGCTGGATATCATAAGCTCCATGCTCAACCAGAACCAGTGTGAAGAACTCTTGCTCACTTACCCTCAGATTCGGTATGAATGCAACATCTTCGGTTGTTTGCCCCTTCATGGCTACCATAGCTCTTCCTAACGTGCAGGCAGCTTGACGCATCTCTAGCACAGCAAGTTCGTAATCACCAGCATAAGTGAAACCTTGAGATCCAAGGTGCTGTCTTTGTGCTTGAGCGAGTAAGCCTGTGGCCTCAATAACTATACTATCCGAAGTTGTTCCTTCAAGCTGTTTCTCGGTTTTGTCTAACCACTCCTTCATTTCTCCAAGAATTTTGAGTAGCTTTGGTTCATCCATTCCTTTGAGCTTGAATGTACGAAGGAAGAGTTTGTAGGTAATTGGATCGAGCATCCGAATTTCTGTAAGGACTTCAGCTGGTTTAAGCAGAGTGAATATATTGTTCGTCATTACAATGACTCGACCAAGATGAAGAAGACCATCCCTTACTTCATAGATTGCGCTCTCGTAATCTTCATCATCCAAGAATTTCTTTGCATGTGAGAGTTCCTCCAATGCTAGATTCTTCACATCATGGATGATTTCATCAGACCACACAAACTGTTGAACGCTCTTTTGCCAGTTTTTCAGCATTTCATCAGTATCATGCAGTACTCGGGATGTTCGAAATCTATTCACTACTTCTGAGATTTTGAAAACATCTTTTGAGGTACCATCTATAACTGCCTTAACCTCACTTATAGTCATAAAGACCATATCAATGATAACTTCTTTATGAGTGGACATAAGCCGTACAGGAGCTTCATCATCATCCCAGATGATTCCTATATCAAGGTCAGAACTAGCTGTGAGTGTACCCTTAACGAATGAACCATAGACAATGATGCCTTTTACATTGGAATGCTGTTTCCATTCTGCAACAGTATCGTCAAGGGCAGTGTTAAAGCGGCGATGAATATCAGTCATTTCTTCATTGATTCCCCTAGTCCGGTACCAAACGGCTAATATTTTACAACGCCACTATTATCAATAAAGCTATCTGATACAGAGCCCGACAGCAATTAATACCCGAATTACCTCTCCACAATCAGAGGAATTCACATGCCCCGTGTTGATGGAAGAAGCAATTATGAGCTGAGACCTGTAGAATTTGTTAAGGGATATCTTAAACATCCTGAAGGCTCAGTATTGGTTTCTACTGGTGAAACCAAAGTGATCTGTACCGCTACCGTGGAAGAAGGTGTTCCAGGTTGGTTAAATGGTAGTGGGCGGGGTTGGGTAACAGCAGAGTATGGAATGCTACCTCGTTCAACTAATGAGCGAATGAAACGTTACAAAGTTAGTGGGAGAACGCAAGAGATTCAGCGTCTTATTGGTAGATCATTGCGGGCTGCTGTTGATATGAAGCGGCTGGGTGAAAATACTATCAAAATTGATTGTGATGTTATTCAGGCAGATGGTGGAACAAGGACTGCTTCTATTACAGGTGCATTTGTTGCACTCTGTGACGCTCTTGATTTTATGGTGAACATGGATATGATTGATGAGCGTCCGATACTAGGTAATGTTGCAGCAGTGAGTGTAGGTCTGATTAAGAATGAGCTCTTGTTAGATCTTAATTACATTGAGGACTCTAGTGCTGATGTTGATATGAATATCGTAATGCTTGATGACGAGTTCGTCGAAGTGCAAGGTACAGCCGAGGGCGCTACTTTCAAGCGCAAAATTTTGGATGATATGCTTGATATGGCATCCAATGGAATTGGAAAGCTCGTAGAACATCAAAATAGTGTTCTTTCTTCCAAGTAAATTCAATAAATCAGACTAGAACTTCATTTTTGGGCTTTATTAGCTGTGCATGTGACGGAAGGTTTATCTAGAAATTATCTAGGGCTAGTTTGCTTTTGTCGAGCAGAAAGGCATTGTCCTGTGGCTATGAAAGGGTCGCTGGAAGCTGTTTCTGGTAGACTGGTAACAGAACTACCCTCGACGCATAGCAAGCTTTAAATCACCAGCCCTTTAGGCTGGCTGAGCGCTCACTGAAATTTCAGTGTAGTGCAAAGTTAGGTCCAGAGTTCAGAGATGTATTTCACTGAATGAAGGCTCATCGAGACCAGGCCATTAGATTGGAGTCATTCTCGATGAAGGACCGTCACTGCATAAGTTTCGGTGCCGTGCACCAATAGGAACTGATGCAATGATTGCAGAGGATGGAAGTACACTGATCGAAAAAACTTAAGGAAAGGAAACAAATGACCTAACGTTTTAACGTTATTATTACGAAACTCCTTGGCATGATTGGTCACAAAGATACAATCATGTTCACACATTTTTGTGGACAACAGGTAATACTGTGTCAACACATGACTAGGTCCGCAAATTCGCTATACGGTCAGTGGTGGATGACTTGGTTGGCTAGCTGATGAAGGGCGTGACAAGCAGCGATATGCCGCGGGTAGACGCATGAAGTCTTTGATCCGCGGGTGCCCTAATGGGACTTCCTCGCATGGGCTAATACCCCATGTGGATCTGGAGTCAATTCCAGATTGGGAACGCTCGGAACTGAAGCATCTTAGTACGGGCAGGAAAAGAAAACAACTGTGATTCCCCGAGTAACAGCGAGCGAAAAGGGAACAGGCCAAACCGAATCCCTGTGCGAAGAGTACAGGGGGATGTGGTGTAAGGACCATGAACAATTGCCTATGTAATCGAAGCCGAAGTTGTCTGGAACGACACGGCACAGAGGGTGACACCCCCGTAGGCGTAAGTTACAGGCATGTTTATGGATCCAGAGTAGCGCGGGTTGGATGTCTCGCGTGAATTCCGGAGGTACAATCTCCGAAGCCTAAATACTCAGCCAAACCGATAGTAAACTATGTAGCGCGAGCGAAAGTTGAAAAGTGCCGCGGAAGCGGGGTGAAAAGCACCTGAAACCACTGATCTATACAAAGGATGCTGATTACAAGATTAGATACTCGAGGAACGAAGCGTGAGTAATTGCGTTGTAGGATTCGAGTGGATCGAATCAGCATCATCCGTCTTGAAACACGGGCCAGGGAGTTCATGGGCGTGGCAAGGATAAGGCGAAAAGCCGTAAACGAAGGGAAACCGAGAAGCCCGCAACTGCTTGCAGTGAGGGGCCGCGTGTGAAAGTGCGCGAAGTCACTCCCGTGACACGAGAAACCAGTCGATCTTGGCGTGGACAGGGTGAAGCCGGGCGAAAGCTCGGTGGAGGCCCGATAGGGTTCTGACGTGCAACTCGTTCCGTTGATCTGCGCGAAGGGGTAAAAGGCTTATCTAGACTGGTGATTGCTCGTTCTCCGCGAAGTTGGTCGTAGCCAAGCCCTGCTTGAGGTATCATGTGGTGTAGAGCACTTTTGGATGTGCCCGGAGGACGTCAAGTCCTTCACCATCCCGAAAACTCCGAATCTGCATGAACCGTAGACGGCAGGAGACGGGTGCCCGGGGTAAGCCCGGCAGGCCGAGATGGGGAGAACCGAGAGTACGGTTAAGGTCCCTAAATACCAGATAAGTGCGGTGAAGAAGGGCGTCGAGAGCCCAAGACAGTCTGGGGGTGAGCTTAGAGGCAGCTATCCCCGAACGAAAGCGTAACAGCTCACAGACCGAGGCTCTCGGCCTTGAAAATGGACGGGGCTAAATCTGGTTACCGAGACCGTACGGCACACGGGTAGTTCCGTGTGATCCGGTAGCGGAGCGATCCGGTTGGGTAGAAGTGGGGCTGTGAAGTCCCGTGGACCGTCCGGATTTGATGATCCTGGCAGTAGTAACAGCGAAGCATGGTGAGAATCCATGTCACCGAAAGGGAAAGGGTTCTTCGGCGATGCGTCATCAGCCGAAGCTTAGTCGATCCTAAGTGGCGTCGTAACTCGAGCGTCACGAAAGGGAATCAGGTCAATATTCCTGAACCTCGGAAGTACGATTCGCGGCAACGCAAAGCCGCACTTGTAACTCATCTGGACGAGCCAAGCACAGCTGTCGCTGTGTTTAACACTATAAGCGTGCTGAGAACTGTAATAGTGAGAAGCAGGCGAAAGGTGGAATAGTAGGTGGTCGGACATCTATTTGGCCCATTTCTGGTGACCTTGAAAAACGAGTGCGGAAGGATCTTCCGAGTTCGTACCCAGATCTGACACAGGTTCCCTGGCTGAGAAGGCCAAGGTGTATCCGGGTCACTCCTACCTGAGGGAAATCGGCCAATTAGCAGCGTAACTTCGGGATATGCTGTGCCTGGATTAGTTCACGCTTTTCCAGGTCTTAGTAACTAAGGGGTCCCAACTGTTTAATACAAACATAGCTGACTGCGAGCGCGAAAGCGTTAGTACAGTCAGTGAATCCTGGTCTGTGCCTGTATGTTAAAGCTCGGGAACGGGTCGAAGCACAGGTTAACGCCGGGACTAACTATGAGTCTCTTAAGGTAGCCAAATGCCTTGTCGGTTAAATGCCGACGTGCATGAAGGGAGCAATGAGGTCCCCACTGTCCCCAGGAGGAACCGGGTGAACCTACACCGTACCGAACAGTGTACGTAGCGCCAATGGGAAGAGAAGTCCCTGCGGAGGTTTACTACGCAGTCTGTCATTGCCATTTCTGGTCACATACAGAGTATAGTCAGGAGCGACGAACCACACTCTCCGGGGTGTGGGAATGCAACCGTGTAATACTGACTATGTGATTGGGAATGGCTAACCTAAGTCAAGCGAACCTAGGGACACTGGCAGATAGGCAGTTGGGCTGGGGCGGCACAGGGCTGACAAGAGATCAGCCCTGACCAATGCTGAGCTCAGAGGCGACAGAAACGTCTTGTTGAGATCAAGGGCATAAGCTCGGTTGACAGGACCCCGAAAAGCAACGGGTCCTGGGTAGAAATACTGGCCTAGCGAACCTCAATATTTGCCAATTGTAAGCGATTGAGATGACAAAAAACTTACCCCAGGGGTAACAGAGTTGTCGCGTGCAAGAGTTCATATCGACCACGCGGCTTGCTTCCTCGATGTCGGCTCTTGGTATCCTCGGGTTGCATAAGGCCCGAAGGGTGCGGGTGCTCACCGATTAAAACCGAACGTGAGCTGGGTTTAGACCGTTGCGAGTCTGGCTCGTTCAATTTATCAAATGGTACCCATGAGCTTCGTTGGAGTGGATTAATCCCTCCAATGTCTTTTACTAACATCAGGATCTTCAGGCAATTCTCTTTCTTTGGAACAAAATGCGCTACACCAATATTTGCAAAATGAGGTGTAGCTCGACCGAAGGCTGAGGTACTGTCTATCTTGATGATGGAAAAAGACCGAAGCTCTGGTACCAACCGATTAATTGCTGCGAGGCGAATCTGAAGTGCTAATCCCTAGTGGACAACCACACATCAGATTTTGCTTGGGCGTCATGCCCTGCCGGAGCACAACAGGTTGGTTTCTATCTATTGGCGCTGTCGGATGTCTGATGGCAAGATGATACCGGTACGAGAGGAACGTATTGTCGCGACCTATGGTGTATCGATTGTCTGACAAGGCAATGTCGAGTAGCTAAGTCGTAATGGATAAACGCTGAATGCATCTAAGCGTGAAGCCAGACCAAAAAATAGACATCCATTTGCTAGACGATCCTATTAAGGACGATGGGACAGGTGACTGTAACGTCGAGTCTAGGAACGAGGACTCTTGTAGAAGACAAGGTAAATAGGCAGGGGGTGTAAGTACCAAGCTCCGGCGAGGTATTCAGCTCACCTGTACTAATGTCCAAGGCGTGCAGACTGAAAGTGTGATTCGCACAGTACCTAGAGTTGTCATGAATTTCGTAAATACTTCCATCCTCTGTTTACTTTCTTTTTTTAGTAATGTTGTTGAAAATGAGATGATTCGCTGTTTTATGATTTTGATTCAGCTTGTTTTTTCTCTTGACGTGACATTGCAAAGGGCCATGCTAGATAGATAATAATCCCGCCAATCAATGAAATTGCTAAAGCCATTATCGGAGTGTTGGCATTTACAGTCCCCATCAAGAATGGTACGTTCATGTACGCAATGTACATACTGAATGTGTAGACCATTGCAATGATGATTCTTCCAGATTGTTTCCGCTTTTGCATGCTCCGAACTGCTTCAATTGCCATGATTGCCTCTCTTCCATGATCAGAAAGAGTATACAAACCCTCATTCAATTCAATAAGTATCCCCAGTTTTCCAAGATGATGTTGCAGGTTTCCACTGCTTTTGATTCCTAACTCATGTTTCACTTTTGAGAACCCGAGAGCGGTATTTCTAAGGAGAAAGAGAGCTCTGATTCTTGTGTCATGTGATATTGCTTCAAAGAGCGAGGCTTCAGATTTTCCATTATCCTGCTTTGTATTATCTGCATTAGAGGATGTCATAACCACCTACCAAAATAGAATTGGACATTTAGCCTTATAATACTCCGTTACAGGACTGTGATTTAGAAGTGTATTCTTACAATTATCTAAAGTAATCTGGTGCCACAAGAGATACTTCCATCCTTTGTTGTTGGCATACCTTTTTTCCGTCTTTTTCATAAATGGTGATTAGATAAATAAAAACTGAGAATCACCACAATGTATCGGAGAGTTCTGTTGTTCCGGAACCTAATAGATAATGTACCTAAGAACATTGGACTCTATTCAGTGGGAGTCATGCTTCTTTTTCGTGTTCCGATTAATTCGTTACAACTCCTGTTGGGACTTCTTGCCTTCTTGGTTTCTTATTCATCGATTTATGTGTTAAATGATCTATATGATATTGAAGATGACAAGAAAGATGAAAAGAAAATTCTGAGAAAACCCTTGGCTCAGGGTGTTGTCATGCGAAGCGAAGCTGTGAAGATTTTCATTTCATTTTTGATTCTGGGTCTTCTGCTCTCTTTATTTATCAACCTGTTATTCCTCTGTGTTGTTAGCTCATTAGTTTTCATCAACACGATTTACTCTATTCCATTGACAAGCATCACGAACCAAAGCCTAGAAGAGGCGAGTCCAAGAAGCTTGAAACATACTATACTTGGACCTCCTCTAATCCTCCTCATGCAATTACTGAAGATTTTCCTTCCCTGGACGATTAGTACAGAGGTGATGCAATTTCCAGTTCTTTTTGCTGTTGGATTTTCTCTTATCTATGTTATACTTTTCAAAGGTTACAAAGAATATCGGACTATCGGAGAATCTATCAAACAGACACCGTTTTCCTTTGGCATCGCGATTGCTGTTTTCGTATTGTCAATGAGCATATATCCCGAACCATTAGTTCAAGCATCAATAGTAATCTACATAATTACAGGAATCATGTTCTTCTGGAATTCACACCTTACAGATAAGAAAGTCCTAATGCTAAGCCCGATCTATATCTTCCTAGGAGTTGTCATTCTATTCTATTTGATTACAAACATCTAGATCTGATGGGTTCTACTATCGAAAATCACGAAAATCGGAAAAAAGTCAGTTTTAATGCAAGATAGATTGTTTATCAAAGACCTTTAGTAAGCTTTGATGCATAGTATGATTGTGTGAAGAAGTTCTATGACACTGACAATCAATAAAATTACGAATTTGCTTCGTAATAATGGATTTGATGTACTTGCAGTAGCTACTGGCTTGATTGAAGAACCTGCAGAACAACCAATGATTATTTTTGATCATCGAAGCTACCCCGGCGTAGAAGCCCATGTTGTTACTGCCGCTAATAGTGCTCGTTGGATTGCGAAACTAGATGATAATGGGGATGTTATTGTATACTATCCACCTTCTACTAATAATGAAGAACATCTCCTCGCTTGGGAGCGGCTGCTTGGAGTTTTAGGTAAATTAGCAGGATTACTCCACACTTACAGAAACCATGTTTTAGCTGGACGTCTTTCAGGCACTATTTGGGCACACCATGAAATTAATTGGTATCGTGAGCTAAGAAGAGCTCCTTATCATGAGAAACAGAACACATCCAACTTTATTGACTACGTAGACCCATCTATAAGAAACCATATCGCAGCTTTGAATGACTACGGATTTGATACGTTAGAAAGTTGTTCTGGTCTACCACAAGACCATCCTGATAGAAACCCATACAGACCATATGTGATGCTTGACGAGAGAGCTTACCCCAGTTGCATTCCACACTTCTTCACACTTGCAGACATTGCGGATTGGATCCCAAGTTATGCTCCGCACAATTTCGATGTCTATATCCAAATCCAGCGGCATCATCCTATTGTAGAAGCTTGGAATAGACTTGTTCGATCAGCAAGAGTTCTTGACTCAATCTTGAGACCATACCAACAACTAGTGAGAAGTGCTCCTTCAGGTATTGATGAACTTGATATCTTACGTGATTCGCTTGGTACGAGCTTGGTGAGGTCAAAGGGACCCTCATGATTATTCCTTATGAGGAATTCTTCCTATTGTATATCCCCCATAGCGTCTTATGTTGGATTCAAGAGAGCTATTCTTGTAAAAGTTCTCACTGAACCACTGACCGTTTCATCACTTGTAAGGTGTAAATCTATGAGCTATGCTGACAAATTTCTTCAAGATAGAAATACTGCATCAGAACTGCTTGCTGAGTCTGGATATTCTACAAATCAGATGGTATCAGCTGTAAAGGGACTAGGTGAGCTCTGTGTCTTGACATTGGTGATTCGTCAAGGTGTAAAAGACCATGTCAAAGGTGATCTCTTACCTCCACGATTTGAAGTAGATTTGCCAGTACAACCAATCAAATTGCAACGAGTGGGTGAAGTTGACCTCATTGAATCACTTGAAAATCATAATGTTGTAATATCCTTAGGCCAACAGAAATATCGAGCCATGTTAAGTACCACCCTCAACAGAATGTTTGCATTGACAGCTCAGACTGGAGACGATTCCATACGCAGTGGATTCTCTGGTTTAGGTGAAAAAGGACCTCTTGAAGCAGCTCTCGACCGCGTTGAGTGGGAGATTATTGAAACGGTGCATGACAATATAGATGTCAAATATCTCGAAGTCACTGAGCTAGAGAATCAGATGAAACCCCAGGAACTACTCGATATGCTGTCCAAAGCAAATGATTTGGCCACAACAATAGATGAGTTAGGTGGGTGGGAAACAACTCATGATGAATCAACAAAGAAACTCCTGAAAAATAAGAAGCTCCTAGGTGCGTTAAATGATTACTTCAGTATCATTAACAATCTGTCAACAATAGTTCAAACTGAAGTTGAGCAACAAAAGAATCTGATTGGACGATTCAGTACCTATCCACGATCTTTTGTCGGAAGAAAGTCTGTACCCTTGGTGGGTAGTTCTTGGAACCTTAACCCTGACTTCAGAAACCATCCTCTAATACAGAAATTTCTCCTGCTGATTGAGAGTAATCATGCTAAACTAGCTGGACTTGCTGATATCTATGAAGATTACATTCGTGAATTTGTGGAAGGTGTAAAGAACCTACCATCTAGTTTTGATGCACTCGTTGCAATAGAGGATCTTAACCTCGGTTTTCCAACAGCTGCTGAAATGAAATCGAATTGGGATAAGATAACTCGAGCTTCAGATGCTCTCCTTGGACAAGCCAAGTTTGTAGAAGTCTATTTAGCTTCGATAGACACGCTCTTCAAATAGATTAAATGAATATCATCGATTCAGAGAGGCAGAATCCTCTTTCTTGAGCTGCATAATTCCAAGTTACTGAGTTACACAAGATTATTTTCACAGGAATCAATAGAGAAAGGAAGGTAGGTTTCCTATCATGAAAGTTCTCGTTCTTGGTGGCACAGGTCTGTTAGGGTCGTATCTTGTTCCGAAGTTGTTAGCTCGTGGTTATGATGTGACTGTCTTAAGCCGGAATTCAGCAGCACTATCTGAACTTGAGAGTCAAGGAGTAGAAGGTATCCTTGGAGATCTACTTGATTCTGAAGCATTCATCCCCTCGTTAACCCCCCATGATGTTGTTGTATCTATTGCAATGCCATTAGAGTTTGGGAGAATGTCAAGAAAAAAGTTTGAAATAGTGCGTGAACGAACCACAAAGTTCACCCATTCCGCTCTTGATATAGGATACAAGCTGGAGTGTCCAATTATCTTCACTTTGGGTACAAGCTACCGAACTGGGCCTGGTGAAGTTGCAGATGAAACTTGGCCTATAGAGCGATTCGGGTTAACATTAGCAGGAGTAGATGCAGAGCGTCTGATTCATGAAGCAGGAGCTGAGGGTCACCCAATCATCCAGATGATTCCTGGTCAAATCTATGGTCCTGGAGGAATGTTTCTCAAAATGTATGAGATGCTCAAATCAGGAAGATTTGGTGTCGTGGGTAAGGGTGAGAATCACATACCAAGAATCCACGTTGAAGACTGTGCTGAGGCATATGCACTTGCCATTGACAAATTACCCATTAATAATTCCTTCATTATTGCTGACGATACTCCCTGTACTATGAGAGAATTTACAGAATTCATGGCATCCTGTGCTGGAATGTCTAAACCCAGAACAATACCTAGAATCATTGCAAGAATCGTCATGGGTAAGCTTCTCTTAGATACAATGGGAATAGATTGTATAGTATCAAATGCCAAGTTGAAAGATGTGTTAGGATTAGAGTTGAAGTATCCTTCTTATCGTGAGGGATTACCTGCTGCAATTGAAGCGCTGTTGTCGTAGATTTTCAGGAAGATTTTTGTTTAGTTTCTCTTGAACATGAGAGGAGAGTTGAGCTAATCATGACAGAACGGGAGTCATGGGATCAGAAACCTAGGCAATCACAGTATGAAGGTGAAATACTTGAAAATAATATTGTCAAGTATTTTGTACATGGAATATTGTTTGCAATCTTTCTACCCGCATTCAGCATTTTAATAGACTTCATGATACTATCATCAGTTACAGTAGATATGTTCACCAACTTTCTTCTGATATTTGGGTTCTTGATACTCTTGTTACCTTTATTCTTCGGATTTTTGAATGGAGAACTTGCCCGACGTTTGTGGGGATTAAATCCAAAACAAGCTGTAACAACTTGGTATGGTCAGGGACTACTCATCTTTTTCATATTGCCATTATTTGGAGGGTTCTATTATTTCATCATTCTTTTTGCAGCAATATCTATGATAGCTGGGAATTCTTCTATCATCTTATTTCTAATAATACTCATCCTATTGGATGCAATTGTTAGTGGTTATGTTGGTCGATATGTTGCAGCTGAATTTGAAGGAGCACGCGAAGGTACAGAGGAATTAGCCTCAGTCAGTGATCGACATATAATATGTCCACATTGCAAATTACGATTCATGCGTCAAAGAGATAACATGGACTTTGATGGTTTAGTCAGTTGCCCACATTGTGGTGGTAAGGTATTTGGTCAGCCTGGTGGCCCTCAACCTACAGACTCCTTTGATAGTTTCGAACGGTGAACAGACTACTTGAGAATCATATGATGCTCTAACTCGTTGAAAAATAAAGAGCAATCGGGTCTTCAAATGACCCGAATACACTCAACCAAGATAACAAGTTACTCTATGGGAACAACAAGAGGGGTAGCATAAATATTACCAACATGACCATAATGAATGCGAAACAGCAGCAGAGGTATCTGCCACATCCCTTACCCTTGAAGAACACTCTATCGACAACAACAGCTGCTGCAACTGCATGCAACCAATCCATGTATGTACCTACAGAGATTCTAAACGTGTCCCTCACAGCGAGTATCTTCTTGTCAAGCCTGAAAGCAAACAGTCCTGAGGAGCTAATTGCTTCAAAGCCCCATGGAAGAAAACCTGCCTGTGCCTTAACGATTTCATCTCGATAATGTATTGTGAAGTTCTTACGAAGAGCTATCCACGGGCGTGTTAATTTGGCAATCTTCTGACCGCTCTCATCGAGAAGATAAAACGTCTTGTCAAAGAAGCCACCCTTTGCAGTGAGTATTCTTCGGCCACTCATATCTTCAAAATGCAGAGTTGATCGTAGAAAACTCAGCCAAGTCTGTCGTATTATTCCAAGTTTCTCTCCAGTCGTTTCGTCGTATATTTCGAAGACTGGTCTCATCGAAATGAGTTTCTGTACTACTTTGAAGTTGCGGCGTTCACCGCCTGCACCACTATCTACTTCCAAATTAAATCCCTCGACTTGAGATTAGCAAGCCTCTCATATAAGCACTCTGTACAATTACTTGAATCTATCTTCCTTTGATCAATGTTTATCTCCTTTCACAAGCATATGAACTTGGCATGAACGATTTGACGAAACCCAAGTCAGAAACAGATTCTAAGATGAGAAGCCGCATTGGAAGAATCATATTTTGGATGGGAATAATATTCCTCGTTTCCGGACAGTTATGTATTTCCATCATATCTTGGATTGTAGCAGGTACTGATTTCAATTATTCAGCTCCAAATGCGCTTTCTCTATTTGGGATTCTGCTAATATTCGTTGGAGTTCTCATTGTTTATGCAACTAGTGAACTCTCTAAAGATGGACTATGGGCTTTGCAAACAGGTCCCTTTGTCAAGTAATCTTTATACGATCTCTGAAGTTCACTTACTTTTGAACTGTAATAACTCAAGAATATTCCCAGCTGGGTCCTTCATTGCCATGAACCTTCCTGCTACAAAGGGTTGAGGTTCATCGTGTAGGAAATTGACCCCTTTTTCCCTGAATTCCTTTGAGGTCTTCTCAATGTTGTCTGTTGCCACACACAAAACAACCTGTGATCCACCAGGGTACACTGCATTGGCAGGTTTATCCACTTTCTCAAGAATCACAGTTGGACCATCACTCTTCAACTGGATTATGCAACCGTCATTGTAAGTGTTCTCTACTTCAAAACCCAAAGCGTCGCAATAGAATTCCTTTGCTTTATCTATATCATCCACATAGATTCCAATCACACTAAAACTGGTCATTAAAACACCTCACTTCACCATGGATTATCCCAATAATCAATAAGTATTTTCCATCACGCATTTTGACCATGAATCAAGACAGTCCAACCATTGAATCTCACGAAGCGCTTAATTGCAATTAATCAGAGTTTGAGTTCGACTACTTTTGCTTCCTTTCGACTCTTTTCCGCCGCAAAGGTCATGAGATGGCTTTCGAGGGTTTCTTCAGGTCCTGAGAGCACCTTGCTGGGGTCGTTTTCAGACACAGCTTCAATAAATGCGTGTATCAGTCCATAGTCTCCTCCACCATGGTCTGATAAAGATGAAGGATCTTTCGCAGAGGTATCTATGATTTCAGACTTACCAGTCAGGAACTCGTAGATTTGGATTTTCGTACCATTACCATAGATTTCGCCTTTTGTACCAAAGATTCGGGTTTCTCTCTGTCTTGCTTTAGTGAAAGCAGTCATTGTGAATGAAGCAGTTTCTCCTCCTTCAAACTGCATATTTACAACTTGGTGATCTACAACGTCATTGTCGCATTCGTAAACACAACGTCCGTAGGGACCTTCCCTAATTGCTCGAATAATTCCACCCTTTGTCACTTCTGAAGTAATAACATTCACAGGCCATCCAGTATTTCCACGTTCGAGTAAATTCAGGTAGATTCTCTTTGCTGAGTAAGGACACAGCGGTTCATAGGCACACTCCAGACAATTATCTCCAGCGTTTGCAGGTTTGTTCTCTTTGTGAAAGTGTGTGAGCGAACCAAAGGATGAAACTGTCTTGCATTTCTTACCCATGATATGCCGTATCCAATCCAAATCATGGCATGACTTTGTTAGTAACATGAAAGAGGATTCCTTCTCATTTCTCCAATTTCCTCTTACAAAGGAATGTGCTTGATGCCAGAATCCTACAGGTTCTAGTCGTTGGAGACTTATCACATCACCAATGCGTCCAGAATCAAGAATCTCTTTGAGTTTCTTTGTATACCTTGTATAACGTAACACGTGACCTACAGCAAAGATAATTTCCTTTCCTTTAACTGCCTTTATTATATCTCTACACCCTTTTTCATCCAGAGCCATTGGTTTTTCCAGAAGAATGTGATAGCCTTTCTTAGCGAATTTTATAGCTGGGTCTCTATGCATGTGATCCTGAGTTGCAATAATCACTGCATCTGCAAATTTCTCCTCCTTTGCTAGATCTTTCCAGTCCGTAAACACACTCCCTTCTGGAATGTCATGTTCCTCTATCATCCTCTCTCGATAGAAGTCACGGGGTTCTGCAACACCAACTATCTTGACTCTGTCAGGGTGTTCTTTTGCATAGGAGGCATAAACTGATCCTCGGTTACCTGCACCAACAATAATCAAACGGACTTGTTTCATTTGCGACCCTCATTGAGAAACCATGCAATGCTTTTTGAATCATTCTCACATTTCAATGTAATGCCCGACCCGTAAGCTTAAAACAACAGAATTAACTATTGTTCATTGTGGGAATAATGACTCTAGTTATGTTATACCGAACAACAGTCAAACCTGATGCAGTTGAACAGCTTAATGAGATCAGAACGCAGTTCAGTGCTATCTACACAAAGCTTGGCATTGAAGTTATAGGTCATTGGAAAAATGCTGGGAATCTGAATGAAAGTGTTTACATGGTGAGATATGAGAGCGAAAGCGATTATCAACACAAAACCAGAACACTTCAAGAGGATGAAAATTATATCCGTCTGACTGCTCAACTCAATTCAATTCGAACCGATTTCACACTTGAAAAACTCGTTACACCATGATGTGAGAATTCAAGTATTGGAGTAGAAGGCAAAATCGACCAGTGCAGTAGTATTTACATGCATCATATTTGTCAGTTTAATTGAGGATTGTATGTATGTGTGATCTTCTTGGACTTTCTTTCACTACTCCTATCGCCGCAAAGATATCTCTGGATATATTTCAGAAACGTGGAAACGTAAATCCGGATGGTTGGGGTTTAGCATTTTACTTCGATGATAAATTGCAAATCATCAAGGAACCACAATCTTCTATCAATAGCGGTCTCTTTGACTTCATGGAACGGTATACACATTCAAAGACCATTATTTCACATGTTAGAAGGTCCACTCGGGGTATCCCCAGTTATCTCAATACACACCCATTCTATAGACGATTATCTCTTGGTTCTCAAAACCAAGAATTTGCTTTTGCGCATAATGGGACACTTACCCAGCTTGAAAAAGTAAAACTTGATAGATTCACTCCCCTCGGAGAAACAGACTCGGAACATGCCTTCTGTCATCTTTTAGATCTCATTTCAAAACGTGGTAATACCGGATGGCATGAGAATGACTTTGCGTTCATTGAAAATACGCTTCGAGATATAAATGATGGAAAGAACACACTCAATGCTATCTTCTCAGATGGTGTTCATCTCTTTTGCTACTCAGATGAAAACGACCACAATAACGGTCTTCGGTTTACAGAACAACGCACTCCATTTGGTACCGTAGAACTTGTAAGCCATGGCGATAGATTAGGGTCCGTTGAGCTAACCAGTGGCCTTACTGAAACACCAGATCAGTCTGGATACATTATCTCCACTAGAATCTTGACCGAAGGAAATTGGACTGAGTTCCACGAAGGTGAATTGATTGTATTCAGAGAGGGCGAGATAGTATACCGTTGCCCGAAACCTAGACAATCCTAGACATCAAGGTCTCTGATCGATGTTCGGTTCCTGATTCATCGAGGCGGCATCATGCAAATCTTGAAAGATTTACGAAAACGTCTTACGACCTCTCCAACAGGCGTTTTATGTCTCCGTGCAACTCGCGGCGACTGCAGAGTTGGCTCGTGGACTTGGTTCTTGCCCTAGATCAACTCTACACAGTACTGTTCCATCTGAACTATATAAACACCGATAGCAAAATGTCCAGGTTTGTATAGATTTTGCGCAGCTGTTACATACCCCAATTCCAGGATATAGAGCATTTCAACTAGAGAACCGCTTGATTGTTTCTTCATTCTTTTCCGCTAGCAATTCAAAAGCATATGCGGCTTCAATTAGAAAATCTATCTTTATTGCTGCAGTAGTGTAAAACTCTTGAAGCGTGGTTTCAATATTCGTAGCAAGCGTTCTGAGGTTATCATCATTAACACCCTCAGAAATCCCCGTATCGATACTATAGGATTCTGAATCAAAGTCTAAGATAGGTTCAAGAATCATCTCAGTCACGTTCTCTCTACGAACTCTTTCTAACGTCTTCATCCTCTTTTGTCCTCGAACTATGAGATCTGCAAATATGGATACAAGCTCCGCATCTTTTGCAATACCCGAAGCAGTTTGATAGAAATTACCTATCTTAGTTTCAATATCCAGTGCGAATTTTATAATAGCTCCAAATGTTCCTAGTTCCAATTATACCACCTGCAACCAACTAGAACCAACGAGTAATTACAACCTTATTTTCTGTGAAGAAATCAACTGCATCTCTACCTTGTCCATGAAGGTCTCCAAGGAACGAATCTTTCATTCCTGAGAATGGAAAAGTAGCAATGGGTGCAACGACTCCAATATTGATACCAATATTTCCTGCCTTGACTCGATATTGATAATCTCTAGCAGTCTTCCCACTTGAGGTGAAGACAGAAGATGCATTTCCATATGGATTCGCATGAATGATATCGATTGCTTCGTCAAGGTCCTTTACTTGGATAATTGGAATAACAGGTCCAAAGATTTCCTCTCTTGCTATGGTCATCTCCCTAGTTACATTATCAAAGATAGTTGGTCCAATAAAGTATCCATTTGGATGTCCGGGAACTTCAACACCTCGACCATCAAGTAAGAGTTCTGCTCCTTCTTTGACTCCTTTCTCGATGAACCCAAGAACAATTTCCATCCCTTTCTTGGAGGCTAAGGGTCCCATCTGCATTCCCTCTTCAAGTCCACTACCAACGGTGTATTTCTTGGATGCTTCAACTATCATCTTCTTCAATGGTTCATAGATATCTCCAACTGCGAGAAGCACACCACCAGCAAGGCATCTCTGTCCAGAGCACCCGTAGAAAGATGTAACCAGCGCTGGTACAGTTTTCTCAAGATCTGCATCTGGCATAATCGTAAGGAAGTTCTTTGCACCACCTTGTACCTGAGATCTCTTTCCAAATTCTCCGGTTTTCTTGTATAGTAATTTTCCTACACGTGATGAACCAACAAAGGACATTCCCACAGTATCTGGACTTTCAATCAGAGTGTTTACGGCTTCTGGTCCACCATGGACCATGTTCAACACACCTCTAGGTAATCCAATTTCATGAATAATCTCGAACTGTTTAACCTGACTTAATGGAACCTGCTCTGAAGGCTTCACAATGTATGTATTTCCAACACCAATTGCAAATGGCCAGAACCATGTTGGAACCATTGCTGGAAAGTTGAAAGGAGCAACACAGAAGAAGACCCCTAGTGGTTGCTTAATGACCATCTCATCTATCCCTGCTGCAATGTCCTCTGCGTTGTAACCCATCTGAAGTGATGGGACGCTTGTCGCACATTCTAGATTCTCTATAGTTCGTCTGTACTCTCCTCGTGATTCATCAATTGCTTTTCCTTGTTCCAGTGTAAGGGTCTTAACCAGATCCTCAAAATTCTCTTCGAATGCATCTCTTATTCTGTTGAGATGCCTAACTCTGGTAAGAGCTGGTGTTGATCTCCAACGATCAAATGCAGCATTTGCTACCTTGATTGCTTCAAGGGTTTCTTCCCTTGTGCTCATTGGGGTCTTAGCAATTACTTCTCCAGTTGCCGGATTGAAAACATCTCGTGTTTCTTTAGATTTGGATTCAACCCATTTTCCATTGATATAGTTCTTCACAACTTCAACTGTCACGATTGTCACTTCCAGTTCGGAAATCAATATTCAGCTAGACTCTATTTGATTCTTCTGCTACGCCGTTTTCTCATTTGATGTGCACAAATTCTACAGCATCGAAATCACAAACAATTGCACAGAGACCACAGCCATCGCATTTCTCGTTTTTGACAACTGCTTTTTTATCACTCATCTGAATTGCTACAAATCCACCATCGGCACAAGCAATTACACATTCTTTGCATCCCGTGCATTTTTCCGCGATAATATGTGCAACTACAGGTGGAAGTTTAGTTAGCGCTGTCCAACTCGTTATCTTTGGAAGTGCTTTTCCAATCATTGAATCAAGTGATTCGTAATCCTTTCGCTCCATAAACTCTGTTAGACCACTGGTCATGTCTTTAATGATTGAGAATCCATGCCACATGACAGCAGTACAAACCTGTAGAGTTCTAGCTCCCACCATCAGATATTCTATTGCACTAGACCAATTCTCAATCCCTCCGATCCCTGAAATTGGAACGTTCGGATGTGCTTTTGCAATCTGGGAAACAAATCGAAGTCCCAGCGGCTTAACCGCTGGACCGCAGAATCCACCATATGTGCTCATCTGCTCTGTATTATCCATTCCATAAGCAATAGGTAAGGGAGTTGCAGTTTCAATATCAATACCAATCAAAGACTCCACCGTATTGATGGCAGAAATGGCATCAGCTCCTCCTTTGACAGCAGCATTTGCAATAGGAACAATGTCTGTGACATTGGGAGTTAGCTTTACAAGTAATGGCAAATCAGTTCCTTTCTTAGCTGCTCGAGTCACTTGTTCAACTAAGGTCGGGTCTTGACCTATGAATGCACCCATGTGTTTTTCCGGTGATCCATGAGGACAGGACACATTGATTTCAATAGCATCGGCACCTGTCCGGGACATAGTTTCTGCTAGAGCGGTCCAACCTTCATGTTCTATTCCACTCATTATACTTGCAATGAAGATGAAATCCTCTGGTGCTTCTTGCTTAATCTTTGGAATCCAATCATCGGTCCACGTTGTAAGGGGCTTGCGGGAGAGTAGTTCGATATTGTTCATACCGATTGCCTTTCCATTCTTACGGAGGACTCCTAACCTGGTTCTCGGATCGACGGTAGGTTCCTCTGTAACAGTCTTCATGACCGCACCTCCCCATCCAAGTTTAGCTGCTCGTATAATGTGACGTGCATCCATTGTTGGGGGCGCAGAGGATAGAATGAAAGGATTCTTGAAAGTGAGTCCAGCAAACTCTACCGAAAGGCGATTATTCGACATAGTTCATCGATTCTCCATCTCAGAGGTATATTGCATTCCTCCATTAAGTCTTTAGGGGAGTGATTTCATGTTCTTGATGCTTCATGAATAAGGTGATACTATGACAGATGATTTGGTCCCTGAAGATTTGAGGAAGGAATACACCAGAGAAGAGATATTGGAACTTGAAAAGAAGTTTCTTGCTCCTGCTGTAGGGCATTACTATCAAGATCCTGTACTCTTTGTGAACGGTGAGGGTGCAGTTCTTGAAGATAGTTCAGGGAAGAAGTACATCGATTTGTTCGCAGGAATTTGTACAACAATTACGGGTTATAATCATCCGAAGTACGTTTCCACAATCAAATGGCAGGCTGAACGTCTAGTGTACACAAGTTCTCTCTATGCAACAATCCCATACGCTGTACTTGTGAAACGCCTTGCTGGGATTGCACCGAAAGGTCTGACTCGTTCATTCATTGTAAATAGTGGGTCTGAGGCAAATGAAGCAGCACTCTTCATGGCTCGAAAATACACTGGTAATCCATACATAGTCGCTTGTCAACGAGCATATCATGGAAGAACTACCCTTACGAGAGAGCTCTCTAGCGCAGGATGGCGAACTGTACCTGAAGCTCATCCATCGGGTGTCCGATTTACACCATTCGGTTACTGCTATAGATGTCCCTTTGGTAAGGAACATCCTGGTTGCGATATGGAATGTGCCAGATACCTTCGAGAAGTAATTCGAACCCAGACAAACAATGCCATAGCTGCTTTCATTGCTGAGCCAATTCAAGGAGTTGGAGGTATTGTTCAACCACCAGCTGAGTACTTCAAAATAGTGTACGAAATTGTGAAAGAATATGGTGGATTATACATCTCTGATGAAGTACAAACTGGTTTTGGTCGCACTGGTGACAAATGGTGGGGAATTCAACATAGTGGAGTTGAGCCAGATATCATAACTCTAGCAAAGGGATTTGGAAGTGGAATACCAATTGGTGGTTTTGTTACGCGTCCCGAATTAGCAGATGACTACTCTATTGCTGATGGATTTGCTACCTTTGGAGGTAATCCTCTCTCCTGTGCAGCTGCTGTTGCTGTAATTGACATTATCCAGGAAAGTAACTACCTAGAAAGAGCTTCCAAACTTGGAAACGAGATGAAGAAGAAGCTTCAGGCTCTACAAGAAGATCACAAGATTGTAGGAGACGTGCGTGGTCAAGGTTTGATGTTGGGTATTGAACTGGTACGAGATAGAGACACAAAGGAACCCGCAATTCAGGAGATGCTGCAGATCATGGAATACTGTCGAGAGAAGGGATTGCTCATTGGTAAAGGTGGTCTAGACAACAATGTTGTTAGACTCCAACCGCCTTTAGAACTCACTAGTGAGCAAATAGATGAAGCATGTTCTATTCTCAGTGATGCTTTCTCAAAGGTCGAGAAATAATCTTTAGATATCTGTCAAGCTACCATAACTATCTGGACGACGGTCTCTGTAGAACTGCCAGACATTACGAACCTCACGGATCATATCCAAATCAACATCAGCAACTACAAGCTCTTCCTTGTCACGAGACCCTTTGGCAATTATCTGTCCTCGTGGATCTACAACATACGAACTACCGTAGAAGTGACCAGTTTTCCAAGGTTCTTCTCCTACTCTATTAATTGCTGCAACAAAGTAACCATTAGCAACTGCATGAGCTGGTTGTTCGATACTCCAAAGATGCTCTGAAAGTCCCGCTACTGTTGCTGAGGGATTGAACACAATCTCTGCACCATTCAATCCAAGTGCCCTTGCTCCCTCAGGAAAGTGACGGTCATAACAGATGTACACACCAATCTTGCCAACTGCAGTGTCAAAGACGGGATAACCGAGATTACCAGGACGGAAGTAGAATTTCTCCCAAAATCCGGGATCCAAGTGAGGAATGTGCGTTTTCCTATACTTTCCAAGATACTTGCCATCTGAATCAATAACTGCGGCGGTGTTGTAATAGACTCCTGGTACCTTGTCTTCTTCATACATTGGGACAATCAGGACTAAGTTGTTCTTCTTGGCAAGTTTCTGCATCCGTTCAGTAAGAGGACCTGGAATTGGTTCTGCATACTTGTACCATTTTCTATCTTGTTCAGCGCAAAAGTAGGGTCCGAAAAACAGTTCTTGGAAACACAAAATATGTACATCTTGTTGTTTCGCAATAGTGGCAAATCCTTCATGTTTGTGAATCATTCTCTCGATGTGTTCTTCTATAGATGATTCGTCAGATACATCGCCTTCCCATGTTGCCTGAACTAAGCCTATCCTAACGTTTCTCACAATTAACTCTCCTGAACAAAGGAGATTCAACATAGGTTTTTTCATCTAATAGAGATTTCCCAAAGCGATTTATGGAAAGAATGCACGTAGTTTTGAGAGGACCTTCTATGACCGAGTTAGATCTCATTATCAAGAATGGCAAGGTAGTAACAGCATCTGATACATATGTGGCAGATGTTGGAGTCCGTGATGGAAAAATCGATACTATTGCAACAAATCTAAGCCCTGGAGCTGATACTAAGGTCATTGATGCAAAAGGAAAGTACGTCTTTCCAGGCGGAATTGATGTACACGTGCACCTTCAACTTCCTTTCTCAGGTACCATCTCAGCTGATGACTTTGAAAATGGTACAAAGGCTGCTGCATGTGGTGGAGTAACCACATTAGTGGATTTTGCAATCCAGTCGAAAGGTCACTCGATTATGGAAGCAGTTGAGGCTCGAAGAGCTGAAGCAGACCCGAATGTGTGTATCGATTATGGATTACATGCTGCAATCACAGACTGGAATGAAAAGACACAGGCTGAGATTAAACAGGTCATAGAATACGGAATTCCCACTTTCAAGATGTTCATGATCTACAAGAATGAGGGTTGGATGGCTGATGATGGCATGCTTTTCAACGCATTAGAGGAAACTGCCAAACACGGTGGTCACATTGGAGTCCACGCAGAAAGTGTAGATGTACTCGATATGCTAATCGAGAGGTATGCTGAAGAGAAGGAAAAATGGGGTGCTTATGGACACACACTTTCCCGACCAGACTACACAGAAGAGGAGGCGATACTTCGTGCCTTAAAATGGGCAGAGGTTACCGGTGGTCAACTCTACATTGTCCACATGTCTACTGGAGCGGGAGCAGATGCTGTGCATGCTGCCAAGGAACGAGGAGTCAATGTCTATGCTGAAACCTGTCCTCAATACTTACTATTGGATGATGAAGTCTTCAAGGGTGAAAATGGACACCTTTACGCCACTTGTCCACAGGTCAAGAAACCTCATGATAGTGAACGATTATGGAAAGGATTACTGAATGGAGATGTTCAGATAATCGCGACTGATACATGCACTTTTGATACTAAACAGAAAGCTGCATGGAATGGTGACTTCAGAAAGATTCCCTTTGGAATGCCTGGCGTTGAAACCATGGTCCCTCTGATGTATACTGAAGGTGTTGGAAAGCGCGGTCTCACTGTAAATCAATTAGTTTCCCTGGTAAGTACTAATCCTGCTAAGCTATTTGGTATGTATCCCAAGAAGGGAACTATTGCAATTGGTAGTGACGCTGATATTGTTGTCTTTGATCCAGAGAAGAAGGTCATACTGAAAGCTGAAAATCTGCAGACAAATTGTGATTGGAGTCCCTTCGAAGGTTGGAAACTCGTGGGTTATCCTGCAGTAACGATATCAAAGGGCAAAGTGGTTGCAGAAGATGGAAAGTTCGTCGGTCAGGTCGGACATGGAGAATTTCTAAAGCGTGCGCCATATGGGAAACTCTGAGGAACCTATCCAGTCAACCTCATAAGCCTCAACTACAAACATTTTGTATGCGATTTCCGATGCGTCGTGCCTTCCATGTGATCTATGATGATTCACTAACAGATTCATTGACCTATGCCTCTCACAACAACTGGAACGCAATTGTTCCAGATATTGGTGTTCCTACGTTCTCCCCGGAGAAAGTATCCACTGAAGAACGAGCACAACTACGCGATATGTCACGAAATCTTTCTATTGAGTGGGGATTTCATGCACCTGGTGACGATGTCAGTTTAATGTCAACATATCCTCCAGTACGAGCAGGTATTTTATCATACTTTAAACAAGTCATTAACCTTGCTCGAGAAATCAGCATTGGCCCAACTAATGTTGTAATTCATGCAGGACCGGCACCTAGATACAGAAAAGCAGGGAATCAACCATCCGATAGTTTTGGTGAAAAACATCGTGAAACCTATGCTACAACGTTACGAGAAAACCTCTCGGAACTTCTTGAACATGCTCGTCCCCATGTTCGGCTAGTCATCGAGAATATTAATTGGACCTCATATGTACGGGAGGTTATCGAGCATCTTATTCCGCAGGGTCTGAAACTCTGTCTTGATATTCCAAAGCTATATGGTCCAGATCTCAAAATCAGGACCGAAGATTGGAATCTATTTCAACGATTCAAAAGTTCTATTGAGGTTGTTCATATTCACGATGTTATTCCGCAAATTGGAGCTCACCAAGTGATAGGAAATGGACTAATAGATTTTGAACCAACCCTAAAATTTCTAAACCAATTATCCACAAAACCTCAATACGTCTTTGAAGTAAGACCGCGAGAAGAAGCTCAGAGGAGTCTTACCAATTTTGGGAGAATAATGGACATCTTCGACCTTACTCTATAGCTGAGTTCCTCTTGTTTCTTTCAAAGCATCTCTAACTTCTTTGAAAGCTTCAAGTGTTTGTTTGGTGAAGATGTGTTTCCTACCTTTCGGTTCATGTACTAATGGTGTACTTCCAAGATCTCGCATCTCACGCAGAATAAAGTCCCGTAGTTCTTGATGAAATCTGATTCCCTCGATGCGTTCCTCGCTCTTGTTGCCCCCTCCCAATCTCTGAATGAGAAGAGGTACAAGACTATGGGTTTGCTGACCTACCGAACCTCCTGCAGTTTCAATCAGAACTGTTCCTATACCCATGATTCTGTCAAAGACCCCTCTGCGCGTTTCTACATGCACTACTGTACGAAATGGAACGTGTCTTTTCGTAATAGTGATAATTCCACGCTTAGTGTAGATCTCCGGCATAGTATCTCCTGACCATCCCATAGCTGAATACTCGATTCTTTTTACGTAGATGTATACATACGCAGACCCAATTACGAATACGATTGTTGCAACTATGATGTAAATGAGGTTGGTTGTTTCCCATCCCAAGAGGACTAGGAGTTCTATTGGCTCATATATTTCAAGGATGATATCCAAAAATATTGGGTTTGTAAAACCTATGAATAGTAATTGTAGACATACTCCGATGAGAATCATAATGATTCCAGCCTTGAGCATTTTCTTCCCAATGAATGCATTAGTTGGCTGGAATACTCTACCACTAGTAATCTGCTCGATAGGCGGTCGTATCACACGCCCTTCTTCCTGAGCCATGTTGTATGCTCCTCACTCTTTCTCCTTTCTCAATAGATCTCGAATCTCACGAAGAACCAGCAGAATCTCATCCTCTAGACTATCATATATCCGTGGGACTGGGTCTTCTTCGGGATGAACGACCTCGGTTCCTGTGACGTAAGAGCCCTTGAATTTTCTCAATTCTCTCAGAATGAAGTCGCGGAGTTCTTCATAGAAGGTAATTCCCTCAAGCTTCTCTTCTGCTGAGGTTGTTGTTCCTGAATACCCTGCGGTTTCAATCTCTATCGTTCCAATTCCAAACAACCTGTCAAAGGGACCAGATCTGCTTGAGATATTGGTTATAGTGCGAAATGGAACATGCTTCCTAGTAATGTTAATGATTCCTTTTTTCACAAAAATCTCGCTTGCTGTCGTGCCTTCATCTGTTATGACTGAATACTCAATTGAACGAAGGTAAATTGGAACTATGATGATGGCTGGAATCAACCAAATTGCTGTTATGACCCAATACCAGAAGTTTAGAAACATCCACCAGGTCTCAAATAGTAACACACTACTGGTCCCTGAAAACCAATCAACAAGCCACAAAACTAGAGTAAAGGAACCAAAGATAACTACCCAAAGCATGATTGCTGAAAAGATTCCGGTGAACCACATTTTGTTTCGAAAGGCTTTCGATGGTTTGATTATCTTCCCACTTGCTACGTTCTCAATTGGAGGCTTGATTACCTTTCCTTCTCCAGCCATTTTTACTTCTCCTCTTTGTCCAACTTTTGATCGATTCGTTCCAAGACACTTCGGATTTCACGTAGAGTAATGAGCATCTCGTCGTCTAGACTGTCACTCATTCTAGGAACTGGATCTTCCTGCGGGTGAACGACTTCTGTACCCACAACATAGGGGTCTCTAAACTTGCGTAGTTCCTGTAAGATGAAATCCCTTACTTCTTCAAAGAACGTTATTCCTTCTAGTTTCTCTTCCGGTCCACCTTGACCACTTGCGCCACCAGAGAATCCTGCAGTCTGTATCTCCACTGTACCTATACTAAATAATCTGTCAATGGGTCCTGCTCGTGAACTTATGTTAGTAATAGTCCTGAACGGGACATGTTTTCGAGTAATATTGACCAATCCCTTCTTCACATAGATCTCTGGCATGACAGTTCCCGATTTTGAAATGACACTGTACTCTATGTTTCTTGTGTAGAAGTAAATTCCAATCATGCCTGGCAACAACCAGAATACAAGTGATATGGCATACCAGAAGCTGAGGATAGGAAGAACGTCAAAGAAAATAGCAAAGAAGGTCCCCCATCCGTCAGCAGGTGCAGTTTCCTGCACATGGATAAAATCACCCAATATGAGTAATCCGACTGCAATTAACCAAAGGAATCCTGCAGTCATAATTGCGCTGAACCAATTCTTGTAGTAGAATCTGGTGTCTGGTTTGAACACCCTTCCACTGGTTACATCTTCCATTGGTGGTTTGATGATACGACCGTCTTCGCTTTCCATTTTCCTAACCTCACTTCATTTTATTACAACTTTGCCCTAAGCATCTCTCGAATATCTCGTATTGCAGAGAGAATCTCATCATCCAGAGAGCCATCTATACGTGGTACTGCATCATCTTGTGGGAAGACCACTTCCGTTCCAGTTGTATAGGGGTCTCTGAACTTTCTGAGTTCACCTAATACGAAATGGGTGAGATCCTCAAATGCTTTGATTCCTTCAAGTTTCTCTTCAGGTCCTGCTTGTCCAGTCGCGCCTCCCGAATATCCAGCAGTCTGAATCTCAACATTACCGATACCAAACAGTCTATCGAGAACACCAGCTCTCGAAGAGATGTTTGTAATTGTCCTGAAAGGTACATGCTTCTTGGTCACGTTGATGATACCCTTGCGTACATAGATCTCAGGGGATGCCTCTCCACTCTCAGATATTACTGAATACTCGATTGAGTTGATGTATACTGGAATTCCAATCAATGCTGGAATCAACCAGACCATGTTTGCAATGAAAGTCCAATAATTCACAAACCCTAACCATTGGCTTATGAATAGTGCATGGTTCCATCCATCATCTAACGCAATCAGGTATGAAATTCCATAGAATCCTGCTAATACCAATAGCCAGAGTCCCAATGCAACTGAAATTGCCGAAAACCAGTATTTATTCCTCAGAGCCTTTGAAGGCTTGAAGGTCTTTCCACTAGGCATACCTTCCATTACTGGAAAGTATCCTGCTGTTACTTCCTCATTCATTTTTTAATCACCTTGTGTTTCTCTTTGATAGCGAGGAAGTTGTTTTGCACCAAGCTTGCCGAAGATTCTTGTAGACTGTTCAGTCATGTACATCGCTTCTTCCTTAGGGTTCAACGAAAGGTTGTACTCTCCTAGGATAGTATCAAGGGTTTCTTTGCATTCTTCGAGTTTAGGACATTGTTTTCCATCACTCTTTGCCCGTGGATTGACCGGTGTTCCGTCACAGAGCTTACCACCGTAATTACTGTGTTCGTACCACACGATCACACCAAGCCTGAGTGTAAACACAATGTACACATTCGTATTTGCCTGATAGTCAAAACCTGTGAGGATCCCCTTTTCACCATCGACATTTTCCGTATCTAGCCGATGGCTGTTAGCATGTTGCTTTAGAGTGTCCTCTATCTTTGACTTGGCTCTGCTAAGTACCCTTGAAACATAGGCTGCACTTGAGAACTGTGTCCTGCGTATCTTTTCTTTCTCCTTCTGCGCTTTCTTTGGATCTTTGATTTTTTCATCAATCTCCGCGCTCAGAATATCGAATAGATAATCAGGAATCGCACTGAGATTCTCATACGTACTGAAGATATCTGAAGTGGGTTTACCATGATGATATTCCCACCAGACCAATGCTTCATGCGTTGAAAGAAGTCCCATTGCAATATTCCTCGCGACACCATTAGTTTTAACCTTTTCTGGTCAAAATTTACTGTGTTCTGGTAAACATTTATATACGAACGCATATATATCTTTACCATAACGCTGTAAACTTTTACAGCTGATATGGATGCGAAAAAATTGGCACGAAATGGAACGGTTATTAAAACTGAAGGTCTGAACAAGAGCTTTGGCTCAATTCAGGCTGTTAGAAACTTGGATCTAGAGGTTTCGACCGGTAGCAGGTTCGGATTACTTGGTCCCAACGGGTCGGGGAAGACAACCACGGTACGTATACTATCAGGTCTCTTGAAGCACACCAGTGGTCAAGCCACAGTATGTGGATATGATGTCAGCTCAAATCGAAATGATATCAAGGCCATAACAGGACTGCTTCCTGAGTCACCAGGACTATACTCAAAGCTTTCAGCGGTGGAGTTTCTAGAATTCATAGGAGCTCTGAATGGAAGGAACGGCGAGAGTCTAAATAGACGCATTGATAGTCTACTTGGAATGCTTGGGCTTGAAGGACGTCAAGATGATTTACTTGAATCATACTCTTCAGGAATGAAGCAGAAAGTGCTTGTTGCAAGTACCTTACTTCATGAACCAAAATTAGTATTTTTTGACGAGCCCACTTCAAGGCTTGATCCCGCTGCAAGTGTACTGGTAAAGGATTTGATTCTAGCTTTGGCTGAGGAAACAGAAACCTCCTTTTTCATATGTACCCACCAGACTTCCTTTGCAGAGGATGTCTGTGATGTTATTGGTATTCTCAATGAAGGCGAACTTGTAGTTCATGGTTCACCAGTTGATATTATCGACTCGATGAAAGTAAGTGATCTTGAAGAAGCATACTTGAAGGTTGTTGGTGGTCAAGTGGACAGAGAAGACCTTCTTGCATGGAGGTAAAGCAAGTGACACGACGATGGCTTGCTATTGCAAAAGCCGAGTTCTTGGTACTCACCACAGGCATGAGATCACACAGGAAGGTGTACATGGGAATTCTCACATCACTAGCGTTCATTTGGGCTATTATTGGGGCACCTATATTGATTGGATCAATCATCAATATGATAATCCCTATGGAAGTGCTTCAGCCCTTACTTCAGATGATTTTCCCTGGACTAATGCGTACAGTATCATTATTCCTCTGGATTTTGCTTCTGTTATTTCCACTATCCTATGCTCTTCAAGAAATTAAGATTGGTCAGTGGGAAATATTCCTGTCTAACAATGTAAGTACAAGAGATATCATGGCTGGAACTTTCTTAGGTAAGATACCTCTCTTCGGATTGATTATTGTGTTCCTTGCACCTCTATTGATTACACCTCTCGTATTGGCATTTGAAGTCAATATTGTTGGTCAGGTTCTGATTTATGGAGTAATCACATTGCTGTCATTGGGCACAATATGGTTCTCTAATTTCATTACTAGTATAATTCAGGCCAGGCTAGGTGATTCAGCAAGAGGTAATGATATTGCAAAGGCATTATCCATGGTTGTTGCAATAATAGTCATCATCCCAATGTACGGTTTGATATTTTTCCTACCTGCTATGACTGAGATGATGGGCATGAATGCCTTCCTGATTCTACCTTCAACATGGTTTGCAGATACAATGAGCTGGCTCGCAATTACATTCAATGGTGTTGGATTATCGGGTGATCAAATCATTGGATTCAGTAGTATTCTGCAGCTAGATATGTTAACATCAATTGTATTGATGGGTGGTTTTGTACTAGCAACAATTGGACTTGCACTAGGAATGGCGGATAGAGTATTTACTATCAATGCTGGTGCTCGCACTGAGGTTGTTACAACTGTTGGAAAAGAGAACTTATTCCTACGAGGTGTGCGGAGGCTAAGCCCCGGACCATTTGGATCTCTTATGGTCACAAACTTCAAGGATTTCATGCGAAAAGCACAGAATCTCTCCAAGATATTTTATGGAATTGTTCTGGCTACAATAATGCCAGTCATTATGATGTCACTGGATGTTGAGTATCTACAGATCAGTGAGCTATTCATAATGCTTGTTATCATGATGGCTCTTATTGGTACTATGCCATTTGCTGGCACAGGATTCCTAGAGAGCAAAAACCAACTCTGGATTATTCAGAGTGCTCCTTCGGGTGCTTCTAACTTTGTGAAGAGTAGGCTTGTCACTCAGGCGATAATTGGAATACCCCTTATCTTGATTCCATCAACTGTATTGACCTTCCTGATTGAAATGACGATTTTCGAGTTACTAATGCTCTTAGGACTTGGATACATGGCAATACTTGGAGGTATGTTCATCGCTACAGGAGTCACTGCAGGAAATCCAAATTATGAAGATACAAAGTCTCCAGCCCATCAAGTAAATTTGATAACCTCCATTCTCCTTGCAGAGTTCTCAATCCTAGGAGTTCTGTTAGGTGACATATTCTTCTCTATCATCTTTAATATCGACTTGTTTGGACTTATGGAGAACATCTTTGGTCCAGGAAACGTGATGTTTGGCATTGCTTTGGTCGGAATAGTTGTACAATGGTGTCTTGGAGGACTTCTCGTCTGGATTGGGATTAGGAAGCTATCTAGCCCCGACAATTAGATTATTTCGTTGAATGGATGACCATACTGCGGTCATCCTTCTTTTCGAAGGAACCTCTTGCATAATCAGAATATATCTCAACACTACTGAATCCTGTTTCTTGGAGTATAGACTTCATTTTGTCATGCTTCAGGTTCAGGACCTTCTGAGTTGATACTTCTGAAGTCCATTCTCCCTCTTGTTTTTTGAATGCAGACATTACAAGGGTCGATGAGAAAGGATAGTCTGAATGCTCAAACAATCTTGCAAAGGTTATCTCTTCTCCGTTGCTCAATGTTCCTGTCTTCAATGGAAAGTTCCTGAATCCACTCCAATGAATCTCTTCAAAATTTAATACCTGGACAACAAACGACCCACCATCTTTGAGCAAATTGAAAACATCTTTTACAACCTGCTTCAGAGAGTCGATATCTTTTGCGAGTGCTAAGGAATTTCCAAGACAAATAACTAGGTCGAATGGTCCTTCAACTGTATCTTTGATATCTTCCATATCTGCTACAATGAACTTTGATTCAACACCTTCATTCTCTGCATGTTTCTTGGCTGCTTCAACCATTGTTTTGCTTGCATCAATTCCAATGACATCTGCTCCATGGGATGCAAGAGCAATAGAATGTCGTCCACTCCCACATGCAATATCAAATACACGAGGTTTCCCTGTATTTTCAATTATGGAGAGAATAAAGGGTATCTCTCGACTGAGACGAGATTCCCAGTCTATCGTGTTATCATAAGCTAGTGAGATATCATCAAAGGAACTCATAGAAATCACATCTTCTGATTCTGAATTAGTATTCAATCTTTACTAATGACTCGAATAGCCAAATCATCAATATTCATCCACTGTAAAAGACCATAAAGCCTTCGAGTGAATATATCATTAGGGGAAAATAGATGATTGAGTATATTCTAGCATTTCTTGTTCTAGCAGCTATAATTCTCTACCTTGCTGGTCGAGGAGAGCCACGCAGGAGGGGTCCACGTACATACAAGGATTATCCACATGATCCACGTGGCGTTTACTCACATGGTTCCAGTAGCGCAGATGCAGAAGTTTACTTCCCTACACGTAAGGATTCTACTTCAGTATTTCCTATGAACAAGAGGAAAGAAAGAAAGAAGACGGAAACGCATCAGCCCAGACGTTAGATTCCTAATCAGACAGATCAATCTCTCCAGGTGTAAATAGTAGTCTTCCTTCCATACCACCTGCAACATTGATTGTTTGTCCACTCACGTGACCTGCTAGCACATCTGAAGCAAAATATAATATTGCTGAGCCGATGTCCTGAGGAGTTGCAGTCTTGCGCATTGGAATAGTCTGCAATATCTTTGTTACCATTTCTTTATCTTCGAGGGCTTCTTCCGCCATGGGAGTAAGAGTCCATCCTGGATTGACCAAGTTTACACGCCCTTTTGACGCAATATGCGTTATCTCATTCTTCAAGCTCATCATGAGACCATGCATTCCCGCCTTGGATGTTGAATAGTCTGAATACCATGCCTCGCCGAAGAATCCTGCCGTTGAACCAATCAGTATCAATGACGCAATGTCATCTTTATACTTCTCAAGGTTCACAAAGAAGTACTTTGCACAGAGAAATGTACCTGTCAAATTCACTGACAGTGTTGCTTTCCACTGTTCTAAGGACATATCTTGAATGGCAGTCCCTTCGTGGTTTGCAATACCTGCATTAGCAACTAGAATATCGACACGCCCAAATCGTTCGTTTGCTTTTCTGAAGAGCGACTTGACATCATTCTCCTTTGTTTGATCTGTCTTGACAATCAACAACTGGTCTGACCAAGTCTTTCCAAGTGATTCCAGATCCTTCATGGATTGATTATATGTTCCAGTCACACGAGCACCTTCGGAAAGGAACATCTTAGTAGTTTCAATTCCTATGCCGCCCGAAGCTCCAGTGACAATAACATGTTTTCCAGAAAGTCCTATGTCCATTCCAACACCTCTATTCTCTGTGTTCTCTAACTAATAGATTCTGATTTCCAAAGTATCTTATGATACCTTTCCACAAGGACCTCTGGCCAGCTACCAACAGAACGAAGCAGGAGATTCGCTATCAATGAAACATCCTCGTCTAGACAAAGCTCAGTTAGATTTGCACATTCAAATAAGGGTGACAAATCAACTCGTTTGAGTCTGTTATCATCAAGTGCGACTTCCAGAAGATTGGGACATGAGCTAAGAGGATTGAGGTCTATCTCTTGCAGCCTGTTGTGGCTAAGTCTTATTGCGCTCAAGTTTTTCCCACACTTCTCTAGGGGCGCGAGATCTATCTCAGTGAGAGAGTTATTTCGAAGACATATAGACTCAAGATTCTTACACCATATTATTGGGTACAAATCAATCGTTGCGATATCTAGAAGATCGAGATTTATTGTTGTTTCATCTGTTCTGAATCTCGCTACTTTTTCAAGTCCTGTGGTGGTCAAATATCTAATGAAAATCTCGGATACCACTGTTTCTCACCTGTAATACTGTCTTTTCAGGATTCATTTATAGAATTGCTCCCTAAAAAGAATGGTCCTTAGTTTGATAATTATTCAAGAGATGAACGCGTTCCCACGAATATCACCTCAGCAGGTTCATATTGTTACACGATAGACCATCTGTAGGAGCGGAGTTGTTATCCACCTATGATATCTAACAAGATTGGCTTTGCCGCCGTAGTTTTTTGTGTGCTACTTTTTACTCAAGTGAGTAGTACTCCATCTGCGTCCATAAACAACTCAAATACTATTTCTTTGGTTTCCAGTGAAACCTTAGAACTTGCATCATTTGAGAATATTATTCCTGAAAGTTCCCTCTCCGCAATAGAAAGTGAAATTGTGGTTCCTCAAGGACTTGGCACCGTGGCTATAGTAGTTGAAAACTCACTTTACTCCAGTATTACTGCCGCAGTTACACAGTATAGACAGGACCTCAATGATACAGGTTATCACACCTTTCTCTATAATAATTCAATATTCACTGCTGAGGAACTGAAAGCTAATTTATCCAGTTGGTATGACTCTGATGACCTAATTGGAGCAGTATTGATTGGTCGAATACCTTATGCTCAGTACTACCATCCTGCAAATTCCCTTGCTGGATTCTCTGCTGAAACCTTCATCTGTGATCTTTTCTTGACTGATTTGGATGGTACTTGGAGTGACACTAATCCCTCAGATGGTATCTATGATTCTCACAGTGCATCTGTTGGTGCTGATATTTTTCCTGAAATTTTTCTTGGTCGAATTGACCCTACTTGCCTAACTTGGGGTACAAGTGTAGCGGACCACATCAATACATACTTTGCGAGAATTCATGATTACCGAACCGGAGGGGTTACAAGAACTCGGCGAGCACTATTCTATATTGATGATGATTGGATTCCCTGGGCACCTTCATGGTCAAGTGATGCAGCACCAGCTTACTCAACTCGAACTCTTGTGTATAGTCCCTCAACCACTACAACGGCTTCAGATTGGCTGAATAACAGAGTTACCCAAGATTATCAATGGGGGCACCTCGCTGCTCACAGTTCAGCAACAATCCACTTTTTCGGACCTGGTGGTTCTGGTGAGGGTACAGTATCCTCTTCACAGATACAAGCAGCACCACCGTCATTCAACTTCTATAATCTATTCTGCTGCTCAGGTGCTAAGTGGACTACTGCTGACGACTTGGGAGTCACATACACATTCAGTGGTAGCTATAGTCTTGCATCCATTGGAAGCAGTAAGACTGGAAGCATGTTGGACAATGATGAATTCTATGGGCCTCTTAGCCAGAATTTAACACTTGGTGAAAGCTTGAGAGATTGGTTCTCAGATTCTCTTACTTCTTCAGGTGAAGCAGGATCTGCATATCTGGAATGGTATTATGGAATGAATATCATTGGAGACCCTCTTCTATCAATATACTATGACACCACAGTTCGAACTCCGACAATTAATTCAGAATCTCATCCAGATTCGGCAATATGGTATAGTAATTCACGACCACAAATTAACTGGACAGTTCCCCCTGAAGTCAATGAAATTTCAGGATATTACTACATTCTGGATCAGAACGCTACTACAATCCCTAACAGGGACACTGGGACCTATACAACCATCAATAGCACTTATGCCACTGAAGACATAGCTACTGGGACTTGGTATTACCACGTAGTTGCAGTTGATTCAGTTGGAAATATTGGTGAAGAAGCTGCCCATTATGTTGTGAAAATTGATGCAGATTCCCCTGAAATCAATATAATGGACCCAATTGTGAATGGTTCACTTGTTACAATTGAATGGAATGTTTCTGATGCAATATCCGGATATCAAATGTCAGAAATCTTTCTCAACGATACACTGATTGCTATCACTTCTGGTTCAAACACAACAATAGTGTTTAGTGATTTGAGCTATGGTCAACACATATTCAACATAACAGTGTATGATTGGGCAAATAACACTGCAACTGTGGGAGTTGTAGTTACTCTGCAGCAACCTTTCCCTGACACATTCTTGCTGGTGTCTGTAGGTGCTATTATTGGACTAGTCATTATTCTACTCATTGTATCTAGAAGAAGACGATAGAAAACGGAGCTTGGAACATATTCTTATCCACGGTGCAAGTTTTCGAATTCTCTAAAAGGAGCCGAGTAAGTAGAGTCCTTGTGCCAATAGACAAGACATTCAGGGATACATGGCGACGAATTGATCAACATGAGGGACATCCGGTTTGGCAATTTGAGGATAATGAATCATCAAGGATTCACGGAAGTATTGTAGGAGTAGATTTTTCCCTCTGTTATGGTTGTGAGAAGTGCATCACTGCCTGTCCTACAAATGTGTTTGTGACATTAATTGATGAAGGGAACCGACCTGTTGTTGATCCTCTAAATGAATCAGAATGTATACTCTGTCTTGTCTGTGAAATCGTATGCCCTGTGGAGGCAATTAGTATAGAGCGAGAAGGCGGCTCTGAGGATACCCTCAAGTCTTTATTACAGAGTTCTGAGTAGTTAACTAGCGAGGTCAGGAAGATGTTTGACGAAATAATCAGTGAAGATGAACGAAGGATTAGGGATGAAGTCCGATCATTTGTTCGGGATAAAGTGGACAGAGATCTAATCATTGCAATGGATGGAAAACAGAAGGAGTACCCTTACGAGTTCATAAAAGCCGCTGCAAAAGAGAACCTTCTTGGTTTGAGATTCCCAAAGGAGTACGGTGGCAGGAATCTTGGTTGGGTTTCTGAGATGCTCGCAGTAGAGGAGATAGGGGTCTTGGGAATTGCACTCGGTTGTGCCTACTCGCTCCCAAGCATTGTAGGAGAGGGTATCGCTAAATTTGGAACTGAAGCGCAGAGGAAGGAATATCTACTTCCGACACTTCAAGGGAAGAAGATTTGCGGTGAAGGACTTACTGAACCTAGGGGCGGGTCTGATTTCTTTGGTACAAATACAACTGCTGTAAAGAAGGGTGATTCGTTCATAATAAACGGAGAGAAGCGGTTTGTTGCAGGTGGCATTGGAGCTGATTACTTTATCATTTATGCAAAGACGAATTTCGAAGCTAAGCCACATCAATCACTTAGTGCTTTCCTAGTAGATCGTGATATGGGGATTAAAGTCGAGGAAGAATACGAGTTAATGGGTTGTCGTGGGATGGGAGCAGCTCGGATCGTGATGAAGAATCTTGAGGTCCCTGAAACCAATTTGGTAGGACAGCTGGATGATGGAAATGCTGTCTTCAATGCAATGATGGTACCCGAGCGTCTGACTTCAGCTGCTGGGCCAATAGGAATGGGTCGAGCGTGTATGGAGATTGCAGTAAGGTATGCTGACAAAAGAGAGGCATTTGGTCGTGCGATCAAGAGGTTCGAGGGAATCAGTTTCAAAGTTGCTGATTGTACTACTCAGCTTGATGCCGCACGTGGTCTCGTATACCGTGCAGCAAGAAAGGCTGATACTGGTAAATGGTGCCGAAAAGAGGTTTCACAAGCTAAAGTCTTCGCCACTGAAGCAGGGTTTATGGCTGTTCACGAAGCTATGCAGATTCTAGGCGGTATTGGCTATACAGATGTATATCCTATAGAACGACTTTATCGTGATGCTCGGCTAGCAACAATATGGACCGGTAGTAATGAGGTTCAGCGTCTAATCGTTCAAAATGAAGTATTTCAAGAGATATTGTCTGAGGATCGAACACTGAAACGAGATATCGAGCTTGATACACCAGGAGCTCATAAGACCGAGGAGAAAGTCTACTCAGAAGATCCGAAGAAATACTATCCTGATTGATGGTTAGTGTTTCTTGTATCTCACTCAATGATACCATACAAAATATTCATATACTTAACTATAATTAATCATATCATAGAATCCATAGAGGTTATGAAATGGCTAATTTAGTATGTGAGAAATGCGGTGCAGAAGTTTCTGCACCAGTTCATTGTGGAAAAGAAATGCATATGGAAGGTGATCAGCTAGTCTGCTGGATGGGTCCAGCGTGCGGTCATCAGGACATACCAGAACATTGCGGTGAATTTATGGCTCTCAAAGAGTAGTAGAAACTTGTGGGGCTTAGAATTTTGATATTAGATGAGATAATGAAGAGAAGAAGTGGTAGAGCATTTACGGACAAACCTATCACAGACGAGATGCTAAATTCAATACTTGAGGCAGGCCGATGGGCACCATCTTGCGGAAACACACAAGCATGGAACTTTGTTGTACTCCGCGATGCGAAAGCTCTCGAGAAGGCTCATGAGGTATTGAGTAGAGGTAATGCTTGGGGAAAAGCTGCACCAGTAATGATCTTAGTAACAGCAAAGGAAGATGGTGGCTGTCCAGCACATGGGTTACCATACTTCACCATGGATGTTGGATTGGCAGTTCAAAATATGTTACTACAGGCAGTCCATCTTGGACTAATGGGACACCCAACCGCTGGCTGGAATGAGGATGGGCTTAGAGAAGTGACTGGGATTCCTGATGAATACAGAATTGTCACTGTTGTCTTTTTTGGATATGAAGGAGATTTCGACAATCTGGATGAAAGAACTCAGGAGAACGAGAAGAAACCACGAACCCGAAACGAACTATCTGAGATTGTTCATTGGAATGGATGGTGACCCATCACGCAATCCGAAAGTTTAATGATTAATAATCCCTAGAAAGAGTAAGGATGATATTTGATGCAAGTCACGCCTACGTTAGATATTGCTCTTTTGGGAATCCCGGGGCTTTTCTTGGGGTTAGTAATGGGTTACATGATTGGAGGTATGGCCAGTTTAAGATCGGTCGATAGAATTGGTTTGAGTATCGTCATCAGTGGCGTTGGAGGTCTAATTCTTTCCCTCGTAATCAGTTTCTTCATTTCAATAACTTCCTTAGTTTCAGGGTTCATTATTCTCGCCTTCATTGGGGGCAATATTCTTGGTCTGGTTCTTAATTGGACCCCTCCAGTTGACTCTGGTCCAATAAATCACATTATCTATGAACCAGATGATGATGACGCATTTGACAGAGAGATTGAGGAGGCCCTCGGGGGCAAAGAATAGCCATTTTTATCACTCAAAGACAATCGAACAATATTCTAACAAGAGTTAAAGGGAACTACTCCGAAAAGACTTCTAATCCGTGTTCCTATGGAGGAGAACGAAATTGCGAAGGACGCTACCACATTTTCTAGTCTTTATGACATTGACCTGTTTACTATGGTCCGGAATATTGTTACCAGCTCAAGCAGCAACACCTGTTGGTTGGAGTGGTGATTCAAATTTAGCATTTCTACTTGAAGTGAATGGAGTGAATGCTGCTGACACTGATGCAGCAAATCCAATTCCCATTGATCTCTCTGAAAACCTCAATTTTTCCATGGATATCTATGCAGATACAAACCTGACTTTACTTACTTACTCATTCACCATGTCCTATCTGTATATACCGATAATAAATCAGGGAGATGATCTGGGTACTTTCATTCCGGCAAACACTACTATACTTGGTTTTGTCAATGAATCCATTTCCTTAGCTTCTCTACAGAGTTCTGGACTTGGTCTAATCTCTGGAACGATAACGGGTGCTTTCGCATTCACATACCAAAACTCTACTGGTGGGAATGCGACAGTAAGTGAAAATTTCGTTCTTCATGTTGGACCGACTGGAACTGGAGCGATTCTCTCAATTAGTGGATTGATAACCGTTGGATTTACTATCATGTCAGTATTCACATTGATATTGGCATTAGATGAGTTTCAGAGGGGTATTTTTGCAGCTCGCAAGCTTCGAGGAGCAAAGAGAGGTTCTGATGTTGGAATCTTCCCACGTGGGGTCGTACTAAGAAGAAAACCAAAGAAGAAAGGCGGTGAGCAAATCGACAAGACAGAACTCACTCGTCGTGTCAGTGAAGCTGCTAGCAATGCATGGGACAATAAACGCTGTCCAAAATGCGGCAAGAAATGGAAGAAAGATGTACCTACATGCGGCAAGTGCGGTATTGATACTGCCTCTGCAATTACATACTTCTCAGAAGATATCGCTGAATATGCACCAAAGGCTCTGGCTGTTATCAAACCTAAATCTAAGGTGACAGTTGGTAAGCTCGGCAAGCGTCTAAAGTTGAAACCAGACAAGGCTGGTGCTCTAGCGGCCGCTCTTGTTGATATGGGTATACTTCAGACAAAATCTGTGAAGGTTCCTCTGAAGAAGGTTGCATTTTCAGGAATGACCCTAGCTGGTTCCTATTGGTCATGGATGCAGATGATTTCAGGTGCAACTCCTGATTTGGTGACAATCCTTCTTACAACAACAGTAGGCCTTGTTGGATCCGTTGTGATAGGTTACTTCATGAACTTCCTTGCGCGAGTTCCTGAATTAGGATATGATTAAGTGGATAACCTTTAGATGATTGTTTGAGAGAAAGGATCAGTACTTGGATGTATTCAGTGGAGATTAAATACTCCGTCTGAATACTCTTAGTATGAGGTCGAAATAACACAAATGTGGTTTCACAGAGTCAGTCCATTGTCGTTTCATGGAAGTACAATACTCTGGTGTTAAAAATTGTGCAACTTACAATGAACGACATGATTAGTTTAATTTGGAATGTGTAGAGTCTTCGTTTTTATTTGGCTCGACACTCCTCCAAACTAATTCAAACAATCCATCCTGTCAATACATAAAACCCATATCTTACAATTGTGAGTGAACTGTAAAAGATTCCTGTGTTCCACCTTTCTCACGACTGTTGTAACCAGCATCCGAAAGACCGGAGTCTTTCAAAGTGACGCGAGTTTTGCCCCTCTTCACTGGAACATCGTTCCTCCGATGGGACCTGGCTTCTGTCCGCTGCATTACCTCACACTCACCAGTAGGTGTGATTGCAGACGGTGTTTCCACAGCATTTACCATGGCAGGGTCTTCACTCCTCGCAAACGACTCAAGAGTCGCTTGGTCATAAAAGTCGGCCACGGACTCCCCTTTCAAGGCTGGTGTCCTCTGGGGGA